>WNGJ01001104.1_pt1 | contig 26061 bp, 24 predicted proteins | sample 5400611 | NCBI WGS metagenome assembly WNGJ01 (sample SAMN13153375, study PRJNA577476) | soil metagenome | isolation source: 40 cm soil or saprolite under Garry oak tree replicate 1 | place: USA:California | collected 2016-06-15
TACCTGGCAGACCCCCACGCCAGTGTCTACCGCGCCTACTGCCTCCTGGTCATCACCACCGCCGGCGACCACATCACCGCCATCACCAGCTTCAGCACCAACGTCATGACGCGCTTCGGACTACCCCGAACCCTCCCCGGAACAGATTGACAGACTTCTGGCGCCACCCCGTTGTCCCGCGCCTGAAGGCAGAACCCGGATGGTTGCCTCAGGCTTCTTCAACGAAGTTCCGGCGCGGGACGCCGTGGCGTCGCTGTCACACCGGCGAGCCGCGAACAAGTGCGGGGCGGCCCCGCTGCCCGCCTACGACCCGGTCACAGTCCATCCGTCACCGTTCCTCACTATCGAGGCGACAGCAGCCGACCCGATCAACGGACCGCACCAGCACATCGACGCGATGTTCATCATGCGGGCCGCCGACGCCCAGATCGGGCAGCTAGACCGGCGTGAGGTTGATGACGTTCCGTCACCAGACCCCCGCGCAGCCGACACACAGTCTATCCAATGGCGCAGGGCGCGGCCCCCTGTCGTTCAGCGCGCTGGATAAGCGGCCCGGATCTGGCGTTCGGTTGCCTGAGGCCTTCTGGTAGTAGCGGCGAACGCTGGACCCGATCCGGTTGACGTCTGTTCCGTAGACATGGATCGAGATCGCCGTGACGTCGCCCGTGTTGGTCATGCGGTGGATGTCGCCCGGCGGAGCGAACCCGCTGACGTCGCCGACTCGATTGACGTTGCGGCCGACGAGGTTCAGGTCCGCGTCGAACAGCTCTTCGTCCTCGACACCTTGAAGTACCCCGAACGCGCACCAGGTGACATGGTCGTGGATCCGGGTGTGCTGCCCAGGGCGCCAGACGATGGCCAGGATCGAGAACTGTCCGCCGGGGTCGACGTACAAGGTGTGGTGGGTGTACCGCTCGGCGGAGCCGAGTCGTTGCCCGGGGGTCAGGCCGTCGACGTGCGGCAGCGCCATCGCGAGCTCATCAGCGACGAGCTTAGCGGTCGCGTCCCAGTCCAGGTCGTGCGCGACGACGGACCGGATGCCGTCGATCAACTGGGTCAGGCCCAGGTCAGCTGTTGTCGCCGCGTTGGTGGCGGTGCTGGTCGTGGTCATGAGTTGTCACTCCTGTCTGTCGTCGGCGTCGGCGCTTCGGGTCGGCGGTAGGACAGGATGACCAGGCCGGAGTCGTAGCGGCGCATGTCGTCTAGCTGCCACCGTGACGTGGCGCCGACAGCGCCGATGTGGTCGCGCGGGTCGGTGTTCCCGACGAGGAGCGGGTGCAGCCAGATGTGCAGTTCGTCGAGCAGGCCGTGGTCGATGAGCAGGCGGGTTACGGGTCCATAGCCGTATTGCAGGATGTTCTGGCCGGGCTCCTGCTTCAGGGCATGGATGCGGTCGACGACGTTGTCCCCGGCGAGAACGGTGGTGTTGGTCCAGGTGGGCTGGCTCAGGGTGCGGGAGAGCACGTACTTGGGGATGTTGTTCATGCGGTCAGCGAAGCCGTCGGGGTCGGTGGCCGCGGGCCAGTGGCTCGCGAAGATGCCGTAGGTGTGACGGCCCATGATGAGGGCGTCGGCGGCGAAGAGCTGGTCGTGGGAGATCTGGGCGGCGTCGTCGCTGCGGTAGTCGAAGGTCCACAGCTCGGGATGCTGGACGACGCCGTCGAGGGACATGTAGGTGGCGTTGGCGATGTGCCGCATTATCTGGGTCCGTTTCGCTGAGTGAGGACTGGATCGCCGCGCTCAGGCGGCCGAGGAGGGCCGCGTGAGCTGGGCGATCGCCTGGCCGACGCGGCTGGCGCGGGTGCCGGCCGTCTTCGCCTTCGTGACGTGCCCGACGAGCCGGCGCTGCTTGCCGGGGGAGAGCCGGGTGAACGTGTCGTATGTGCCGGGTGACGCGGCGAATGCGTCGGCGAGATCGCCGGGAATCACCGGCGTGCGGGGCTTGTCGTCGATGACGATCGTGACCTCGGTTTCGTCGCCGGCGCTCAGGCCGGTGCGCTTGCGGGTGTCGGCGTTGACGGCGACGAGGTAGCGGCCGCCCATTACCGCGACGGTGCTGGCGAAGGTGTAGCCGGCCAGGGTGACCTCGACGGGCGGGCGTTTGCCGGCGCCGAGTTCGTCGATGATCTCGGGCGGGATCTCGATGCCGGCGCTGGAGGCTGATCCGATCAGGATCGTTCGGAACACGCACATCGGGTGTTCTCCATTCGGTCAGCTGAAGAATTCGGTGAGGGCTGCGGCCATGAGGGCGTCGTCGACGTTGTGCGGCTGGCCGTCGAGGGACTGGTGGCGCGCGCCGGGGACGCCGCGCGCGACCTGGACGGCTGCGGGGGCCAGGGGTGATGCCGGTCCGCCGTCGAGGACCAGCGTGGGGACCTCGATGGCCCGCAGTTGTCCGGCCGGGGGGAAGCTAAGGTCGCCGACGAGCGCATAGTCGGCGACTAGCCCGTGGGCCTCGGCTTCCATGCCTGCCCAGAACGGCGCGTCGCGCATGCCGGCGACGGCTGGTTCCGGCATGCCGAGGATGGTTGTCATCCAGTAGGCGACGGCATCGCCACGGCGGCCGGCTTCGATGAGCGAGGCGATCTGCGGTCCCCAGTCGGCCGGGGGGTTGGGTGTCGCGACGGCGTAGGGGGGTTCCCAGACCGCGAGGCGGCTGATCGGCAGTCTCCGGCTGGCGGCCTGCAGCGCGATGATGCCCGCGCCGGAGCTGCCGTAGACGTGGGCGTGGCCGCCGGCGTGGTCGATGACGGCGCGCAGGTCGTCGAATTCGCGGTCCGGGCCGTCGGTTATGGTGCCGCCGCTTGCGCCGCGGCCGCGCCGGTCGTAGGTGTAGACAGTGAACCGGCCGGCCAGAAGGCCGGCCAGGCCCGCGTTCAAGGCCTGGGTGAACGGGCCGACGTGGATGAGGACAACGGCCGGGCCGTGACCGGTCTGCTCGTAGGCGATGCTGGTGCGGTCGGAGGAGGTGAGCTGTGGCATGAGCCTGGTCCCTTCAGGGTGAGTTGCCGGATGGGCATTGGGTGTCTGAGCGTGATGGTTCGAGTCCGCGGTCAGCCGGGCGGTCCGCGGCGTTGAGGGCTGCCTGCGGCGGGCTCAGCGCGGTTCAGCCGCCCCAGCCGCGGTGGCCAGGTCGTCGGCGGGGCGCCGCGGGGCCTGGCCGGTTATGCTGCGGCGGCTGGCGTTGCGCAGGTGGGCGGCCACCGCGGATGCCCACAGGAACGCGATGAGCGCAGAGAAGATGAGCCAGACGTTGCCGGCGGGGCTGGCCGAGCCGCTGCTGATTGCTGCGACGCCGACCAGCAGCATCACGCCCGCGATGGCCGATCCGTAGGCCCATCCGCGGCTGCGGGCGGCTGCGAACCGGCGGGCGAACACCATCGCCGCGATGATCAGGGCGAGGAACGCGGCCGACGCGAGGGAGTAGTGCAGGACGCCGTGCCAGCTGACCGGGTCCGGCTTGGCGTCCGGGGTTCCCGGAGGGAAGCCGAACGCGGGATCAGGGCGGAAGATGCCGGCGCCGATCATGCCGGCGCCAAAGGCGCCGATCAGTCGCGGTCCCCATATGCGTCCGCGGCCGGATGTCAGGGTGGCGCGCATTCCGGCCGCGCCGAGGAGGAACAGCCCGCCAGTGACGATGAAGTTCAGCATCTGCACCCAGCCGAGCGATCCGTTGCTGAGCAGGCTGAGCTGGTGCCTGGCCGGGTCGAAGCCGGCGCGGGTGGCCGCCTGGGCCAGCCCGACGACGGTGAACAAAGGCCCCGCGACGGCTCCGCAGGTGAGAGCGATGGTGGCCTTGCGCGTACTCATGGGTACGACCTCCTTGAGTGGTTGCGTGCGGGAGTTCAGGCGGCGAAGAACCGGGTGAGTGCGGGGGCGATGGCCGCAGGCTTGACGAAGTGCGTTTGCCCGGCGAGAGTCTGCCGCTGGGCGTTAGGCAGCAGCGCGGCGAACGCGTCGGCGGAGTGGTGCAGCCAGGGCGGGCTTTTTGCACCGTCGATGACCAGGGTGGGCACCTCGACGCGGAAGCGTTCGGCCGGCAGCGGGCTCCCGGCGCCGGTCCCGGCCATGACCTGGCCGTCCCGGACGATCGTCTCGGCCGCGGCACACAGACCCGCCCACGCGGGCAGCGCACGGGTCAGCGCGATGAGGGGACCCGGCAAGGCGGCGGCCTGCCGCATCCACAGCTTCACTGCCTCGCCCCGGCGCCCGGAGGCGACGAGCCGGGTGACGCGGTCAACATAGTCGGCGGGCCACGGCGCGCGGGAGTCGTCCACCACGCAGGGTGGCTCGTACAGGGCAAGCTTCGTGATCTTGTCCGGGAGGCGCCGGGCCGCGTCAACGGCGAGAACTGCTCCTGAGGAGATGCCGTACACGCACGCCTGGCCGCCGGCCGCGTCGATGACCGCTTCGAGGTCCTCCACCTCGCGGGCCACCGCGTACGGGCGGGTGTCCCCGCTGTCGCCGCGCCCGCGCCGGTCGTAATGGAAGACGGTGTGGTGCGCCGAAAGCTTGGCGGGCAGCTTGACATTCGGGCCGAAGGAGCGGCTGCCGAAGGTCCCGTCGATGACCACCACGGCCGGCCCGCGACCGGAACGGTCATAGGCGATGAGGGTCCCGTCACGCGAGATCGTGGTGGCGAACTCGTCCCTGGCTGCGATCGACGGGTGGATCTGGGTGTGGGGGGCGTAGTCGTTCATGGCTCGTCCGTTCTGAGTTGGTTTGCCGCTGTCGCGCTGCGGCCCGGTGCCGGTGAGAGCGGAAGGCTCCCGGCCGCCGGGGTGGCCACCAGGCGGGTGGCTGCCGTCGGCCGCGACCGCGGGACGCATGTCTTCGATGCTTGCTGCGCTTTGGCGGAAAGTGAAAGGCCAGCTAGACATGGGTGTTATGCGCTATGCGCATGGCTCAGCCGACGGGTGTCCGGGCATACTGCGAGGGTGGAACAGGCCAAAGATCCCGTCGCTCCCACGGCGCCCGACGCAGTCGAGGTGCGTCATCTGCGTGCCTTCGTCGCCGTCGCCGAGGAGCTGAACTTCAGCCGCGCGGCCGAGCGGCTCTACCTGTCCCAGCCCGCGCTCAGCCGCCAGATCCGCACGCTCGAGCGGCTCGTGGGGTGCGAGCTCTTGCGGCGAAGCACCCGCCACGTCGAGCTGACCCTGGCGGGGGAGGCCCTGCTCGATCGCGCCGGGCCCGTTCTGGCCGCTCTCGACGAGGCGGTGGCCGCCGCCCAGACGGTGGGCGGTGAGCTGAACGCCCGCATCATGCAGGCCTGGACGCCGATGCTGGCCATCGCGACCGCGGTCTCATCCATCCAGCAGATGCGCGACGCGTTCGAGGGCGTGCTGGCGCAGATGCCGATGGCTCCGGAAGCCCCGGTGCGCCCGGCCATTGCAGGCGGGGTATCCGCGCTCGTGATCGGTGCCGACCCCGCGATCCTCTACCTGCACGGCGGCAACTATGTTCTAGGGTCGGCCTACGGCTACCGGCCCCTAGCGGCCGCGCTAACGATGGCGGCGGGCCGTGGTGCCCTGGTTCCCGACTTCCGGCTCGCCCCCGAGCATCCGTTCCCGGCCGCCCTAGACGACGCCCTGGCCGCGTACCGGTGGCTGGCCGGGCAGCGCGGCGACGCGTCCGGGGTAGTGCTGGCCGGTGACTCTTCCGGCGCCGGCCTGGCCCTGGCGGTTCTGCTCAGCCTCAAGGCCGACGGTGAGGCGATGCCCGCCGGGGCTGCGTTGCTGTGCCCCAACCTCGACCTGTCCGGTGCCATGCTCACCCCGAGCGCGGGCCCGCACCTGCTGGATGAGCTAGTCCGCATGTGCCAGGCCTACGTCGCCGGGCACCCCCTCGAAGACCCGCGCGTGAGCCCCCTGCTCGGAGACCTGACCGGGCTTCCGCCCCTGCTTATCCAGTACGCCAGCGGCGACCGGGCGCGACCGGAGGCCGAGGCGCTGGCCAGGGACGCCAGGCACGCCGGCGTTGACGTGCGGGTGGAGCGATACGCGGCCGACACGCACGTTTTCCACATGTTCTGGTCGTTCCTGCCAGAAGCCGCCGACGCCATCGGACAGGCCGGCGGCTTCCTCGCCGGCCTCCTCCGGGCGTCACCCGCAGCCACAACCGGCGACCACGCCGCAAACCTGCCCCCCGCCAGCCCTCGACCGCGACCATCACCGCGGCAGATATGAACACCAACGCCAGATCTTCCGGCAGCAACAGCCAGGTCCGGCATGCGGGTCTCGACGTAGCATCAGGCCTCCTGGCCCGGTGGCGCCTCGCCGGATGCTTCCGCCAGTCAGCAGGGAAGAGCCGGCCAATCCGCGTGTTCGAGTTATGCCTGGTACAGGAAATTTCTTGCCGCCGGCCAGCCCGGTCGCGCCGACGATCAGGTGCAACTCGTCGACGAGACCGGCGGCCAGCAGGGGCGTTCCAGGTGATCCGGTTGCCGAAGGTGACGATGTTGCCCGTGGTCTCGGCCTTGAGCCGGGCCACGCTGGCCGCCGCGTCGGCGCGCGGGATGATGGTGGTTCGCCCGCGCCACGGCGCGAGTTCGTCCGCCGTCAGCGACTCGGATACCACGTGGACCGGGATCTGGCCATAGATAGCGCCGAACGGTGCCGTGGCGTGGATCTACGAACACGACGCCAGCGGGCGTGGTCTTACTGCCCCGGGCCAGGCAGTGCGGTGGATAGCTGCTCGCCGAGCCAGTGTTCGGCGTCGTCCCATGACCACTGCCGGTCGGCTACGAGTAGGCGCCAGTACGGCGGCGTGCCGCCGCCCTCACCCCCCTTCGCCGGTCGTAGGTGAATACGGTGTAGCTGCTGGCCAGTTCGGCGGCCAGGCCGCGGTTGGGCCCAGGGCACGGTAGGACAAACCCCGTCTGCCAGCACCACGGGCGGGCCGCTGTCTGCCCGGGTGATGGCGATCGACGTGCCGTCGGCAGATGTGCAGTTCATCGCGGTTCTCCTCCGGTCACGCGGCGCTTCCGTAGGGACGGGTGATGATCTCGAGTGAGTGGCCGTTGGGGTCGTCCCAGTACAGGCCGCGGCCGCCGTCGTTGGCGTTGACCTGGCCGGGTTGCTTGTGGAACGGGTCGGCCCAGAAGTTCAGCCCGCGGGCCTTGATGCGGCCGAAGATCTGGTCGAACTCGGCCTCAGTGACCAGGAAGGCGTAGTGGGCCGGGACGGGGTCGGCGTGGTCGTCGGCGAAGTCGAGGCTCACGTGGTTGGCCGCCTCGAGCACCAGGAACGGGCCGTAGGGCGTGGCCTGTGGCAGGCCGAGGATGTCGGCGAAGAAGCGGGCGGCCTCCTGCTTGTCGCGGACCCGGACGATGGTGTGGTTGAGCTGGACGGACATGGCTACTCCTGGTGGGCGCGGCGGGCCTGGATCAGGTCTTCGAGGGCGGGGCTGGGCCCGGTCAGGGCGTGTGCCGGCTGATGGAGGGGGGATGGGCCGGCGGGGTCGGCTGGCGGGCGGGCGGGGAGGATTCTGGCCAGCGGGCGGGGGAGCCACCAGTTCCACCGGCCGAACAGCGCGACGGCCGCCGGGACCAGGAGCGCGCGGACTACGGTGGCGTCTAGCAGGATGCCCGCTCCCAGTGCCGTGGCGAACACCTTGATGTCGGTGTTCGGGGCGGAGGCCAGGGAGGCGAAGGCCAGGAACAGGATCAGGGCGGCGCTGGTCACCAGCCTGCCGGTGCGGCCCATCCCCTCGATGACCGCGCGGTTCGTGGAGCCGGTGCGGTCGTACTCCTCGCGCATCCGGGCCAGGATGAATACCTCGTAGTCCATGGACAGGCCGAACAGGAACGCGAAGATCATCAGCGGGACCCAGAAGGTGATCGCGCCGGTGGCCGGGATGGCGAACACCGCCTGGGAGCCGTGGCCTTGCTGCCAGAACCAGGTGATCGCGCCGAACGTCGCGGCCAGCGACACCAGGTTCAGCACGACGGCCTTGACCGGCAGCAGGATCGAGCGGAACGCGCCCGCCAGCAGCAGCAGGGTGAGCCCGGCGACAACCGCGAGCATGAGCGGGAACTGCCCGAAGACGGCGTGCACGTAGTCGAGCTGGAGCGCGCCCACGCCGGTGATCCCGATCACGCCGGGCAGGCCGGAGAGCGCGTTCCCGGCCTGGGTCACGGCGGTGCTCTGCGAGCTGTTCAGGTTGGCCGTCCGCGGGATCGCGACGAGCACCGTGGTGCCTGACCGGTTGCTGTCGGCCGCGGTGGGGGCGGCGACGGTGGCGATGCCCGGTACCGACGCCAGCCGGTGCTGGGCCTGCCGGGCGGCGTCCGGCCGGACCAGCACCTCGACCGGGGTCAGCACGCCGGCCGGGACGTGGCCGGAGACAAGCTGCTGGTAGGCCGCGTGCGGCGGGCCGGTCCGGGCCAGCGCGTCGGGCGAGGTCTGCCCCAGCTTCATGCCGGAGAACGGCATGATCAGCAGCGCCAGCACAGCCGCGGCCGCGCCGGCCGCCGGCACGCGGTAGCGGACTACCAGTCGGCCCCAGGCCAGCCACGGGCGGCTCGCGGTGGTATCGCGCCGCCGCCGCGGCCAGTCGATGCGCGGGCCGACGCCGCCCAGGATGGCCGGCAGCAGCGTGGTCGTGACCAGCACCGAGACCAGCGGGATGAGCATGCCGCCCAGGCCGATGCTGCGCACCCCCGGCACCGGCAGCACGACCAGGGCCAGCAGGCCGACGCCGACGGTGAGCCCGGAGAAGACGACCGCCCTTCCGGCGGTGTTCATCGCGGCGATCACGGCCGAGTTGTTGTCCCGTCCCTGCGCCCGTTCCTCGCGCCACCGGGTGACCACCAGCAGCGAGTAGTCAATGGCCACGCCCAGCCCGACCAGCGCGATCAGGAACTGCACCACGAAGGAGATGCTGGTCAGGTACGTCAGGCCCAGGGTGATCAGGAACGTCGTCATGATGGCGACCGCGGCGATCAGCAGCGGCAGCAGCGCCAGGACGGACCCGAATACGAACGCCAGCACGGCCAGCGCCCCGGCCGCGCCGATCAGCGTCTCCGCCAGCACGCCCGGACCCTTGGCGTCAGCCCCTGCCGAGAGCTCAGCCAGGCCGGTGGCGGCCGCGTGGTAGCCCGGCGGGAGCGCGGACCGCAGGATGGGCAGCGTCCGCTGGGACGCCAGCGCCGAGCTGAAGCTCCGCGGCTGCGGCGCGAACACCAGCGCGTAGGTGGTCCGGCCGGCGGAGGTGATGAACGCGGGGTCGCGGGTGTCGCCGTAGTCGACGATCCGGAGCTGGCCGTCCGCGGCCCGGAGCCTGCTGAAGGCGGCGGCGATCTGGGCTGCGTCCGCGCGGACGCTTTCCCCGGCCGGGACGGTCACCGTCAGGACCGATGGCGGCTGACCGCCGTTTCCGTAGCTGTGCAGCATCTTCTGTGCGGTCTCGTAGCCGGGCTGGCCGGGCAGCGAGAAGTCGGAGGACAGCCGTTGCGATACCTGGCCGGCCGCGGCCCCGCCGGCGATGAGCATGAGCAGCCACACGCCGATGACCCAGCGCCGGCGGCGGACGGCAAAGGTGGTCAGTGAGGTCATCAGCCGGGCCGATCCCGGCTCGCCTGCACGTTTTCGGGAAAAGTCATGCCGTGTCATCTTGATCTCCTCGGATGCACCTGACGCCTGCCCCTGCGGCGGCTCTCGAGTTGGTGTCGTGAGGCGAGTCTGTGACGGGCGCCCGGCCCGAACATCGGCCAGCTGGCTATCACGTCCGCCGGGGTGGCTAATGCCGGGCTGCGGGGTGGCCAGATGCCAGGGCCGGTTATTCCTGGCCCAGCTCCCGGCGGGCGATCGTGGCCAGCTCGGTGCGGTTGGCCACGGCGAGCTTGGCGTAGATGTGGGCCAGGTGGGCCTTGACGGTGCTGCGGCTCAGGTAGAGGCGAGCGGCGATCTCCGGATTGGATAGGCCCTGCGTGCTGAGCCGAGCGACGTCGAGTTCGGCCGGGGTCAGGCTGCCCCAGCCCATGGCGGGGCGATCGCGGCGTCCGCGGCCCCGGGTCAGCGCGGCGGCCCACTCGTCGATCGGCCGGGCGGCACCCTCACGCCACAGGTCGTCGAACCGCTCGCCGAGGCGGGCGCGCAGCGCGGCCACGAGAGACTCGTGGCCGGGCACGTCGACCGGCGGTCGCGGGTAACCCATCTTGTCCCGGGTCGCCGTGCTGGCGGCGAGCAGCCGCGCCGCCTCGGCGTGCTGGCCGGCCTCGGCCTCGAGGCTGGCCAGCGCGTCCAGGCTGTCGGGGTAGCCGATGCGCAACCCGCTGACCCGGCGCCGCGTGAGCGCCTCAAGGTGCAGCTCCCGCGCCCGGGCCGGATCGGTGCCGTGCGCGAGCCAGGCCTGCTCGTCCAGGGCGTACGACAGCTCGTACGGGGCCTCGAACCCGGCCGTCACGGTCACCGCGACGGCGGCCCACCGGGCCGCTTCCTCCGTCCGGCCGAGCCGGCGCAGGGCGGACACCAGCCCGGGCAGGCAGCGGGCCGCGGTCCAGTCCCTCGTCTCCCCGGACATGCGCTGCACGCCCCGTTCGAACCAGCCGACGGCCTGCTCGAGCTCGCCCATCCACAGGTGCAGCAGGCCGAGCGGGACCATCCAGCCCACCATGTCCGCCTCGGCCGCGGTGTCCAGGGAGCGGACGACGCCGGCCATCAGGTCGCGGGCCCGGGCGAGGTGGCCGGCCATGCCCAGCGCCTGGGCCGTGTTACTGGTGAGCGTGCCGACCGTGAAGTAGTCGCCCAGCGGCTGCGCGATCCGGACGATCTCGTCCCCGATCGCCACGGCACCAGGGACGTCACAGTTGTAGATGGCGACCCACTGCTCGATCCCGCGGGCGAACGCGGCGCAGAACCGGTCGCCGTGCGGCCAGCTGCGCTCGAACGCCAGCCTGGCAAGGGCGGCCGCCTCATCCAGCCGGTTGCGGGTGAGCAGCGAGTAACCCTCGACGACGGCGCCGAAGTCACGGGCGAACGGGTCGCGCGCCGCCTCGCCGGCCGCCCGGCCTCGCGCGGCGATGGCCTGGCACCGGGGGAAGTCAGTGAAGAAGTACGGGTAGGCGCTCATGGTCAGGCACCGGGCCTGGGCGACCGCGTCGCCGGCTTCGGCCGCGATCTCCAAGCCGCGCCCGGCCGCCTCGGTCACCAGGTCTATCCGCCCGCTGACCATTCCCAGCATGGCCGTTCCGGCCAGCAGCCGGGCCTGGACGGGCGAGCGGTCCGAGGCGTCCAGGTCGAGGGCGCAGGCCAGGAAGTCTAGGCCCTCGGGCGACTGGCCGCGCAGGAGCCACTGGCGGGCCGTGGCCGCGGCCAGGCGGCGGCCACGGGCCGCGCGGCTGGTCGGCGGCGACAGGCCCCAGTGCAACGCGGCGCTGATGTTGTCGTGGTCGCTGTCCAGCAGTTGCCGCCACCGGTCCTGGTCGGTGTCCAGGCCGTGTTCGGCCTGCTCGGCCTCTGTCAGGTAGTAGTCGAGATGGCGATCACGGAACTCGGTCGCCTCGCCGGCCGACCGGAGCTGGTCGCCCGCGTACTGCCGGATCGTGTCCAGCAGACGGTACCGCACCGGTCCGCCGCCTGCGCGCACCGTGACCAGCGAGGTGTCCACCAGGCGTCCCAGCAGTTGCAGCGCGGTGGCGGCCCGGCCCGGGCCAGGCCCGGGAGCGGCCATCGGCGTGCGGTCGGCCGCGGGCGCCGGCGTGACGCAGATGGCGGCGGCCGCATCGAGGGTGAAGGTCCCGGAGAACACGGCAAGCCGGCGGAAGAAGACCTTCTCCTGCTCACCGAGCAGGGCATGGCTCCAGTCCATCGACGCCAGCAGGGTCTGATGCCGCGGGATGGCGCGCCGGGCTCCGCCGCCCAGCAGTTCCAGGGAATCCTCCAGGCCGGCCGCGATCTGGGCCGGTGATAGCACCCGCACCCACGCCGCGGCCAGCTCGACCGCCAGCGGGATCCCGTCGAGCCGGGCGCACAGCCCGCGCACGTCCCCGGCCGCGGGCCGCGGGTCGAAGTGAGGATCGGCCAGCGCGGCGCGATCGGTGAACAGCTCGACCGCCTCGTCCGGCCGCAGCGAGGGAACCCGCCACACGGTCTCCCCCTCGACCCCCAGCGGCTCGCGGCTGGTGGCCAGTACCGACACCTCAGGGCAGCGGCGCAGCACCACGTCGGCCAGCATCGCGGTGGCATCGAGCAGGTGCTCGCACGTGTCCAGGCACAGCAGCAGCCGCTTGCCGGCCAGCTGGGCGGCCAGCGCGCGGACCTGGTCACCGCCCGGTTCGACCAGCACTCCCAGGGTGGATGCGGTCAGCTGAGGGACCAGGGACGGGTTGCCCACCGACCCGAGATCGACCAGCCAGAATCCGTCTGGCCAGGCCTCGGCGACCCGCTGGCCCAGCTGCGCCGCCAGCCGCGTCTTGCCGCACCCGCCGACTCCGGTCAGCGTCACCAGCCGGCGGGTGGCGGTGAGCTGCTCGAGCTGGACCAGCTCGGCTTCCCGGCCGACAAAGCTGGTCAGCTGCGCGGACAGGTTATGGCCCATCACCTTCCCTCCGCACGGGTCACAGTCGCCCCGCGGGCTGCGGCAACAGTCCGCATGATAAGAGCTCGCACCGGCCCGGCGGAAGCACCAATCCGGGCCAACTCGCGCGACCAATTCCTACGATCGGCTCATTGACCTGCACATGACGCTCCAAGCCGGCCCCGGCCGCCGCCGCGCCATCTACGAGCAGCTGCGCAACGCGGTGCTAGAGGGTGTCACTCCTTGGCCGGGCATAACTGAGGTTCAGCACGCCGGTTTTGAAGGTCTGCGCGTTCCGTAGCTGAAGAGGGGTGCGCGGCTCGTTGGGGGGGAAAAGCCGGGCCAGGCCGTCGCCGACGACGATCGGATGTACGAGCAGGTTGAGTTCGTCAAGGAGGCCCTTGCGCACTAGCTGGCCTCCTTGACGGGCTGTCTGGTCAGTTACGAAGGGCTGGCGTGGCGGGCGCCGGCGGCCCGGCCGAGCGTGGGTTTCATGGTGTCTCCTGGGTGTTCGGTGCCCCGGTGCCCGGTCCTCATCCGGCCCGGGCCGGTAGGCCCGGGTGGTGGGAGCATCCGGCGAGTCCGCGGGCCGCGGCGGCGGGGTTAGAGCCTGACTCCATAGGTGCGTTCCAGGTCCTCGATCTAGTCGTTGACGATTGCCTGGTGGTGTGGGCCGGTTACCTGAGGTACCGGCTGAACCAGTCGGCGACGGCCGCGTCGACGAGCTTTGCCTCCCCGGTCTGCGGTGCGGGTTCGATGCCGGGTTCGGCGGCGAAGGCATGTTTCATTCCGGGGATGCTCGTCAGGCCCACTCGCTGCGGGTCGCGGTATCGCTGGCGAAGCTCGGCCTGCAGCCGTCGTGCCTGCAGCGGGAAGGCCGGGTCATCCCCAGCGCCGGTGATCAGCAGGATCGCTGGCTGCGGGTTGCTCGCGGCGATTTCACCGGCGCGGGAGACAAAGTCGAGCCGGGCGGCAACCGCCCGGGAGGCGTCGCTCCACGGGTAGCGCACCCCAAACCGGCGCTCGTTCGCCGCGATGACCTCGGCGAGCTGGATGACCGGGCTGATCAGCGCCGCAGCACTGACCTCCGCGGCGCCTCCCGCGATCACGAGCTGGACGGGCAGGGTGCCGATCGAGGCTCCTGCCACGCCGATGGGGCCGTCTGTGATGGGCAGCCGGGCACGCAACTCGTCGAGGACCGCCGGGAATTCCTCCACGGCCTGGGTGACCTGCGGCGCAAATGCCTTCAAGACCGCATCCTCGTAACCCAGACGCATGAACTCCTCCAGCCCGCCCGGCAGTTGCCGCCTGCCGTGCATCGGCAGGTCCAGGTAGACTCGCCACGCCGCGACCCCTGCCAGGGGCAGCGCCGAGGCCATCGCGGCCGCGCTGCGCGGCGGGTCGTTCAGGTGCCAGGCGATGACCAGCGGGGCAGCGGCCAGGCCGTCACGCCGCCCTGTCGGCGGCAGCGCCACATAGGGGACGCCGGCTGCCACGCCGCTGACCACAGCATCCTCGTCGCTCATCTATTCCTTCAGGTCGGCTTGCCGTAGCGAGGGCGGGCAAGCGGGCATTTCCTCACCCTCCTACGGCTGGGTGCGGGGGTGGAGGGCTTGCTGGACGGCATCCAGCGCGGGCTTGGCCGCACCATCCCCGGTGAACAGGCTCATCGGTTCCCATCCGCCGGGCGCGAGGCAGTAGTCCGGTGCCCAGGGCCTGATGCCGGCGACTGCGCCGCTCGCGGCCGACATTGCCACCAGGTCGCGCAGGTAGCGGAACTGGCCGTCCGGGGTCTGCGGGTAGCCGGGCTGGGCGTTGTTCCACGGGAACGGCGGCCCCATCGGGCCGGAGGGGTAGCCGAACTCGGCGAAGAACAGCCGCTTGCCCAAGCGCTGCCGCAGGGTGCTGGCGATGCCGAGGAAGACCGCCCGGCGGTCGCCGGGGTCGCCGTTGGTGGGGTACAGCGACGTGCCGAACTGCGCGGGATGGTATCCGGCCTGGTTCATCGTCTGCCAGAACGCGGTGTGCAGGGCGGCGTCCTGAACGGCGATGCTGGCCAGATGGGTGCTGAACCGTGCCGCGCGATCCACGCTGCGGACCCCGTCGGCGACCGCGGCCAGCAGCCGCCCGACATAGGGCCACAGGTGCTGGCGCAGCCAGGCGATCCGGTCCGGCTCGGGCATACTCAGCAGCTGTACAGCGGACATCTGCCCGATCGCCGGGTCGACGGCGTCGGGAGGGCTGTAGCCGTCCTGGTTGAAGCTGCGGATCGCCACGCCGGCCACTCCCCACTCGACCTCGTTGCCCAGATCCCAGTAGTTGACGTGCACGCCGGTCGACAGGATCTGGCGGGCCACCAGCGCCCCGTACTGCCGCAGCGCGCCCTCCATCTGCGCAAGCGTCAGCGACAGCCACGGTGCCGGCAGCCGGATGGCCGGGTAGTCGGTGAAATCGGGCGGGGGCTGGCGGGTGATGTCGCCGTAGACGGCCCACAGGCCCAGCTCGGGGTTGAGCGGCATGCCCAGGTGCGCAGCCAGCCGGGCCCGCTCGATCGCGCGCGCGAAGCCGTACTCGGCATCGCGGTCCCCGGCGTTCTCCCGGGTCGCCACCCGCACGAAGACCTCCGTCGCCCCGTGCCGCCTGAACAGCCGCTGCACATCCCGGACGGTCCCGGCGGTGCGCCTGCCGTCGGTGGGCGACAGGGACGCCAGGACGGCCTCGGTGAACGGGCTCACCGACAGGGACACCCGGAACCCCCGGTGATCCCCGCTGGCGCGCGCGCTCGCGGCGGCCGGCCACTCGGGCAAGGCCGCCGCGGCGCCCAGAGCGGCCGCGCCGGCCAGGAACGCCCGGCGGCTCGGCGCGGAACCAGGGTGCAGTCGGCGCATCTTCTCCTCCTGAAGGCCGTTGCGACGGTCGCACCCACCCTGGCAGCCGCCGCCCTCATCCGGGTTTCACCTCGCCTTCACAAGATGCGGCTCTTATGGTGAATTCGCACAGGCAGACACGCAGACAGGCAGGAAAGAGCGAGGACAGTAGCGGACTTCGGCTTGCTCGGCCCGCTCGAGGTCATGCATGGAGGCCGACCGCTGCCGATCCGGTCCGCCAAGCACCGGATGCTGCTGGCCGGCTTGCTGCTTCACCCCGGGCAGTTGGTGACCGTGGACGAGCTGGCCGAGATGATCTGGGGGGATGCCCTGCCGGCCGGCCCGCGCAAGGTCATCCACACCTACGTCGCCCGGCTGCGCAGGGTCCTCGGCGACGGCGAGCTGATCCAGAGCCGCCCCGAGGGATACCTGAGCGCGGTGGCCCCCGATGATACCGATGTCGGCCGGTTCGAGCTGCTCCTGGAGCGGGCCGGCGGCGCGGCTCGCGCGGGAGACCTTCACGCCGAGTCGGCCATCTTGGCTGAGGCGCTGGCGCTGTGACGCGGCGAGCCGCTGGCCGACGTGCCCTCGGAGAAGCTGCATCGCGACACGGTCGCCCGGCTGGCCGAACAGCGCCTAGACGCGCTGTGCCGCCGGGTCGAGGCCGACCTCCGCCCAGGCCGGCACGGCGAGCTCGTGGCCGAGCTGCGGATCCTGACGGAGCGCCATCCGCTGTTCTCGGTGGCGAGCCGCCCGATGAGCGCGGCGATCTCGGCACTGACTGGCGGCCGGCCTGTCCGGTTCGGATAGGTCCACTTCCGGGTAACCAGGCGGCGGTGCCACCCAGGACGGTCCCCGGGGTGACCAGGCGGTGTGCTCGCAGCGTCCTCGGCAGGTACCGGATCAGCGCGGCCGTGACAGCTCGGTCAGCCCAGTCGAGGCGGGACCTGGGATTGGAGCGGCGCAGCACGGCGACCTCGTGCCGCAGCACAAGCAGCTCCGCGTTCTTGGATGCTGACGAGCGGCCCAACAGGACCAGCCAGCCGCAGAGCCGCGCGAAGATGAGATAGAGCAGACGGAGGGAAACGGCCGATCATCCTGCCCTACGGTGGGCCCTCACACATCGCTGCAGCTCACAGGCCAGGCAGACTTCTGACACCCCACAGGCGTTAGAGACTCTTCCCGACCCGTTGCGGATCACCGACGCCGACGTCGACTGGATCAAGACTGACTTCGTCAAGACCGAGCTCGAGCTCGGACACTGCCTCCGCCTACCGCAAGAAGGGCCATGCGAATGCGATCTCTATCTGCGCTGCCCCAAGTTCCTCACCACGTCGGCGTACGCACCGCGCCTGCGCGATCGACTCGACGTCGAGCAGTCGCTGATCGATGACGCGCGTAAACGCGGGTGGCAGCGCGAGGTCGAACGACATACGGCCATCCGCGAACGGGTCAAGAGCCTGCTCGACGAACTGGGTGAACCAGCTCCGTAGTTGGGGAGCCATGGTGGCCCCGGCGACCGGGCCCAACAGAGTGCCCGCAGGCGGATCCTTCACCGGCACGTCCTGTTTCTACATGGCCGCATCGGGCTGGCGTCATAGGACGCCCCAGCAAGTCGGGTGCTCAGGACCTGGGGCGAGCGGGGGTCGGGGCGCCCCGCATCCAGGTGACGGCGAAGGCGGTGGTGAAGGCTAGGTGCACGATCATGAACACCCGCGCGAGGTCACGTGCATCGCCCGTAATCACGCCCACGATGTCGTTGCATGCGACGACGCCGAAGCCGACTAGATTCGCCAAGAGAACCGGCTTGAGCGCTACCGGCAGTTGTGCCGTGCGCGAGACCAAGTTCAGGACCGCGATGCCAAGGAACGGCCCGCCGAGGAGCCGGAGCAACGAAACCAGCTCAGGTGAAGCATCGCGCGGTACTGCGTCCACGCCGAACTGCACTGGAGCAACCAGCAGGGCGATGCCGATTGCACCGAGGTACACGGCCGCGACGGTCAGCAGGTGCTTGATCATGTCCGATTCCCTTCTCCTTGACTCTCATCCGGGCGGATAGGCGCCGTGGGGGCGGATGGCGGCGACAGGGTGAAGCACGTCGGCGGGGTGCGACCGCGCTGAAGACTCATCGCATCGGGAATCGCAACCACCCGCGCCTGATACGCCGTCGGTCCTAGGTCTGGACGCGGTAGGTCAGGTGCGTCACCTCATTCGCTGCGTGGGACTTGACCTGCTCGAGCCTGAGCTGTGGAACGCCCTCGAAGAGGCGCGCGCCGGCGCCAAGGATCAGCGGTACGACGTGGAGTCGCAGCTCGTCAAGCAGGCCAGCGGCGAGGTACTGGTTGATGGTCTCGGCGCCCCCCAGGATCGCGACGTTCCCATCGCCAGCTGCAGTGCGTGCTTGGTGCAGGGCCGCCTCGATTCCATCGGTGACGAAGTGATAGGTGGTGCCGCCGTCCATGGGCTGCGGCTCTCGGGCGTAGTGGGTGAGCACGAACACTGGACAGTGGAAGACCGGATCGTCGCCCCACCAGCCCGTCCAGTTACCGGTCCAGTCACCCCGGACCGGGCCGAACATGTTGCGTCCCATGATGACCGCTGCGTACGCGCCGATCTCCTCCACTTCGGCGCGGTTCTCCTCGGGCCGGTCGAACATCCAGGCGTGGAGGAGATCTCCGAAGCCGTCGCCTGCGTCGTCGCCGAACGGACGTTCCGCGGTTTGGTTGGCCCCGGCGACGTAACCGTCGGCCGAGATGGTGATGTTCGCGATCACCTTGCCCGGACGGTCGGTCACTGGTTCCTCCTCAGGAGCGGGTGGTTGTTCACGTCAGCACCCGGTGGCGGACGTGGGCGGCGGATGCGGTGTCGAGCACGCGGATCACCTCGAGCTCGATCGCCCATGGGAGGACGTCGAACAGCCGGTGGCCGTTGCCGAGCAGGACCGGGATACACGTGGACCTGGACCTGGTCGAGACACCGGCCAGCAGCGGCAGGGAGGGATCGACGGTCGAGGTCATGAGGCGAGGATTCGTCCCCATCGAGACGGCGCCAAACCGAGGAGCGAGGATGTCCGAAATCTTGGGATACCTGTCCGTCGGACTGCTGGAAGCGTGGGCGAGTCCCGCCGTACCGGGCGCTGGTGTCGACCTCCCCGCGGCAGCGCCTCGGTGCCGGTCAGCCGCTGACATGGGCGGTGTTGCCGAGCCAGTGCCGGGCGAGGCCGGTGTCGCCGTCGACGCTGATGCTGGTGGCTTCGCGGCCGGTGAGCGGTAGCCGCCGGGTCAAGGTCAGCAGCAGCGACCGGGCCGGGCCGGTCACCGTCACATCGGCCTGCCGGGTTCCGGGCTGCCACGTCGCCCCGTCAGGCCGCCGTTCGACGAACCAGGCGCCCGCGGTGTCGGTGGCCAGCCACTGCAGGGTCTGCCCGGTGCCCCGGATGGCGCGGGCGGACTCCGGCCGCTGCATCTCCCACGTGGGGGAGGTGAGCATCGCGAGGTGGCTGGTGATGAGCACGGCTGCGATGCCAGCGTCAATGCCGGCCGGCCGGCCCGCCGCGCTGGCTGCGTCAAAGCCGTGGACGACCGTCTCGCTGAGGACGCTGGACATCCAGAATCGCGTCCCGGGCCGGTCGTCCCCCGCGGGGTTGAACACCGGCGCGTCCAGCGCGTCATCGGAGCACGCGCTCGCGACCCGCTGCGCGGACTCCGACAGCCACGCCTGCCACTGGCGGGGGTCGGCGGGGAGCACGGCCATCTCCGTGGGCAGCTGTGCGGGGTCGGTGATGCGCCGCTCGATGATCTCCGCGACCCAGTGCTGGGTCTGGCCCACATGCCGGACCAGGTCCGTGATGGTCCACTGCGGGGTTGCCGGCACGGCAGCGCCGACGACATCGGCCCTGCCCCCGGCTGTCTCGCTGGCCGGCAGCGCCGGAAGGTACCTGGTGAGCAAGGCGTACACGACTACGCCCGCGGGAACGTTGATGAAGAAAACCCACGGCCAGCCCGGCCCAGCGGTGATGAGGCCGCCGAGCAGCACGCCCAGTGCGGCCCCGCCGCCGCCGAGCGCCGACCAGATGCCCAGGGCACGGTTCCGCTCGTCGCCGTCGAACACCCGGACCACCGAAGACAGCGCCGCCGACGAGAGCATGGCGGCACCGACGCCCTGGGCGGCCCGCCCGCCAAGCAGCGCAGGCCCGGTCTCGGCCAGGCCGGCCGCCAGCGACGCGGCGGTGAAGACACCGAGGCCGGCGAGCACCACCGGCTTCGGGCCGAAGCGGTCGGCCGCCTTGCCGCCCAACAGCAGCAGGCCGCCGAACGTGAGGGAGTATCCGCTGACCACCCAGGTCAGGACCTCACGGCTGATCCCCAGGCTGGTTCCCATGTGCGGCAGCGCGATCGCGACCACCGTCACGTCGAGGATCAGCATCAGCTGCCCGGTGCCCAGAAGCCCCAGCACCAGCCAACGAGGCTGGATCACGGAGCTGTTCGTATTCGTTGCTGACATATGCGTGAGACTGGCAGCGGTCGCACCGCTATCACAGCCGAGGCCCGGGTTCTGGCACGAATCCTGGGAAAGCTGACTGGCCGTCGAGTGCGGTGGCCAGTTGGCCGATGTTCTGAGCCGTGTGCCCCAGGACGGGGGCGCACGCCGACGCAGGGAGACACGATATGCACGACGTGGTGGTGGTTGGCTACGACGGGGCTGAGCTCGTCGACATCGCCTGCGTGACCACCGCCTTCCGGATGGCCAACGAGCGCGGCGCCCGCCCCGGCTACCGGGTCTGCCTCGCGACGGCCGATGGCGGCCCGGTCACGGTCGACGGAGGGCTTACCCTCGGCGCACAGCGGGCACTCGGACAGATCCGCTGCACCGACACGCTGGTCGTCTCCGGCGGCAACGGTCACGAGCACGCCACCGGTAACCTCGAACTGGTCCGGCAGGTGCGGCGGCTCGCCGCGACCGCCCGCCGCGTCGCATCGGTCTGCACCGGCGCCACCCTGCTGGCCCAAACCGGGCTCCTGGACGGACGCCGCGCAACGACCCACTGGTTCTATGCTGCGGCACTCGCCACGCGCTATCCTGCGGTGGCCGTGGACCCAGACCCGGTGTACGTGCGCGACGGTAAATTCGCCACATCCGGGGGCGTGACAGCCTCGCTTGACCTCACCCTCGCGTTCATCGAGGAAGACCACGGCTCGGAACTCGCCCGCTGGGTCTCGATGGGGATGGTCACCTACCTGCAGCGTCCAGGCAACCAGGCGCAGATGAGTGTCTTCACCGGCAGCCCGCGCACAGACAACGCAACCGTGCGGAAGGCGATCAACGAGGCCATCGCCCATCCCGACGCCGACCTGCGCACTGACGCGCTGGCGGCGCGCGTCGGGGTCAGCCCGCGCCAGCTCAGCCGGCTATTCCGCGAGCACCTCGGTGAGACGCCCGGCAACGCCGTCCGGCGAATCAGGCTCGAGGTCGCTGCCCGGCTCACCTGCGACACCGACCTCCCGTTGTCAGCGGTCGCCCGGCGCACCGGCTTCCGAACCGCCGAGACTCTCCGCCAGGCATTCGCCGCCCGGTACGGCGTCAGCCCCCGCGACTTCCGCAGCCGACACCAAAGAGCCGTGACGTAGCGGCGGATTGGCGGGTAGGGTTCCGATTTCTCGTCGTTGTCTCTGACCTGCAGCTTCAGGGTTGGGCCGGTGACCGTCAGGCGGCCCGCTGGTACTCGTGGACCAGCCCGCCGAGGATCTCGCGGGGCCGTATCCGCGCCCCAGGACATGCACATGGCGGCTGTCGACCTCGATTACGAAGAACACGTAGGCGCGGCACAAGGTAACCGCGCAGTCCACGGTGAAGAAATCGCACTCCAGCATTGTCACGGCCTGAGTACGCAAGAACTGCCGCCAGGTCGTGCGGCTGCGTTGAGGCGCGACCCTGCCAGACCACCGGCAGCCACGGCCGGCATACTCGCAGGTCATCCGGCTCCCGGAACGGCCGCCAGCACGTGACCGGCGGAGATCAGCCGGGCACGGTCACCGACAGCCGCCCGTACCGGCTGTCACGGAAGTCGGCCAGAGCACCGTCCAGTCCCGCGCGCACAGCGCCCGCCGGGGCCGGCGCAAGGCCAAGCATCGCGTCCCGGACCCGGCTGACCAGTACATCCCCGGCCTGAGCTCCCCTGGGGCGACCAGGGGGACGGCAGCGCCGACTGCTGCCGCGCCCAGCGCCGCCAGGAGCTGCCGTCTGCGCACGTCGTCGTCCCTTCCCCCAGGCTCACCGGCAACCCTAGACGGCGCCAGCCTCGAAGGCACGCCACCCGCCGCAGCGGCGCTCGCCATCGCCGTGCTCGCGCTGGCCTTCGTGACCATCAGCCGATGCCCGCCGGGGCTCTACACCTGGTAAAGGCCGGAGGCGCCGGGCGCCGGGCGCGATGCTGCCGCTCCTCGCCAGCGGCTTCCCCGGACTGCGCTTACCAGGTGCCTGCCGTGAGAAGGGACCAGCACCCGGACGCAGCGCAGCCGACGGGGCGCTGCGGTGGCATGCGCGGCGGTCATCGCGTGCAGACAGTAGTCATGGCCGCTGATTGCGGCGGGCCCGGCGAGCGTGACGAGCGGGAAGACGGTCAGCGCGGCGATGGTGAGCAGCCCGGCCCCGGTCTGAGTGCGGTCGAGGGGGCCGGTGCGGCGATTAGCCGCCGTATCCGCACCGCCGTGTCCGATCCGCCCGCGCCCAGCGCCGCCGCGCCCGCCGGGGCAGACGCGGCCACGGCTAGCAGCGCCCCGGCGACCTTCAGCCGGGGGAGGCCATGGTGGCGGTGGTGCCGCCAGCAGCTCGACGAGCCTGGCGACCTGCTCATGGCCCTGCCGGATCGCGCCTATCCGCGGGAACGCCGTCAGGAGCTGGTCAGCGATACCAGCAGGTGGTGATGGCCGCGCCACGCCGCCAAGGGCCACCGATACGACCGCCGAGCCGGTCAATGCCAGCCCATGCGGCGACCGCCAGGCGCGGCGCACGGTCCGGCCAGCGCGCCCGCGCCTGCTGGCAGAAGTAGGACCGTGTATCCGAGCAAGGCAAAGGCCACGATCATGACTCCGCCCCGTCCCGTCCTGCCTGCTCTAGCATCGCGCGCAGCTCCTCGGCCTCGGCCGGGTCGATGTGCTCGACAAACCGGCGCAGCGTCGCCAGCCGGTCGGTGCTGGCCGCGAAAACCTCACCCATCAGCCCGGCGGTGTAGTCCTCGCGGCTCGCCGTCGCCTGGTACCGGTAGGCACGCCCGTCCCGCTCGCGGGCCAGCCACCCCTTGCGGTACAGGATCTCCACCACCGTCAGGACCGTGTTGTAGGCCGGCTCGCGCGCCGGCCGGAGCATGTCATGGATCTCCCGCACCAGTACCAGCCGCCCTGCCGACCAGACCCGGTCCATGATCGCGGCCTCCAGCTCGCCGAACCCCCGGACCCCGCCACCAGGCATCGGCCGCATCGCATACCTCCTTCCGGTTGTCACCTAGGTTCGGCCGGGCCAGGTACCGGCAGTTAGTGCTCGTCGTCTAGGCCGTCAGGCTTGAAATGACCTCCGTTAAGGCCATCCTGCCAGGCAACTGCGAGATCACCAGGATGCATCACGATCCACCCGGCAATTCCCTAACTTCCTTAGGAGCCTAAGATAGCTTGTCCCGGGCACAACCTGCCCGGGCGATTGGGCAGCGACGCGATCGGAGGGCAGGTGCACGGGCGGAGTAACCGGCGGGCTCGTCTCACAGCCTTTCCGGCCACCCGCCGCCAGGCGAATCCGGGACTGCGGGGCTCGATGATGGGACCTGCGACGCAGGCTGACACGAGGACACATATGGAACTGTCCAGCCGGCATGCCGAACCCCGCCGCCCCGTCGAGCTCGTCCCGGCGGGGTGCGCACCCTCACCGAGGCCGACGGCCCGGGCCTGGCCGCGCAACTGCAGGCGCACGTGGCGGGCATGTACGCGCACGTGAACCAGGGAGCAGAGGTGAGCCGTCATCAAGGACGGCGGATTAGCCGCCTGTTGCACCGGGCCGGCGCGCTGCTCGGCGCTCTGGCCGTGGCGGGTGCCGCGCTCGCGGTGGCCACGCCGGCCGCGTCGGCGCACGCCGCGCTGCTGTTCACCGCCCCGGCAGCCGCCTCCGCGGTGCCGGCTCCGCCGGAGCAGATCGTCCTGACCTTCGACGAACCGGTCACGCTGGCAGGCCCGCCGGTGGTCCTGACGAACGCGGCCGGTCACCGGTTCGCGGTCGGCGGTCCCCGGCAGAGCGAGGGCCGCGCCGTGGTCACCGTGGCCGTCGCGGGCCGGCTGCCGGACGGGGTGTACACGGTGGCCTGGCAGGCGGTCTCCGCCGACGGCGATCCGGTCAGCGCCGCGTTCACGTTCGCGGTGGGCCCCGCTCCGGCGTCGCTGAGCGCCGCGAGCACGGCGCCGCCGGCCACGCCCGGGCAGTGGTGGCTGGCCGGGGCGCGCTGGGTGCTGTTCGCCGCGCTGGCGATGGCGCTGGGCGGGCTGGCCGGCCACGCCCTGGCCCGCAGGCACGCGGTCAGTTCACCGCGCCCGCTGCCGCCGCCGTGGGCGCTGCGCGCCGCGCTGGCCGGGCTGGCCGCGGCGGTGCTACTGGCGGTCCTGCAGCTGGGCAGCGGGAGCCTGACGTCGGGACTGGCCCACCCGTCCGTGTCGCGGCTGCTGTCCGGCGGACCGGGCGCGGTCGCGGCGGCCGAGATCCTCGCGTTCGCCGCCGCGGCGGTGCTGCTGCGGTGCCGCCGCCCGTCCTGGGCCGCGGTGCCACTGCTGGCGGTGGTGGTCGCGGAGGGGTTCCGCGCCCACCCGCAGAGCATCGCCGGCGCGGGAGGCGTGCTGCTGACCTGGGCGCACCTGCTGCCCGCCGCGCTATGGGCCGGCCTGCTGTTCTACACGGTGCGTGCCGCCATCGCCTGGCGCGCGGACCCGGCCGCGGTACGCGCCCTGATCCGCCTGTACGCCAGGGCGGCGGCCTGGCTGTTCGCCCTGGTCATCGCGACCGGGATTGTCTCCGCCCTGGTGCTGGTGCCGCTGGGCGACCTGTTCACCACCGGCTACGGGCAGGTCCTGGTGATCAAGGCCGCGCTGGTCGGCGCGGCCGCCGCGCTGGCGCTGACCGGGCGGCTGTGGCTGCGGCGCACGCCGCGGCCGGGCGCCGGGCCGGCGCTGGCGACCAGGCTGGAGTCCGGCACGCTGGCCGCGGTGCTCGCGGCCGCCGGCCTGCTGGCCGCGCTCCCCCCGCCCAGCCAGCCGGGCCAGCCGCTGCCGTTCCCGCCGCCGACCAGCGGACCGGTGGTCCCGGCCGGGGGCCGGGCCGGCGAGGTCGGGATCTACGCCGCCGCCAGCGCCGGGCAGATCGTCCTGTACCTGTTCACCCCCAGCAGGGACGCATCCGGGGATGATACGGCCGGGCAGGAGCAGATCCCTGCGTCGCTGACGCTGGCCGCCCCGGGCGGTAGCGCCCGCACGCTCGCGGCGCGCGGCTGCGGCGCCGGATGCCTGGTCGCGCCCGTACGGTGGGCGGACGGGCAGAACCTGCTCACGATCCGGGCCGCGCCGCACGGCTTCACCGGCGGGACCGTGACGCTCGCCATCCCGTGGCCCCCGCGGCCCGGCGGCACGCTGCTGCGCCGGGTCGCCGCCGTCCTGCGGGCCACCCCGGGCCTGACCGTGCACGAGCGGGTGACCAGCGACACCACCCTGGGACTGGGCACCCCGGACCAGGCCATGCTCAGCGGCTCCCAGTTCCTCGCTACCGAGCCGTACGAGGCCGGCATCGCCCCGATCACGATCCAGTTTCCGGAGTCCGGAGGCCAGGTCCTGCTGCTCGGCTACCCGGCACAGGACATCTGGATCCGGCTCACCATCGGCGCGGGAGACAGGATCGCGGCCGAGACCCTGGCCGATCCAGGCCACCTCATCACCCGCACCTACACCTACCCGGAGAAACGAAGGCCGCGATGAGACACGCCACCGTGGTCGTTGAGCTGCCTGCCGCTGATTGCCGGCTACCCGATCCCGTCCACGGGCCTTCGGCGCCGGCAGCAGCCCGGAGACTATAACCTATGCTCCTTAGGCAATTAAGCGACGCGTCGCCGGGTCGCGTGATCTTGGAGGGCTGATGTCCAAACGCGTGCAGCAAAAGCAGGACCGCAAAGCCAAGATCGAGGCGATGCGGGCGCGGCAGCGCGCCCAGGAGCGACGCAGGCGCCTGATCTGGTTCGGCGGCGGCGGCGCCGTCGTCGCCGTCGTGGTGGCGGTCGCCGTCGCCGTGGTCTCCGCTGGCCACGGCAGCAGCGTTACCACGTCGAGCGAGGTGGTGCCGCCCGCCGTCACCGGGCAGACGACCGTGCAGGCTGCCGCCGTCGCCGCGCCGAACACCACCGGGATCAGCGGGGTCGTCGCCTACGACACCACCGGGTACCCGGCCGGCAGCAGCAACGGCCCGGCGAACGGGGCGCTGTCTCACCTGCACGTCACCGGGCCGGTACGGTACTCGGTCACCCCGCCGGCCGGCGGCCAGCACAACGCGGAGTGGATGACCTGCGGCGTCTACGACAAGCCGGTACCCAGTGAGCGCGCGGTACACAACCTGGAGCACGGCGCGGTCTGGATCACCTACCAGCCCTCGCTGCCGTCCTCTG
>WNGJ01001250.1_pt1 | contig 26055 bp, 25 predicted proteins | sample 5400611 | NCBI WGS metagenome assembly WNGJ01 (sample SAMN13153375, study PRJNA577476) | soil metagenome | isolation source: 40 cm soil or saprolite under Garry oak tree replicate 1 | place: USA:California | collected 2016-06-15
GTGGTCACGCTCGACGCCGACCTCCAGAACGATCCCGACGACATCCCGCGCCTCGTCGAGAAGCTCGGCGACTCCTACGATGTCGTGTCGGGCTGGCGGCGACACCGGAAAGACCCCTGGCTCACGCGTCTTCTGCCGTCGCACATCGCGAACTTTCTGATTCGCAAGGTGATCGGCGTGCGGCTGCACGACTTCGGCTGCACGCTCAAGGCCTATCGTCGCGAGATCATGCAGGACCTGAACCTGTACGGCGAGCTGCATCGATTTCTGCCCGTGCTCGCCACGTGGGTTGGCGGGCGCGTCACCGAGATGGAGGTCACGCACCACCCGCGTACGCGGGGCATGTCGAAGTACGGCCTCCTCCGGACCTACAAGGTCCTCGTGGACCTCATCACGCTCAAATTCATCGGCGACTTCCAGTCGCGCCCGAACTACGTCTTCGGAGGGTTCGGGCTGCTGTCGTTGATGCTCGGCTTCCTGTCCCTCGGCGTCGTCGCCTACCGCGTCTTCGTGCTCAGGCGGCTCGAGGCGACGCCGCTGGTGTTCCTGATGGTCATTTTCTTCCTGACCGGCGTCTTCTCGCTGTTCATCGGCTTCCTGGCCGAAATCGTCATCCGCGGCTTCTATGATACCCAGCGCAAGCCTACCTACTACGTCCGCGAGATGATCGGCGCGGATCCGGAAAACTAGGCACCGTGTGCGGCATCGTCGGCAACGTCCTGGCCCGGGCCGACCGGACGCCGGACGCCGCGGTACTCAAGCGGATGAACGACCGGATCACGCACCGCGGGCCCGACGACGAAGGCGTGTTCGTCCAGGGCCCGGCGGGCCTCGCCATGCGACGGCTCAAGATCATCGATCTCGCGACCGGACACCAGCCCATGACCGGCGAAGACGGGCGCGTCTGGATCGTCTTCAACGGCGAGATCTACAACTACCGTGAGCTCCGGGAAGCCCACGCCGCCCGCGGCCATGTGTTCACCACGCGCTCGGATACCGAGGTCATCGTGCACGGGTACGAGGAGCGCGGCGTCGCCTCGGTCGGCGACCTGGAAGGCATGTTCGCGGTCGCGATCTGGGACGCGCCCGCCCGCACGCTCCTGCTCGCCCGCGATCGCCTCGGCATCAAGCCGCTCTACTATGCGGTGCTGCCCGACCAGATCGTCTTCGCCTCCGAGCTGAAGGCGCTCCTCGAGCATCCGGCGATCGAGCGAACCCTCGACCTCACGGCGTTGTCACGTTACCTCGCCCACGAGTACGTCCCGGCACCCCATTCGATCCTCCGCGCGGTCCGAAAGCTCCCGGCCGGCCACTGGCTCACGTATACCGACGGCCGCGTCAAGCTCGAGCCGTACTGGGACGTCCACTTCCAGCGGGGCGCGGGGATCGACGAAGCCGAGGCTGTGGAGGCGCTCCGCGCCGCGCTGGACCGCTCGGTGAAGCAGCACCTCGTGAGTGACGTACCGCTCGGCGTGTTCCTCTCGGGTGGCATCGACTCGAGCGCGGTCGCCGCGTTCGCCGCGCGGCACTTCCCCGGCCGCCTCAAGACGTTCTCGATCGGCTTCGAGGACCCCTCGTTCGACGAAACCGCGCACGCGCGTCGCGTCGCTCGCGTCCTCGACACCGACCATCAGGAAGAGATCCTTGATCCGCGCGCGGCCCTCGACCTCGTCGCGCGTCTGCCCGAGCTCCTCGACGAGCCGCTCGGCGACGCGTCGTTCCTCCCCACCTACCTGCTCTCGCGCTTCACGCGCCGCTCGGCGACGGTCGCGCTCTCAGGAGACGGCGGGGACGAGCTGTTTGCCGGATATCCGACCTACCCGGCCCATCGCCTGGCCGGCCCTCTCGAGTTGATCCCGCCCTTGCTGCGGCGCCGGCTCCTCCGGCCGGTTGTCGAGCGGCTTCCGGTGTCGCTCGACAACCTGAGCTTCGATTTCAAGCTCAAGCGCTTCGTAGCGGGCCTGGATTTCGCGCCGGTCGACCGTCATGCGGCCTGGCTCGGGTCCTTCACTCCGGCCGAGCAGAGAGAGCTATTCACGGCCGACGCGCTCGCGCGGATGGAGGCTCCGCCGTCCTACGCCGCGTTCCACGAGATGCTGTCACACGCTCCGTCGGCGTCGGGGCTCGAGCGCATGCTGTATCTCGATCTCAAGGGGTACCTGGGCGAGGGCGTGCTGACGAAGGTGGATCGCGCGAGCATGGCCTGTTCGCTCGAAGTGCGGGTGCCGCTTCTCGACCACCGAGTCGTCGAGCTCGCGACCAGCCTCCCGATGCATCTCAAGCTCCGGCGCGTCACCACCAAGTACGTGCTCAAGCGCGCCCTCGCCGGCGTGCTGCCGCGTGACATTCTCGAGCGCCCGAAGAAGGGCTTCGGCATCCCGCTGGGGCGCTGGTTCCGCGGGGAGCTGGCACCGATGCTCCGAGACGTGTGCGCCCCGGACGTGATCCGCCGGGCTGGGCTCTTCCGCCCCGAGGCGGTCGGGCGGCTTCTCGCCGAGCATGCGGAGGGGCGTCACGATCATCGAAAGAAGCTCTACACGCTCCTGGCCTTCCAGCTCTGGGCCTCGCGGTACCACCCGGCGTGAAGAGGCGCCTGCTCGACTGGCTCGCGTGTCCGACATGCCGCGGCGCGCTCGCGTTGACCCGGGCAGTGCCAGGCGCCGGCGATGTCCGTGAGGGCGAGCTCCAGTGCGGCGCCTGCGGCACGCGCTATCCCATCACGAGCGGCATCCCGCGCCTGCTTCCACCGACGCTCGCCGCCGAGGAGGTCAGCACCGCCGAGCGCTTCGGCTACGAATGGACCCGCTTCGCCGAGATCCGCCCGGAGTACGAAGCCCAGATGCTGGGGTGGACGGCTCCGGTCGGGCCCGACGCCTTCGTCGGGCGCCGTGTGCTCGACGCCGGCTGCGGCAAGGGCCGCCATCTCCGGCTCGCCGCGACGTTCGGCGCCCGGGAAGTCATCGGCGTGGACCTCGGTCCGGCCGTGGACGCCGCGGCGCACAACACCGCCGATCTCGACAACGTCCACGTGATCCAGGGAGACCTCACGCGCCCGCCCCTGCGTCCGGAGAGCATGGAGCTGATCTACTCGATCGGAGTGCTCCACCACCTGCCGGAGCCCGAGGCAGGCTTCAGGGCCCTCGCGCCGCTCCTTCGCCCGGGCGGCCGCTTCGTCGCGTGGCTCTACGCCCGCGAGGGGAATGGCTGGGTGCTGGTGCTGGTGGACCCGGCGCGACGCCTCACGAGCCGCCTGCCGCTGCCGCTCGTCAGCGGCCTGGCGTGGCTCATCACGGTGCCGCTCTGGTTCGCGCTGCGCCTGGTCTACGCCCCCGCGCGAACGCGGCCTCGGCTCGCACGGATTCTCCCCTACAGCAGCTACCTGATGGACCTCGTCCCGTTTCCGTTCCGTGAGGTGCACTCGATCGCGTTCGACCAGCTCCTGGCGCCCGTCGCCCACTACATGCCGCGAGCGCGCGTCGAGCGCTGCTTCGTCGAAGGAGGGCTGACACTCGAGTCACTGCGCTGGCACCACGCAAACAGCTGGGCCGCGAGCGGCGCGCGTGGCGGCGCCCACTGATGGAAGCGACCTTCTACCAGACCGTCTACGAGATCGAGAAGATTCACTGGTGGTGCGTGGCGCGCCAGCGGATCGTCGAGGACGTGATTCAACGGCGACTCCGGCTCGCACCGGGCGCGCGTGTGCTCGACGTCGGCTGTGGCTCGGGGGCGGTGCTCGAGGCGCTGTCGGAACGGTTCGAGGCCTATGGAACGGACACGTCACAGCTCGCGATCGACCTCTCGCGCCAGCGGGGCCTCACGAACGCGTTCTGCTGCACGTTGGCGACGTTCCCGCGCGCCGAGCTACGGTTCGATCTGACCACGCTGCTCGACGTCATCGAGCACGTGGACGACGATCTGGCCGTGCTCCGGGAAGCGCACCACTATCTGAAGCCGGGCGGCTGGGCCCTCGTGACCGTGCCGGCATACCAGTTCCTGTGGGGCCCACACGACGTCGTCAACCATCACAAGCGGCGCTACACGCGCGGCCAGCTCCGCCGGGTCATGCAAGCGGCGGGCTTCGAGCTCCGGCAGCTTTCGTATTTCAACTCGATCCTGTTCCCGGCGGCGCTGGCCGCCTGGGCCGGCGAGAAGCTCGCACGGGTCGGGACCGATCCCCGGCCGCGCGTGCCACCGCCACTGCTCAACACGGTGCTCACCACCGTCTTTTCGATGGAGAAGTACCTCCTGCGCGGCCTCACGCTGCCGTACGGGCTCTCGCTCATCGCCCTCGCCCGACGCTCGTCGTAGGACCCCGCACACGGGGTCGAGCAAGGCATCGCGACGCTCCTCGACGATGCCCGAACCGCGGCGGCCGACGTTCCGGCGGTCGTCCACGGCACGACGCTGGCGACCAACGCGCTCACCGGCTCGCTCGAAGTGCGCTCCCGGGAGGCGGCGGCTACGGCGCGCCGGGCACGCGTGATACGGAGCTGGTCGCCCTGGATCGTCTCGAAAGTTACGTCCGTAACGCCTGACCTGACCGCTTTCAATCTCGCCCCAATGGCTAGTGCTCAGCCCGTGCATCTCCCCCCGGGGTGCCACCTAAAGGATTGTTTGTAGGCCCCTGAGGCGCACGCTATTCCTGGATGATGGGTTGTGCTCGGGCTTGGATGCCGCCGCTCGGCGCCCTCGGCCTCGTCCTCCCGCTCGCCGGATGCAGCACGTCACGTCAGGCCGGCGCGGCGGTCGACGCGGGACCCCGGGCGACGGAACAGGGCCGAGGCCCTCCGAGAATTCGACGAAGCGCTGAGCGCCTACCAGGCGGCGGCTCGGCGCGCTCCTTCCACCAGGACCTGGCTCCGCCTTGGCGAGATGGCCGATCGAATGGGGCAAGTGGAGCTGGCGATCCAGTCGCTCGAGCAGGCGTACGGGCCGTGGCGCGAGGATGCCTCGCTCGGACTCAAGTGTCGGAGTCGTGATGAAGGGCTTCGCGAATTGCAGGTCGCGGTGAACCTCGAGCCGAGCCTCGATCAAGAGCGGCGATTCCTCGACGCGCAGTTCGGGCGTGACGCCCGGCAGGGTCCGACACCGTTCAGCGTGCGATGACCATCGGTACCGTGAGAGCGATCGCCCTTGCGAGCGCGCTGGTGCTTTGCGTCGGCTCGGTCTCGGCCGCGCAGGAGCGCAAGGCAGTGGCGGGAAGCGATCTGGACCGCGCGCAGGCGGCGTTCCAGGCCGGCCGCTACACCGAGGCGCTGGCTCTGGCGCGGCGAGGGGCCGACACGGCGCCGACGTCGGTGCGCGCGCTCACCGTGCGCGCAGGCATGGCGGAGTTCTTGGGCGAGTTCGAGGAGGCGCGCACGATCTACGACCGGGCCTCCGCGCTCGCGCCCGACGATGCCGAGCTGATCTACCGCACGGCGTCGTTCGCGGTGCGCGTGGGTGAGTACGATCGAGCCCTCGCCCAGCTCGATCGGCTCCTCGCGCTCCACCCGGCGCACGTGCGCTGGCTCTTCCAGTGGGCGCCGACGTACCTGCAGCCCGGCCTTCTCCGTGATCATCCGTCGCTCGAGCAGATCGTGCAGATCAAGCTCGATATCCTCACCGAGAAAGGCGATCTCGCGCAAGCGCGCCAGCTGGCGCGCTCGTACGCCATCGTCAAGTCGGGCGAGAACTACTGCGGTGAGGCCCAGGCCAAGTCGCGCGAGGGTGCCGAGCGCGAGGAGACCTTCAACGCCTTTCGTCTGGCCACGCTGGGCCAGCCGGACGCGGCCGATTGCATCTGGTGGTACGGCCAGTGGCTGTCGGACGAGGGATACGTGCGCCTGGGGCGCCTGATGGTCATCGAGGGAACGCGGACGACGCCGTCGACCGGTAACAAGGCGTCGGGCGCCCGCTATCTCCGCGTTCGGCTCGGCGGCAACCGTGAAGTCCCCAAGCGCGCCGAGCAGCTCTTCCTCATCGCGCGCCAGCGCTACCTCCGGGATGGGGATCTCGACGGTGCCGTGCGGCTCTTCGACGAGACGATCCGCTTGTCGCCGACGTTCGCACGCCCCTACAACTATCGCGCGACGATCGCCGCGCATCTCGGCGACCGTGAGGCGGCGCTCGCGTGGCTCCAGCGCGGCCTGCAGGCGGACCCCGACTCGTGGCGCATCCATCGGAACCTCGGAAAGTTGCTCTCGGACCTCGAGCGCTACCCCGAAGCCGAGATGCACCTGAGAAAGACCGTCCAGCTCTTTGGTGACGATGCGGGCGGTCGCCTGGCGCTCGCGCGAGTGCTCTATGCGCAAGGCAAGTACGACGATTTCGCCAGAGAGGCGCGCGCCGCTGTCGCCTTCCTCGCGAACTGGAAGGCGCCGGTGCCCGAGGTCCGCGATTTTCTCGCGAAGTTCGATCGCTGGGGCCCGGGCGCGGCGCTGCCGCCGGCCCCCGACCCCCGGGTCATCATCGGATGGAACTATGACTGACCGGATCGCCCTGGTCGCTGTGTTGATCGGCGCGCTGATCCTCGTCGCCGCCTCGAGCGACGCGGAGACGTACCGCTGGGTCGACGAGGGGGGTAACGTCACCTACTCCGATCGGCCGCCCCAGCCGAGAGAGATCCGCACGCCTGCGCCCGACGCCATGCCCACGCCCGACGTGAAAGCGCCCGAGGTGAGAGCACCTGAGGTCAAGACGTCCGACGTCAAGGCGCCGTCGGAGACGAAGGCTCCGGAGACGAAAGCGTCTGAGCTGAGGGGGCGCGAGATCCCGACGCAGCCGCCGATTCCGAGAACGGGCCCGACGAAGATCGACGAGCTCCTCGAGCTGGCCGGAGTCCGCGCTCAGCTCGTCGGGCTCCTGAGCCGGGTCGCCGTCGATCTGCGCCCGCCTCCCGGTCAGATGAATCCGGCCGACCAGGCCACCATCGACCGGATCCTCGCACAATCGCTTCGCCACGAGACGGTGTACGGCGCCATCCGCGACGCGTTTCGTCCTCAGGTCGACCGCCCCAGTCTGGAAACCACGGCCGCGTGGCTGCGAACTCCGATCGCGCGCAAGATCGTCGCACTGGAGACCGCGGCGTCGGACCCGGGTACTGAGCAGAAGGTGGCCGACTACGCCGCGAGCCTCAAGGCGAGCCCCCCAGCGGCCCGGCGGCTCGAGCTGCTCCAGCGGCTGGACTGGGTCACCGGCGCAAACGAAACCTCGGTTGACCTCGTGGCGGCGATCGCACGAGGCCTGTCGAGCGCGGTGTCGGCGGCCGGCCCGCCGGAAAGCCGGCTCCGGCCGGGCCAGATAGGAGACCGAGCCGCACAGGTGCGCGCTCGGGCCAACGAAACTCTGCGTGAGGTGCGCACGATGTCGATGCTCTACACGTATCAGGCGCTGCAGGACGAGGAGCTCGCGGAGTACGTGCGGTTCTCCGGGACCGATGCGGGTCGCTGGTACAACACCGCGATGCGCAAGGCTCTGGTCGGCGCACTCGGCAGGGCCGTCGAGCACACCGCGACCGAGCTGGTCCGCGCGGTGCCGCTCGAGCGATGGGCGCGCGCCGCGATGCCGGCGCCGCACCCGGTGAAGTGATGGCAACCGCATGCCCTCGCTGTGGCGCGCCGGCCGTCGAGCGCGACAAGTGCGCACAATGCGGCGTCGTCGCCTCGGTCTACGTCGCGGCGCTCGAGAAGATGCGGCGCGCGCCGGCACTGCCGCCGCCCCCGTCCAGCGCGCCCCGCGCGAGCGCGCCACCAGCGGCCACGCCACCCGCCGCGCGTGCGGACACCGCCCATCCGGGGCGGCCGGCCCCCAACGGGTCAGCCGCGTCGGCGACCGCGGTGATGACACCTGCGCCCGCGACCACGACGACGACATCCACGGCCGCGATGGCCGGCGTGCCCCGTCGGCTCAGCTTCCACGGCGTGGGCGGAACGCTCTTCGGCATCTACGTCGTGAACATCTTGCTGACGATCGCGACCTTCGGCGCCTATCGGTTCTGGGGCAAGGTCCGCATTCGCCGCTTCATGCTGAGCCAGACCAGCTTCGAGGGTGATCGATTCGCCTATCACGGCACCGGCAAGGAGCTGCTGCTCGGATTCGTCAAGGCGCTGCTGTTCGTCGGCTTGCCGATCACGGCGCTGAGCGCAGTCGCGCGACTCTCCGGCGACAAGACGATCTATGTGGCGACCCAGGCCTTTACCTCGCTCCTGGTCTTCATCTTCATTCCAATCGCGATGGTCGGGGCCCGGCGCTATCGCCTGAGCCGCACCTCGTGGCGAGGAATCCGCTTCTCGTTCGGTGGCAAGGCATGGGCGTTCGTCAGGATCTTCATGGTGGCCTCGCTCCTGAGCACCCTGACCCTCACGCTCTACTACCCGTTCTTCCAGGCACGCCAGCAGGGGTTCATGGTCTCGAATTCGTACTTCGGCCGCAGGCAGTTCCGTTTCGACGGACGCGGACGCGATCTCCTCGGCGCCTACGTCGTCGCGCTGCTCCTGCTCGTGCCGACGCTGGGCATCTATCTGTTCTGGTTCCACGCGAGGAAGACGCGCTACTTCTGGGAGCACACGTACTTCGAGGCGGCACGCTTTCGCTCGACGATGACGGGCGGACGGTTGCTGACCCAGAATGTCTGCAACTGGCTGTTGCTCATCGTGACGCTCGGCCTGGCATGGCCGTGGGTGCTGGTTCGCCGCACGCGCTTCGAGTTCGCGTATCTTACCGTCGAGGGCCCCCTCGACCTCGCAGGTATCGTTCAGGAGCCTCAGCTCCCGACCGCCACCGGTGACGCGCTCTCGAGCCTCCTGGGCGCCGACGTCGGGTTCGCGTAGCGGGAAATGCCCGGCGCATTCACGGGCTATTACCTGGATGGCCGGAGCGCCGCCCGCCGGCCGGCGTCGATCCGCCTGGCTGCGAGCGGGCTCGAGATCGCCCTCGAAGACGGCGCCCGCCTCTGGTGGCCCTTCCGCGAGGTCCGCCAGACCCAAGGCTTCTACCGTGGCGAGCAGATCCGCCTCGAGCGCGGTACGCCGTTCCCTGAGATCCTCCTGGTCGACGACAACGCGTTCCTCGCGTCGTTGCATGCGACTGCTCCCCGCTTCGGGCGCCGCTTTCACGATCCGCGGCGGCGACGGACTCGCTTGCTTCTCACGATCGGCGCTGCGGCCACCGCCGTGGCGTTCGGCGCGGTTCTCTACGTGTGGGGCATTCCGGCAGTCGCGGGCATGCTGGCCGCCCGGGTACCGGTGTCCTGGGAAGAGCGGCTCGGCCAGGCGGCCGTGGAGCAGATCACGGCCTCGAGGCGGCGCTGCCTCGACCGCAACCGCGAAGAGGCCATCGGCGCGATCGTGAAGCGGCTCATGGAGCCGCAGCCGATCAGCCCCTACACGGTGCGTGTGACCGTGGTCGACGACGGGACCGTGAATGCATTCGCCGTCCCCGGCGGCCAGGTGGTGCTGCTCCGCGGGCTCGTCGAGCGCACGCGTACGCCCGAGGAGCTGGCGGGAGTGCTCGCACACGAGCTACAGCACGTGCTCCAGCGCCATACGACGCGACTGCTGCTACAACACGCCTCCACCGGGCTCTTGCTGGTGGCGGTGTCGGGAGACATCACCGGCGCGATGGCCTACGGGATCGAGAGCGCGCGCGTGCTCGGCACCCTGCGATACAGCCGCCATCTCGAGAGCGAGGCGGACGTCGAAGGGCTTCGGATGCTGCTGGCTGCGGACGTCGATCCGCGGGGGATGATCGCGTTCTTCGAGACCATGCGCGCCGCGGAGCGCGGCGCGTCCGCCACGTTCCGCTATCTGGCCTCGCATCCGCTCGCCGCGGAGCGCGTCGAGGCCTTGAAGCAGCTGGCCGGGTCCCACACGAAGGAGTTCCGGCCGCTGCTGCCCGGGCGGGACTGGGCTGACGTCAGGCGGGTTTGCGGAGGCTAGGCGCTAGCGGCGCGGGGCGTCGCCGAGGGCCACGACGACGAGCGAGCCCTGAGCATCGACCGGGCGGACGCCCCGTCCGTAGCCCGCGACGTGGTCGCAGAGCCAGCCAACGCAGGGCGTGCGAGAGTCGACCTCGCTCCTGATCGCGGCCCATTCGTCGGCTGCGGCGGAGCCGAGCGCCCGGTGGCGCGCGCTCGACTCGATCACCAGAACTAGTCGTGCGCCGTCCCCTTCGAGACGCTTCAGGGCCGACCTAGCGGCCTCCACGGACCCCTGGATGAGGGTCTCGGAGTCGGGTGCCGATCGCGCATCGAACCCCTCGGCGTAGCCCAACCCGGTCGAGTAGGCGGCTTCGAGACACGCGGCGCTGGCGAGCGGCTCGGTCGTCGAAGCGCCGTAGACGAGCGGCGACGAGAGCACGCTGCAGACCGTCCGCATCTTGGGGCCCATCAGGATTCGCCAGGGCTGCAGGAAGGACTCGGCGGGCGCGCCGAATCCCGGCTTCACGAACGCGAGGCCGAGACCGCGGGGATACCGCATCCTGAAGGGCCAACCGGAGAGGATGAGCCGAGCGGCTCCCTGGCCTGCCTCGGTCAAGTCACGGCCTCCGGAAGCAGCGACGCCACTCACGGCGCCCTCACCGTTGGTGAGGCAGATGACCAGGGCCCCAGCAGTTACGGCCCCGTTGTGAGTCAGAATCGCGGAGGTCGCCCCTCCAGCCACCCCAACAGGCCCCAGCACGCCCCGAATGAGCGGGACCACGTCTTGGGCCGGTATACCCGCCGTGACGAGAAGCACGAGGTCGGGTGAGGTCCCGTGGAGGCCTGTGCGCGCCATCGCGGTCGCGCGGACGGCCGCCCAGATCGCATCCTGGTGCGAAGCGAACCCGATACCGATCTGGAGGGTTTTGGACTCTGTTTCGACGGGGATGGTCGCGTACATGGCTCGGAGCATGTGCAGCAGGGGTGCCAATCCGGAAGAGGCTTGAAGATCAGGGATTTTCTTCGAAAGTAGCCACGGCGGGGTGTCAGTTCGGCAACAAGTGTGCTATTTAGAGCATCCCGTACTCCTTGAGACGACGGTAAATCGTCCGCCGAGAGATGCCCAGCGCGCTCGCCGCGGCCTCCTTGTCGTCCTTGTAGAAGGCCAGGGCCCGTAGGATCAGGTCCTTCTCCACGTCGGCCAATCTGGGCACCGATCCGCTGGCAGGAGCCGCCACCGCGGGCACTGAGGCGGTGCCGAGCACCGGCAGGTCGGAGAGCGTGATCTGCTCGCGGGCGCCCATCGCAAAGGCCCGCTCGATGACGTTCTCGAGCTCGCGGACGTTGCCTGGGAAGTCGTAGGCGCCAAGCGCCGACAGCGCGTCCTGCGTGATCCCCTTCACGTCCCGCCTGAACCGGCGGTTGTAGCGACGGAGGAAATGGTTCACGAGGGCCGGAATGTCCTCCCGCCGGGTGCGCAGCGGAGGCAGGTTCACACGGACCACGTTCAGCCGATAGTAGAGGTCCTGGCGGAAGCGCCCGTCGGCGATCGTCCGGTCGAGGTCCCGGTTCGTCGCTGCGATGACGCGGACGTCGACCGGGTGCGCCTTCGTGGATCCGACCGGGCGCACCTGCATTTCCTGGAGAACGCGCAGCAGCTTGACCTGTAGACCGGGCGACAGCTCCGCGATCTCATCCAGGAAGATCGTGCCCTCGTTGGCGCCGCGGAAAAGGCCGAGCGCGTCTGATACGGCACCCGAGAAGGCGCCGCGTACGTGACCGAAGAACTCGGACTCGAGTAGGTCCTCGGGGATCGCGCTGCAGTTCACGGGGATGAAGGGGCCCTTGGCACGACCGGAGAGCCGGTGAATCGCCGCGGCCACCAGCTCCTTACCGGTCCCGCTCTCGCCCTCGATGAGCACCGGCGAGTCCGTCGTCGCGACCTTGCTGATGATCTCCTTCACTCGCTGCATCGGCGGTGCGTTGCCCACCAGCTCGTTCACGGAGAGCTCTTCGCCCAGGCGCGCGCGGAGCGACTGGACCTCGCCCTTCAGGAAACGCCGCTCCGTGACGCGCGCCATCAGGTGGCGCAACTCGTCGAGGATCAGCGGCTTGGACAGGTAATCGTACGCGCCTTCCTTGAGGGCTTCGACCGCCGAACCGATCGTAGGGTAGCCGGTCATCACGATGACCTCGATCGATTCGTCGTGACGCTTGATCTCACGAAGCAGATCGAGACCGCTCATCTCCGGCATACGGATGTCGGTGATCGCGGCGTCGTAAAGCTCGGTGCGGATCGCTTCGAGCGCCTCGGCTCCAGTGCCGACGCAGCCGACGTGGTAGCCCCATTGGGTGAGGGCTTCCTTCAGCAATTTGAGGATCGAGGGTTCGTCGTCGACGACGAGGATCTTGGCGACTTCCATGGCCTAGATCGACTCTAGCATGATCGAGGTGTCAAACTGACAAGCTATATAAAGCTTTCCGGTATTACCTGGCTTGCGTGAGAGGGGTCGCCATGTTAGCGTAGACGTTGACTTTTTACCGAGGAGACCGCCACATGGCCAACCCCGAGACCGTCCACCTGACCGAAGAGAATTTCGATGCAGCGATCAGCCGCGAAACTGGGCTCATGATGGTGGACTTCTGGGCTGAATGGTGTGGCCCCTGCCGCGCGATCGCGCCCGTTCTGGAGGATCTCGCGAAAGAGTCCGCAGGCAAGGTGACGCTCGCGAAGGTCAACGTCGACGAGAACCCGGGGCTCGCCGCCCGATACGGGATCCGCTCGATTCCGACCATCCTGTTCGTGAAGCAGGGCAAGGTTTCCGATCAGGTGATCGGCGCGGTCCCGAAGGCCAAGCTTCAAGCAAAGCTGGACGCTCTCGCGTAGCGCGCCCCCGACGGGATCTGCATCAGTACCGGCGGCATAGGCATCCCGTCACTTTCTCCGAGCCGGGACGAGTTCCGAGCTCTCGCGGCACAGGGCAACCTTGTCCCCGTGTTCGCCGAGCTTCCAGCCGATCTCGACACGCCGCTTTCCGCCTATCTGCGCCTGCGTCCCGGTCCCTACTCGTTCCTGCTGGAGTCCGTCGAGGGCGGCGAGGTGTGGGCGCGTTACTCGTTCCTGGGCGCGGATCCGCTGATGGTCCTGACGGCGAAGAACGGACGGCTCACGCTCAGCCGCAACGGCCGGACCGAGCGACTGCCGGAGGGCAACCCGATCGTCGCCGTCCGCGATCTCCTCAAGCAGTTCCAGCCCGTGACGGTGCCGGGGCTTCCCAGATTCCAGGGCGGCGCCGTCGGCTTCCTCGCCTATGACATGGTCCACCACATGGAGCGCCTGCCGCGCACCACCGAGGACGACCTCGGGCTGCCCGACGCGGTGTTCCTGTTCACCGATACCTTGCTCGTGTTCGACAACCTCCGTCACCGGCTGCTCGTCATCGCCAATGCGGTCATCGATCGGCACGACCCGGCAGCGCTGGACCGCGCCTACGACCGGGCCGCCGTCCGCATCGGGATGACGCTCGCCAAGCTGTCGCGTCCGGCGCGGGCGCCCGCCACGTTCTCGCTGCCGGCGGCCGCCCCGCTCCTCGCGGAGGGCGAGGCGGGGTTCACCTCGACCATGAACGAGGCGCAGTTCGTCGACGCCGTGCACAAGGCGAAGGCGTTCATCGCCGCCGGCGATGCCTATCAGATCGTGCTGTCGCGCCGGCTCGACTGCCGCCTGACCGCGGACCCGTTCACGGTCTATCGCGCGCTCCGGACAATCAACCCCTCTCCGTACCTCTTCTTCCTCCGGCTGGGGCCGATGTCCATCGTCGGCTCGTCCCCTGAGGTGCTCGTGCGCGTGGAGGGCGATCGAGTCGATCTCAGGCCGATCGCCGGGACGCATCCGCGCGGCGTGACCGAGGCCGAGGACCGTGAGATCGAGGAGCGGCTCAAGAACGATCCCAAGGAGCGCGCGGAGCACGTGATGCTCGTCGATCTCGGGCGCAACGACGTGGGGCGCGTGTCCGAGCTTGGCTCGGTCAAGGTCACCGAGTTCATGGAGATCGAGCGCTACTCGCACGTGATGCACCTGGTGAGCCACGTGACCGGCAAGCTCAAGTCCGGAAGCGACGCGCTCGACGTGCTTCAGGCGTCGTTCCCGGCCGGCACCCTGAGCGGCGCGCCGAAGATCCGCGCGATGGAGATCATCGACGAGCTCGAGCCGACCCAGCGCGGTCCGTACGGGGGCGCCGTGGGCTACGTGTCGTACTCGGGAAACCTCGACTCCTGCATCACGATTCGCACGATCGTGTGCCACGGCCGACGCGCCTCGGTGCAGGTGGGCGCCGGCATCGTCGCCGACTCGGATCCGAAGACCGAGTGGCTCGAGACCTGCTCCAAGGCGCGCGGCATGATCCTGGCGCTGCGGCTCGCGGCGGGGACGGAACGATGATCCTGGTCATCGACAACTACGATTCCTTCACCTACAACCTCGTCCAGTACCTGGGCGAGCTGGGCGCGACGCTCGAGGTCGTGCGCAACGACGCGATGACCTGCGAGGCGATCAGCGCGCTCAAGCCCGAGCGCGTGGTGATCTCGCCCGGCCCCGGCAATCCCGACCAGGCGGGCGTCTCGCTCGACGTGATCCGGCGGCTCGGCCCCACGACGCCGATCCTCGGCGTCTGCCTCGGCCACCAGTCGATCGGCCAGGCGTACGGCGCCACGGTCGCGCGCGCGAAGACGCAGATGCACGGCAAGACCTCGGCGATCCGTCACGACGGCCGCGGGGTCTTCGCGGGGCTCGGCAACCCCTTCGTCGCCACCCGCTACCACTCGCTCGCGGTCGTGCGCGAGACGGTGCCAGACTCGCTCGAGGTCACGGCCTGGACCGAGGACGGCGAGATCATGGGCCTTCGCCATCGGCGTGATCCCGTGGAGGGCGTCCAGTTCCATCCCGAGTCGATCCTGACGGTCGAGGGAAAGCAGCTTCTCAGGAATTTCCTGTCCGGATGAGTCAGCGGGAAGCGACGACCGAGCGACGCCTGATCGAGATCATCCGGCGGGCGGCCCGGCGAGCGCCGGCGGTCCGGATCGGAATCGGCGACGACTGCGCGGTGCTGGAGCCGACCGCCGGAAGCGTGCTCCTGGCAACGACCGATCTGCTCATCGAGGACGTGCACTTTCGCCGCCGCTGGGCGACGCCGACCGATATCGGCTGGAAGGCGCTCGCCGTGAACGTCTCCGACATCGCCGCGATGGGCGGCCGGCCGCGGTGGGGGCTGATCGCGCTGGCCTGCCCCGAGACCGTCGCCATCGACGAGGCCGAAGCCTTCTATGCGGGCGTTCAGGCCCTCGCGACGGAGCACGACGTGACGGTCGTCGGCGGGGATACGGCGGCGTCCCCCGCGGGCTGGATCGTCAACGTGACCTTGCTCGGTGAAGCCGTCCGCGCGCCGCTCCTCAGATCCACAGCGCACCCTGGAGACACGATCGCCGTCACGGGATCCCTTGGACGCTCCGCGGCCGGCCTCGCGCTCCTGGAAGCCACTGCCGCGCCAGCGGGTGTCCCCGGTGACGCACGCGCCGACGTGACAGCGGCCCATCTGCGGCCGCATCCGCGGACGCGCGAGGGGCAGTGGCTCTCCGAGGCGGGCGGCGTGACCTCGATGATCGATCTTTCCGACGGTCTCGCGACCGATCTCGGCCATCTCTGCGAGGAGAGCGGCGTCGGCGCGCGGGTCGATGTGGGACGGGTGCCGGTCGAGGACTCGGTACAGGTCGTCGCGCGGGCGCTCGGTCGCGATACGCTCCACTGGGCCACGGGAGGCGGAGAAGACTACGAGCTCCTGCTCACCTGCTCGCCCGAGGCGTTCGATCGACTGGCCGGCGGCCTCGCCCGCGCGACGGGAACGAAGCTGACGGCAGTGGGCGAGGTGACGCAAGCCGGCGAGGGGATCCGCTACCTCGACGCCTGCGGAGAGGCCATATCCATCCGACCGGGGTTCGAGCACTTCGTGACGGGGCGCGCCCGTGCCTGAAGGCATCGGCTGGAAGCTGATCGTGCTGTTCGTGCTGATCATCTGCTCGGCGATTCTGACCGGCGCCGAGGCGGCCTACTTCTCGCTCGGCCGCGCCAGGCTGCGACACGTCGCCGCGAAGGACGACGCCGAGCCCGAGAGCGGGCCGAAGACGCTCATCGAGCGGCCGCACGAGCTGCTGGTGACCTTGCTCGTCGGGATCACCGTGATCAACATCGGGGCTGCGGCGATCGCGACGATGATCGCCGACAGTATCTTCGGTCCGACCGTCGGCGTGTTCGTCGAGATCGTCGTGCTGGTCTTCGTCCTCACGACGTTCGGCGAGGTTCTGCCGATGACCCTGGCGGTCACCTACCCGGAGCGGTTTCTGGCCGTCGCGGGCCGGCCGGTGGCCTGGCTCGGCGTGATCCTGGCGCCGGCGCGCGCCGCGCTGGCGGGGTTGACCGCGCTGATGGTCCGGATCGTCAGTCGCGGTCGGATGGAGCAGGCGATGCTCAGCGAGGAGGAGCTGCGGACCCTCGTCGACGTGGGCGCCAGCGAGGGCGTCGTCGAGCGCGAGGAGCGCGAGATGATCCACAAGGTGTTCGAGCTCGAGGACACCCAGGTCCGGTCGGTCATGGTGCCGCGCACCGACATGGTGTGCCTCGACGTCGAGACGCCAACGGCGGAGATCCTACCGGCGCTGCGTGAGCACCTGCACTCGCGCGTGCCCGTGTACGAGGGCTCGATCGACGTCATCGTGGGCATCCTCTACGCGAAGGACTTGCTGCCCTTCATGGAGGGCCTGCCTCCCGATTTCGACCTGCGCGCTCACTTGCATCCCCCGTACTTCGTGCCGGAATCGAAGCGCGCCGACGCGCTTCTGCAGGAGTTTCAGGCCAAACGGGTCCAGATGGCGATCGTGGTGGACGAGTACGGCGGGACCGCCGGCCTCGTCACCCTCGAGGACCTGCTCGAGGAGCTCGTCGGCGAGATCGCCGACGAGTACGACGAGCCGGAGCGGTTGATCCAGCGTGTTGACGCCACGACCTATCGGGTGGCCGGCAAGCTGCCGATCGAGCAGCTGAACGCCGCGACCGGCCTCAAGATCTCCAACGAAGGCTATGACACGGTCGGCGGGTGGGTCCTCGACCTGTTCGGGCGAGTCCCGCGCCGGGCCGAGCGCGCCGAGACGGCCGAGCTCCAGCTGACGGTGGAGAAGGTGGAGCGGACGCGGATCGTGGAGGTCCTGGTGGCGCTCAAGAAACCGGCGAAAGAGGCAGCCGCGTGAGCCTGATCTGGCTGGCCGTCCTGTGTCTGGTCCTCACGATGTTCTTCTCGGCGGCCGAGATGGCGTTCATCGCCGCCAATCGCCTCCGGCTCAGACACCTCGCCGAGGAAGGCAGCGGCACGGCGCAAAGCTACCTCGAGGCGTTCCGCCAGCCCGAGCGTGTGCTGTCGACCGCGATGATCGGCGTGACGATCTCGCACATCGTGGCCGCCTCGGCGATGACGTGGACCCTCCTGCCGGTGCTCGGCGGGATGGCGCCGATCGTGGTGACGATCCTGTTAACCCCGGTGATGCTGGTCCTCGGCGAGATCATTCCGAAGGCGATCGCGCGAGAGTGGGCGACCAGCTTGATCCTCAGGCTCTACCGGCCGCTGATCTGGGCGGCCGTCCTGCTGGTGCCGTTCGTGTCGTTCGCGAACTTCGTCGTGGGCGCGATCTTGCGCACGTTCGGAGCCCGTCAGGGTGACCTGCGTGCCTTCGTCTCGCGCGAGGAACTCAAGGCGCTGCTCCAGCTCGAGCCCGGCGAGGCCGACGTGACGACGATCGAGGCCCAGCTGATCGACAAGATCTTCGATCTGGGCGACACGACCGTGCGCGAGGTCATGGTGCCGCTGGTCGAGGTCGCCATGCTCCCGGAGTCCTCGACGCCACGCGAGGCCGTCGCGTTCATCCTGGAGCGCGGATTCTCGCGCGTGCCGATCTACCGTCAGCGCGAGACCAACGTGGTGGGCGTGGTCGGGGCGAAGGACATTCTGAGCCGAGGCGCCGCGGTGCGGACCCTGGACGAGCTCAAGCGCCCGCCGTACTATGTGCCCGAGACCAAGCGCATCGACGACCTGCTCCGCGAAATGCAGCGCAACCGCACTCACATGGCCGTCGTCGTCGACGAGTACGGCGGATCGACTGGCGTCGTGACGCTCGAGGACATCCTCGAGCAGATCGTCGGCGACATCCACGACGAGCACGAGCGGGCGGCCGCACCCGCCGAGCGCCTGCCCGACGGCAGCTACCGGGTCGCCGCGCGCGCGAACATCGACGAGCTGAACGAGGCGCTCGACTGGAGTCTCCCGAAGCGCGACTACGAGACCGTCGCGGGGCTCGTGCTCGCAACCCTGCATCGGATCCCTCGGGCCGGCGAGGAGTTTCAGAACGCGGGCTATTCGATCACCGTCCTCGAGTCAGACGCCCGGCGTGTCGTCTCGGTCAAGATCGTGCCGGTCGCCGGCACCAACATGTCAACGTAAGGAGGGTTCGAGCATGGCCGGAACAATGGTCGAGTTCGCGTCGAACGGCAGCGAGACCGCCGGGTACCTGGCGACGCCCGCCACCGGCAAAGGGCCGGGCGTGCTGGTGCTCCAGGAATGGTGGGGCCTCGTCGGCCACATCAAGAGCGTGTGCGACCGGTTCGCCGCCGAGGGCTTCACGGCGCTGGCGCCCGACATGTACCACGGCAAGACGGCCAGCGAGCCCGACGCCGCGGGAAAGCTCTTCATGGCGCTCAACATCTCGCAGGCCGAGCGAGACCTGCGAGGCGCGGCGACGTACCTCCTGGGTCAGTCGTCCACCAAGAAGATCGGCGCCGTGGGCTTCTGCATGGGCGGCCAGCTGGCCCTGTACGCCGCCACGCTCAACCCTTCGGTCTCCGCGTGCGTCAATTTCTACGGCATTCACCCGAACGTGAAGCCCGACTACACGAAGCTCTCGGGCCCCGTGCTCGGCCTGTTCGCGGAAAAGGACGGCTTCGTGACGCCGCAGGTCGCGAAGGACACGGACGCGGCCATCAAGAAGGCCGGTAAGCAGTCCGAGTTCCGCATCTACCCGGGCGTGGACCACGGATTCTTCAACGACGAGCGTCCGGACGTCTACAACAAGCCCGCCGCGGCCGACGCCTGGACCCGCACCCTGGGGTTCTTCCGAGCCAACGTGAAGTAGCCGCTCCGCGCCGGCGCCAGCGAGGGCCGTCTGCCGTCTCGAGAGGTGCCTCGCTGCGCCGCGTCGCGACACGCTTCGGTTTCATGGTGCGTTGAGCGTCGACGGGCGATAAGCTCGTGAGGATGCAACAGTATCCCCTCGATGTCTTCCTTCCCGCGGCAGGGTTCGGCGAGCGGCTCAGACCCGTCACGAGCCATCTGCCCAAGCCGCTCCTGCCGATCCTCGGCACGCCGATCATCGAGCGGATCCTGAACAGGCTGGCCCGGGTATGCGACGGCAAGATCGCCATCAACGTGCACTGGAAGGCCGACCTCGTGCGCGCGTGGGCCGCGACATCGCCCTGGAGCGACCGGATCGTCTTCTTCCCCGAGGACCCAATCCTCGGCACCGGCGGCGCGCTCAAGAACGCCGAGTCGCTCCTCTCGCGCCGGCCGTTCATCGTTCACAACTCGGACATCCTTCTCGACATCGATTTCGCGCGTCTCGTCGAACAGCATCTGTCCTCGGGGAACACCGCGACGCTCGTGACCCACCGACTGCCGCATCTGAGCAACGTGGTCATCGACAAGCAAGGTCAGGTGCTGGACGTCGAGAATCCGGGAGCGTCTCGACCCGACCCGACCCACATCGCCGACAAGGTCGCCTACACCGGCATCGCCGTGTATTCGCCGGAGATCCTCCGGTTCCTTCCCGAGGGTGTCTCCCACGCCACCGTCGCGTGGGTCGCCGCGTCCAAGGCCGGCTTCAAGGTCCGGGCGATGGACTTCACGGGCGCCTACTGGAACGACGTGGGCGATCCGGCCACGTACGCGCGAGGCGTGCTCGACGCGCTTCGAGAGAGCGGTGAGACGGTCTACCTGGGGCCGGGTGTGCGCTGCGGCAAGGTCGAGATCGACGGCTACGTCGTCCTGGAATCCGGCAGCCAGATCCGCGACGGGGCCCGCGTCAGGAACTGCATCCTGATGCCGGGCGCCGACGGGTCAGGCGAGCACGAGAACACGATCGTCGGGCCCGACTACGTGATCTCGCTCGCCGAGTCCGATATGCAGCCGTCGCTCCACGCCGCCGAGAAGAAGCGCGTCTCGCTGGGCGATCCGCTCTTCGCGCGCCACTTCAGGACCCGGCCGGCCGCCGGACGGGGGGCGACGTCGGGCACGAATTCCCCCGTGTGGTCCGAGGCGATCCTCGTCGGGCTCGGCGGCTCGGACCGACGGTACTACCGCGTGCGAAACAACGGCTGGACGGCGGTGCTCATGGAATGCCGCCCGGAAGATCCGGACTTCGAGCGGCATCTCGCCTACACCCGATTCTTCGCGCAGCACACCGTGCCGGTACCCGCGCTCCTGACGTCGGACAACGCCGACAAGCGCGCCCTGTTCGAGGATCTGGGCGACACGTCGCTCTACTCGTATCTGAAGCTCCCGCGCGATCACGAGAGCGTGGAGAGCATGTATCGCGACGTCCTGCGGAGCCTGGTGACGCTCCACACGACGGCCACCGCTCACGTCGACGAGTGCCCGCTCCTGGAAGCGCGGATCTTCGACTACGACTATCTCCGGTGGGAGACGGCGTACTTCCTCGACCGGTTCGTCACCGGGCTTCGCAAGCTCGAGATCGAGAACCGACCCGCCCTCGACGAGGGCCTCCATCGTCTCGCGCAATGGGTCTTCAACAAACCCAAGGTCATCATCCACCGTGATTTCCAGTGCCAGAACATCATGGTGCACGCCGGCGGTCCTCGGATCATCGACTACCAGGGCGCCCGGATGGCGCCGCCGGCCTACGACATCGCCTCGGTGCTCTGGGATCCGTACCATCGCCTCGACGACGGGATGCGCGAGCGTTTGCTCGCCTACTATCTGGACGAGATGAAAGCCGATCGAGCGCACACGTTCGACGAGAACGCGTTTCTGGGTAGTCTCGTCGCCTGCCGGCTCCAGCGCCACATGCAGGCGCTGGGTGCGTACGGATTTCTGTCGGAGGTGAAGGGGAAGAAGTACTTCTTGAAGCACGTCCCCGAAGCGCTCCGGCTCCTCAAGGAGGACGTCGTCGGGGTGCGAGACGAGTATCCGGAGCTCGCGCGACTGATCGCCGCGCTCTGATCGGTCCTACGCCGACGCGGCGGCGGCCTTCTCCTTCCGCTTGCGCCGTCCGGTCGCGCCCGACTCGCCTTTGGGCGCACGCCCCTTCTTCTCGGACTTCTTCTCCTTGTCCTTCGGCTCCTCGGCACGGTCGACCAGCTCGAGGAACACCATGGGCGCGCCGTCGCCGGGACGAGGCCCCGTCTTGATGATCCGGGTGTAGCCGCCGTTGCGGTCGGCGAACCGCGCGGCGATCGTGTCGAACAGCCGTCCGACGACTTCGGTGTCGGGCACCATCGACAGGACCTGGCGTCGCGCGTGAAGGTTCTCGCGCTTGGCCAGGGTGATCATGTGCTCGGCGAGCCCGCGCACCGCCCGGGCCTTCGTGTCGGTGGTGGCGATGCGCTCGTGGCGAAACAGCGCCACGAGCAAGTTGCGGAACAGCGCCCACCGGTGCTGCGTGAGCCGGCCGAGCTTGTAGCCGGCGTTCCGGTGCCTCATCGCGTGACCCCTCCTGCGATCATACTCACCTGACCGTGCCTGATTGAAGGTTCGGCTCGCCGCCGAGACGGCGGCTTACCTCACACTGCCACGACCGAGCGCCCCCAGGACGTTCGGATCGATCCGCATGCCGAGCGACAGGCCGAGCGCGGCGAGCGCCGTCTTGATCTCGTCGATCGACTTCTCACCCAGGTTCTTCACGTGCTCCAGGTCGCCCTCGTTTTTCTGGACGAGATCGACCACCAGGTTCAGCTCGGCGTTCTTCAGCGCGTTGATCGCGCGCGCCGGCAGCGCCAGCTCCTCGAGTGTCTTGCCGAGGGCGTCGCGCAGGAACGCCTCGCCTTCGGCGCCCTCCGCCTCTTCGTCCTCGCGCGGCACGCCGGCGGCCAACGGGCGAAAGTGCTCCTTCAGGTAGGTCGAGGCCCGCGTGAGCGCGTCGTCCGGGCTCACGGAGCCGTTCGTCCACACCTCGACCACGAGCTTCTCGTAGTCGGTGATCTTCCCGAGGCGCGACATCTCGACGTTGTAGGCCACGCGCGTGATCGGCGAATAGGCGGCGTCGAGGGCCAAAGCGCCGGCCGGCGCGACGACGGTGGCGCGGTCGACCGCCTCGTAGCCGCGGCCCATGCCCACGCCGAGCTCCACCGTCACGCGCGTGTTGGACTCGATCGTGAAGAGATGGATCTCGGGGTTCACGACCTCGACGTCGGTCTCGGGCACGTCGGCGCCGGTCACGGTCTTGGGTCCCGTCACCTCGATCCGGAGAACCTTGGCTTCCCCGGACGGAACCTGGATCGCCAGCTTCTTGAGGTTGAGCAGGACGTCGACGGTGTTCTCCTTGACGCCGGGAATCTTCGTCTCGACGTTCTTGACGCCGTCGATCCGCACCCACGAGACCGCGGCGCCGGGCACGACCGCGAGCAGGGTCCGTCTGAGCGAGTTGCCGACGGTCAGCGCATAGCCCTTCTCGAAGGGCTCGGCGACGAGCCGACCGTACCGATCACTCAGGATCTCCCACTCGACCTTCTTCGGCTTCTGAAATGGAATACGTGGCATAGCCTTCCCTATCTGGAGTCGCGCCTCGGCCGGCGGGGCCCCAGCCCCGCGACGGCCTGCAGCGCGCACCTCACTTGCTGTAGAGCTCGACGATGAGCTGCTCGGCGACCGGGATCTGGATGTCGTCGCGCAACGGTAGGCTCCTGACGACGCCCTTCTTCTCGTTCGGATCGAGCTCCAGCCACTGGGGCACCTGCCCGCGGCCGGCGTTGACGTTATCATCGATGCGTGTCTGCAATTTCGACGTCGGCCGCAGCTGCACCGCGTCCCCCACCTTCACGAGGAACGACGGCACCGACACCTTGCGGCCGTTCACCTGGAAGTGGCCGTGCGCCACCATCTGCCGGCCCTCACGGCGCGAGGCCGCGAACCCGAGCCGGTGCACGACGTTGTCCAGCCGCAGCTCGAGGAGCCTCAACAAGTTCTCGCCGGTGACACCCTTCTCGGCCTCCGCCCACTGGAAGTACTTGCGGAACTGGCTCTCGAGCACGCCGTAGATCCGCTTGGCCTTCTGCTTCTCGCGCAGCTGCACGCCGAACGCGGTCAGCTTGCCGCGGTTCAGGCCATGCTGGCCCGGCGGATAGTTACGCCGCTCGATCGCGCACTTGTCGGTGAAGCAGCGCGCGCCCTTCAAGAAGAGCTTCATCCCTTCGCGTCGGCACAGCCGGCACTTCGCGTCGCGATACCGCGCCATGGCCGCCCCCTACACCCGCCGCCGCTTCGGCGGGCGGCAGCCGTCGTGCGGTATCGGCGTCACGTCGCGGATCGCGGTGATCTCCAGACCGGCCGCCTGCAGCGAGCGGATGGCCGCCTCGCGCCCCGCCCCGGGGCCGCGCACGAAGACCTCGATCTGCTTCAAGCCGTACTCCATCGCCTTGCGCGCGGCCAGCTCGGAGGCCGTCTGGGCGGCGAAGGGCGTGCTCTTGCGCGAGCCCTTGAACCCGGCGCTGCCGGCGCTCGACCAGGACACGACGTTGCCCATCCGGTCGGTGAGCGTGACGATCGTGTTGTTGAACGTCGCCTGGATATGAGCGATGCCGGTGCGCACCTCGCGCCGCTCGCGCCGCTTGGCGCCCTTCTTCCGTGGTGCTGGTTTCGCTTCTTCGGCCATGCCCTACGCTCCCGCTTTCTTCGGCGCCGCTGCCGCCGCCGGTGCCGCCGCGGGCGCGGAAGGCGCCGCCGCCGGCTTCTTCTTGACCATCACGCCGCGCTTGGGGCCCTTGCGCGTGCGGGCGTTGGTGTGGGTTCGCTGGCCCCTCACGGGCAGACCGCGCCGGTGACGGATGCCGCGGTACGCGCCGATGTCCATCAGGCGCTTCACGTTCATCGACACCTCGCGCCGAAGATCACCTTCGACCTTCAGCTCGCGCTCGATGAGCTCGCGAATCCGGTTCACCTCGTCGTCGGTCCACGCCTTCACCCGCTTGCTTGGGTCGACGTTGGCTTTAAGCAGGACGCGCCGGCCCGTGGACCGCCCGAGTCCGTAGATGTACGTCACCGCCACCTCACCACGTTTCTCTCGCGGAAGATCCACTCCTGCCACTCGTGCCATGTGCTCTCTCCGTTCCTCGTTCGAGCGGCGGCTTTGCCGCCGCAATCCTGGGGGGAGGCATCGGAAGGGGGCGAAGCCCCCCTCCGAGCTTTATCCCTGTCGGGCCTTGTGTCGCGGATTCTTACAGATGATCCGCGTCACGCCCTGACGCTTGACGATCTTGCAGTGTTCGCAGCGCACTTTGATCGACGGTCGTACCTTCATCGCTTCCCTGTCTCCACTTCCCCAGAGTCCTTACTTGAACCGATAGGTGATTCGGCCCCGAGTGAGGTCGTACGGCGACAGCTCGACCTTCACACGGTCGCCCGGCAGGATCCGGATGAAGTTCATCCGCATCTTCCCGCTCACGTGCGCGAGCACCTTGTGGCCGTTCTCGAGCTCGACGCGGAACATCGCGTTCGGCAGCGGCTCGACCATTCCTTGGTCATCGCCCTCGACTCGCCGGGGCCGTCGGCGCCGACTGGCCGGTGAGGCTCGTGAGCACCTCAGGGCCATTCTCGGTCACCGCCACCGTGTGCTCGAAGTGCGCCGCCAGGCTCCCGTCCTGGGTCACCGCCGTCCAGCCGTCATCCAGGATCCGGACCTCCCAGCTTCCCATCGTGACCATCGGCTCGATCGCGAGGACCATCCCGGGCCGGAGCTGCGGGCCGCGGCCTGGATCGCCGAAGTTGGGGATCTGCGGCTCTTCGTGGAGCGCCCGGCCGATCCCGTGACCGACGAACGCCCGCACGACCGCGAATCCATTGGCCTCGACGTGCGACTGGACCGCGTGCGACACGTCGGAGAGTCGACGGCCCGGGCGGCACTCCTGGATGCCGAGATCCAGGCTTTCGCGCGTGACGTCCAGGAGCTTCAGGACGTTGGCCGGCACGGTCCCGATGGGCAGCGTGAACGCGCAATCCGCGTAGTACCCCTCTACGATGCACCCGAGGTCAAGGCCAACGATGTCGCCCTCGCGGATCTTGCGCCGGGCCGATGGGATCCCGTGCACGACTTCCTCGTTGATCGAGATGCACGCCGTCGCCGGGAACCCACGGTAGCCCTTGAAGGCGGGCGCGGCCCCCTCCCGATGGATGTACGCCTCGACGTCCTCGTCGACGTCGAGCGTGGACATCCCCGGACGGACGAAGCCGCGCAGGCGCTCGACGACGCCGGCCAGGATGTGGCCCGCCCGCCGCATGATCGCGATCTCGCGCGCCGACTTGAGCACGATCACCGTACGGCTCCCGCGGCCGCCCGGATCGCGTCGCGAATCGTCGCGAGCGGTCCTTCGCCGGACACGGTCACGAGCAAATTGCGCTGGCGGTAGTAGTCGAGGAGGGGCGCGGTCTGGCGCCGGTAGACCTCGAGCCGGTTTCGCACGGTGGCCTCGGTGTCGTCGTCGCGCTGGTAGAGCTCGCCGCCGCACGCGTCGCAGACACCCGGGCGCTTGGGCGGGTTCGACGTCAGGTGATACGTGTGGCCGCACGTGCGGCACACGCGTCGGCCCGTCAGCCGGCGCAAGAGCTCGGGCTCGGAGACGTCGAAGTAGACGACCGTGTCGAGCGTCTGGCCGAGGTCCTTCAAGAGCCGCGCGAGCGCTTCGGCCTGAGCGATAGTCCGCGGGAAGCCGTCGAGGATGAAGCCCCGGCCGGCGGCGGCGCCGAGGCGCTCGGCCATCATCCGGATGATGACGTCGTCCGGGACGAGCGCGCCCTGGTCCATGTAGGTCTTGGCCTCGCGGCCGAGCGGGCTGCCCG
>WNGJ01001761.1_pt1 | contig 26052 bp, 27 predicted proteins | sample 5400611 | NCBI WGS metagenome assembly WNGJ01 (sample SAMN13153375, study PRJNA577476) | soil metagenome | isolation source: 40 cm soil or saprolite under Garry oak tree replicate 1 | place: USA:California | collected 2016-06-15
TGCCGCCCGGAGTGGATGTTCAGAAGGCCGCCGACCGTGAGCACCTCGCTGACGAGTACGTACAGCGGCTCGCTGACGCGGGGATCGAGGTGGCCGCGATCAGGATCAGCGAGGCCGAGGTCGTTCTGGTCCTGCCGAGGCACTCTGATGCTCAGATAGGCGAGCCGGACTGAGTTCCGGTGACGACGTGTGCGCTGTCGCCGGCCGCTGCGAGGGCCATTTTCTCAGAGCGGCGAGACAGGCCCGCGAGCAACTGGTCGACGACCTGCTCGGCGTAGCCGGGCGGCATCGGGTCCGCGCCGCCTCTGGCTCTGGCCTGGATAGCGCCCGTCATCATGTAAAGCGCGGTCTGGATGTCGATGCCGGCCCGCAGTTCGCCGGTTTCGATCCCATGGCGCAGGACGTTCCTGAACACCTCACGCCGTGGCTCGACGACGGACTCGATGAACCGCCGCAGCAGGCGCGGGTACTTGATCCCCTCACCATGCAGCAGCGCCGTGGCGCGGGCCCGGCGGGGATCGGCGAAGTCCTCCTGCATCACCCGCAGCAGGGCCACCAGGTCGTCGCGCACCGACCGGCCCGACGGCTCGGGCAGCGGGCTCTTGAGCGTGGCGAGCGCATCGACGAGCAGGTCCTCCTTGCCCGGCCACCGCCGGTAGATCGTGCTCTTGCCGACTCCGGCGCGTGCCGCGACGGCCTCGATGCGAAGGCCCCCCGCGCCCGACTCCGCGAACAGGTCGAGCGCGGCGTCGATGATCGCCCGGTCGGCCTCCTCGCTGCGGGGCCGGCCCTGGCGGCGGGCGGGGGCGGTTGCCACCGCTGCGGGTGCCATGTCGATCACATCCTCACCGTGGCCGCTGGCTCGGTGGCCGCGTCGTGCTCCGGCCGGGCGGCCGCCGCCTGCTCGCCGGGCTGCGCGGCCTGCCGGCGGCCGCCCACACCCGGCATCCAGATGAACACCACGATGGCGCCGACGAGCGCGATCGCGGCTGAGATCAGCGACGTGACGTGCATCGCGTCCACGAACGCGTTGTTCGCGGGGACGAGCAGGCGCTCACCTGCCCGGCCCAGTTGCTGCGCGACGGCCTGGGTGCCGGCGATCGACGCCGAGGCCGTGCCGCGTGCTCCGGCCGGCAGGCCGGCCAGGTACGCAGCCATCTTGCCGCGGTAGACCTGAGCGAGGATCGAGCCGAGCACCGCGACGCCGAGCGCGACCGCGACCTGGCGTGCGGTGTTGTTCAGCGACGAACCTGCGCCCGCCCGTTCGCGCGGCAGCACAGACACGAAGAAGATCACGCCAAGCACCCAGATCGGCGTGGCCGCGCCAAGGAAGAAGTGGTAGCTGGCCAGTGCCGCGGCGACCGTCAGCAGGCCGGCCGTGGTCACGGCCTTGGTGCCGAACTTCCGCACGAGCGTCGCGCTGCGCGGGGAGAACAACATCTGGCCGGCGGCGAGCGGCAGCGTGAGCAGGCCGGCGTGCAGCGGGCTGTAGCCGCGGACGTTCTGCAGGTAGAAGCTGATGAAGAAGATCACGCCCGCCAGGGCGAAGAACACCAGGCCGATGGCGCCGACCGACGCGGACAGCCGCGGGTCACGGAACAGCCGGACGTCGAGCGACGGGTGGCTGATCCGGCTCTCGTGCCAGCAGAACAGCGCGAGGACCACGAGGCCGGCCGCGACGGCGCCGAGCACGTCCAAGCGCAGCCACGAGCCCGTGTCGCCGCCCTGAATGATCCCGAAGACGATGAGCACGAGGCCGGCGATGGACAACAGCACGCCGAGGACGTCCACCTTGCCGGGGTCGGGGTTGCGCGACTCGGGCACGATGAGCAGCACCAGGAGCGCGCCGACCGCGACGATCGGCACGTTGATCAGGAAGACCGAACCCCACCAGAAGTGGTCGAGCAGCAGGCCGCCAAGCACCGGGCCGATGGCGATCCCCGCGCCGACCGCCGCGGCCCAGATCGCGATGGCGCGCCCGCGCTCACGCGGGTCGAACACGTTCGAGATGATCGACAGGGTCTGTGGCATGACCGCGGCGCCGCCGAAGCCCATGGCGGCCCGCGCGGCGATCAGCTGGTCGGGCGTGCGCGCATAGGCGGAGAGCAGCGAGGCGGCGCCGAAGAGCAGCAAGCCGATGACCAGCATTCGCCTGCGCCCGATGCGGTCGCCGAGCACGCCGAAGGTGAACAGCAAGCCGGCGAACATCAGCGTGTAGGAGTTGATCGCCCATTCGAGCTGGCTCTGGGTCGCGCCGAGGCCGCCCTTCGGGTCCGCGATGGTCTTCAGCGCGATGTTGAGGACGGTGTTGTCGAGGACGATGACGAGCAGGCCGACGACCAGGACGCCGAGGACGTACCAGCGGCGCCGGTGGGTCACCGCCGCGGCGCCGGAGCGTCCGCCGGCCTGATCGGCAGGTACGGGAATGGTCGCGGCGCGGTCGCCTGGAGCCGAGCTTGGCTGAGCCATGGTGCCTTTCGGATCTGATGAGGTGCTGCCGGGTACCGGGGCTTTCAACGATACGAAACGGTGCCGTTTCGGAATCTATTCCGGGATCCGCGGCACGATGAAGGGTTCACCGACGCACCTGGCGCATGGCATGATCGAGCTGTCCGGGGACGCCACGAGGGCGCCTCGAGGCCAGGAGGTCTTCACCCATGACTGCTTCTGTTTCCCATGCCGCCGCACCCGGCCAGGCCACCACGCTCTACGGGGGGACCGCGGGCAGGCGTGTGACGGTCCGTGACATCGCCGCGGCCAAGGCACGCGGCGACAAGTGGCCGATGCTGACCGCCTACGACGCGCTCACCGCGCGGGTTTTCGACGAGGCGGGCATTCCCGTCCTGCTGGTGGGCGACTCGGCCGCGATGGTCGTTTACGGCTACGACTCCACCATCCCGGTGACCGTCGACGATCTCATTCCGCTCACCGCCGCGGTGGTGCGCGGCACCAGCAGGGCGCTGGTGGTCGCCGATCTGCCGTTCGGTTCCTACCAGGGGTCGGCCGGGGCCGCCCTGGCCGCCGCCACCAGGTTCATGAAGGAATCGGGCGCGCACGCGGTCAAGCTGGAGGGCGGGCGGCGCGTGCTGCGCCAGGTCGAAGAGCTTGTCGCGGCCGGCATACCGGTGATGGGGCACCTCGGCCTGACCCCGCAGTCGGTGCACGCGCTCGGTGGGTACCGGGTCCAGGGCCGCGGCCAGGACGGCGAGGAACTGCTTTCCGATGCCAAATCGCTCGAGGCCGCGGGCGCCTTTTCCGTGGTGCTCGAATGCGTGCCCGCCGACCTCGCCTCCCGCGTGACGGCGTCCCTGTCGATCCCGACCATCGGCATCGGCGCCGGCCCGGGCTGCGACGCGCAGGTCCTCGTCTGGCAGGACATGGCCGGCCTGTCGCCACGGGTACCGAAGTTCGTCAAGCAGTACGCCGACGCCGCGGGCGCGCTGCGGTCCGCGGCGCAGTCGTTCGCGCGCGATGTCGGCTCGGGCGCGTTCCCTACCGCGGAACACGCCTACCGCTGACCCCAGGGCGTGCCCCGGAGGGCACGCCGAGGGCGGCCAGGCTGGTGATGCTCTTGGTCAGATGTCGGTGATCCGCAGGCCCGCGTGGGCCTTGTACCTCCGGTTGATCGCGACGAGGTTCGCGGTGAACGCCTCCACCTGGCCGCAGTTGCGCAGGCGGCCCGCGTAGACGCCGCGCATACCCGGGATGCGCCCGGCAAGCGCCTGCACCACGTCGGTGGCCGCCCGGTCATCGCCGAGCACGAGCACGTCCATCTGCACTTGCGCCACCTCTGGGTCGAGCAGCAGCACCGAGGAAACGTGGTGGAACGCCCCGACCACGCGGCTGTCCGGCAGCAGCGCCGCGGTCTGCTGCGCGGCGCTGCCCTCCACCACAGCCAGCGCGAACGCCCCGTGCTTGTCGAAGCCAAGCGGGTTGACGCAGTCGACGACGATCTTGCCCGCGAGCTCGCTGGCGAGCGAGGCGATAAGCTCGCGGTGCCCCTCCCAGGGCACCGCGACGATCACGATGTCGGCACCGCGTGCGGCGGCGGCGTTCGCCATCCCCCGCACGCTCGGCCCAGCGCCGAGGTGAGCGGCCGCGGCGTGGGCGCGATCGACGCTGCGCGAGCCGATGAGCACCGTATGACCCGCCATCGCGAACCGGCGCGCGAGCCCGCGGCCCTCGGCGCCGGTGCCGCCGAGAATGCCGACAACAAGATCTGCCACACCGGGCTGTGCCGGAACCTGGCCGACGGGGTGCTGGGTTGCCATGCCCACGATCCTGTCATCACGGGCCGGCCGGCCGCGGGTCCGGATGCGCACAGCCCGAACGCCGGGCACCATAGGACGATGGACGAGAACCAGGTCGCGGCGCTGACGGAACTGCTCGCGCCCACCGGGTGGCTCGAACACACGCGGCGGCTCGGCGCAGCGCTGCGGGGTTCGGGCAGGAGCGCGACCGGGCTGCTCGTCGTGGGCACCCCGGGCAACGATCCCTGGCACGTGACCGCGCATCTGGAGCAGGAGGCGCGGTTCGGCGGCGGGCCGTCGCTGATGCCGACGCTGGTCCGCTGGTCGCCGCCGCCCGACGCGCCGGCGCATCTGCGGATCGGCCTGGACCGGCTGGAGGCGGCGCGGCGCGGCGAGACCCTGTTCGTCGTCGCGGCGGGGGCGGCGGCGCCGCCGCTGCTCGAACGCGTGAACGACGCGCGGCGGATGGGAGCGACGGTCGTCGCGCTCGACCAGGGTGACAGCGAACTCGAGCAACTGGCCCACGAGGCGCTCGCCGTTCCCCCGGCCACCTCACCGGTGTCCTTCGACGGGGCGCAGCACCTGGTCAGCGCGGCCGCCGGTGAGGTGGGCAGGGGCCGCAAGCGGGGTCTGCGCGAGCGGCTGGCAAGGCTGCTCGACACCGTCAGCGGCCCCGCCGGGGAATGACGCCGGGTGGCCGCGCGGGTCAGCCGTCGAGGCTGAGCACCATTGTCGGCGGCTCGATCACGTGGTCCTCGCGCAGCGGCCGGACCGCGGTGCCGATCGCGAAGAACTCGGTCGTGTGCGCGCCCCACTGGTGAGAGTGCTGGCGCAGTTGCACGCCGACGATTCCCTCCGCGTGCAACGCCTCGGCCTCCGCCTGCATCCTGCTCATCGCCAGCTCGCGCGCGTCGTACAGGGCCTGGGTGAACTGCTCGATCTCGACGTTGCGCCCGATGTTGCTGAGCACGCCGCCGAGGCGCTGGTGCGCGATGTGGTACACGCACGATCCCATCACCATGCCGAGCGGCGCGTACCCGGCACGGATCAGCGTCCAGAAATCCTGGCCGGAAAGGTCGGAGGTGAACGGCTGGTTCTTGTTGTTGCGCCAGTTGGTCACGCCGCTGCCCGCGCTGCCGCCCGCACCGGGCTCGGCCTTGACCGCGGTCCCCACCGCGATGAACTCGGCGATGTCGTTGCCGAACTCCTTCATCTCGACATCGAGCCGCACCCCCACGATGCCGTCCGCGTGCAGCGCGTCCGCCTCGGCCTCCATCCGCGTCATCGCCAGCTCGCGGGCGTGGTACATGGCCTGGGACAGGACGTCGAGCTCCTGGTTCTTGCCCCACCGGCCGATCTGCAGGCCAACGTGGTAGATCGAGCTGCCGAGCACCAGGCCGAGCGGGCGGAAACCGGCTTCCCGCACAAGCAGGAACTCGTTCACCGACAGGTCGGAAGTGAAGATGGAGCCGGGCTTGCCCGGCTCGAGCTCGGCCAGCCGGCGCATCGCGTCCTGCGGTACGCCGCGGGCGGCCAGGCCGGCCGGTTGCTGCTCGGTCATCGGGTCTCCTTCGGCTGCGTGCTCCGTGCCCGGGGTGTCCGGGTGAAGCCGGTCTGTCGTTTCACGTGCGGTGTGCCGCGCGCCATGTCGCCTACGGCCCGAGCCGCACCCGGGCCGCCTGCCGGCGCTGCGGGTCGAGCGAGAGCACCGCGAGGCTCGGGCCTGCCGGCGCCGAGGTGCGGGCGAAGCTGGTGATCGCGGTGCCCACGAAGGTCGCCTCGGCGATGTGGTCGCGGCGGCCCTCCTGCGCCGGGCACTCCCGCTCCCGCATCCGCAGTTCCATGACCGACGTCACCACCGCTTCGGCCCCGTGCGCATGCGCGTCCCTTTCGAGCTGCACCCGCGCGTCGTGGCGCGCGGAGTTCACCAGATCGGTGTATCCGGTGATCTCGGTGTTTCCCGCGCCCCACCCGGACTGGCTGATGGTCCGCCAGTCGTCGTGCCGCGCGCCGATCGAGATGCCGAGGACGAGCCCGGCGGGCACCCAGCCGTTGATGATCAGCTTGGCGAAGTCCTGGCCGGACAGGTGGGAGGTGAACGGCGCCCGCGGGTACACGGCGCCGGGCGCCCGCACCGCGGTGCCGATCGCCTTGAACTCCAGGCCGCCGGCCGGGAAGGCGCCGATGTCCAGCGACACGCCGACCACGCCGTGCCCGCCGAGCGCCGCGCACTCCGCGCTCATCCGGCCGATGGCCGTGCGCCGCGCCTCGTACATCGTCTGCACCAAAGGCCCGAACGAACCCCAGCCGCCCGTCCCGGATACCTGCGTGGTGGCCTGGTAGGGCGACACACCGCCCCAGAAGCTGCCGCCCCAGGAACCCGGGCAGCTGTACCCGCCGGAATAGCCGACGTTGTAGACCGCGGCGCCGAGGACCTGCCCGACCGGCTCGAAGCCCGCCGACCGGATCGCGGCGAACTCGGGCGTGGACAGGGCCGATCCCCACGTGCCGCTGCTGCGGATCTCGGCAAGCCGCGCCTGCGCCGCCCGCGGCAGCCCTTGCCCGGGCTGGTAGCCGGTCATGCGCAACCCCTCTCGGCGGGACGCCCACACATTACCGGAGCAAGGGGTGCGGTCCGCACGCCAGCGGCCCACGCGCGGCAGCAAGCGCGGCCTTCCTGCCGCGTCCCTGGACGTGTCTCGGTCTCGCCCTAATCGCGATCCTGGGCGTCCCATTCCTCGTTGCGCCGCTGCGCGATCTCGATCGCGTGTTCGGCTTCTTCCCTGCTCGCGTACGGGCCGAGCCGGTCCTTGGCCGGGCACCCCGCTTCCGGCTCGACCGTCTTGTGCCTCAGGCAATACCACCAGCGCTGCGGTTCGCTCATGTCAACTAGACTCGCAGCACATGACGACCGTACTCCAGCCAGGCCGGCTATCACCGCTGCGCGACGTCCCCGCCGACATCCCCCGACCGGAGTACGTGGGCAGAAAACGGCCGCGGACCGGTGAGCCGGACGTCAAGTCCGCCGACACGATCGAGCGCATGCGGGCCGCCGGCCGGCTTGCCGCCCAGGCGCTTGACGAGGTGGGCCGCGGCGTGGCACCGGGCGTCACCACCGACGAGCTCGACCGGATCGGGCACGAGTTCCTGTGCGACCACGGCGCCTACCCGAGCACGCTCGGCTACCGCGGCTATCCGAAGTCCCTGTGCACCTCGATCAACGAGGTGATCTGCCACGGCATACCCGACGACACGGTGCTGCGCGAGGGCGACATCGTGAACGTCGACATCACCGCGTTCACCGGCGGGGTCCATGGCGACACGAACGCGACCTTCACGGTCGGCGAGGTGAACGAGGAGTCCCGGCTGCTGGTCGGGCGCACCAGGGAAGCCATGTTCCGCGGCATCCGCGTGGTCGCGCCGGGCCGGCCGCTGAACGCGATCGGGCGGGTGATCGAGTCGTACGCGCGCCGCTTCGGCTACGGCGTGGTGCGCGACTTCACCGGGCACGGGATCGGCACCACGTTCCACTCCGGTCTGATCGTGCCGCATTTCGACGACCCGTCCGTGCCACTGATCATGGAGACCGGGATGACGTTCACGATCGAGCCGATGCTCACGCTCGGCACGATCGGCTACGACATCTGGCCGGACGGCTGGACTGCCGTCACCAAGGACCGCAAGCGCACCGCTCAGTTCGAGCACACCATCGCGGTCACAGACTCCGGTCACGAGATCCTCACCCTGCCGTAGCCAGCCGCGGACCAGCCACGCCTGCAAACCTTCCGCCCCGGGGCTCGCCCGTCCCCGTGCCGCCAGGCCCAATGGCTGCGACGTCGCAGCGCGTGGCCCGTCATGAGCGCTATGTTTCACCCCATGGCTACATCGGTCCAAGTCGTGTTCGACTGTGCTGATCCCCCCGCATTGGCCACCTTCTGGGCGAAAGCCCTCGGTTACCGGCTCGAGGGCCCCCCGCAGCCTTCGGCGGCGTGGCAGCAGTGGGTACAGGAGCAGCAGATTCCAGAAGAACACCGTGACGACGCAAGCGCCATCACCGACCCGGGCGAGCGCGGCCCGCGGATCTACTTCCAGCGTGTCCCCGAGACCAAGACCGTCAAGAACCGCGTCCACCTGGACCTGAACGTGGGCGGCGGCCCGGGCGTGCCGCTCATCGCCCGCCGCACGAAGGTCGATGACGAAGTGCAGCGGCTCGCGCGGGCGGGCGCGACGTTCGTCCGGGCGCAGACGCTGCACGGCGAGTACTGCATCACGATGCTCGACCCGGAGGGCAACGAGTTCGACGTGCAGTGAGGCTTCGCCCGGGCGAATTGCCACCGGGGGCCCGATCCGTCGTACCGTGGCACGGTGAGCCCCGGCCAGCCAGACCCGAGCCGCACGCCGGCCGCGCCGGGGCGGTAGCCATGAGCGTGGTCTCCGGTCAGGCGCGCCGTCGGTGGCTGGTGGTCGCGGCCGCTTTGGCCATCGTCTGCTGCCTGCCGGTCGTGGTCAGCGCGCTGCCGGTGCCGGCGGGCCCCGCTGTGGGCGCGGCGCAGCTGCGTGCGCGGATCCTCGCCTCCGCGAACCTGCCGTACCGCGGTTACGTGGAAAGCGCCGGCGCTCTCGGCGTCCCGGACCTGAACGAGCTGAGGGACGTCGCCACCATGCTCGACGGCACCACCGACATGCGGGTCTGGCGGTCCTCGCCGTCCAGGTGGCGCGTGGACGTGCTGTCCGACGTGGGCGAGCGCGACACCTACCAGATGGGCGGCCAGACCTACACCTGGGACTCGGGCAGCGAACTGCTCACCAAGGTCAGCGGAAACCAGCCGGTCCGGCTGCCGCGGCCGGCCGACCTCATTCCGCCTGCCCTGGCCCTGCGGCTGCTGCGGGACGCGGGTTCGGCCCGGATCACGAGCCTGCCCGCTGAGCGGATCGCGGGCAGGGACGCGGCAGGGCTGCGGCTGGTTCCGGCGGACGCGCAGACGACGATCGGCCGCATCGACATCTGGGCCGACGCACGCAGCGGCCTGCCCCTGCGCGTCGCGGTCACTGGCCGCGGCAGCAGTCAGGTCCTGCTGACAAGCCGCTTCCTGGAGCTTTCCTACGGCCGGCCCGACGCCCAGGCGCTGACGCCCGCGCACGGCCCAGGCACCGGCTTCACCACGGCCAGTCCCGCGAATATTTCCAGTTCCCTCGGCGACCTGGACGACGAGCAGCTACCCGGCCGGCTGGCGGGGCGGCCGCGGGTGCCGCCGCCGGCGGCGTTCCAGGAGATCGGGATCTACGGCAGCGGCCTGTCGGCGTTCGCGGTGATCGCACTCAGGGGCCGCATCGGCCTGCGCGACCTGCAAAGCGCCCGGGACAACGGAGGAACCCCGTTGGGCTTCGCGAACGGCCTGGGCGTCCAGGTCGCCACGCCACTGATCACGGTGACGCTCGTGCATCCGTACGACTCCTATGACACCTTCCTGATCGCGGGCATGGCCAGCCCGCAGTTGCTTGCGAAGGCGGCAGCGGAGCTGAGCAGGAAACCGGATCGTGACCTGAGGGCGCCGGAGATGCCAGCGACAAGCCAAGGCCTGGCGATTTCGCCGAGGCGGCAGCGGCCGTGATCGTCACCAGGGCTCTCAGCAAGCGCTTCGGCCAGATCGTCGTGGTCGACTCCGCTGACGTCGAGGTGGCCGAGGGCGACAGGTACGGCCTGCTCGGGCCGAACGGCTCGGGCAAGACCACCCTGGTCCGGATGCTGCTCGGCCTCGTCTACGCGACGAGCGGGGATATCGAGGTCATGGGCCTGCCCATGCCTCAGGGCGCCGCGCGCGTGCTGCCACGGATCGGCGCGCTCGTCGAAGAACCCGCCGCCTACCCGCACCTGTCCGGACGAGCCAACCTGGCGCTGTTCGACGCCGCGGGCCCCGGATCCGGCCGGCGGACCCGGCGCCGCCGGATCGGCGAGGCGCTCGAGCGCGTGGGCCTGGCGGACATCGACAGGCGGCCGGTGCGCGCCTACTCCCTTGGCATGCGCCAGCGCCTCGGGCTCGCCGCCGCCCTGGTCCGCACACCGCAGCTGCTCATCCTCGACGAACCGTCCAACGGCCTCGACCCCCGCGGTATCCGCGACATCAGGGACCTGCTCATCGAGCTGAACGAGGCGGGGACGACGGTCTTCCTGTCCAGCCATCTGCTTGCCGAGGTGGAACAGCTTTGCACGACGGTCGGGATCCTCGACCGCGGCAGGCTGGTGGTGCAGGAGCCGCTGTCCGCGCTGCAGGCGCCGACCGGGCGTGTCGTCGTGCACAGCCCGGACGCCGACCGTGCCGCCGCGCTGCTCGACGGGCGGGTCGAGGCCAGGGACGGCGCGCAGCTCGTGGTGCGCGAGGAGGACGCCGCCGCGCTCAACGCCCGCCTGGTGGGCGAGGGCATCCGCGTCACCGAGATTCGCCCGCAGCGCCGCTCGCTCGAACAGCTCATGCTCGAAACCACGAGCGCGGGATCGGACCAGGTGGGCGGCGGGCCGCGGCGAACGGGTGGCGCGCGGCGAAACAGCACGGGCCGGGCGCAAGCGCGCGAGGGCGCGGGCGGCGGGCCGCCCCCGGGTGGCGCGGACGAAATATCGTTCGGCCGCAGCCCGCGGGAGCCGAAGCGGTGATCGCCGTCGAGCTGCAGAAACTGGTGCGCCGGCCACGGACCTGGATCAGCATCGGGCTGATCTGCACCCTGCCGATCGCTGTCGCGATCTTCGTCGCCGTCACCCACCTGGCGCCGCCGCCCGGCCAGGGCAGCGCGTTCCTTTCGGCCGTCCTGGCCGATGGCTCGCTGTACCCGGCGGCTGCGCTCGCCCTGGTCCTGCCGGTGTTCCTGCCGGTAGCGGTGGCGGTCGTGGCCGGCGACTCGGTGGCCGGCGAGGCGACCGCCGGGACGCTGCGCTACCTGCTGGTCCGCCCGATCGGGCGGACCAGGTTCCTCGTCGCGAAGCTTGTCACGATCATCTGCTACGTCCTGGCCGCGGTCATCGCTGTGGCCGTCACCTCGTTTCTGGCCGGTGTCGTCCTCCTCGGGCCCGCGACGCCGGCCGCGGTCGGCCAGCCGGGGGCGGCGCCGCAGCTGCAGACCGGCGGCGTCCAGCCCGGCGCCGCCGCCACGTCGCTGTCCGGCCCGCCGCTCACGGCGCTGCAACTGTTCGAGCGGATCGGCGGCGCCATCGCGTTCATAACCGTCTCGATGCTCGGCGTGGCCGCGATCGCCCTGTTCCTTTCCACGGTCACCGACTCCGCGCTCGGCTCCGCGCTCGGCGGGCTCGCCGTGCTGATCGTCAGCGAAGTCCTCGTCACGCTGGACGCGGCCGCATCGGTCCGGCCCTACGTGCCGACGAGGTACTGGCTGGCCTGGATCGACTTCTTCCGCCAGCCGATCTTCTGGCGCGACATCCAGCGAGGATTCGGCATACAGGCGGTGTACGTCGCACTCTTCCTCGCGGCGGCCTGGGCGAACTTCGCCACCAAGGACATCACGTCCTGAGGGCGCTGGGTCAGCCGCCGCCGAGCGCGCGCAGCGACGTGCAGTCGGCGGGGCCGGGTGCGGTCAGCGGCGCCGGCCCGACGGCGCGCAGGACGATGCCGATGACGAGCGGATCGGACGGGAGCTGGCCGTGCTGGATCACGGCGCCCGCGCAGACGCTCTGCAGCGGCACGTTCACGGCGCCGGCCAGCCGCGCGGAGTCCGGCGGCTGCACGGTCCGGTCGTTGACGGTCCACAGCGAAAGCCAGCCGGGCCTGCGGGTGAGCGGGATCCCGTCGAGCCTGTTCAGCAACGCGCTGCCCGGAACGAGCTGCTGGCAGGCGGCCGGGCACGCGGCCGGATCCACGGCCGCGCCGATGGCGGCGAGCTGCGCGCCGTGCAGCGGCGACCCCAAGGTGATGATCCGCCTCACCTTGCCCGCGCCGTCGTGCTCGACATCCCACAACCGCGCGGCGACGCCGCCCGCCGAGTAGCCCACGACGTCGACCGAGCGGGCACCGCTGCGCAGCGCCTGGTTCACGTAGCCGTTCAGGACGCCGGCCTGCGCCTCGAAGTCGCCGGTGCCGCCGGAAGGAAGGGGCACGATCGTGGCCGTGTCGCCCGCGGCCCGCAGGCGTGCCGCGAGCGCCGCGAGCGAGCCCGCGTTGCCGCCGTAACCGGGGACGAGGACCACCGCGGCGGGCTGGCTCCCGCCGCCGGCCGGCGTGCCAGGATCGGCGGGCGCTGTCGCGTCACCGCCGCCCGCCGCCGCAACCCCCACGACGGCCGCCAGCGCGGCGACCGCGAGCAGTGACGCGCCGGCCAGAATCCGGCGACGCGGACTGAGCGCGCCGAACCACCGGAGCGCCCGCAGCCTCATCCCCACATCCTGCGCTCCGCGCCCAGTTCGCTCCAAATCAGACCTGCGCCGGCCCGGGGGGACGACCCCCGGAACCCCCGCCGGCCCACGCGAGGACCCACAACCACGCCCGCATGTCAAGATCGCGCCACCCCGCGCAGCCGCAGTGCCAGCCCGGGGCGACCCTGAGGCGACCCCTCGCCAAGAGTCGTCGTCAGGGTCCCGAAGGGATCGCGCAGCGACGCGCGAAGCGCGTCCTTGACCACGATCTTGCGAGGCTTCAGGATCCGGCGCCGGAGGGATGCCCAGCTCTTGCAACTCCGCGTGCCAGCGCTGCCTCGTGACGATGGGATGTCCGTTCGGTCGACGGCGGGGGCTGAGTGTGCGACGGCGCCGACGTGGCCCGGAGGGCCGAAGGAAGGCGGCCGGAGCCCTGAGCGCCGTGATTTCCCCGGAGACGGCGATGGGTGTCTACGGGGTGCCCGAGGAGGTGCTGACAACGGGAAGGTGCTCACCGGGCGGCTCCACAAGCCGGACGTGCCTGTGGAGGTGTTGTTCGAGCGGATCTGCCGGGAGAACGGATCACCCACCGGCTTACCAAGGTTCGCTCGCCGACCACCACCGGGAAGATCGAGCGCCTCCTGCCCGGCTCGCCGCAGGTGGCGCCCGCCCCGCTGGCCCCGCCCCGCTGCCCACCGGCACCGGCGCGGTGGCGGTCGTGGCGGATCCGCAGACCGGCGAGGCAGTGGGAGGATTCTCTGGCGCGCAGCATCTACCGCTGATCATCTTCCGGGTGGCGCCAGGAGAGAGCGGGCGGGTCCCGTTGCTGATCGGCACGGCCAGCTTTACGCCCCGGCTTGGCTACACGGCGCACCCCGGTTCGGTTTCGTCCCGGCCGGGCCCCGGGCACCCGCTCGGTTCCCGGCCACGGCAGCACCCCCATGAGGTGGTCGCCAACTCCCGCACGAGGATGGCGAGGTAGGTGGGCCAGACGGGTGATACACGTAACGTACACCTATGGTGTAGGGTACGTGTATGAGCAGAGTGCGCACGAATATCGAGATCGAGGAGACCTACCTGCAGGCCGTGATGGACCGTTACGGTCTGCGCACCAAGACAGAGGCCGTGGAGTTTGCTCTGCGGCATCTGGCCGGGCAGCCGATGACGCGGGAGGAGGCCCTGGCGATGCGCGGTGCCCACGCCATTGCGGAGATCCCTGAAGACACCAAACCCCAGGGCGCCGCGTGATCCTCGCCGACACCTCAGCCTGGGTCGAATACGACCGGGCCACTGGGAGCCCGACCGACAGGCGCCTCTCGGAGCTCATTGCGGCCGAAGGCCCGGTCGCCGTCACCGAACCGGTGATCATGGAAGTGCTCTCTGGAGCACGCAGCGACGCCCGCGAGGCCGATCTGCGCCGTCTGCTGCTGCGGTTCCACCTGTATCACTTTGATGCCGCTGTTGACTTTGACGGCGCCGTGCGCATCTACCGCCGATGCCGGCAGGCCGGCATCACCCCCAGGGGTCTGGTGGACTGCATGATCGCATCCGTGGCGTGGCGGCAGCAGGCGGCCGTTCTCGCCTGCGATGCTGATCTCGATCGTGTCGCCCGCGTTGTCGGGATCAAGCTAGACCAGCCGTCACAGGCCCAGTAGCAAAGCCGTGCCCCTTCACCGTGGAGCCGCATGACCAATGTGTGTGGTTATGCCTGACACGCTGGCGCCAAATTACACTCACACGTGCGGCCACCCCGGTTATACGGGACCGTGTGGTCCAGCTCACACTGGCGGGCCGGCCGTCGGCAACCAGGAAACGCGCACGTTCTGTTGCGGATTTGGACCACATGCCGCAACGACGGCGACGGCACATACCCCGCGCTTTGCCTGCCATGGGCGCATTCGTCCACGGCAAGCGCGCTGACCCGGATCGTAAGCGCCCAGCCGTTATCCGGTTTTTCCGGTTTCCACCGCGCCCAGCCGTGCCCCACCGCCTGGCCCTGCTCGCCGGTCACCGTCACACACCAGCGCAAACCAGAGCCGTTCCAGGCCGGCGCCAGGATCTCCCCAACCGTCGACCCGCACACCGGCCCGAACCCCGCCACCTTGGCCGCTGCCCCGGGTTTTACCGGACCGCGCGAGCGCACCCGCAGCCGTGTCCGCTGAGGCCGCCGGGGGGCGTGAGCGATGTCGGTGAGATGGGTGTGGAGAATTCACTGGCCGCCGAACCCGCATCATCTGCCGCGGGCACATTCGCGCGCCCGTCGACTGCGGGCGCAGTGGCCGCGGCGGTCGCATAGCCTGACGGCGCATCGCCGTCGTCCGAGGCAGGCACGTCGCCCGGCGCTGGCATATCGCCCGCGGGCGCCGCATCGCTGGCGCTGGGCGCATCGTTTGCTGCGAGCGCACCGGCGAGCGGGCGGTTCAGCAGCAAGCACAAACACCCGGGCGCGCAGCAGATTCATCCCCGGACCCAGCCCATCCAACACCCCACCCTGGCAAACCCCACCCAGACCGTCACTTCCACCCGCACCATCGCACACAGCCGCGCCGGGCCCTGGCGGCGGCGCCTCCTCGCCCGGCCACTCGGGACCAGCCCAGGCCGCCCGCCCGGACAGCGCCTCCGACAGCGCACCGGGCAACTGATCAGCGCCGCTCAACCACACTCCCTGCTCTGACGATTCCTCGCCAAAGCCCACAAGCGGCGTAATCGGCGGGCGATATCGCACCGGGCATCCGGGTCCCTCCTTGTCAAGCACCGTGGCTGGGATGGATGTCGTCGCGCGTGATGCGTCGTTGCAGATAGACCATGGGGACGGGTGATCCGGTGGCGTGGGGCTCGGCGCCGGTGTAGCCGAGGCGGCGGTAGAAGCCGATGACGTGGCCGCGGGTGGGCAGGACGTCGAGGATGACCCGGGTGATGCCGTGCTCGGCGGCGTGGTGGTGCGCGTGGCTCATCAGCGCATGGGCGATTCCTTCCCTGCGGTGGCCAGGCCGGACATACAGCCGCTTGATCTCGGCGGCGCGCTGCCGGGGGCAGGGGGCGAGGCCGACGCAGCCGATGGGCTGCTCGCCGCGATAGGCGGCGAGCAGCGCACCCGGCGGGCGGTAGACCGTCTGGAGGTTGTGGCACTCATGCTGGAGCGCGGGCGGAAGGTCGCCGATCCCGGCGGCAGCGGCGCGGCACCCGGCCTCGGCCAGCGTGACGGCCATGTACTCGAAGACGAGTACGGCAGCATCGCCTTCGCGCCCGGCCTGCAAGGCGTTCACAACTCCAGCCGCCGCGCTCATTTTGCGTTGCCTTTCGTGCCCGCCGGCCCCGAGGGAGATCCTCGGTTGTGGCCGTCGAAGATGACGGCATGTTCGAAGTTATCCAGGCTGGGCGGCGCCGCGCGGTGGTCGGCGTGGCACGCGGGCGGGACGGCCCACAGATCGCTAGCATCGAGGCGAGCAGGGTTGGTTGGTCCCCATCCCCGGACAGGGACGTCATGCGAGGGGAGCGTGTACGGCCATTGCCGGCGCCGATGCCCCCGGGCCCCCGCGTCATGGGGAACGCCGCCCTCCAGCGCGTGCTCGACGGCGGCGTCATCTGGGCCGACAGCGAGGAATGGCTTCCAGCGCTTCCCGAGGCGTCGGTCGACCTGTGGTTCACGAGCCCGCCCTACGCGGACGCCCGGGCTTACAGCCGGATCCACCCGGACCGCTATGTGGACTGGTTCTTGCCGTTCGGTAAGTACATGCTGGCCGCCACCAAACAGACCGGATGGCTCGTGCTCAACATCAAGAACCGCGTCGCCAGGAGCGGCCCGGCCGCCGGGCAGCGGCACCCCTACGTGTACCAGCTCGTGCTCGCACTGCAGCACCAAGGGTGGCGGTGGCTCGAGACGTATATCTGGGCGAAGCCGAACGCGGTACCCGGGCGATTCGGCCCGCGGACCAAGGACAGCTTCGAGTACGTGTACGCCTTCGCCAAGGGGCCCAGGCCCTACTTCGACCTTGACGCGATCCGCGTGCCGTACCGTGCTACTCCGCGGGAGATCGAGCGCCGCAAGCTCGACAGGCTGGGACGGCGCAACACAGAAGCGGGGTTCGGGCGCGACCGCACCAAGACGTACCTGCGCGGCGGGGCGGACCCGGGGAACGTCATCTCCGTGGCGCAGACCTACAACCAGCACCGCGGCGCCGGCGGCCATACGGCGGCGATGCCCGAGGGCCTGGCCGGGTTCTTCGTCGAGGCGTGCGCACCGGCGGATGGCCTGGTGCTCGACCCGTTCGCCGGATCGGGCACGACGGTCGTCGTGGCTCGCCGCCTCGGCCGCCGCGCCGGCGGTCTGGAGATCCACCGGGACTTCGTCGCGGCCGCACACGAACGTCTGGGAACCCGGCCAGGGCGGCCGGGCTGAGGGACCCGCCGCGCGTCAGCATTGGAATCGGCCCGTGTCATCTGCAGACCTGCTCAGGCTCGACCGGATACATGCCTGGCATCCGTATGCCGCCATGCCCGGGCAGCACGCGGCGCTGCTGGTGGAATCCGCGCGAGCCGTTCGGCTGAAGCTTTCCGAACCCGTCGACGGGGTAGGTGAGCTGATCGACGGGATGTCGTCGTGGTGGGCGGCCATTCACGGATACCGGCATCCCGTGCTCGATGAGGCCATCCGCGACCAGGCCGGCCGGATGAGCCATGTGATGTTCGGTGGCCTGACCCACGAGCCCGCGATCCGCCTGTGCGCTCGGCTCGCCGAGATCACCCCCGGGGGCCTGGAGCACGTGTTTCTTTCCGACTCGGGCTCGGTGTCGGTCGAGATCGCGGTGAAGATGTGCCTGCAGTACTGGTGGTCGGCGGGCCGGCCGCAAAAGCGGCGGCTGCTGACCTGGCGCGGCGGCTACCACGGCGACACGCTGGGCGCGATGTCGGTGTGCGATCCGCAGGGCGGTATGCACCGGATGTGGGCCGGTGTGCTGACGCCGCAGGTTTTCGCGGACGTCCCGCCCGCCGGCTTTTGCGCGGGCGTCGATCCCGGCTACGCGCGCCACCTGACGGACCTCATAGCCAGGCACGCGCACGAGCTTGCCGCGGTGATCGTGGAACCCGTCGCGCAGGGCGCGGGGGGAATGCGCTTCCACGACCCCGGCTACCTGCGCGTGCTGCGGGAAGCCACCCGCGACAACGACGTTCTGCTGATCTTCGACGAGATCGCCACCGGCTTCGGGCGCACCGGTGCGCTGTTCGCCGCCTGCCATGCCGGCGTGAGCCCGGACGTCATGTGCCTCGGCAAGGCGCTGACCGGCGGTTACCTGTCGCTTGCCGCCACCCTGTGCACGCCGGATATCGCGGCGGGAATCGCGCGGGGCGAGTTCCCCGTGCTCGCGCACGGGCCGACGTTCATGGGCAACCCGCTGGCCACCGCCGTGGCGGGCGCCTCGATCGAGTTGCTGCTCGCGGGCGACTGGGCGGCCAACGTCAAACGGATCGAGTCGGGGCTTCGGGCCGGTCTCGCGCCCGCCTCAGCGCTGCCGCACGTGGCCGATGTCCGGGTGCTCGGCGCGATCGGAGTCGTGCAGCTGGACCACGACGCCGACCTGGCCGCCGCGACTCGCGCCGCCGTCCGGGCGGGGGTCTGGCTGCGGCCGTTCCGTGACCTGGTCTACACGATGCCGCCCTATGTCATCAGCGACGAGGATCTGGCGCAGGTGGCGGCCGCCGTCACCGCCGCGGCCGCCGCGGCTTGACGGCGCTGGCTCGCCCGGGGCCGGGGCACTCCGGGTCACCAAGTCGCCCACTGGGAGGCCGGCTGGATGGTCACCGGCCCCCGCTGGACCAAGCGCCGCTGAATCCGTGGCGGCAAACTGATCCTTAACGGCTGCGCGGTGTACGCGATCTTGGCGTGCGGACTGGCGGTGCGGCCACGGAGAGCCGGACCACCATGGTCAGGCCACCTCCTGGCGTGTCCTCGGGTTCGAGGCTCCCACCCATGGCCTCCACCAGGCCGCGTGACAGCGCGAGGCCGAGCCCGACACCGGTCTCGTTGTCCCGGTCACCGAAGCGCTGGAACGGCTGAAAAACACGTTCCCTGTCCTCGAGCGGAATGCCGGGCCCGCGGTCGGCCACCCGCAGTTCCACCCTGTCGGCGAGGCTGCTTGCCGTGATCAGGACCGGCCGGCCGGGGGGGCTGTACCGCACCGCGTTCGACACCAGGTTGGCCACCACCCGTTCGAGTAGCCCCGGGTCGGCGAGAACCTGCGGCACGTCGCCTATCCCGGACAGCCGGACCTGGTCGGGCCGCAGGCCCAGGCCGTCAAGGGCGAGCGGCACGATCTCGTCGAGGTTGACCGGCCGCTGGCTCAGGCGGAGCGCGCCGGCCTGCAGCCGGCTCATGTCCAGCAGGTTTTCTACCAGCCTGGTCAGCCGGTCCAGCGACTCGTCCGCGGTAGCGAGCAGTTCCTCGGAGTCCTCCAGGGTCCAGTCCACGTCGCTGCTTCGCAGGCTCGTCACCGCGGCCTTCGCCGAGGCGAGCGGACTCCGCAGGTCGTGGCTGACGGCCGCGAGCAGAGCCGTGCGCATCCGGTCCGCTTCGGCGAGCGGTTTGGCCGCCGCCGCGGCCTCGGCGAGCCTGGCCTGCTCGAGCGCGACCCCGACCTGAGCGGCGAACGCGGTGAGCACTCGCTGATCAGCGGCGGGCAGCACCCTGCCGCGCAGCACCAGGACGGTGCCGCCGCTGACCGGCGCCATGGCGTCGCACTCGGCCGGCACCGTGCACGGCCGCGGCCCCGATGCGGCGACGATCCGCCACCCCTCGGGCCGCGGCGCAGTCTCGCCCTCCACCTGGTCCGGCGCGCCACGCTCGAGCAGTGCCACCGACTCCATCCCGAACGCCTCGCGGGAGCGTTCGAGCAGCGCGGGAATCGCCTCCTCGCCCCGAAGCACGCTGCCGGCCAGGGTGGCGAGCGTCTGCGCTTCGGCGGAGGCGTGCGCGGCGCGCCTGCTCTGCCGGCCCGCGGTGTCGACCACCGAAGCGACCGTCAGCGCCACCAGCACGAACGCGGCCAACGCGAACACGTTGTTCGGGTCGGCGATCGTGAACCGGTGGATCGGCGGGATGAAGTAGTAGTTCAGCAGCAGCGACGAGGACACGGCGGCGAGCAGCGCGGGCAGCAGTCCGCCGAGCCTGGCGACGGCGACCAGCACGACCAGGAACACAAGCCCCTGGCTCGTCAGGTTCAGCGACCCGCGAAACTGCGTGAGCACGGCGGCGAGCGCGGGCGGCGCGAGGATGGCGGCGGCCAGGGCGGCCGCCTGCCGGCGCGGCTCGGACGGGCCCAGGGACGCGGCGGGCCAGCGGCCCTTGCCCGCGCGCTCATGGGTGACCATGTGCACGTCGATGTCGCGGTCTGGGCCGTGAACTGCACGAACACCGCGCTCGGCAGCTCACCCTCATGACGTTCGCGCAGGCCGTGCTCGCGCTTGGCGAGCACGGTGATCGAGCGCCCCTCCGGCGTGTAGTCGGCCATGCTGGACAGCTGGGCGGCGTCGGCTAGCTCTTCGATCTTGACGCCGTTCACCGGCAGGAACTCGGCCGCCTGGCGGTTGCCGATGGTGATCGTGCCCGTCTTGTCCAGCAGCAGCGTGTTGACGTCGCCGGCCGCCTCGACCGCACGCCCGGACATCGCCAGCACGTTCCGCTGTACGAGCCGGTCCATGCCGGCGATGCCGATCGCGGAAAGCAGCGCGCCGATCGTGGTGGGGATCAGCGCGACGAGCAGCGCGACCAGGATCACCAGCGACTGCGGCGCACCCGAGTAGAACGCCATCGGCTGCAGCGACACCACGGCGAGCAGGAAGATGATGGTGAGCGCGGCGAGCAGGATGTTCAGCGCGATCTCGTTCGGTGTCTTCTGCCGTGACGCGCCCTCGACCAGGGCGATCATCCGGTCGATGAAGGTCTCACCCGGCTTTGAGGTGATCTTGACGACGATCCGGTCGGACAGCACCCTGGTGCCGCCGGTGACCGCGGACCTGTCGCCGCCGGACTCGCGGATGACCGGTGCGGACTCGCCGGTGATGGCCGACTCGTCCACCGAGGCCACGCCCTCGACCACGTCGCCGTCACCGGGGATGATCTGCCCGGCCTCCACCACGACGTGGTCGCCGAGCGTGAGCGCCGTGCCGGCGACGTCCTCCTCGCGCGGCGTCACCTGGCCGGGCTGCCAGCCGATCAGGCGGCGGGCCACGGTCTCCCGCTTGGTCCGCCGCAGCGTCTCGGCCTGCGCCTTGCCCCGGCCTTCGGCCACCGCCTCGGCCAGGTTGGCGAAGACCACGGTGAGCCACAGAAACGCGGTGATCGTCCAGGCGAACACCGACGGGTTCTTGATCGCGGAATAGGTGGTCAGCACCGAGCCCGCCTCGACGACGAACATGACCGGGTTGTGGAACTGGACCCGCGGATCCAGCTTCAGCAGCGGGTCCGGCAGCGACCGCCACAGCATTTTCGGGTCGAGCAGGCCGCCGCCGACCCGGCGCGGCCCGGCGTCTGATTGCCTGCCTGCCGGGACCGGAGTCTTGGGTGCGCTCGGTGCTGACCCGGGGGAACGACCCCCGGGGCAGCGAAGCGGCCCGAGGACGCCGACGTGGACGTTCCGGTGGGCGGCGACTTCTGTCTCGCGCTGCGCGGCCGGTCGCTGCCTGCCGAGGACCGCCGCGTGCTCGGCGCCTTCGCGGCGCACGCCGCCGCGGCGGTCGAACAGCACAGGCTGGCCGCCGCGGCGCGGGCCGCGGGCCGCGGGGCCTATCGCCGAGGCGGACAGGATGCGCACGGCGCTGCTCGCCACCGTCAGCCACGACCTGCGCGCCCCGCTGGCCGCGGCCAGGCCGCCGTCAGCAGCCTGCGCTCCACCGACATCACCTGGACGGCGCAGCAGTCTGGCGAGCTTCTGGCCGCCGCCGATGAGTCGATCGACCAGCTCGCCAGGCTCGTCGACAACCTGCTCAACATGAGCAGGCTGCAGGCCGGGGCGCTGTCGCTGCAAGCCGTGCCGGCCAGCCTCGAAGAGATCGTGGCGCACGCCCTGGCCGACCTCGGGGCGCAGGCACGTGGCATCAAGCTGGCCGCCTCGTCCGGGCTCCCGCTTGCGCTCGCCGACCCGGCGCTGCTCGAGCGGGTGGTGGTCAACCTGCTCGCCAACGCCATCCGCTACTCCCCCGCGGGCGCGCCGCCGACGGTGACCGCGAGCGCGCTGGGCGACCGGGTCGAGCTCCGGGTCATCGACCGCGGTCCCGGCATCCCGGCGGCCGACCGCGACCGGCTGTTCGCGCCGTTCGAGCGCCTCGCCGGCGCGGCCAACCCCGCCGGCGCCGGCCTCGGGCTGGCGCTTTCCCGCGGGCTGACCGAGGCCATGCACGGCACGCTGACGCCGGAAGAAACACCGGGCGGCGGCCTGACCATGACCGTGTCGCTGCCTGTGGGGCACACCGTGCCCACCGGGCACACTGAGCCGGTCACGGTCGGCCCGGGCACGCCAGAGCACGAGCGGCCGTGATGCGCGTGCTTGTGGTGGACGACGAGCCGCAGATCGTGCGTGCCCTGCGGATCAACCTGCGGGCACGCCAGTTCGAGGTGCACACGGCGGCGTCGGGAACTGACGCGTTGCGCCTGGCGGCCCGCCACCCGCCGGATGTCGTGCTGCTTGATCTCGGCCTGCCCGATCTGGACGGCGTCGAGGTGATCGAAGGGCTGCGCGGCTGGACCGAGGCGCCGATCATCGTGCTGTCCGGCCGGTCCGACGCGACCGACAAGGTGCAGGCGCTGGACGCCGGCGCGGACGATTACGTGACCAAGCCGTTCGGGATGGACGAACTGCTCGCCCGGATGCGCGCGGTCACCCGCCGCGCCCAGCCGCCGGAGGCGGTGCCGCAGGTCACGCTCGGCGCCGTCACCGTGGATCTCGCCGCGCGGCGGGTGACCCGACCGGACAACGGCACACCCGCCGATGTCCGGCTCACGCCGACGGAATGGCACCTCATCGAGGTGCTGCTGCGGCATCCGGGGAAGCTGCTCAGCCAGCGCCAGCTGCTCACCGAGGTCTGGGGTCCCGGCTACGCGGACGCCGCGGGCAGCCTCCGGCTGTACATGACCTGCTCACCGAACCCGGCATGGGCTACCGCTACCAGCCAGATCCCTGACCACCCTGGCGAGCTAGCGCAGCACCGCGGCCGGGCCGTTCGACGTGGGGCGACGATGTGTCAGCCCTTGACCAGTATGGTGGCGAGGGCGGACAGCGCGGAATTGACCTCGGCCAAGTCGAAGGCGGCCGGGTCGAAGTCGTCTGCTGAGTTGAGGCCGAGCCATTCCAGGCGTTCTTTGTGTTCCTCGTGTGCGGGGTCGGCGAGCTCTGGTGGGCAGGCCCTTCGGCCGGTGAGGCAGCGAGGGTAGGCGGTGGCGGGCTCGGCCTCGGTGACGGCCTCGACGATGATGTCATGCTCCCAGTCGTCGCCGAAGTCGTAGGTGTAGCGGAGCTTGTCACCGGTCCGCGGGGCAACCTGGCCGAGCCGCTTTGACGCCGCACTGCGGATTCCCAGATCACGGTCGGCGATGCCGTACCGCGCCCCTGCGGTCTCGAAGGCCCACATGTGGTAGTCCTCCCAGCCGAAGGCCGACTGGATGATGTTGTGCAACCGCTGAAGAGTGCTGCCCGATGGCACCTCCAGGCGGCGCCAGATCGGAGGCCGAGAGTCCCGCAAGGTGACCTTGATCGTGTGAACGGTCTGCCCCGTTGCCGTGTGCGGGCCCGGCTTCGCGCGCTTGGTGTTTGCCATGACGGCCATCTTGCCATCGGCCGGGACCTGGCGGGTGCGTGTTGGCGCCCTGGGCTAATGATCACCGGTCCCATCTCGCCCGTTCCGGTCATCTCGGTGGGCGTGGAGTAGGCGGTGATCGTGTCCTTAGTGGCGTCTCCAGCGAGCATCGTGGAGATTCGCCTGGCGCCATTATGGACGGATAATGTATTTGCGGCCGGATGGAGTGGTCCATTCGAAAACGCCGGGGGATGGCTGGCGGAGCTGCCAGCCGACGGCTTGTTTGACCTGGTGATGGGTCCTGCATAATGGCGCTAAATTGCATTGACATGTGCGGCCGCCCCGATCATAGGGAATCGTATGGTCGGTGTCGCATTTGGTGGCCGGGCGGCGGCAGCCGGGGAAGCTGCAGCAGCGGTCGCGGATCTCGATCAGATGTCGCAGCCGCGGTGAGGGTCTGTAGGCGGCGGTTTCCAGGCGGTGGTCGCAGCCAGAGAAGGCCAGCCGGTCAAGTTTGATCACCAGGTCGGTGTTGCCGCCGGTTTGGCGCGCCGGTTTGACACGCTGGGCGGTGCCGGCTGTTCGTGGGCCGGCGCGCTGGCGGCGCTGGCAACCGTGGCCGATGACGTGCCCATGATCGTCTGTGACTGTCAGGCACCACTGGGTGGCCGGGTTGCTGGCGGCTGCATCCGCGAGGAAGCGGGAGGTACGCGCGTCCAGTGGCCCGAACCCTGCGACCTCGCCTGGTGACTCGGCCAGGTCCAGCAGCGTGGTCAGCGGGACGGTCAGGTTGATCCAGCCGGCCAGCCGGGCCAGATCGCCCAGCACGGATCCGGCTGGCTGTGCGGCCGCGTTGCCGGTATGCGATGCGGAGCCACTGCCGGTATGCGATGCGGAGCCACTGTCTGAGTCGGCATGGCCTGGACGTGAGGCCGCCTCGGCACCAGGATCGCCGCTATCGGCTCCTTCGGCCCAGGGGGGACCGCTGGTGGCGTTGCCGCCGCCGGGCTGGCCGGCGCCGGGCGCACCGCCACCGGGCGCACCGCCACCGGGCGCACCGCCACCGGGCGCACCGCCACCGGGCGCACCGCCACCGGGCGCACCGCCACCGGGCGCACCGCCGCCGGGGAACAGGTGGTCGAGTGGGTGGCCGGCGAGCAGGGCGAGGTAGACCTTGGCGCGCAAGAGTTCGAGGCTGCCGCCGGCGCCGCGGGTCTTGAGCTCGCAGGCGATCGCGGCGATCCGTTTGTCGGCGGCGAGTACCTCGGCTGCGGGCAGGTCCCGCCCGGCCAAAGCCTTGGTTCCGGCCGGCTCGTCCCACAACTCAACCCGCGCGGACTTTTCGGCCGTTTCGCGCCGCCGCGCGGCGGCGGCCGGGTCGGTGGCCAGGACCTCGCTGCGGAGCGCGGCGCGCAGTTCCCCGGTGGTCTGCCGGGGTGCATTGGCGAGCACCTTGGCCTCGACGGCGAGGGCCACGTCCTCATCGGTGCCGTACAGCCCGTCGATGATCGTCAGCGCCTTGGGCATGTCGATCTGGCCGCGTTCCAGCGCCGACGCAGTCGCCGGCAGACCCGCCAGTTGGACACGGCAGCGCGTTCGCGGCGCTCCGACAACGCCGCCACGGCTGCGAGTTCTCCGGCGGCGGCCCATGAGGACAGCCGCCGCCACGCCCGGATCAGCCCGATCAGCTCGTCATCGGACGGCGCGTCCAGCCCATCCGCCCAGGCTTCCCCGGCGAAGCGCGCAAGGTCCGCACCCGGGGGCAGCATGTCCAGCGCTCCGCCTTCACCAAAGCCGACCAGAACCGCACCCGGCGCCGGGACGGCGGCAGAGTCAGGCATGGGTGCGGGCATTGCTTTCACCTCCCCGGGCACGCGATGAGACGATACGAACATTTTAGCTAAACAGATATGCTAACGTGCTGATATCCACAGGGACAGTTTTCGGCCAGAGAGTCATCCACAGGATGTGGTTATCTGGCTTGGCCGACGTTTCATTCATTTGGTTGCTGCCCCTATATGGCTGCCCTCGACCCTTGATCATCAACGTTGCGAAACAAGTACGCCTAGCAGAGTGATCGTCCTCACGTGCCCGCATGGCGCCGGAAAGAGCACGGCCCGCCAGTTGGCCCACAGATTGCAGCCCGGCAGGCACCTGCATGCCGACGACTTCTGGCACTTCATCCGGCAGTCAGAGTTTCAGAGTGCGTGCGGCTCTGGCCCTTTGAACGTCGGTAAGATCGTCGGCAGCATCCGCAATCCGCTTGGCAGACTGAGGGACACTCCAGCCACGGGCGGCTGACTGGAGGGCCGACTACGGCACCAACACTTACGAGATCATCGATCTTCCCGGCCAGTACTGGAAAAGCTGATCGAATTGCATCGTCGGCTGGGCTTGGTATTCAGCGCAGTCGATCTGATCTGCGAGCCATCAGGGCGGTGGTACTCCTGGAGACTAACCAGAGCGGGGAATGGGGCTGGCTGACTGATGCGACCGGTGTACCGATCGCGGCGGCGCTCGGCGATGTGATGGCAAAGGGGCCACAGTGGACGAGGTGACCGCGAACGAACCCGCGAACGCGCAGATAACAGCCTGGTGGGTGCTCTTGCTGACCACATCGAGGCCCGCGGCCCGCTGACAACCGCGCGGTGGCGGCAGGCG
>WNGJ01001293.1_pt1 | contig 26038 bp, 39 predicted proteins | sample 5400611 | NCBI WGS metagenome assembly WNGJ01 (sample SAMN13153375, study PRJNA577476) | soil metagenome | isolation source: 40 cm soil or saprolite under Garry oak tree replicate 1 | place: USA:California | collected 2016-06-15
GGTCGCTTGCGCTCGGTCAGGAAGAGGGCCTCGGAGCCCGGGCGCTGGGGCCGGGTGCGTTCGCGGAAGACTAGGAGGCGTTGGTAGAGGGCAGGACGGATGGGCACCAGGCGTTCACCGGTCTTGCCCTTGATGCGCAGGAAGTGGTTGCGTTCGCGCAGCAATAGGTCCTTGGTGGTGATGCCGGTGAGCTCGCCCACCCGCATCCCGGTGTCGGCCAGGATCCGGATGAGCAATTTATCCCGCTCCGACTGGGCGGCGTCCTCCAGCTGCTGCACCTCCTCTCTGGTCAGGGTGTCGACCACGCGCTTGCGGGTGCGGGCGAGCTGGGGCCGATCGCCGCCGGCCAGCCCTCGGCGCTGGGCCCAGTTGAGGAACTGCCTGACCGCTCTGAGGTAGCTGTTGACGCTATGTGGGGAGAGCGGCGGCGTTTGCTCGAGCAGATCCCGGCTGAAGCGGTTGATGGTGTCCTGGTCGAGCTGGGCGGCAGCGCAGAGGTCTACCGCTTTCGCCCAGGGCACCAGGCGTTTCCGGAGCGGGAACCCGTAGCCGTCGTTGAGGGTCTTGCGGCTGAGGCCGCGGGCGCGGCAGTCGAGCAGGAAGTCCTCCACCTCCTGGTCGAGGACGAACTCAGTTGTCAGCGTGGAACACCGGGGAGAATCCTCCTGGCCAGGATTCACCGAGACCGCAGCTGTACGGCCAGGTAACAGCTCGGTCTCGGTTGAGCTGAGCATACCGCTCAAGCTAAGCGCTGGGCTTGAAGATCGCCGAACTACGGCTGAAAGCGGCTCATGCCCAGATGAAAGCGGCTCGTGCCCAGATGTGGATGCATCTCATTGCTGGCTTCGTCATCGATGTGAGCGTGATGCAGATCTTCAACCTGACCATCCAGGCTCTGGGCCACTAGCTCGCTTTCAGTACGCTCGTACGATGCAGCACACAGAGCGCTGGTCTCTTCGCATAGGCTTGGTGGCAGGGTTGACGGCCCAACTCATCGTGGTGGTCGCCGCCGCACCGGATCACCCGTGGGTTGTCCCCCTTACGGCCGGGAGCTTCTGTCTCGGCTTCGCTGTCCGGGGTATCTGGCGCTAAGTCAGGCGGTCCGGGAACTAGAAGAATGCCAGAACCGTGAATCACACAATATCGCTAGAGAAGTGGGCTAGAACTGCTGAATGGTGGGAACGCAATACCGATCCTCGTTACTTTCGGTCAGAACGCCATCGCCATGCCGTTAGACGCGCACAGCTACGTGCAGTTGGAGCCTATCCGTGAACGATCATTAGGCCGACCCCTCCTAGGCAGATCGTCCGGCCCAGCCCTCTACCTCGCTTTCCTCGCCACCCTTCCTCCAGCGGCTCGACTAATGCCGCAGCGCTGACCGATAGGTCGTCCTGATTGAACATCACCGAATCCTCCCGAATCCAACTCAACAGAACACCCCTGAAAAGGGTGGCTGGGCGGGGAGGAATCGAACCTCCGATCTCCTGATCCAGAGTCAGGCGAGTTAGTTATCCGGGCTTGTCTGGTTCGGTAGCTCGTGGTTGGCGTAGGTCAGGAGGTAGTGGCGGGCCTATCTACAGGGTCGGTGGTCCCTGATGCTTCAGGGGATCATGGGATGTGGGGGTGAAGATGCTTCCGGGCATCGGCCAGGACTTCCTCCAGATCCGGCTGGAAGACCATCCCGGCTTCTTCGCAAAGATGGCGGAATTCGGGAGTATCGAACTCGGTCGGATGAAGCGCCATCAACGTCAACTTCTCGACTTCCCAGCGGGTCGCGCCAAAGATCTCCATCACGATGTCGACTCGGCTTCGGCTTCACTCATACCAGAAAAAGCCCCCACAAGCCTCGATGGCGCGATCATATTCCTCCGCGACTTCGCCCCAACCGGCGACGCGCAGAGCATCAAGCAGAACCTGATCAGCGGGTTCGTGGACCTTACCCGGCGAGGGTTCTGTCTCGCGTCCCTTAAGACCCCAGACGTTATCGGGGTCAGCCACGATGTCTCGCAGTCTTTGAACGAAGATCGCCTTCTGGTCATCGTTGCTCACGGGCTCGGGCTCGGCTTCGGCTTCTTCGCCTTGCCCTGTTGCTGCTGCTGATCGCTGGACGAGGGGCCAGCCCCGCCGGTTGGCGACGGAGCCGGCCCGGAGGGCCGGGATGTCGGGCTGGGGCTAGGAATCGCCGTAGGGGTCGGACTGGGAGCCGGAATGGCGGTCGCGCTGGGCAGCAGGACGAGCCCAGTGGCGGGTGAGACCGGGATGCTGGATTGTGGGGAGACCGGGGAGTCAGTGACTGGCTGAGCGGCCGGCTGCGGGCTGGGGTCGGGGTCGGGATCAGCGTGGCTCAGCACCAGCGGCGAAGCCGAGGGCTGGTTCACGTCGGCGGCCGGGTGGCTGGAGAGCGGACTGAGCAGCGAGACCGCGGGCTGGAAGTCAGGCAGCTGCTCGACCAGCGCATTGACCGTGTAGCGGACGACCTGGTGGACGGGGTTCTGGGGCGGCAGCGCGTAGCTGCTGGCGAGTAAGGCGCTGAGGCCACCGGCGATCACAGAGAACTTGACCAGCTGTCGGTGCCGGCGTCTGCTCCAACCCAGGGGCTGGGCCGCCGGTGGGATCTCCTCCTCCTCCAGCAGTCTGGCCAGCTCGTGAAACGCTAACTCCAGCTTGCAGACATTGAATTCGAGACGAGCTAGAGCTCCGCCGTCGCTGCCCCCTGTCTGGGCACCCTCGGATGGATCAGCCTGAGACAAGAGAGTCCCTCCCTCCTTTCCCCCGCCCGCCGTAGGAATCAAGGGGAATCTTAACCTCGTGAGACGGTGTTGTTGCGGGGCTGTTGCGAGGTCGGTCTTCCGCAAACGTTATCTAGAGACGCGCGCGCGAGGGGAGCAGGCTGGAGGGGTTGGTGGGGCGGGCTCTGGGTGGGCCGAACAGGACTGCATGGACTGCTGGCGCCCGCCCCAAGGGGAGGATACCGCTACTCCATGCCTTCGATGTGGGCCAGCACCTGCTGCCAGACCTCAGCGGTGAAGATGGGCTGCAGCTCCCTCCACTTCGCCAGCCGGGTGCTCAGCTGCTTGTCGCCGGCCGCCATCCGCAGGTTACGAGCGTCCTCCGGGGTGAGGATGTAGGGCGGCGGCGGCAGGGCAGCCCAGCGCTCTTCGGCATTGACTATCCGGCCTTCCTGATCGACCTCTACCTGACTCGCCATTTCGCCCTCTTGAAAAGCCCGATTCGTATTCGCCGCAGTGGCGGATAACCATTAAGCTAGTGTACAGTTACCGGCATGTTCTGGCATGACTTCCCCACGCAACTGGCGCTGATCGGAACCTTTATCACCCCGCTCCTCACGTTCGGTCTGAGCCTCTACGCGGGCCACCACTACATGCGGCTCCCGAATGGCCGCTGGACGACCTGGGAATGAGCCTGTCTCAAGGCATCGCCCTCGCCGTGGCAAGCGTCTCCATCGGCTGGCTCTTCTGGAAGTACGTCATCACCCCCTGGTATCCGTTCGAGGGACTGGAGAAGCTGCTCTTCGGGATCGGCTGCTGGTGGGGCGGGGGCTGGATGACGTACTACGGGATCACCCGCCACCTCTACTACTGGGGGGTCAGCCTGCTGATCGGCCTGGTCCTGCTGGCCTGGGGCGGGGGGCTGACCTATGGTCTCTACCGTCGCTGGCGCAAGGACCAGGTGATGTTCGGGACCAAGGCAACTCCGCTCCCCGCTCCCCGCGCCTGGCAAGAAGACAAAGCCGCCTGAGCCGTGATCCGTTTACTCAGTTAATGGATTATGGCTGTTACGCTTGACGTCGAGTTGTCGCCGCGCAAGTTGGATCTGATCGGGGTCAAAGGGATCATCGAGATCCTGGCTGAGGCGGGCAAGGTCACCCGTCGAGGGCCGCGGGCTGGGCAGCCACTCTCCATGAGTGCGGTTTACCAGCTGACCATTCGGAATCCCACCTTCCCCAAACCCTGGATCGCCAGAGCGGACAGGCCGCTCTGGCGGCGAGCTGATGTGCTGGCTTGGGTGCCCACCTGGAACCAGAAAGACGGACCCGATGGTGGCAGCCGGAGAGCAGATCTGGTGGTGGCGGTGATCGACGAGGAACCCGATCGCGTCTGGACCATGCGCGACTTAAGGATCAAGATCCAAAGGAACAAGCTATTTGCGGAGAGCAGCGATCTTCACCGGTCGTTGTTCCGAACTGTCGATACGGTCATTCGGCAGGGCCGGATCGAGCGCGTTGGCCGAGGTCGTTATCGGTCGCTGCGCACCGTTGAACAGCAGAACGGATTCCAACCCAAGGCGGCAGTGGAGGAGAAGGAGGTCTCGTGACTGACGCAGCCACGACGAGTGACCGGGCGTGGGACGACTGGGAGCGCTTCCGTCAGCGCCTGACCCAGGCTGGCTATCGCGTCTACCTGGACATGACCATCCAGCAAGTCATGCGCTACGCCTACGACGCCGGCTGGGCTGACGGCCATATCTACGGGCGACGAGCGCTCGTAGGCCAATCCAAGCCTGTCTACCAGCGCAACGGTCCTGACAACCTCCATCGGCATGACGGTAAAGAGCATGAGCACGATGGGGGTGACCAGCTTCACGTCCACTATCCCGGCATCCCGCCCGGCTGGGAGCCGGCCTACCTGGAGGGCTGATGGCTGACTTCAGCCGCCCGGAGTACGCCTCCTACGTGCAGCTCTGCCGGGAGCTGGGACGAGAGTCTGAATGTCCCATGTGCTCCGGTTATGGGAAGATCGCTCATGATAAGGAGGCTGGTGGCGAGTACGCATTTGTCCGCTGCTTGCTTTGTCAGGGATTGGGCAAGTTGTATCCGACCCTGGCCGACTGGCTGGAGATGCTGGAAGAGGCTGGGCATCCAGACATCGGGTTCCTGTTGTTGGTGTCTGGGTGGACCACACATGAGGCCGATAGTCGCTATTGGCCGCGTGGCTTCTCCACTCGCGAAGAGGCCGCTGCCCGCCTCTACGTCGCCATCACTCGCTCCCCAGCCGACCCCGCGCCACCGTCAGCCGCTCGCTGAACTCCTGCACCCCCGGCTCCTCGGGGTAGTGCTCTTTTAGGGAAGCCTCAACCTCGGTCGCGCGCGTCAGCGTGTTGATGCGGACCCAGGGCCCAAAGGCTTGCAGCCCCTCGCCTAGCGCCTCATCGAGCTCTCCGCGTAGCGCCAGACTCTGGGTGAGCTCCAGTCGCGCCATGCCCACGCGGGTGGGCACCCAGGCCGGCGTGGAGGGGTCGGAGGAGCACCTGATCACCTCACGGGCGTTCTCCTCCACCAGCCGCCATTGGCCCAGCCAGTTAAAGGTGCTCGAGGCGTAGAAGCTGTACTTGGCCGCATCGAAGACAAAGTGGTGGTCGGGCTCGACGGGCGGCTGCCACTTCTCCAGCTCCGAGCGCCCCTCGTAGAGTTCGCGCTCGGCCTCCAGACGGCGCCCCATGCGGGCGTGGGCCTGGGCCAGCTTGAGCTTGTTGGTGATCGAGCCCGAGCTGCCAGGCGGAGCGACCTTGAAGCCTTTCTCGGCGTAATCGAGGGCATCGGCGGCGCGGTTGTCCCAGAGCGCGAACCAGGACGGCGTCTCGTAGGCCCAGCTGGTCAGGTTGCCGTCCTTCGACTCTTCACCCCAATAGAGTGCGAGATCGCGCGCCTCCCAGGCCGGCTCGCGGAAGCCGAGGTCGTTGCTGACGGCGGCCAGCAGCAGGTTGAGCCAGCCAGCGGCGACCTGGAGTTGCCGCTGCTGGGTCGGCTGCAAACGGTTGTCCTGCAGCTCGCCGATCTGGGCCAGGCGCTGGCGCACCCAGGGCAGCAGCGTGGCCGGCGGCGTCGAGGAGTAGTCGCGGCAGAGGCGTCTGACCGCCTGCTCTACACCTTCCAGGCGCAGGGCCTGGAGCGGATCCGCAGGGGCGAAGCCGAGCTCGGCGGGGCTCGCCTCCAGCACCTCGCAGAGCTTGCGCTGGTAGATGGGCTCCGGGCGTCCGCCCTGTTCATAACGCCGGATGCTGAATGGAGCTACTCCCACTCGTTCGGCCAGCTCTTCTTGAGTGAGACAGCGCTCTTGGCGCTTGCGGGCGAGCTTAGTCGGCATCCTTGTCCTGGGCCTCGGCCAACTGCGCGGCCAACACTTCCACCTCACGGCGGACGTAGTCGACATTCTTATAGGTCTGTTCAGACTCAAGTCGCTCCAAGAGATCGGGCGGAAAGCCTGAGCGGCGCTCGTAAGCCCTCATGCCCGGCATGAGATCCAAGTAGTGGCCGCAGTCGAAACCGAACCACCACACATCGGCAGGCTCACCAGACTCTGGAACATGGCAGACCGGGCCATCTTCCATGCAGCGACCAGCAAAGGTGAGGTCGCCATGGGGCGGCTCGTTCAGATCCACTTCGTTATAGCCCTTGCCATAGAGCGGATGACCAGGATTCACGGCGGCGTAGCCGCACAGATTGCCCAGATGAGAGTTACTGCGGACGATCAAGCCAGGCAAGCCAGCCTGGGTACGCCATTGCAGCTTGTCAGGTTCCTCCTGCCAGGGCCCCGGACCCCAATCCGACTTGTCGATCACGTAGGAGGAGTCGGTGCTCATCTCAATAGCTCCCCTGATCGCAAACTGTGCGCTCGCTGTGCTGTTGCATCGGCCACTCAATCCTCACGCTCTGCGGCATGGTCCTCCTCGAAGACGTAACTAGAAACAAGGTACACCGTCAGACGGTACGCGAGCACCTGCTCGCGCCTTCGCGCTCCCGGCGCTACTGGATAGTGCTCGAGCTGCAGACACAGGGCGATGAGCGGGTGGAGGCCTTCTCGGTCTCCGGCTGGCTGGAAAGGAAGGCGGCCGAACGCTGGCTGCTGGAGCTGGAGCGCGAGGAGCGCTGGCTGGACGCAGAGAGCTGTCGGCGGATGCGCGCAGGCCAGACCCTGCGCATGGGAGAGCTGAGATGGCAGAGCTCCTGAAGGATGACCTACTGGAGGCGCGCTGGAAGCGTCTTGAGGCAGCCGTGGAATGGCTGAGCAAGCTGATCCACGAGTTGGTGGAGGAGGACCAGAGCGACCGCTGCAGCCAGGTGGCCTGACGAGGCGGTAGCCGCCATAGGGCTGTCCCCGGTGCTCTGGGAGCGACGGGCGATAACAGCCCAGCCGAATTTCGGCTCACGACTTCGGTAGCTACCAACTTGACTCTAACAGGGCCAGTCTTTGGCAGATCGGCACAAGGGGATAGTTCGGTCAGCTTAGGGATCGGGAGAAGCTACCCCCGCTAGGAAGTCGAACGGTAGCTGTCTGCTCGTCAGCACTCGCCGCCCTCGTCGGCTAAGCGTCTCCGGGTAATAAAGAGCCAGGAAGTCAAGTGCCCAAAACAGCCTGTCCCCAACCCGCTGTCCACCTCGATGACCACTACTCCAGAGTTCCAGATTCTCTGGACGGTTGTCATGCCTGATGCCATTCCTGTGGTGGACACTTTCCTCCGGCCGCAGCGAGCGACCGATCAGGCGCTCCATCACTTCTCGATGCTCAAAGATAACTCGCCCCTGGCGAGACAACCGCCGATAGCCGTCCTTTATGGAACCGATACCGTACCGGCGGATAGGTGCCAATGGATCGCCATAGATACGCCAACTCTTGTAGTGCCGGTTGCACCACCCACGTACCCATCTCGGTTTACCGCAACCGGGTATAGAACAGATACGCTGCAGGCGGGCGTCGGGAGGCTTCATCTCCTGACGCTCATTTTACGCTAGGCAGATCGTCCACACGCGAGACATTTGGCTCTCCGATAGGACTACAGTGACCCCACACGCACGAGACGGGGGGCGGCGGCTGGTCCTCCTCCAGGAGGCACCTGGCCCGGGCCCATGGGACTGGACCGCCACCCCCGCCGCATCTTCCTCTTAACGGGTGAGTTGGCGGTCTTGGCGTCGCCGAAGCTTGCGCGAGATGTACTTGGCCCAAGCACGAGGCCCCCAATAACCCCCGCCGTTCTTGGCGCCAGCATGCTCCGTCTTGGTCGTTTGGCTAAGGCTCATTTCTCCATCCTTTCCTGACGCCATTCCATATAAACAGAAAAGAGCCCGCCCCCCAAGCGCGAGGCTCAGGAGACGGGCTTGCGAGGAGGGGAAACGTCGAGACTAGGGAGTCGGCGGTGCTCCTGGCGACTGGCCCACATCCGAGGGCTTGACGTTGCCGGTCAGGTGGCGGTGGCCGTCGTAGAGGCCTTCAGCTCCGCCGCGGTAGCCGAGGGCGGCACCAGCGGCACCCAGCGCCAGAGCGGCCGCCACTTTCCAGTTCGAGCCCTGGAGCAGGGCGATGCCGCCGGTCACCACAGCTGCGGTGAGGGCGAGGCCGGCCGCCCGCAGGACGGCAGCCTGGAGCTGAGGGGTGAGCCAGGACATGGCGACCTCCTTGGCTAGTGGTAGCGGCGCAGGCGGTTGCGCAGCACTTGCACTCGAGCTAGCAACGCCACCAACAGCTGACCCAACCAGGTGAAGCCGACCCCGGCCACCAGTCCGGCAGTGCTGGGGTGGCTGGGGCTAGGGACGGTCATGCTCAGCCCCCCGATGATCAGGAAGAGTAGGTGCACGCCGAGCAGGACCATGGCCATCAGGATCAGGATCTGGACGGCGTCCTGGTTGGCTCCATTGCGCCCGCTGCGACGCAACCAGCGCCAGTCCCCGAAGCTGTTGATCAGGAACCAGCCTGAGTAGCCGCACCCGATGCTGGCCGTGATCGTCCACTCCAGCTCGACCACGGTGATGGTCGGAGTGAGATCGAAGCGTCCCCAGATAATCAGATGGCTGATCGAGAGAGTCGAGCCCAAGAACAACCAGAGGACCCAGGGTCTCAAGTTAGGAGGGGAAGCGCCGCCTCAAGACGTCGCGGCTGGCTTCGATCGATCGCATGCGTCGCTCCTGGGCGGCCTGGTGCTTCCTGATCTCTTCGATGGCCGCGTCGTGGTCGTCCGACTTAGCTTCGAAGGCGGCGATCGAGCCGTCCTGCGGGCGCCGGAAGAGTCGGATGAACGGTTGCAACCAGTTCACTGCGGCGCTCGCCGCAACTCCCCGGAGAGCCGCTCCAGCAGGCCCTGCTGCATGTCCAGGGCGCGGTCGAAAAGGGCCTGCTGACCGGTGAGCAGGTCGCGCATCTGGGTGAGCTGGGTATCCCGTCGTTCGACCAACGCTTCTCGGTAGGCGATCGCCTGGTTCTGGCCGTCGAGCAGCAGCTTCAAGAGCCAGCGCACCAGCCAGGCCAGCGCCAGTACCGCGATGACGAGGACGGCGATGGTCCCGCCCTTGTCGATCAAGGCCAGCATGTCTCCAGGAGCGACCACCTTCAGACCGGCCGGACGCGGACCCCGATCTCGTTGACCACCGCCGTGGCCACCGCCTTCACGAGGGCAGGGTCGACGCTCTGACCGCCGGGCGGTAGCTTGGCGGCGATCGAGGTGGCTAGCGCTTCCACGTCGACCGCCGGGGGCGCCTTAACGGCGGTCAGCATGGCGTCAACCTCGGCCTTCTCGACACCCAGGTTGGTCAGGATGGCGCCCTGATTGGCGAACATCATCTCGGCCGCACGAGTCAGGTGACCCTTGCCGCCCGGAGCTGACCAGCCGGCCGGGTTGCCGGAGGCGCTGGCGTAGGCGGGTGCCTCTCCGAAGAGGAGCAGGCGCAGGACGTCGTCCAGTTGGTAGAGCTTGGCGTGTTCCTCGGGGGTCATGTCGTCTCCTTGCAGAAACCAGTCATCGAACCAGCCCCGGTCGATGGAGAGGCCGAATTCGGTATGGGTGCCTTCCCATTGCCAACCGCAGGGCACTCCGGGGTCACCAGAAGGCCAGGTTCGGCCAGGGTCATAGCCGGGGTAGGCGGCTTCCACGAAGAAGGGGGCATGGCGGCCGGCAAAGACCGGAGGATTGCCATAGAGACCGGCTCCAGAAGTGTCCAGGAATGGCTGCACCCAGGGGCCGTCGGATCGGATGCCGCCTTCGTCATCCAGGCAGGCCTTCACCCTCCAGGCGGCAGCAAGCTTCTTGACCGCGACCGGATCATCCCAGCCGCTGCAGTAGCCGATGGGGTCCGCACCTAGCTGACGGGCCAGCTCGAAGTCGGCCTGCGACCAGGTGGCAGCGAGGTTGACGCCGCCCTTGGTCGCCAGGTAGCCGTTCCACATCTTCACTCCGGCACCTCGAAAGGCAGCCACGCTGGCGGGGCTGGGGCGAGCATAGGAAGAATCGACGGCTGCGATCATGGGTGTCCTTTCTTGGGCATTTCGGCAGAATTCTTCGGTATGAACGCACCAGAAGCTAAACCAGCCCGGGAAGGCCGTATCAAGCTTGATTGGGTATCGCCAGAGCAGGACGAGGCGACCGTGAAGAGCCTGGAGCTAGAGGCAGGTCGTCAGGAACTTCTTCGAGAGCAGCACCAGGACTGGATCAAAATCCAGACACGCAATCTCGATAACCAGGAGCGCAGCCATGAGGCCTGGATCCAGATGAACGAGCGCGCTGTAGCTGCATGGGAGCGGATGGCGACGGCCCTGGAGGCAATGAATCCAGAGTCTTGCTGAGCGAACGAGCCACTCAAGGGCTCAGGGTGCGATCGTCTCTTTGTTTACAGGCGGTAAAAATCCGCTACCGTAGGAGGCGCCGGCGGGGAATCGAGTTCTTTCAAAGTTGTCGTCAATAAGAGGAGCGCGTAGAAGGCGTCGCTCTGTCAGCACAAGCCAAGAGGTTCTCGAGCAGCCACCCCAACCCTCCCCGTCGGCGCCTCTAAGCTGAGACCGGGCACCACCCGGATCAGCGTCTTCAGCGCCACCACATTCATGGTCTGCCTCGGCGGTGTAGAAGAGGGGTTTTGCGGCTGACGCCGCGTATCAACTTGGCTGGCTGGCTGAGAGGGACAACCGTCGGACTGATCAGGTAGGAGCGCGACCGCGAGCGCGTCGGCCGTCGCCGGGTCTGAGCGATGGGTGCTCGCTGTAGGCTGACCACCGGCACCGGCAACGTGGCCAGCAGCTTGGAGACCTCAAGCAGCACGATCAGCGCCTTGATGGCGACAACGTCTTGAGGCTGCGTGGGGCTGGCCAGCAGCTGGTAACTGTTGAGGGTGGTGATCGCCACTTCACGGGCAGTTGGCGTATGGGTGACCAGGCTGGTGCCGCCGAAGATATCGATAACCAGGTCCTGGCCAGAGCTCACTGAAGCCGCGAAGGCCGGGTAATAGATGGCGTACCAATCGGCATCGGCGACGTCGACTTCGATGGTGCCCACCGTGAGGACGTCGGTGAGGGTTATGGCACCGGCTGGCACCACTCCTCGGAAGACTCTCGAGGTCGAGTCCAGGAAGAGGCGCATCAGTCAGCCGAGAGCAAATGGATGCTCATATAGGTACCAGTGGCGCCCGACAACTGGGAAGCTCCGCCGGAGACGAGGTAGATGTAGCCCTGCACAGCGTCGCCCTGGTTGAAGTGACAGACATCCATCACGATGGCCTCCGAGTAGTAGGTGGCAGTATTGGCCAACCAGGTTCCGACGGCCGTCTCCACCCCGTTGGTATAAATGCCGACCGCTGTGGAGGTGGCGGCGGTATTGCCGCTCTTGACCACGACTAAGTAGTAGCCAGGGAGCGGGATTATGAAGCCGGTGCCCCCGTACATCTTGGCGGGATCGAAGCTGACGCCGTTGAAGGAGATTAAGTTCCAGCCCGCTGAAAGGGTTGCACTGCCAGTCCAGTAGAGCCGGGCCTTGATGTTGTGCTGGTCGGTGACTCGAGGGGGCGTACCCACAATGGCGGTGGCGGAAGCCAGATTGGGATCACGCCAGCGCATATCGATGCGATCTCCGACCTGCGGCACAGTCCCATTGTTCTGGACCGAATACCAACTTCCGCTACTGGAGTCATTGGGGCGTTGGACGCGAACCTCGTATGCACCGGCCGAACCCCTGACTCCGATTACAGTAGCTGTAAAGGAAGGATTCAAAAGTAGTCGATCGTGCTTGGTCGTCTCCCGCTTGCTCAGATAGGCGTTCAGTTCGGCTTCGGTAGTGAACATGGCTTAGACCGCTACTACGCGTTGAAAATCGCAGACCGTAGGCACCATGCCCAACGGGCACTGCCAGCGATTGACCAGATAGCGCTCATCGACCAGGCCCTCGTCGACCGAGTTGTAGACCAGTCTGACAACGTCCAAGTCCTCAAAAAAGGGAAAGGGCGGCAGCCCCACGGTCAACGTGGAGTAGATGCGAGCGGCAGCCTGGATCTCGGCAATGGCTCGCGCTTGAGCGGCTGCTCGGGTGCTCAGTTTAGAATCCTGGATTAGCTTGAAGCGAGGCGGCGACCGCACGGTGGAAACTGGCGACTCGGGGCGCGTGTTCTCGTAATAGCCGGTGACCTCGCCCAGCCGGGGATCGCCAGCCGTGGTCCCGATCTGGTTGTAGGCGTTGCTGCGGTCCTGGGTCTCGCTAAAGGGACCGAGAACCTGGCCTTGGCCAGCCACCGTGTCGAGCATCAAGACCACCGGCTGCTGGCTATAGTCGGGGATGGGGCGAGAGACCAATTGGGTCCCGCGCATGGCCGCCGGCACATAGACGGCGGCCTCCAGCAGCTTGTTGATCACGGTCAGATAGCTGGCTCCGCCATCCCAGGGCAGGTCGGCTGGCAACGTCCAGCCGAGGTCAATGAGATCGGCTGTAAGCCGGGTAGGGCCGCCATAGACGCTCAACATCTGCGCTACGGCTTGCACATAGGGGGTTCCGGCAGTAGAGGCGCTGGCAGTGGGCAAAGCGGCCAGGGCAAGTAGCTGGGAGAGGTCGGGCGCGTTCAGCGCCCACCAGGTGAGGCCCTCGGCGATCGACTTGACGGGTGGCATAAACATGAAGATGCCCAGCGGCCACTGCAGCCAGCCGCCGTCCGGAGCCAGGACCTGGTAGCGGACGCGGATCAGGTCGCGGCTGACGTCCACGCTGCTCAAGGAGCGCATATTCAGGTTGGCGAGCTGACGCTTGACCGCTCGCGAGGAATCGTGGTCCAGGGTCGGAGGCCGCGTGAAGTCGATGAGTGGGGTGAGGTCCAGCTTGAAATGGCCATCGGCGTTGAGCAGGTCGAAGTAGCAGTCGATTTGCAAGGAGGGGCCGAAGAACAGGGCCTGGACCTGGGCGGCCGAATAAGTGGTACCTCCCGAGGAAACCCCGCCTAGCCCATACACATTGCTGCCGTAAAAACCGGTGCCATAGACAGCTCCGCTAGTAAGGGCTGCGGTGCTCTGGGAGGTGACGGGTCCAAGCGGCAGCACAAGAACTCAGGCGGTGTTAACCCAATCGGCGATGGAGTGATACCTCATTTCCGGTCGGCGTTCATGGTGGGCGCAACCGTATAGGTCACGGTGACCGTCTCGGCGGGTTCCAGCCAGACTCCGCAGCGTGCTGCCGCGCCGCCGAAGCTGTAGAGGGTGATCGCGTTCTTGGCGACCGTGGTCACGGTGCCGCCATCGATAGTCACGTACTCGGGGGTCGGTCCAGCCGTGTAGGTGAAGGGCGAGGCAGTGACGGTGATCGCCACCACCCCCTGCGGGTTGTAGCCAGGATTGCGGCGGATGATGCTGCCGGCCGGAATCGTGCCCCCGATCGCGGTAGTCACTCCCACGAACTCGTTGTCCTCTAGCACTATGCGGCCACCGAAGCTGCCGCCGGAGAAGCTGAAGCCGCGATTGGAGGTCGTGTGCATCTTGTTGCTGCGAGCGGCGAAGTCGTTCAGCGTTCCAGTCGAGCTGAGCAGCACGTGCTGCTTGTTGGTGCCCGCCATAGCGCCCATCACGTTGTTCGCCAGCAGGCAGCGGTCAACCTGCTCGATCCAGTAGTCGCGATCGCAGTTCTCGGTCACGTTGCCGGCGATGGCGACGTCCTTCATGTTGGTGGCGCCGTTGCCGAAGGTGGAGACCTTGACCCCGTTACCGTTGACGGCCGTGGGGCCTTTGATCACGTTCCCCGTCACTGCATTGAAGGAGCTGGCGGCGGTGGTTGAGGCGCCCTCGGTGGCCGAAGCGGAGACCGTGACCCCGTTGGCCATGGCCTCAATCACGTTGCCGAAGACCGCCGAGTGGTCGACACCGTCCTGGGCGAAGCCAGTGTCCGGATTGGTAGCGCTGCCCAGCACCGTGTTACCCCAGGCCCGAAAATGGGTCAGGTTGCGGACGAAAGCGAAGTCACAGGAGAAGGTAGCGGTGAGCCCCATGTTCGAGGCCCGGCAACCCTGGATCTTGAGCCGATCGCAGAGGCTGAGCCGGAGCATGGCGCCGTGGCGACCGTTGGAGAAACCGCAGGCGATGAAAGAGAGGTCGCTGACGCTCAAGAAGAAGAGCCCGGAGCGATCATCGCGAGCGGCACCGTCGGTCTGATTGGCACCGTTGAAGTCGAAGCCGAGGTGCTCGAAACGAACTCCGCTGATGGCCGTGGTCTGCGTGAACATGCGACTGTTGGAGCTGTTGGCCAGCTTGATCACGCTGCTGGTTCGTCCCGCCCCCAGCCAGACGGTGCCGTTGACGAGCGCGTTGTTGAAGACCTGAGCTGTACCGGAAGCCGTGCAGAGGTAGGTCCCCGGCGCGAAAACCACGAGGCCGCCTGCCCCAGCGGCGCTGGTCAGGGCCCCAGTGTCATCAGTGTTCCCGTCGCCCACGCAGCCGAAATGATCCTTGGCGCTGTAGATGAGACCACCCTTGAAGAGATCAACGAGCTGATCGACGTGAGAGGCGTCGATGGTCTGCCCGTTGCTGGGCCGAACCAGGGTGGTCATCTAGAGCAGGCTCTCTTCGAGCGAGAGCGGCGGCTTGCTGCCGCCCACGAGCGTCAGGTAGCCCTGTGCCGAGCCAGCCGCCACGTAGGGACCAATGGTGTCTTGGGTCTCGGTGAGTGCCAAATCTACTTCTCGATTCCAGGGTGGCAAGATGGTGATTGCTTGGTCTGAGTCGAGCGTCATCACCAGCATTCCGCCCAAAGCATCGCGCCAGAAAACGGGGATTCCCGCCTCGATGGAGTCGATGATGCCCTGCAGCGTCTTCAGAGTGGCCGGAGTGGAATCGACCAGCAGCGCCTTGGCCTTGATCTGGTGATAGTTACCGCCTCCATAGCGGCGCAGGGGTGCGGTTTGGTTGAAGCCGAGCAGGTCCAGGGCGCTGCGCTTCTTGGCCACCGTCGGCGAGCCCTGGACCTGGAAGGCGGTCCCGCTCCCGGCCCCAGCCACGTGCAGGAAGGCCGAGTAGCTACCCAGCGGGATGGTGGCAGCCGAGATCCCGGAGAGCACAGACTCAGCCGGGGTGGCGTTGACCAAAGAGGCAGCGAAGTCGTAGCCCACCCCCAGCGCGATGTGATCCATGGCCGCGTAGCTGGTGCCGGCCACGTTGTCGGCGAGCAGGTACCAGGTCCCGCCCACCGCCGTGCGCCGGTAGTAGATGCGGCCATAGGTGCTGGTTCCCGTCCAGCTCAGGGCCACGTTGCCGTTAGGGCCGGAGGGAGTGGCTGTGAAGCCCGTAGGAGCCCCGGGCACCGCAAAGGCGCTGGTCGAAAAGCTGGTGGTGCTAGTCACCGTGTTGCTGCTGCCCGGATAGGGCGTGTCCTTGGAAGTGGCAGTGATGATCAGACCATTAGTGAAAGTCGTAGAAGGAGTAAGTAGAGGCGCGATCGTGAGCAGGGCCGAGTTCGCGTTGTCGTAGCGGGTACCGGTGTCGTAGAGCACCGTGGCGCCCTGCTTGACCTGAATCCGATAGGAATATTCGCCCGAGCCGCCAGCTCCGCTGGTGTAAGTAAAGCTGGTTGTGGGCTGGCCATTGGTGATGGTGCCCGAGGGCGCAATGGCGCCCAGCGTCGGTGGCTGTCCGATCAACAACGAGCTGTAGGCGGCCGAGCTGACGTCGCCGCCCGTCTTGTCCGTGAACCAGACCTGGAGCTGGACGCGGTCGCCATCGCTGAAGCCGGCCACGGTGGGAGTGGTGACAGCCGCGTAGTTGATGGTTACGTCCTGACTGCTAGCGGGGGCGGTGGCATCGCTGCTGAGGGCGATGGCACCGCCGGTACCCAGGTCGCCAGCCGCCAACCCAGCGCCCACCCCGGAGATCCAGGAGCCAAGCAGGTCGCCGCTGCCCAGGGGCGCGGTGCTGTTCGACTGCACGGTGGTGACCGAGGCGTTGGTCCCGTTGCCGCCGCCCAGGGTCGTGACGCGGGCCACATTGGCGTCCGGCCAGGGGCCTGGACTCGTGACCGAACCCGAAAGATGACCACCGAGTACGCCGCGCAGACCGGAAAGCGCGGTGGGCAGGGGATGGGCGCCTGCGCTCCAGGCCACCGTGGGATTATTGGAGGTGTCAAAGGTAAAAGTGCCAAGACCGACCGTGGTCACTGCGCTGGCAACCGGAGGGGGCAGAGCAGCGCTGCCGCTGCCTCCGATGATGTAGACATAAGACTGCGGAGAGCCGCCCCAACTGCCCTGAGAGGGGCAGTTGTAATAGATCACTGCAGCGTCGTTCTGAGATGCCCCGGTGCCTGAGCCCGTTATCGCCGTCCAGCCACCGCTGTAGGTGACCAGCCAGTTGACGATGTCGATGTTCATGTTGAGGTAGAAGCCGCCGGGCTGGGAAGTCGTCCCGTCACTGCCTCGAAGGATCATCAGCTTGGTATTGGCCCAATCGAAAAACTGGACGTGACCGGCGGTGCCGCTGGCCGGTAGGTTGGGCAATCGCACCCACCAGCCATTGGGTATGTCCCAGGTACCGGAGTTGGCAGGCGCATTGCGGATCGCCGTGGCCCAGGTATAGCCCACGTTCGTGGTATAGCCAGTGGTGCAGCCTCCGGTCAGCGCCAGGCCGTAAGTGATGTATTGATTCGGGATCGGGGTCATCTGGGCGAAAGCCAGAGGAGTCAAGCCCAGGACCAGGGTCTGCCAGGGTCCCAGCGTTCCGTCCGAATTGATGGTCGCAGCGGTGCTGTTGGTGATGAAGCCATTGGGGCCGATGCCCCCATGACAGATCAGCCAACTATTGCCGCCGATTCCGAGGCCAGCACTGCCGCTTCCTCCAGAGTTTCCGAAGGTGCCGATACAACAAGCGTGGGCGTAGCGCGGCGAGGGGGAGGCGGTGGTGGCACCGGCCGCCCAAAAGGCGGTCATCGGCCGCTCTAAGCGCCAAGTGCCAACGCTACCGCCGTTGATCGGTGCGCTCCAAACCGCACTGTAAATGTTGTTGCTGGCATCAATGCCGCCACAAACGTAGACCCTGTTATTTAGCTCGGCCACTCCAGCCTGCCGCAAAGCGGTAGGTAAAGCATTGGTGGTAGGCGCGCCCAGCCAGCCGCTATCCCAGGCCACCTGGGGGGTGAAGGCGGGACCGCTGGCGGCACTGCCGGTGCGCGTGGCGAGCATGCGCATCTGGCCAGCCGGATCCCCGGAGGCGGCGGGATTGGAGTAGCGGGTCTTTAGTGTCAGCGCATCGGCCCCGGTATTGCTGCCTCGTGTGTTGCTGAGCAGGCCCTGAGAGGCAGGCTGCAGCCACTGCGGTTGGGCTGGAGTGGTCATCTAGCCTCCTGTCCGCGCCATCGCCATCTGTGCCCCTAGCCGGGGCTGACCAGCAAGCTGAGCCAGCAGCTGGCGAATGCCGCGCAACTCAGCGACTACGTCGTCCATGACCACAGCCGGAGTCACCGTCTCCGTGCGCCCGGTCCCGTTCCAAGCGTAAGTGCCGCCCGGCGGCAGGTAGCCGCCCTGGTCGTAGCCACGTGGTGGCAGGTTGGGGTTGGCCTGCTGGACATTCCCGATCCCGCCGTACCTCGAGAGGATGTAGCGGATGCCGGCGGCGATATTGGCCACCGGATCGTAGATGTCGAGACTGGTGCCGGCCAGGTGGTAGGCATTGAAGGTGGAGCCGATGGTCTGCATCAGGCCCCGGCTGGGATCGCCCATGGCCGCGTTGGAGTCGGTCAGGTTGATGGCCCGCGGATTGCCACCCGACTCCCGCATGATCAGCACCCCCAGGCCGCCAGCCCAGGAGGCCGGGACTCCGGTCAGCGCGATCGCCTGCATGATCCAGGCGGCCAGGTTGCCGCCGATGGTCCCCGCTCCTCCCACACTGCTCGCGAAGCTGCTGGTCAGGAACTTGGTCCAGATCTCCTGGAGCAGGCCGCCCAGCCTGTCGACCACGGCACCGCCCACACCCTGACCCCAGGGCCCCACAGCCCCCAGCGCGCTCCTGGCGGCTCCCAGGGGGGCGTCCAGCACGCCGCCGCCGGCCATCAGCTGGAGTTCCCGGCCGGCCGACATCCAGAGCCCGACAGCATTGCCGCGGTACTGGGGATCGGTGGGGATGACGTACTCCGGGGCCCGGCCCTCGCCCACGATTGCCATGGAGCCGCTGGTCTTGCCGCCGGCCGCATGGCCGTGGATGATCGACTGGTTCATCACCGGCCCCTCGGGGAGCAGCGGAATGTGCCACAAGGGCATACCGGGGATCTTCGAGACCAGATCCAAGAAGTCGTCGATGATCTGGATATCCCGATTCAAGGAGTCATGGATGGTCTGGCCGATGTTGTTGAAGGCCACCCCGATGTGCTCGCCGAGTGAAGCGGCAGCAGAGCCGATCACATCAAAGGCATGACCGATGTCGTTCTTGAGGTTATTGGCACCGGTGCCGAGGTTCTTGAAGTGCATCCCAATCAGGTCCCGCATGACCTCGGTCGCCTTCCACAACTTCACCGTCGTCTCAATGACCCAGAGGAAGGTGGTGATCAGGACGATTGCGATGGCGATGATCTCGATGATGATTACGATGGTCAGCCCGATCACGATGCCCAGGAAGACCAGCGCGGCCTTGAAGTCGTCGGCGTGCTTCTTGATGAATTCGATGTCTGGAGCCAGATCTTGCAAGTGCTTCTGGAATTCCGCGATCAGGGGCGCCACGATGTTGTAGCCGAACACGAACATGTCCCACCAACTCTGGACCGTGGCCACGATGGCCGGCCAGTTCTGAAGGATCCAGTCCACGAAACGGCCCATGAGCTCGAAGAACTTCATCAACAAGATGCCGCCATTGTCGAAGACGAGATGCAGGATGGGGTCGAAGAGCGGCAGTCGTTCCAGGAACCAGGTACTCAGACGGAAGAGGTTATTCAGCAAACCGACCATCGCGTCCGCCCCGAAAGTGGCGATGATGTCGAAGAAATGGAGGAAGGTTGGACTGTGCGCTATTACCTCGTCCAACAACTTGCCCATCGCTCCACCGAAGCGCTCTGTGATAGGAACCAGGATGGCAATTGCCTTGCCGGCAATGTCCAGGATCTGCGGTAGTCGAGGTCCGAACCAGTTGATGAGCTGGGTGCCTACCTTCTCTACCAAGGGCAGCAACTTATCCAACCAGACGAAGATCTGATTGGCCGGTCCTTCAGCCAGCGCGCCTAGCCTGTCCTTGAGGTCGGCCAGGTGCTGCTTCAAGATGGCCAAGGGGGCAGCCGGAGCGATGAAGGCGGTTGCCTGCGCAAGCTGAGCGGCGGCGAGCGCGTTACCGGTGGTGGTGACGTCCTGCTGCAGAGTGTTCAGAAGGGCGAGCTGCACCTGGGTCGGATGCAAGACGTTGGCCAGACCGGCGTGGGCATTCGCCAGCGCATTCACGGCGGCGGTGTGATTGGTGGTCGCCGTTGCCAGATTGGCATTGGCCTGGACCAGAGGCGTGGCAGTTGAACCCAGCCAAGCAACGCCGGCCGCCAGGGCGCCGATCGCGCCTGCGAACAGGACCATTACTGCGATGGTGGCTGCAGCGCCTACCGCAAAAACGGCTAGGGCTACGGTGGCTGAAACAATGGCTACGGTAAGGGGGAGAAAGGCTGTAGCCAGACCAGCGATGATGACCGTCGCCGTTGCAGCCGTAGCGCCACCAGGGACGATGGCATTGACGAAAGCCATGAAGCCGCCAGCCGCTCCACCACCTCCAGCCGCCTGGTTGACGTTGTTGAAGGCGGGCGTCAGCTTGGAGGCCAGACTGTCGGCCAAGCGGCCGGCCTCGTCAGCCGCCCGCTTGGTGTCGAGGCTCATGTTGTGCAGCGCGTTGCCATGCTCTCTGGCGGTCTCGTTGAGATGCTTGAGCTCCTCGCTGACCAGCTTGGCCTCGGCCACCAGGGTGGCCAGCGCCGTGCCCATCTCGGCCCACGCCGCCATGCCCTCGTCGCGCGCCTTGAGGACGATGTTGACGAGATACTCGTCGGCCACCTAGCCTGCCCTCTCCGCCTTCTTGCGTTCGCGCTCCTGGTAGAAGGCGCGCCAGCGCATCACCTCCTTGAAGTCCTGGATCTCCTGATCAGGCACCTCATCGAGCTGGGCTGGGGTCCAGCCGAACTCCTTGCAGAGCTGAAAGCGTTCGAGCACGCGGTTTACTTCGGGGTCCTGGACCTGGAAGCCGCCGAGGGCTTGTCGGATGGCGTCGGAAAAGGGCCCTGGTCGGCGTTTGGACGCATCGCCCCCTTGCGCTTTTGCGCTTCCTGGGTCAGGAAGTCGCCATCCTCGTCCTTGAGTTTGTCCAGGTTCTTGAGCGTGATGGGCAATGGTCGATCTTGCTCATCCGTTAGGTTCCATTCGGTAATTAGAGCCACGGTCAGAGCTCCAATCCAGGCACCCACTTCCATCTCGGTTACTACCTCCGGAGCCTGTCCATTGGGCTGGCCGTTCTGAGGTGCTTGATTGGGCTTCTGGGGAACCTGATTGAACTGCATGAGCGCCGATTGGGCAGCCCGAGTGGCCCCATGGTGGACCTCCTTGCGCATACGCACCCAAAAGTCGGGATGGCTGGGCAAGCGCAATTCATCAGTTTCGATGGCTTTCAGATAGCCCATGGACTTCCTCCTCGTCTGGGGTTTCTAATATGCGGCGGTCTTGAGATTCCTGGCGACCACGCGAATGGGGGCATTGCTTCCCAATCCATCAGTGGCGTTACTGATGGCTTCAAAGGTTCCGGTCAGCGTCGTGTAATTGCCGGAATGGCTGAGAGTGGTGGGATCCAGAACCGCGCACTTGCTCATCTGGAAGACAGTCTGGTTGCTGCCGTTGTCCAGCAGAACGGAGATCGAAGGCTGGGTATTGTTGATGTAGTAGTTGAATTCGGTGTAGTCCTGGGGTACCACCGTGAAGGTGCCGGTGACCGTAAGTTGGTCCGAGATGGCGGCGGTCGGTGACTGTGTGTTGTTCATCCCGAAGATCTGATCGTTGGCAGCCTTGATGTCGAGCGAGAAGTCGATCAGGTTGGCGTTGCTGACGCCAGCTACGGTGAACTGGCCCTGCCACGGAACGTTGAAGCTCTCGGTGGCATAGACGGCCGTGGTCTTGGTCACGTTGGTGCCCATCTTGCCCCTCGCCTTAGCGTCCACGGTGATGCCGGCCGAGGAGGCGAACTTGATGGCGAGATCTTCAAAATAGCAGCCGGCCAGCGTGCGGGCGTTGGTGCTGTTGAGACCGTCGTACTTCGCCAAGGTGTAGGAAGGCGGCTGGGCGGTGTTGAGCAGCGTGATGGTGTGAACGGTGAGCTGTGAGGCTACAGAGGCTGCGGTGATCGCCCTGGGGATGGCGGGCACCGTCAGCGTGTAGGGGCCAGCACCGCTGACCGCAGAAGGTGTGATGATCTGGTTGCCGTTGATGGCGTCCACGACCTTGAAGACGTCGTTGGCCAATGGGGCCGCGCCACCGGTCAGCGTGTAGGTCAGCGAGGTGGCGGCAGCTGCAGCGGCACCGATGGTGCCGGCCTTGGCGCCGGTACCGGTCAGCGTGTCGGTGCCCAACATAGCCATCACGAGGTTCGGCGAATCATCGCCGTACCAGGGCATGCCCGGGATGTTGGCCTCGGAGTGGCCGGCACCGAAGCTGAAAGCCTGAGTCTCGGAGCGAATGCCGCGCAGCCCCTTGTCGAAGATGCTGACCTGCTTTTCGGTGAAGACTGGAGCAGAGGTGCTCAAAAACACCGTGGGCACAGCCGCGCTTCCCCAGCTCCCCTCCTTCCCCATTCCGACGGTAACGATGTAGTTCGGCTGGACAGGCATCTATCTACTCCTTGCCCTGGACGGGTTCAGCGACCGGCTCAGCCGGAACAGGTTCTGACTTGCCCTTCTTCTCCGCCAGGAGCTTGAAGTCGGGGTGCTCGAGCTCCTGAACCGTCTCCACGGTCTCCCCCGGTGAGACCACCTCGATGCCGAATTCAGGCAGAGAGCGGGGACTGTCCCCACCGAACTTGTAGCGATATGGCACCGGCTGACCTCCTGATTAGGTGTTTCACGTGTTCGCGAAAGGCGTAAGATAGGGACATGAAGAAGCGAGAGATGGAGTTGATGGAGACTCCGGGCGAGATCCTGAAGGCGGCGCTGGAGGCGGCTGGGCTGAGTCAGTCCGAACTGGCGCGGCGCCTCAAGCGCTCGCCTGGCTACCTGAGCGAGGTGATCAGCGGCAAGCGGCGGATCACGACCGTTCTGGCGCTGGACCTGGAGCGGGAGCTCAAGACGGCGGCCGACTACTGGCTGGATCTACAGCACGACTTCGACCTGGAGCAAGCGCGGCAGCAGCGAGCCAGAGAGGCACAGCGATGAAACGTCTACTCGCCGCCATCGCCGTCCTGACGCTCTGCGCCTGCGGCAGCACTCAGACCCAGAGCAAGGCCAGCCCTACCAGCGCAGCCTCAGCGGCGGTCGCCACCCCCACCCCCACCCCAGCTCCAGCTATCCAGGTCTTCAAGCCCGGCGACCAGATCCAGGTCAGCAACGAGAAGCTGCAGACCAAGCTGCTGCTTGTGGTCGGGCAACCGCATCTGATCAAGCCCAGCCAGTACGACTCCGATGCCCGCAATGGCGAGTACCTGGGGATCCCGCTCACGGTCGAAAACCAGGGCAGCCAGCCCTTCAGCCTCAGTAGCATGTTGGGCTTCGATCTCCGCGACCAGGACGGTCAGGGCTACAACACCACCTTCCTGAGCAGCGCCCCCAAGGCGCCTGACGGAGAGATGGCGCCGACCCAGAAACTGGCCGGCACGCTGGTCTACGACGTGGCTCCCGGCAAAGTCTACCAGCTGCTCTTCAAAGCCAACTTCCTAGCCAGCGGTCAGGCCATCGTCAACCTGGGGCAGTTCTGATGACGCTCATGCTGATCTTCACGACCCTACTCTGGCTCGCCATCGCCATTAAGTTCTGGTATCAGGCGCGGCTATGACGTAATCGAGCCCTGGTCATCCGCGAACTCTGGCTCACTGGAGTCGACCCTGGCGCCTTCATCCAGTCGATACCGAGCGATTCGGTCATGAACCCCCAGGCCTGGGGTCACCCCACATAGGTGACCGGTATCGACCGCTCCACGCCGATCACGAACTCCAGCGCCGCGTAGGCCGAGCCGCCCCACTCCACCTCCAGGAACTGGGGTCCATCGCAACTCGCCGTCAGCACCGTGCTGGTCCCCAGCAGCTGCATGTGGCTGTCGAAAGCCGTGGGCACGGTGTCGTGGAAGGCAGCCACGGTGGAGAGCATGGTCGGCAGCGAGGTGTGGCCCACCAGCACCCGCACGTGGACCTGATCCTGGAGATCCTTGCGCCCGGACATGGGGTGGGCCATCAGCAACTTGGAGTTGCCCGGGATGACCAGCGCCACCGGGGTGTCCTGGACGATCTCGGGTGGCGGCCAGAAGGCGCCGGCCAGTCCGCTCACGCCGGTGGCGTCGCCGCTGTCCTTGCCGCTGTACCAACCGGAGCCGTCAGGGTTGGTGCGCACGAAGGTGCCGCCCACCACGGTGGCCACCGCCTGGAGCAGGCCTGGGTAGCTCACAGCGCCGAGCGAATCTTGTAGTCGAAGAGGGCGTCGATCACCGGCCGCGAGACCTCGGCGGTGTGCAGCGCATAGCGCTGGGCTGGACCGTGCTGCAGGGTGCCGTGCTCCACATAGCGGGCATAGCGGGCCCCGAAGCTGACCACCCCGACCGCCCCCAGCGGCGACTCACTGACGCGCTGCGACTGGCTCGCCTGCAGGAAGCCGGTGCGCACTGGGGTCAGTGGCCTAGCCGTCATGCCGATGATGTCGGTGCCCTCCCTGACCGTCTCATCGACCACCCGCAGCAGCTTGGCCGGCTCCGCCAGCAGCCAGCTCCGCAGACGATCGTCGCCCTGGACGTCGAGCTCGATGGAGATGGTCAGGTCGTCACCTCTTGGCACTGCAGCACCAGCAACCGATTGAGCTCGCGCACGTCGACCACGCTCTGGATCTCCAGGATCCGAGTCGACCCGTCTCGCGCCGGCAGCGTGACGCGCATCTTGGGCCGCACCTGGATCCGCGGCAGCCCCCGCATGTGGACCTCGATCAGCGTCTGCGCGAAGGTGCCCATTTCCGGCCGCGGCCGATCCCAACCGCTCATCGGCTGGATCGAGGCGGGGATGTTGCTGGCCAGGTTCGCCCAGGTCCGCGTGGTGCCCGAGGCCACGTTCTGCTGCAGGCTGACGCGGTGGCGCAGCGTCCCAGCCCGGACGCGCGCTCGGTCGGGGGCGGCCATCAGATAGGCTCCGGCACCTTGTTGCGCCAGAGCAGAGCTTGAGCGCCTAGAGGCAGCGCGACCGAGACGATGCGGGTGTCGATCGCGAACTCCTCGCGGTTCTCGTACCAGGCCCCGAGTACGAGCAGGATGGCCTGCTTGATTGAGGCCGGGACCAGGGTGGACGACGAGTAGCCGGCCACATAGGTGACGGTCACTCCCGCCACCGGGCTGATCGCGTTGCCCTGCGCCGACGTAGAGGGCCAGGTCTGTCCATAGGCCAGCGCCACCCGCCCCGGCTCGGATATGGTGTCCACGAGGTAGGTGCTGGAGGGCACAGTGGAGAGGTTGCCGGCGGTATCCAGCCAGGTGATGCTGCTCACCGACTGCAGCGGCGGCCAGGGCAGCCGGAAGCTGCTCAGGTCCGTCTGCCAGCCCAAAGGAGAGCTGCCCTGCTGGTTCCAGACACCGTAGAGCGTACCCGAGGGTGCCGCCACCGCGTAGGGCACGTTGGGGCTGAGGGCCGGGAAGCTGTCTCGGTTGAGTTGCCAGGTCTGGGTCATCACCGAGCGCCCCATCACGGTCTCGCAGTATTCGCGCGCTGCCGGGATCAGGGTTGAGATATAGGCGTCATCATCGTCGGTGTAGACGCGCAGGTGCGCCTTGGCGCTGGCTAGATCGATCGGCTCAGCGGCCGGTGGGGTGAGCAGCTTGGCTGGCATCAGCCCTTAGAGGTCGGCCGCTCCGCCTTATGGTCGGCCGGTCGCCGTTGCGGACCCACGCGTTCCTGGGGAGGCGCTACCGCTTTCTCCGCCGGTTTCAGCTCAGCCGTCTCCGGCTCGGACTTCTTCTCAGCGACGGCCTCCTCCTTGGTCTCCTCGACGAGGTCGGCCGGATCTACGGCCTGGGCGAGGCCGTCCTCCACCAGTTGCCGCGCCTGCTTCAGCTCGAGTTCGACCTCCTGGCCCTCGTCATGTCGGTAGTGGGGACCACGAGCAGTGGTCGAGTAGCGGACCTTGACCAGCTTGCTCATTCCGTGCCTCCGCTGGTAGTGGGCTGAGCCTGCGGGTTGGGATCCAAGACCACCACTGTTCCGAAGGGTCCAGCGTTGAGGTTGGTGATGGTCTGGCTAGTCAGATTGGCACGGTCGCCGACGTTACAGGGGCCGAATGCAGGGCCTGCAACCGTGGCTAGGAAGATCACGACCGGCATGTGGCTACGTCCCCTTTTTCGTGACCGTGCTGCTTTCGGCGACCCGCAACGTACGCACAGCCGGGATCGCGGCGGAAGGTGCCTTCCGTCCCGGCTCCAGAGGATCGGTGTGGCCCTGCATGGCGGTGGCGTCGCTGGAGTTCAGGTTGATCACGTCTCCCCCAAAGGGTCCCTGGCCGTCGGGCAGGTTGGGAGCACCGCCGGTACCGACAAACGGCCCAAAGTTCGGCCCGGCGGCCGTCTTGTTGAAGTGGACGATGGGCATTGCGGCCTCCTACTCGATGTCGATGGTGTGGTAGCCGAGCACGACCGTCG
>WNGJ01008098.1_pt1 | contig 26028 bp, 33 predicted proteins | sample 5400611 | NCBI WGS metagenome assembly WNGJ01 (sample SAMN13153375, study PRJNA577476) | soil metagenome | isolation source: 40 cm soil or saprolite under Garry oak tree replicate 1 | place: USA:California | collected 2016-06-15
GCCTCTCGCTTGGCGCGCTGGCTGCTCTGCTCTCCAGAAGTTGCGTGGTCGTCTCCAATGATTCTGGTCCGCTGCACCTTGCTCACGCGGTCGGTGCCAGAACAGTAGGTATTTATTGGTGTTTTAATCTAATGAACGGGGCCCCACTCTCGCGGCTCCGCCATCGTCCTCTCGTGTCCTGGCAGCTCAACTGCCCGATATGTGGCTGCGATCATTCCCACGGCCATTGTTCCCATTCGGCTTCCTTCGTTAGCGATATTCCTGTTGAGGAGGTTATAGCCTCGGTACAAGATTTGATGGCTGAGTAACGTAATCCGAATTACGATGATTGATACTGCTGCAACAGGTCCATCAGCCACTGTTCGTCATGAATAGGTACGCCTGCTTTTTGTGCCTTAGCTAGCTTGGAACCTGCATCCTCGCCTACAATCAGGTGGCTTAGGTTTTTGCTCACACCGGTTGCAATTGTTCCGCCCAGGCGCACGATTGCCTCTTCAGCGGCAGGGCGTGTCATACTGCTGAGGCGCCCGGTGAGCAGGAAGGTCTGACCGGCGAGTGGGCCTTCGACCGTCTTTTGCTCCTCCTGCATATTCAACCCGGCCTGTCGCAGTCGTTCGATCAGGGCGCGGTTCTGTTCGTTCTGGAACCAGCTATAGACGCTCTGTCCAACAACAGGCCCGATGCCGGGGATGCTACTGATTTCGGCTTCGCTGGCATTCATCAGGCGATCCATCGAGCCGAAATGCTGGGCGAGAATCTGCGCGGTCTTCCCCCCAACGTGCCGGATATTCAAACCGAAGATGAGCCGGGCGAGGGAGCGGTGTTTGCTGGCTTCGATGGCATTGAGCATATTGTCGGCGCTTTTATCTTTGATGCCCTCCAGAGAAAGTAGCTGGTCGCGTGTCAGTGAGTAAAAATCGGCGACGCTTTTGACAAGGCCGGTCTCGACCAGTTGCTCGGACATCTTCTCACCGATGGTTTCGATGTCCATTGCTCCTTTTGAAGCGAAGTGGATAATGCCTTCGAGGTTGCGAGCCGGGCATTGCAGATTGGGGCAGTAGGCCATGGCTTCGTCTTGTGAACGCACAAGCGGCGTATCGCAGATGGGGCAGCGTTCCGGAAGGTGATACACTTCCTCTTTGCCGGTGCGCCGCTCGACGACAGGCTTCACCACCTGTGGGATGACCTCGCCCGCGCGCTCTACCAGCACCCAGTCACCGATACGCAGGTCTTTGCGCTGGATGTCACCCTCGTTGTGCAGTGTGGCGCGAGAAACGATTACGCCGCGAATATTGACGGGTTCGAGCAGCGCCCATGGGTTGACGGAACCGGTGCGACCGATATTGATGCGGATATCGAGCAGTTGCGTGGCAACCTGAATGGGCGGGTATTTGAAGGCGATGGCCCATCTCGGATCGCGTGCCACCGTGCCCAGTTCCTGCTGTTGCGCCAGGTCGTTAATTTTAATCACCACCCCGTCGATCTCATACGGCAGGTTAAAGCGTTCCCGCTCCCACTTTTTACAGTAGTCCATAACCTCGTCGAGGCTCTTTGCAAGCTGGATGTGCGGATTGACGGGGAAACCCCATTCGCGTATCAGTTGCAGTGCTTCCCACTGGCTATGAAAGTCCATGCCCTGCATATAGCCGATCTGGTAGCCGAAAAAGTCGAGATGGCGCGTGGCCGTGATGCGCGGGTCTTTCTGGCGTAACGAACCTGCTGCCGCGTTGCGTGGATTGGCAAACAGACGATTGTCGGTCATTTCTTCATTCAGCTTCTCGAAACTCTTGGTAGACATATAAATTTCGCCGCGTACTTCGACCTTATCGGGGATGCGCTCACCGCGCAGCTTCTGGGGGATGCTGCGAACGGTGCGTATATTGGGAGTCCAGTCTTCCCCTACCAGGCCATCTCCACGCGATGCTCCAACGGTGAGTTTGCCCTTTTCGTAGGTCAGGGCCATGGCCAGCCCATCGATTTTAAGCTCGCAGACGTATTCAAATGCGGCGTTGGGGAGAATGTTCTGCGCTCGTTTATGCCAGGCTCGCAATTCCTCTTCACTGCGCGCGTTGGCCAGGCTCAGCATTGGAACGGGGTGGTGATGCTGTGGTACATCCTGCACAGGACCGGCTCCGACGCGCTGGGTGGGCGAATCGGGCGATTGTAGCTCTGGGTGATCCCGCTCGATGCCCTGCAGTTCGATCATCAACTGGTCATATTCGGCGTCCGTTAAGGTCGGGTTATCCTGGACATAGTAATGATAGTTGGCTTCCTCGATCTGGTGTCGCAATTGGGCGACGTGGGCGGCGAGAAGTTCTTCTTCGCTTGTGCCAGCCTGCTCTAATGGAGTTGTATCTTGTAATTCGGCCATGTGACTTGCTCCTGCTTAGCCTGTATTGGAGTGTTCCTGGTTCTCTGTACTATTCCATTTAGAAAGGCTGATAGTGGAATACTGTGGGTGAATCTTCAAACAAACCGTTGATATGACTTCGCCATTGTGGGAAGAGCGGTCCTCCCCGGAAACCCTGGGTGTGCGCTTCAAACGAGGTCCAGATATTGATGAGCATATATTGTCTGGGCTGCTCGATGCACCGTTCCACACGAGAAGAGATGCATTCGGGATGCTGGCGAATCACTTCCAGCCCCTTTAAGATCGCCTGTCCAAGTTCATCTTCTTTTCCTGGGATCGCTTGAAAAATGGCAATTTCTGTGACCATAAAAAAATAAATCCTCCATTTCTGAGATGTATCGTATCATAGCTGCGCAAGGTTGTACGGTATACCCTGCTACACCCCTTGCGAGACTCCCCAATCCGTCTGGAAAGTGCTCTGGAGCCTGCTCAGTACAGTGGCATCAGAAACAATGATGCCCAATTCACGGTTTTGGTCCAGCGATTGGCTGGAGATGTTTTCCGACCCGACGAAGGCTTTGACGCCATAAAATAAGCTCGCTGTGGACCACTCCCCGTCAGGGGAGTGGGAGGGAGTCGCACTCCTCCTTTATCGCGATGAGATAACCGTAGCCATCATTCCGTTGCAGGCGTGTGCAGTAGCGATAGCTGATGTCGGTGACCGTTCCCTTCTTCGTGGCAATTGTAAATCCTCCGCTAGCTTTCGCAGCCATGCGCCCTACGTGTACCCCAGAGTTCTTCAGATGCGCCGGTACAACAGCTCGCACGATATCGCCGGTCTGAAAATCATGTTTCGTGCTCTTTTTCTTGGCCTTGGTGCGTGGGAAGCCTCGTTTATCCATCCGGCACATCTGGCGATTCTGCTGACCCATTGCCCGAATCAGCCACGGACGAACGTGCTGCCATCGGAGAAGCTCTGGTGTCGATGGGCCAACATTCGCTGCATCCAGCCAGTGCGTTTTTGGAACCCCACGCCGTTTTCGATTCCACTTGGTGCGTCCGCCGGTACTTGTCTCGATGGGCAGTCCAGTTCTCTTCAGGCGTTCGTAGAGCGCCCACCTCGTATTATTGGCGGCGGCAGCATCTTTAAGCGGGGCCTGCGCCTGCGCCTGGATATGGGGGAACCCGAATTCATGCGCTGTCTGGTTGCCTTTCTTCTGGTTGCACTTCTCACAGGCCAGCGTCAGATTACCCACCCGATGACTGCCCCCGCGCATTTTAGGCACGATGTGTTCGACTTGCAAGGGTATGCCCGTTCTCTTGCAGTACGCGCACTTATGGCCCCACTTGAGCAACAGGTATTCTTTCAACTCATAGCCCGCCAGGGCGCCGTGCTGGTATTCTGTTCCCTCAATTTCAGGATTCTGCAAGGCCTGGGTATCGAAGCGCGCCGCCTCGTACGAAATAGCACCCAGCGGGCACCACCGCGAAAGCCGCGCTACCCAGGTCTCGACGTTTTGAATGCGACTTTCCAGTGACGGGGGAAGCCAACCTGCGGGTCGTCGGCGATTGCGCCAACGTGGCCGCCGGTAGCGGGTATGGCGAGAACGACGTTCCCGACGGACTTCCCGCCGCTTGGTGAGCGCCTGATGGACCTGCTCACCGCGATGGGTGAGTTCGGCCGCCCACACCACTTCTCCCGTCGTGTCATTGACCACCGCCAGGCCGCTAGTGCGGCTTCCAGGATCGATCTTGACCCGTAATGGTTGCACAACGGCCTTGGGATGAGCCTCCCGCAGGATCAGCGTAAACGGAAAGCCCCGAAAGACCGCTGCCTTGTTTTGCTTGAGCAGGAGACGGGCACGAGCAGGCGTACAAGGCATCAAAGGCCGTCTCTGTTGATCAAGTACGAATACACGTGACATTGTTCGTCCCTTTCATGCGCCTGTGGGGGTCTCGTAATGAGACTGCTTTCACCTGTTGCCAGATGAAGTAAAGGTGTCCTCGCCCCTGTTTGCCCGTGGTTTCCTCTGGGTTTCAACGACACTGACTCGAACCCTGTCCGTCTGTTTAATCGTTGATCGCAGTGTTCGCGACTGGACCGGCATCGCGAAGTGCCTATACATTCACGGGAAACGGCTACCAGGACTAGCCTGGTGGGCTGCTCACGTTCAGGGCTTCGTTCTTCACAAGCCCATCACCTCTTGGTGATAGGGTACGTGACCCACAACGATGATTTTGGCAGCGTGCGTGGGTCCAGCGAAGTTGGTGTTGGCACGCTACCCGGTGGAGATCATGGCTCTATGTCCAGACACGAGCCGCTTCGATCCGCGCTTCAAGCAGCCGATCGGCCAGGGCACCTGGAGGATGATCCAGTCGGTAGATGCGTACCGTTACCATGATGCCTCCTTTTTCACAAGAAGGATAGCACATTCGTTCCAGGTGTGCAAGGGTCGTGCCTCAAGCCTCAAGACGAGACAGGCTGCCTGTGGGCAGGGGTGCTTTCATCCGACCGACTGACCAAAATGTTAGATTCGTTAAACTGCGCCGTCGTGTGGTTCCAATCGGCGTTAAAGATGCTGATAGCTTATGGTATTACTAACTGTACCTGATACCCGTCTCATTTTGTCGCAAGTATTCGCGCCTCAAGGGTAGGGTTGCCTCTGTAAATACTGGTTGGGTTACGTATCTTCTCACCTGCCTCTCTAGCAGGGCGATTATACCAAATGCACTACACCAATACTTCCCAAATTTCGGAAAGATCGTTTATGTCAAACGCATCGAGAAGTAGCCCTATGGTTAGGTAGGCATTCTCAATGATGCCGATGCACGTATCCCCTATGGAGAGAATGATCGTTACCGTTATGGTGTCGCTGTCCGTATCTTTCTGAACTACGGTAACGCGGGCTTCTGGATGACAGGTAAAGACTACTTGTTGTCCTGTGTCTATGGTGTGTCCTATCTCCTGGTAGCTGTAAACTTCTTTCATGGTGCTTCGCCTTTCTCCTGGTCTGTTCTATTTTCTAGGTAACTGTTTCGGTCAACGGTTATGTCTGTGATGCCCTGCTTATATGCTTGTTTTAGATCGTCTCTCAACCGTCCTACAGCGTCTTTGATTTTTGGTGGTGGAACACAATGAACAGTGAGAAATCGAGCAAGTTCTATCATTTCTCGCCAAATGTACTGGCGTTGGTCTTGGTTTAACCGTTGACTCATAGCTTTCTACACTCCTATGAGGATCAGAAACTTGATATGGTAGAAGTCGGGGAGGTTCTGTGTTTGAGAAATTGTGACACGTGACACAGAACCAGTTTTCAAAAGATACGCTCTCGCCTGCGCTGGCGTATCTCCAGCTATTCTCTCGGCTAGAAACTGCTCGTAGTCCTGGCTCAAATGGTAAACCCATAGACCATGTAGCGAAACGGTAAAGGGTAAAACACTGGTGACGTTTATTTGTATGTCGCCTTCAAGCATATAATTTCTTCCTGGGCGTGTGGTAGTGAAAACTGCTGTTGCTTTCTGTTGAAGATCGTCCTGGCTATAGGCTATACCTTCGCACGTCTTTGAGGCGTTTACTGTAACCTCTCGCGCTTCTTCTCCTATCTGGTGATTTGGAGTGGTTTTGAAAGTACAGGTGGTGGTTTGGAGTGCTTCACCAGATCGCAAAAGAAAGAGGTGTGTTATTGCCTGTGTGAGTTGCTGTTGTAGCTTTGCGGTTAAGCTATTAAGATCGCTTTGCGCTACTGCTTGAAAGTCTCTCGCATCTCTTCCTCCTGAAAATTGGCTATTCTTCACCAGCACGCCATTAGAAACAGTTGTGTTTATATCATCTGCTACGATATTGCTTTGATTGCCTGTAGTAAGAGTGTGAGCCGTTACCGTCGCCTCTGCAAACTGAGGCGGGGAAGCTTTTGGTATGGTGATTGTTTCATCAGTTGCAACCAATATGCCGTCTGCTCCTGTGAAAACAGTTCCTATGGGTATTATCTGCGTGGTGAATAATCCATTGTAAAAGGTCAAGGTTCCTGTTGCTCTTCTCGCGTCCTGGTGGCCTTTGCCTGTGGTTGGTGCGGTTAACGATTTTGAGAGGGTGACAGGTGGGAGCGTTCTGGTTGAAATTGCAAGCTGTGTTGTTACGCTGACGTGTTTTGAAATGGGTACAAGGTCAATAGTGACTGTTGGGTTGGTTATGAGGGCGATGAGCGAACCGATAATGAAAGACAAAACAAAAACATACATCAGGATGATAGCCTGTGTCTCTTCCCGCGTCGTGAGTTTCGGTAACGGTTGGGTTGGGATTTCCGAAACCGCTTCAAAAAATATCTCGTCTGCCTCTTCTTGGGAAAGTGGCTCACTCTCGGTATTGGCAAGACTTGTTATGGGTTCTGTAGGCGTAAGAGGTGGTCTGCTTGCTTTCTCTTCTACTTGCATGGTTGCCTCTCTTCACGAAGCAAAGGAGCGAGTCGTACCTGTAAGGCTATATCGCTCCAATCGACTTCTTGCAACGCTGCCATTGCTAACTCGCCGCCAAGTTGGTTCATGGTTGTCTCAGGCAGCCATTCAAACCACTCGTTGAGCTGGTCGAGAACACAAGTTTTCAGCCTGTGGGTGTTCACCCTGAAAGCCTGCGCTTCTGACAAGAATGGCTGGTACTGCTTGCCCATCATGGCGGAGAGTTCCTCGAGCAGTTCAGGGGAATCGGTTATCACATCCTAAACGGCTTGCGTGAATGTGTTCATGTTTGGCCTTTCCCCGCATGGGAAAGCGGCATTGCTGCCGCTTCCTCTCTTGTTATTGCTGTGTGGTGGAAAACGTCTTCCCGTTGTTCACAAGGCAGATGATTTTGTCACTGCCTTGTATGTGGATGTTCAGATCAGGCTTCCCGTCTCCGTTGCAGTCTTCAAAACTCAGGGTAACAGGTACAAGGTCTTGCCCTGCGCCAAACAAGGTAGGGGCGTTATAGATTTGCGAGTGGGCGGTGTCTCCCCCTGGTATCTCAATCACGCTTATTTTGCCGTTCAGGTTGAGAGCCGACAACAGCGTCGGTCTGGTAGGTGCGCGGTCTGCCATAATGCCAGTCGTCTTGCGTCACACTCCACCAGCTTGAAAGCGCACTAAAAGACAACCAGCCAAGTATCATGGCAAACAAGCCGAGTCCCACAAACACTGACCAGTGAAAGCGGGTTCTCTTGAGGCGTTGGGTTGGCTTTGCAGGTGCGCGTACTACTACCGTTGTTCTACGCCTGGGCGGGTCGTCGGGATAGTCTCGTTCAACTTCCTCAACCGTTCGGCGTTTTCCTGGCCGAATGATCTGTTGGGACAGATACGGCGCGTCTTCACCGTGTAAACCTGGGGTATGCCCGACCCGATGCGGGCTTGCTGGAGGATAATCCTGCGTCTGTCTGGTAGCAAGTTCTTCGGCTGTTGCGCTTCGTCGTTTTGTAACAGGTGGGAAAGGCGGTTCGTATTGTGGCATGACTATACCTCTCTTCCCTCTTCATCAATGAGGTTGGCCGCTTCTCTCAGCGTTACATTTCCCTCAAGGATATTTCCTAACAGCCTTTTTACTTCCTGCTGTCTTGAGTGACATTGACAGGTAGCGTCCCTACAAAAAGGCTGTTCTAAGGAATGGAAATAGTACACGGGTATCGTCTGTACGGGTCTTGCGGTATCCGTTACCTGCGGCGATAGGAGCGGGTACTCTGTCAGTGGTAAGTGAAACGGTGTGCTGCCTTGCATTGCTTCCTCTCTTTGATTGACAGGCAAGGCTAGACAATTTATACTGTACCTAGACCTTAGCCCGTCCTGGCAGCAAAAACGGCATAGTAAGCCGCTCTGCTGCCACTGTGTAACAACAGCACTACAAGGGACGATAATTGGTATGTTTTGTGCTGTCGGAGCTTCCAATACCAGCAGCACTCAACAGATGCAGAAAAAGGTCACAGGAAGTGCTTAGATGGCAATCTGAGCACTTCTTGCTTTCATAGGCTTACTCCTTTCGCTCCTATGAACCATCAAAGAAGAAAGAGAAAATTGCAAAAAGATTTTATAACCCGACCTGGCAGCAAAAATGAGAAATATGTTGAAGGGTTAGGTGACAATGTCAAGGTCTTCAACGCTGAGTTCTTCTCCAACGGCTTGACTGATAGCCTGAGCAATGAGTGATGCTTTATGGGCTTGTACTCTCTGGCCTGTTTCGGCTCTGGTAACTGTGGTCTCATCTACTCCTGCCCGTCTTGCAAGTTCCGCTTTTGATAGTCCAGCACGAAGACGTTGACGCATTAAGGGTGACTGTTGCGACATTACACTCTCTCACTTTTTCCAGTGTTATAGGCTAGTATGCCATAGTATCGACCGAAAAGTCAATCGTATAAGAGATAAATTTTCTTTTATAAGCTCTTCTATGAGAAAACTGGGAGTTAAAATTTTTGCTGTGGCAACTTTGTCATTGTTTACTACTACCCAAAATTGCTCGGCAGGTTACAGGTCTAGTGTGGAATTCTCAAAACTCAACCCGTGTATAAGAAAGTAAGACGTTGATTGAAAGATGTCTTTTGAGACAACCGTTGCTGAGTATGCAGAGGACTTTACAAAGCAGGAGCCGCCTCTGTCAAAATCGCAGGTTTTTGAAACTATAGCCGGGAGTAGGAAAAAGTATTACTTGCCAAACAATCGTTGGGTCAACGTTGCAATGAATGTGACTTCAATGAGTAGCCCCACAAATGCTTCAATGGCGGCAAGAACCGTGAGGGGATCGTCAAGACCGATACCACCAGGGAAAAAGCCACGTCCATGAAAAGAGGTCATACTGAATATGAACGAACTTAATGGTGTGAGAACTCGCCCAACCGTGCGACCAACAATAAAGTAAGTTACGGCAAACAATATAATAACGATGATGTATGCCAAGAAGCTCCGCCAGGGTTTATATCCATAACCTGCCAGTAGGTCGAGGAAGAGAGAGAAAAAATATGACCCAAAAGAGTGTATTCCTCCTTGTAGTCTGAATACTGTTCTCTGAAGCATCTGGGCACGGTAGGCAAAGCGAGTACCGTCTTCATTGAGTCCTTGCGCTTGCAAAACGACCGCTAGCTGGCGGTTGGCTCTTACCGCAATAGAATACTCTTCAAGCCTTGTTGTTCTCTCTTTTTTCCCGCTGAATGGCAAACCTCACATGAGTAGTTGAGCTTCCAGAGCCGCCAGATAGGCAAGGGGATTTTTACGGAAGCGGAACTGTTGCCTGCGAGTTTCCTCACACTGCTGCACATGCATGCGGAGTTCCTGCCAGCGCTGATAATCGCTGGGTCGAAGCTCCTCGGCGGAGAAGGTCTGCTCTTTGGTGACCACGGCAGTAATGAGGCGAACCGAACCACGGACCACAACCCCAGGAATGGCTCCCCGTCGGCCTGTGGCTCGCCGCTCATGAACCCGTGCCACCCCAAAGCAGTGTTCCAAATCGTTGTTCGTGCGAGGCAATCCCTCCACGTCCTAGCAATGAAAGAGACCGGCGGCGAAGTTGTCGGTGATGTGACAAAAGTGCTCAATGGCCTCGTCCAGCGGTTCCATGTCCACTTTCTGCTTCTGCATCTGACCGACGAAAGCCAGGTAGCGCTCACGAACTTGCGTCCCGGTGTGCTGCTGCTGATTAGCCAAGATCTCAGCCGCCTGATGCACCAGCCGGTAAGCGCTCTGCAGTGGCGGCCAGAGTGCGGCAGTGGTCTTCAAGCCCTTGTCGAGTAAGTGCTGCAGCTGCATTAGAGCAAGTGGAAGTCTTTTTTTTCCTGGACACGAGCAATGGAGTCGCTCACCTGAGTGATGCGATCGTCTAACCTGAGACCAGACGCTTGCAAAGGAGAACGCCCATCGTCGGTCAAGGACGCTCGAACAGCCAGGCAATAGCCCCGAATCGCTTCGTTTTCGGGGGTCTTGTGCTCTTCCAATGCACGCTCAATCGGTCGCACGCCTCGCAGCTGCTTCTTCAACTGCGTTTTGGCATGCTGGTCGGCCTCGTAGAGCGGCTTGGTGGCGTCTTTCAAGTAGTGAAACTGACAGAGTTGATGCGCCACCCCTGGAAAGACAAACGCGACGGCACTCCCGATGGTTTCTTCTCCCTCGGAGATCAGACCTTTGACCGACACTGCCAGCTCTTTGAGCAATTGCTTGACGGGAGTCGAGTAAGGCCGTCAGATCGCCTTGCGTACTACTGAGTAAGGGACGCGCCAAGAGGATCGGATCGCGAGAGGCAGTCACGAACCACGACATCCGCACCTCGTGCCCTACATCGGGCTGCAAGCCATCAATGGCCAGGATCACGTGTCCTTGCTTCTGTAAGCGTGCCTTGATCCTAGGCTTGTCCGTGACTCGCAAGGTCACCAATTCTTCGTAGCGTTGCATCAAATGCGTGACTTCTCGTTGCGAGATGGAAAGGCCTCGGGCGAGCAGGCGTTGATGCATCTCCAGGACACTGCGATGCTCTGCAAAGCGCCAGGCGCCAATGGCCGCAATCACATCCAGACCAAATTCCCCGTGGGGCAGCGCCCAGCGTCCTTCCTCTTCGGGATGATATCTCACATGATACCGCGGGCAGGTGGGGGTGGGACATTGACGAATGACTACGGTCAGTTGCCACAGACCTTCCAAGGTCATCACCTGCCGTCGGCAGTGATACCCCACCCAGAGCCGGTTCCCACACTGCTCACAGGTCTGCCGAAGGGGCGTCAAGGTGCTCGTTTGCTCAGCTTGGGGGCGTGGGGTTCGTCGAGCCATTGCTTTGCTCCTGCTTTCAGAAAAAAGCCAACTTCACCACCTCAGCCTACACCCCTTGTCAAGTGAGGTTTGCCATTCAGCGGAAAAAAAATTCTGCGTCTTTCCGCGTTTTCATCATTCCAGCCATCTTCCTCTCACTATCAAAACAGAGAATTTTATCGAATTCCTATACTGATCTCAGGAACCTGTTTCACCGTATCGCTTAGAGGGATAAGACAAGCTTATCCGAAGTGCTGACAAACAGAAAGGAAGATGTTGCATGTCAACCGCAGACAACAAGACGCTCGTGCGTCGTTTCTATGAGGACGTTTTTAATCAGAGGAACTTGGCGTTAGTGGATCAACTCTGTAGCGCCAACCACGTGTTCCATAACCCACCTACGACCCTGCATGGCAGAGAGGAGTTCAAACAGCTTTTGTCTGTGTACATCACGGCCTTCCCCGATGCCCGTTTCACCGTTGAAGACGAGATTGCTGAGGGAGAGAAGGTCACGAGCCGCTATACGTTTCGTGGCACCCATCAGGGCCAACTGATGGGCATTCCCCCAACGGGCAAGCAGGTAACAGTAACTGGCATCATTATCAACCGCTTCGCGGGCGGCCAGTCTGTAGAAGGCTGGCTCAACTTCGACGCGCTCGGCCTGCTGCAACAAATAGGGGCTATCCCTGCGATGGGGTAGGTCGGGTCGTCTTGGTAGCTGAGATCACTTGGAAAAAGCAGGAGCTTGATAGCGTGAGGCTGTCAAGCTCCTTTGATAGTAGCTCCCGTAGAGGCAGTGATGAGAGAGGGCCGTACAAGAGACACAAGAGGATGCGAGAGACCCATTATGTTTCTCCGGTGATGGTGGTCAATTTGCCATAAAGGGCTTTGGGAGTTCGTCGTTGCAGGAGCGTGGTAAGTTTCTTATCCAACTGTTCGAGCGGAAGGTTGCCGGAGAGAGAAATCAGTAAGAGGGCGATCTTACCGCTTGATCGCTTTGGTAAATGTCTCAGGTGATCGTTTTCTATACCCCTGGCTCACTAAAAATCTCTGGTAGGTCGGTGTCTCATAGTCGGGGTCATGACCAAGTGTGGCAATGCGCCTTGCCTGCGGAAACCGATTGACTAAAAAGCGTTCAAATCCCTGCCACATGTGACTGAGGTTTCCACCTGGCGCTAACGGCTGCTCCTGTTCGTAGTGGGCAAACACGGTTAGCTCCCACAGAATAATGGTTCTGTCTTGTTGGTAGTACCATGCCTGACCGTCGCCTATCCGCTCTTGTTTCATGCCTATCCAATCAACAGAAGAGACTTCACCAATTGCACCTGTTGGTGTTGGAGTAGGGAAGAGGTCTATGCCGATTTGGATATCTGGAAGCAGTATGTAGGGTTGGATAGAAACATAGTCTCGCGGTTGGGCTGCGCTTCTCAGTTTCACAATTTCCCGTCGTTCTCTGACAGCTTCTTCTCGCTTCACAGAGCCTTTCATACGGATAGTAAAGGGTTCGTTAGAAAAGCGACCTTCACCGAGTATCTCGTCAAAGTGCTGAACCGGTTCTTGTTCTCCTGGTTCCTGCTCCTGATAAGTCATGCATTGGAGTATAGCAGAGGATCGCTTGTTTGCAAGCCTCTTGAGGCTAGCCATCAGTTACGAGGATGTCCTCTCAGGCGAAAAAGAGCGGGTTATGGGAGAGTGGGTAATATGAACAGAGGACGAGTGAACACACTGGTGCGATAGGAAGAGAGGAAGGGGAGTACTCCTTCTCTCTACCAGATCATCTTGTCATGAGAAGGAGGTTCGTTTAGAATGGCTGTAGTTACCCATTGCAAGAGAGCAAGGGAGACAACATTGCCCTTCCCAGAGCAAACACCAAGCAGAGTCACCAGGAGAGGAGTCTCTACTATGAACCATTTCCAGTTCTCCCTTACCAAGCGAGAACTCGAAGTCCTGCATCTGGTAGCAAAGGGTCACACTGACAGGCAAGTTGCCGGAACACTCGTCATTAGTCCGCGTACCGTCAATCGTCATCTCAGTAATATTTTTACCAAGCTCGATGTACCAGGACGCGCCGCCGCTGTTGCCTATGTCATCCGGCAAGGGCTTGTCGGTTGACTCTTGTGCATCACAAAGTGTCTGGTGATACTGCTTTGCAGGTCTTATCCTTCCAGATGCGGTTTCTTTTTCTTGCCCAGTGCCCACACTCCATAGTGCCGATAGATCGAGAGCATCCATGCAGCAATGCTCACCGCAAGCAGGGAAACGCCCATACGACACAGACTGTACCAGACAGGAAAAAGAAACAGGTTGGGAACAATACCTATGAGCTGTAAGATCGTCGCAGGAATGTCTAGGATCATCGCTCCAAAGGCGATCAAGAGTAACCAGAACAGCCAACGCCAATGCAGTCGGACACCCACAAGCAAGACGGCGATAAATACCAAAAGGGCCATCAGAAACAGGGTCGCGACGAAGGGGTAGCGATCCGTCGGAGAGGGATGGAGCAGGAGGGTGTTGGTGAAAATGGAGGGGGCAGCCACATACACCACGACCGCAAAAAGAGTAGCCAGAAGAAAAAAGGCCAGAAGCGTCCGTTCCAATCGGCGTACTGTCATCTGTTGGTGCATGTCATTCGTCGCCACGAGGTACCCCCTCAACTTCTTGAAAAGCTTTCATTCCTCTGTGGTGTTTATTCTACCATCAAGCAACAGCGTTCTTCCACCAAGTGCTCCCCTCTTTTTCGTAGACATGCTCATCATCTGGTGAATGGTGAGGAGCAAAAACAGAACGGTCTCCCGAAAAACGCCAACTACCCTAGAACCAGCACATTGTCAGGTTACAGGGTATTCTCTAAATCGGCTCCTGGCCTCAAGGGAGAAATCCTCATGTCGGAAACGAAAGCAGGGCATTGAAAAAGTCTGAATACTCTCATCATTTTGCATTGGCGCATCAAAATCTAGGTGTCAATGAAGAACACATCTTGGGTTAAAGTCATCAATACGAGCATTTTTCAACAAGCTGACAAAGTGTCCGACGTGATGGGGATTATATTTCGCCGCTGATCGTGGTGAATGTGCCGTAGAGCGCGTTGGGGGTGCTTTTTGAGAGGGTCTCAGTGGAAATATGAGGATATTCCTCATGGATGGCTTCAAGGGTGTATCCTTCTTTGAGGAGAAAGAGAATTCGTGAGATCGGAACTCGTGTCCCTGCGATGACCGGATCGCCGCTCATAATACCAGGGGTTGACGTGATGTATTTACTCATAGGTCAGAGTGTAGGGTAACAAACAAGTGGTAAAAAGTCAACCATTGAGCCTGGCTCCGTACATGGTTTCAGCCTGTTGAAAAACTCACGAGCAGAGCCTCTTTGTGAAAGAAATGCCTTCCATGATCCTGTGACTCTGCCTCGTCCAGATCACGATTGCTGTGCAGCAACAGCAGCTTCAAGCAGTGTTCGTAAGGCAGGAGCTTCAATATCGATCGCGTCCTTGATCTTGACATGGCGCACATGTTTCTCTATGCCTTTCAGCAGCCCGTGTGGATCAGGCAACTCTGTACCTTTCCCGAACATCAAGATCACTTGCGATGGATAGGGGGCGATGACGCAAATAGTGTCTGCCATTTGGAGACTGAAACCATAGCCAATAATCTTGTCAGGTGCATCGACGTGTTCCAGCGCATTGGGAATGACCTCAAGCACCAGTGCGCGGAGTTTCAAGGCGAGATCGCGCACAAGAGGAGTGTAGGATGCTAACAATGCTTGGACAGCTGTCTCCATCTTGCCTCCTGCTAGACTTGTTCTCTTCTCACCGTCTGAAAAGGTGAGGCAGTCGCACTTGTTTATACCACGCTTTCCCACGTTTTTCAACAGGCTGAGTTCTTAGGCGGCTTGAGAGACTGTTGTTTCTCCGGTGATGGTGGTTAACTTATCTGGTGAGAGGGAAGATTGGTCGATACACCAATAATGCCTGTCTCCTGACTTTGTGTTGCCAGTTCTCTAAAATCCTTGGCGTTAAATGTCACAATCAGCCGTTGTTGTTTCACTGCGAGGTCATAGACTTGTGGGTCTGACAGTCCTCCGCTCTTGAGATCATCACGAATATGTTTGACATCGAACAAGCCATTTAAGCGAGGAAACTCAAGACGTGAGGGCATGTTTTCATCGAGCAGTAACTTATGTTTATAAAAGCGGTGTACCATGATGAGCAGCTATAACACTCTGTGTAATCTCATCCATGACCCCCTCTAGGGTTTTTCTTTCCACTTGAGGATATTCTGCATGAATAGCGTCAATGTTATAGCCATCTTTAATCAGAAACATGATGCGCTCAATAGGAATACGTGTTCCTTGTATCACTGGTGCGCCGCTCATAATGTTTTTATCGACGGTGATGTATTTGCTCATTGGTAGCTCTACCTTAGCAAACAAGCGGTAAAAAGTCAAATGGTGAGGCTCACTTCAGCTATTAGTTCGTTTGCGGCATGGAGATTGCGTAAACAGGAAGGTAAAGATCAGATAATAGAAAATATTACAGCTAGATTGCTTTTTTCATTTTAGGTATCGAGGTTTCGTTATGGAAACAAAGTCAGTTTTTTGATAATAAGAGACAGATATCTACGTCTTTAACTAACTCTTTCGCAAGCGTAGCTCTGCGGTAGCTACCTCTTATGAAATGCCTTATTTCACCTGGGGGATAATGCAAGCTTTGCGGTTCTTGAGGTCTACTGGTTTTAGAATTTCGGGCAAGAAGAATGGCAATGATAGAAAGTATGGAACTATGATGACACCAATACCTCCCCACGCGGGGTTGCTGAGGATTTGCAATATTGTCTGTGTTGTGTCATGCCAACCTTGCATGTTTGTTCCTCGCCACATGAAATTTAGCTCATCCGAATTATTATAACAATGGCTGAGACTTTTCATCAAGTATTGTTATCTCTGCTGGTAGCAAAGTATTTTGCGAGACTTCCATCATAAAATATAAAGCCATCATGGTCTACCCAATCCTCATCTTTATACTTATTCCATTCGATCTGGTCATAAAAGACTTTTTCTCTAAATCTGTCATTGAGTCGTTTTTCTGTGAGAAGCACAAAAAACATGGTCGCGATATCAAAATGACGCTGTGACGCAAACACAAATTCAGAGGAGGCAACCTCATTGCCATGAATAATATGATTTCTGAGAGAATAAAACCGATCAGCCCATTTAACTTTGATTGATCTCGTTTCGGTTTGGAATGTCCCAGGTCGTATCTCATATTGATACGTTTCTACAGGGTCGGTTGGTAAACTCGTCAACTTCTCGACGGCTTCTTTAAGTCGGCTTCTTTGTTTTTCTGGTGGCAAATCAAGTAGCACTTCTAAGGCTCCTACCTGCAACAATATTCGAGCATTCAGACTGACCTCAGAGTTATTGAAGTAGCTCTGAAATAACAGGTCGGTTGCTCGTAGTATGCGAGAGTAGAGAATACTATCTTCTGTTTTAAGTCTTAATAATGTTGTGGTTAAATCGCTATCAAATACTAATCCCAGTGGCTTTAGAACATATGGTGGAGCAATAAAGGATATTTCACCAACTTTATATCCTCCTACTGTTCTGTTCACAATATACCCTGAGCTTTCGCTGATATAATCACTCTCCAAGTGAAAGTTTTGAACGACGTACAGAAAATTTTCTGATGTCGCTATACGAAGTCCAGCATTTGCTCCTTGGGCTGTCACATTGTTTTGAGCAAGGTATGTGAGGAACAAAATAAGTTTTATCTCATTGGCAGTATTAATATCCTGTGGTGTAGCGTCTCTGAAGTCGATATCTCCAATGGAGAAGATACCCATATCTTGGATGGGTTGGCCTCCATATTTATTGATAGCAAGAAGTGCTTTGAGTTTATTTCTGAGCGTTTCATCTGGAATGTACTCAGCAGATTTTTTCTGGAAGTTCCAAATGTTGATATTGCCATAAGATAGCTCATCAATATTACCTAGCATCAAATGGGGGAAATAGATCAGTTGCATAAGTTAATTGTATCTCCTTAATTTTACATTACCTCTACCTTACATCTCCACAGTATAGACAAGGACGCAACAAGCAGGCAGTTCTTCAGGTATCGCAGAATATTTGTTTGCGTCGTTGGGATAGCAGTGACTAATTGGTCAGCTAATTTATTGAGGTAAAGGTGTATTCTGCACCTGCTTGAGCATAAATTCGACCAGCGCAACCATGTCATTCCATCCGCGACTGCGCAAGAAGCCAAGTAATGCATTATAGACCTTTAAGGCCTGCTCTTGCTCGCCCAGCAAACGATGAGCCTCAACTGCTTCCTGGCAAAGCTGTACCAACTGGTCGGACTCTTGCTTCGTAAGAGTATCGAGATTTACACGACCTATCGCTTCTTCAAAATGCATGGTCGCGGTTCGTAAATCGCCTTTTGCACGATAGCACTGACCAAGCGCGTAATAGCAAGAAAGCGCATAGTCGGAATAATTCAAGAGGGTTTGGAATTGTCGAATCGCATCGTCCCAGCGTTTCTGTTCCTGGTACAGCCAGCCCAGAAAGTACCGGACATCCTGTCGGTCAAAGCCGCTCTCGATGATTTGCTCACAGAGATCGATAGCATCAGAGAAACGCCCCAGGGTTTGAAAGGTCTCAGCTTGCCTAAGTACTTCTGTAATCTGAAATGCTGTTATCCTTTTTCGAGATGTTGGCACCAAACTTTTATCTAGCATGTTGGAAATGTTTGACTTAGTTGTCTTATCCAGTGCCAGCAACCATTCTGGTGGTTCTTGAATTCTACTCCTCGTTATTGATTTATGTGGGATTGCCAGTCTGGGTTTTGAGTCAGTAAAAATTTCTATAGATTGCTTTTCCGTTGAGAGTTCTGCTTCTTCATCAGCCCTTTTTGTCCCCTCGCCCGATAAAGGAGGCGTCTCTCGTTCTTGTCTTTGTTTATCATCTGAAATGGATAATTCAGGAGTAGTCTGTATTAATTCATCGCCTACGACTCGTTGATTACTAAATGTTAGGTTTTGAAATTGCTGAGGAATTATCGCTTTCTTGATATCCCTCACTACTTTTGCCCACAATTCGTCTCTCTGGTAGCCCTTCATTTTGGCAACAGGCATAGATGGACTATTCACTGCTTGAAAATTGGCAAGTTCTGTATCCTCAAAGTTTGATGGTCTGACTATCACAGGTAAAATGATTGCTCCTTCTTTTTCGGCAGCATGAAGGAGTGGAGGTAGCTCATTCTCCGCAATAAACTTGGAGGCCAAGAAACTAGGACTGAAGAGTAATACCGCTACTTTGGTATATTCAATGGCTCGTTTAATTTCTGCGCGCCATTGTGCGCCAGGAGTAATCTTTTTATCACTCCAAGATTCTATCAGATTGTTCCGCTCATAATATGCTAAATGTTCTACAAGCTGATCTAAGTATCTGGCATCTTTATGGCTGTAGCTGATAAAAACTTTTGAGCGAGTGGATGAGGAAGATACCATTTACCCGCCTCTTAATTCAACTATCACCTATTTTACGCAATATGATCGTAAACTGAATGCGTAAACACGGAAAATATTGGAGAAAGTATACTCGTGGTTTCGTGATATTGTCAATCCAAAGGCTTAAGACCTTAAGACGACAAGATTTTCACGATGGACAAATACGAGTTGGACAATAGTTCGTTTGCGCCGCACAACATGAGCTATGAAAAAGTACTATTTGTTGGCGCTTTTTCACGGTACAGGGAACCACTCGGTTATAATAAGATGTTACCTCTTTCCTTTGCTTGCTCATTACTCCTAGACGCCTGATGCTTGGCCGGAGAAAGACGATGCTGAAATTGCTGAAAATTGGACAAGGGCAAAGCGCCGTTGTCCTCACCTGTGATCGTTGCGGAAAGCGGATAGATAACCCCAACGTCGCCTGTTACACGTGGCGTGAATATCACAGGACACACATTGACGAAGATGCTCAGCTTCACAGCCTGAAAGAATTGGTGACGTATCCGCTCTATGTTGACGATGGGAAGCTCTTTACGCTCCACAAAGGAACCTGCTTCACCCAATTTCAAGCGGCGAATGGGGGAAGTGAGTATCGATGGCCTTTGGTAGAGTTGGTCTACCTTCCTGGCTTGCTCATCAACAATCTTGGAATGACCTTTGCCTATGCAGAAGCGCAATTTCATCTGCTTGATACGATGGGGGTATAGCTGCGTGGGGTCGGTGGTCTGATGGTGGATTGGCTGTGCAAACTACTGAAGAGCATGTTCCACCCGCGTTTTTTGCTCCCTCATCGGGTGTATCGAGGTTATTTCAGTAACACTGCAAGGGAAGCTCCAAGCCACCACCTTGTTGTGTCAGTAAATCAATCCACTGGCGCGGGCTTTTTATGAGAAGCGTCGTCCAAGACTCCCTGGAATGTAACAATCCCTTCTGCGCTTGCTTCAACTCACACTTCACTTCATACTTGCCCGTTAAGGAATTCAGTTCCACTCCGCTCACCTGTATCCAATCGACATGCATCATTCGGATTGCCCTGGCGAGGCGTTCGGCTTCGTCTTTGTCCATAGTACGCCTCTTGCTTCCCGCGAGCCAGTTCTGCTTATGAGTGTGTTTCTCACCGTCTTTAAGAAGTTTCGACATTCAGCTCTGAAGCATTATATTCTATATTCGGGGTCAAGTGGAAGAGGTGGGTCGTACATTTTATGGTTTCTGACAAGGCAAGCCGCCAGCAATCAGATCATGGATGTTTATCATAGGTTAGTTGTAGCTTCATGCCAATGGAGAGGCTAAACGAGAGTATAGCAAGAAACAAAGCATTTAGCAAATCCAACCATGCCAGGTGAATAAGGGCATCGTAAGAAGCGAACGCCCACGCTGTCGCCATGCCATTTGAAAAATCGGCTGAGTTTGCCAGAACCACCTTTCTTACTTCTCTCCGTGTCATTATAAGCTACACCATTGTAGCAAGATCACTGCCTGCTTGCAATCGGCGTTTTTTGAGAAATCTGAAATAATTGGCTTTCCTGGTTTGCGCTGCCCGTGCTAATACCTGCCTGCGTTTTTCTTTGGCTTCCTGCACGGTAAGCGATGGGAAGATGGTTGATGGTGTGAGATGGTAGTTCGTCATAGAATGAGCCGATTATACCAGATCGTGCATGAGAAACAAGCAAGCATTTCCCGCAATGGGTGCGCTTCGCTTGGTGGTGCGGCGGTAGTGGTCTCCCATGCTGGCAACCTAAGCGAGCGAGGCACGTCCTGGTGGGGAAAATGCAAAAATCTCCAGCCCACTCCGCAATCCATTTTCTGTGATACACTCAAACGAAGAAGCGAGCGGGCTGGAGATTTTTGCATTTTAGGGGGGCTATCAATGCCGCGTAGCGGTTCCTTATTCTCTCGTTTCTACCGACAAGCATAAAAACAGGGAAGCATCTCTACTCCTTGTCGGCTCTATGTCGATTTGTTTGCGGCGCTCACAGGTATCGACAGGCCTCTACAACATGAAACATTTTGATATGTGGAAACGTGAATGAGAGAGAATGGAGAAATCTCTGCTACATCATATACTGACAACACAGATCGGAAAACCGTTACGTGAGGCAAAAGATATGAAGAAATATCTCGCTGTGCTGGCACTACTTCTAGCCTTTTCGTTGGTATTGAGTGGATGTGAGATAAAGATTTCAGGAAATGGTGTTACTACTCCAGTGAGTACAGCTATCCCATCCAGTGGCTCTGCTCAATTGGGTAAGCAAACGAAAACGTCAGGGTGTATGGCTCATGGAGGGCTACCTGACTCGGCGTGTACCCCTGGGGCCATTTTCCCCAATGCAACGGTACAGCAGATTTGCACGCCAGGGTACTCAAGTTCAGTACGTAATGTACCGACCAGTGAAAAAGACCAGGCCTATGCTGAATACGGCATATTCTCTCACTCTGCAGGTCAGTATGAAGTCGATCACCTCGTCTCTCTAGAGCTAGGTGGTTCAAATGATATTGCCAATCTTTGGCCGGAGGCAGCTTCTCCCAAGCCTGGTTTTCACGAAAAGGATCAAGTGGAAAACTACATGCACGACCAGGTGTGTTCAGGGGCAATGTCGCTGAAAGACGCTCAAACGCAGATTGCCACGAATTGGCTAGTTGTCTATAATCGTATGCCGAAATAACATAGGGCATGACTTTTTTCAAACGCGAGGCTATCATTGAATACGCCGAGTGCCTGACAAGGAGAGTTATTTCATGACACAGCAAAGTGATCTGGCTACCATGTTCCTACTTACAGGGGGAGACTTGAAGATTTCCTACTACATCAACGAAGATAATTCGTCTGAGCTTGATTACCAGGATAGTCAGGGAAGCCTCACCTTTCCTAGCGATAAACTGCATATTCAAGAAAGTGCTTTGGGTACCCTGATCACGGCCCCTCTCAAAAATAGTGCCGATGCCGGAGCAACGACGTTTACCCTGGTGTTACCAAATGTGAAATTAGGAGGACAGACAAAACAGCCCATAGAAACGTTCGCGATTATTACGCAGGACTACAGCACATTACAAAGGGTAGGCGCGCAACTCACTTATAAAGTGGTACCGCTTCAGGGTACCGGTCAGTATACGGATTATTAGACACTTGTACCCCTGTCACTTCCATGGGAGGCACAAGAGTGACCGTTGTACGTGTCAGACTACTGAACTTCTCTTTACGTTCTTTTGCCACATCAGGGTAAGTATGTGAATAGATGTATGAGAAGAGGATGAAAATTCTATGGCGCACAAGATGCCACTACAGAGGCGATAAGCCGCGATGCAAATTGTTCAAGCAAGGCAACGTCCCGCGCAAGCTCGCTATAATTGCACTGGTACATTTCGGAACATGATCATGCCCTTCTCATGCGTGAGCGCAAAATCGGGGCTGGTATACTGCGCCTTGATGCCAGCCGCCTTGAGTTGGTCGATGGTTTTTGAGGGGGATGTTCCGCCACCAAATGGACGCGGTTCCAGCATGACGCGTACATCTATGCCATTATTGGCCGCGTCTTCCAGCGCACGGATAACGTTGCGGTCCGACAGGATATATATTTCTAACCATACCGATTTTCTCGCTCCCTTGATAACTCCTGTTATCACCTGCTCCCCATCGTCCGGCTCAACGTAGACTCTCACTCCCTGAGCGCCGGAACCAGTCGCGCAATTGCTCGTACACTGGGTAGTACTACTGTCTCCGCCGGTTGAAATATTAATTGTGCATCCGGCTATTGTAAACAATAAAGCAGCAAGTATTGCCAGCATACGAAGGTATTTCTTCATAAACCCCTACCTCACGCACTGTTTTTTACGATCTATGTGGTAAGTATATGATATAGCAGAGATTTTCTGCATGCTCTATCATCTTATTTCTGTGGGTGCTTCAAATGGAAATAATCGGGATACGAGCGCCTAATAATCCGTATACTGACCGGTGCCCTGAAGGGGCACCACTTTATAGGTGAATTGAGCGCCTACCCTTTGTAACGTGCTGTAGTCCTGCGTAATAATCGCGAACGTTTCTACGGGCTGTTTTGTCTGTCCTCCTAATTTCACATTTGGTAACACCAGGGTAAACGTCGTTGCTCCGGCGTCAGCACTATTTTTGAGAGAGGCCGTGATAAGAGTGCCAATCGCACATGGCTGTATGCGCAGTTTGTCACCAGGAAAGGTGAGACTTCCCTGCGCATCCTGGTAATCAAGCTCAGACGAATTATCTTCATTGATGTAGTAAGAAATCTTCAAGTCTCCGCCGGTAAGTAGGAACATGGTAGCCAGATCACTTTGCTGTGTCATGAAATAATCCTCCTTATCAGGCCCTAAACATATCCAATGATAGACGAGCGTGTGAAAAAAGTCATGCTCCGTATTATTTCGGCATACGATTATAAACAGCTAGCCAATTCGTGGCAATCTGCGTCTGCGCATCTTTCAGCGACGTAGCCCCCGAACACACCTGGTCGTGCAGGTAGTTTTCAACTTGATCTTTTATGTATTTGCTGCTATCCACTGGAGTATTTTCTCTTTCGTTGCTGGTAAAGTCTTCCTCTTCAACTCTTCTCCCCACACAAAAAGCACCTCCATTCCAAGCAAGTTCAACAAGTGTTCGCGTTCTGCCGTTTCCTCTTGTGTATGCCAATATTCGCCTTGCACCTCTATTACTAAGTTACCACACACGAAATCTGGAAGCAAAAAGGTGTTTCCTATTCGGTAGTAGTGCGGTTCAAACTCAAAACCATACGGCTCTACTATCGACCATACCACTTTCTCTATATCTGTCATATTTCCAGATTTCCAACGATGTACAGGGCGAAATTTGTCTGGCGTCTCATCCCATAGCCTGCGCATTTGTTTGCGGTTGCGCTCTACTGATGACGGTCTTGCCATCACCTCTTTCTGTCTCTCACTTATACGTTCTCTCCACTCATGATGCTCCTCATACGCATTTCTCAAACTGGTAGAGAGTGTTTGTCTTGCATCCAGGTCTTCTAACCTTTTCTTCTGTGACTCAGAGAGTTTTCTCCTGCTCTCAGCAGTACGCTCTAATCCACTCAGATGCTTTGCGCGCATATCTCGCAATTCAGGGTGGTCTATATATGATTGTTCTATTATACGCGATTGTAGTGCTCTTCGCTCAGGTTCACTATACGCTTTCTTCTGACCTTGTGAAGCACGTAATTTACCATCAGGGGTATTTTTACCAGCACTAATATTGGCGTTGACCTGCTTTTGATACCCTGGCTTTTGCGCTCGTCTCCTGTTGCTTTCTGCAACCATGCGTGAGTGTGCTTCGCCTTTCTTAAAAACCATTTCTCTGTTTATCCTTCTTTAAGCTCTAAGCACCAACTTTGTGTATGCTATGTTTTGGCAAATGATCTTGTAACCAGGTGCGAAATGGGTAAAAGGTGTCACCTGGTCAGTGACAAAACCAACCAGGTGACACCGTTATCAAACGGTAGACTCAACAAGGGGTGCTTTCCAGTGCGCGTATTCTTCAGAGGTGGCGGGGAACAGTGGACCGCTCATTTCTCCGAGAATACAGCCAAGCGCGTAGTACCATGTGTCTTCCTCTTCATGGAAGAAGACGGATTCGCGTTCAATCTCTTGTAAGCGTTCGACCAGTTGCGCATCGGTGTACATGCGTTCATCAGGCCGCGCTTCCGTGAAGTAGTAGCCACGTCCGGCACGATAGCCACGCTCAGTCTGTTTCATCTGGAAGCTGGCAAGCGCGGTCACATCGGGTCGAGGGCTGCCGGTCTGTATTGACAGGATAGCTCCATGAAGTCGGCCAAAATGAAAACCGATGGTAGGCAGCCAGGAGGCATGTTGCCCGTCCATATCGGTTCCTCTCAAGGACGCTCTTACATTTTCCAGCATGTAGCGGTCGGTCATGGGGCTAGTACACCGCTCTTTGAGGAGCGACCGGTAGACCCCATCACGATACAGTTTTTCAAACGGGGGATGTTGAATGTCGAGCAGCGGGGTTATCTGCAAGTGTGACGTGATTTGAAGGGTTGTCGGCATGTGGGTAGGCTCTCTTTCTTGACACCTTGAGGTGTCCATGTCATACTTCCATCGAGAACGAAACTACGGTTAACGACAATCGGGACGTTCTCATCTGCTAGCCTGTCGTCTCAGACACGATAGGCTAGTGTACTATCACCCCCCTTTTCTTCTTCGTTGAGCAATTTTCTGAACCGTGCTATTTGGAAGTGTACACAATCTTGTCACGATTGTCAACGTTTTTATGCTTAAAAACGTATAAAAATGGATTTTGACGGTTCAATACCTACGAAGAACGATGTCTACAAGTTCATCAATTAAGGAGCCGTGAATCAGTAGCTTAATGGCTAAAAACCTTGCCTTATCTGTCATAATCGATTATGATAGGCACAAATTTATTTGCCCAAAAGGAGCTAACAACGTGGGACAAAAACCAACCATGAGAGAGCTTAGGGAAAGAGCGGGATTACAGATACGCGAACTTTCTATTACTGCGGATGTATCCGAGTCCAGCATTAACCGTATGGAACGTAGAGCAAAACCTGTCAGCGTTGTTATAGTAAATAAAGCGTTACGGGTGATTAATGATAGGCTCCATACTAGCTATGAGGCACATGATGTTGACGTTTTGCTTTTGCAGCGTGGCGAGGATACGGACGAAGATGAGTGAGGTGGGCGGCAATATAAGTTTTCTAAACCATTTCAAAATTAGTTTGAGCACCTAAACATTTTTTAAGAATCATTAAACGAGCTTAACGCTGCTAAAACCTGTCAAGCATACAAGTGCCGATAGTACGTAACGTACTAAACTTGCTCTATTTAGGCATTCGATTATATACAGCGATCCAATTCGTGGCAATTTCGGTCTGCGCGTCTTTCAGCGACATGGCCCCTGAACACACCTGGTCGTGTAAGTAATTCTCCACCTGATCTTTTTGGTGAAATCCGGGAGTCGGGGAGGCGGCTTCAGGCCAGAGATTGGCGATGTCGTTGGACCCTCCGAGCTCGAGTGACACAAGGTGGTCAATCTCGAACTGACCTGCAGAGTGAGAGTGTATGCCGTACTCAGCATAGACCTGATCTTTTTCACTTGAGGGTACGTTACGCACTGAACTAGCATACCCTGGCGTACAAATCTGTTGTACCGTTGCGTTGGGGAAGATAGCACCTGGGGTACACGCAGAGTCGGGCAGCCCTCCATGAGCTACGCACCCTGATGTTTTTGTTTGCTTACCGAAGTGAGCAGAGCCACTCGATGGAATAGCTGTATTTCCTGGACTAGGTAAGCCATTGCCTGAAATCTTTATCTCACATCCACCCAATACCAACGATAAAGCAGCAAGTAGTGCCAGCACAGCAAGGTATTTCTTCATAGCTCCTGCCTCACGTAAAGTGTTTTACGATCTGTGTTGT
>WNGJ01001109.1_pt1 | contig 26026 bp, 23 predicted proteins | sample 5400611 | NCBI WGS metagenome assembly WNGJ01 (sample SAMN13153375, study PRJNA577476) | soil metagenome | isolation source: 40 cm soil or saprolite under Garry oak tree replicate 1 | place: USA:California | collected 2016-06-15
GCGGGATCGGTTTGTGGCGAGCATTGAACGGTTCATCGGCATACTGCTGGACCGGTTGGCTGAGAGTCCGAGTGGGAGGATGATGGACGAGAAGGAGACCAGGATGCTGGGAAGCGTTGTGATGAGGTCGTACCACATCTGGATGAAAGCACTAGCACCACAGGGCGAGGATCCGGCGCTGGAGGAGAAGCTACGCAGGCTGCGAAAACAAATGCCGGAGAACGGGGAGTAGCAGGTCGTGGAAGAAGACGATCCGAACAAGCTACGAGACGTCGAGATCAAACGGCTCGTCGAGCTGGCCCAGCTGGCCTACGAGAACACTCGGGAGCCGGGCATGTCGATGAAAATGCGCGAGACGTGGCACCGCCGTTACACGAACACGGTCGAGGTTCTCAACCGGCTGTTGAAGGATGCCCAGATCAAAGACTACACACGGAAACTACAGGCGATCCTCGACAACGAGAACCAGGAGGAGCCCCGATGACACTGTCGCTATGGAACACTATCGACCGGCAATACCGGAAGGTCGCAAGATCCCGCACGAGGAAGAACACTGGCAAAGGACCACTGGTCAATGCTAACATCGTCCAGTTCTTCCGGGATGCAACAAGCCTCGAGCCCACCGACTACCAAGAACGGTTCCTCACCGACCAGAACCAGTTCGTCGTAGCCAGATGGGCCCGACAAACAGGCAAGTCATTAACACTCGCGGTCCTATGCCTCCACACGGCACTATCGGGTCCCAGGCAGAGCCATCGCGATTCTCGCGCCAAGCCTCAGACAAGGCAGACTGTTGATCCGGCGGATAACCTCGTTCCTGCCAAAACTCCCCAGGTCATGGATAGACGGGCGCGTGCTAAAGACAAGACTCAGCTTCGTCAACGGGTCCAGCATCGAGGCCTTTCCGAACAGCCCTGAGACAGTCAGAGGATTGACCCTGGGGCTGTTGATAGTAGACGAGGCGAACTACATCGAAGACGACAAAGCACTCTACGATGCAGTCGTCTATGCTCTAGCCACTACCAACGGCAGGTTCATCGCTACCAGTACTCCCGGGACCCGTGACTCGCTCTTCTACGAGATGTGCACAAACGATGAAGAGTATGGTGACTTCTCCCGTCACCACGTCAGCTTTCACGACGCACTCGAACCCAAAGGTCCGCTCAAGAAAACGACAGTTGAGAGACTGAGACAACAGATGCGTGAGGACCCGTCGCGCTGGGACAGAGAAATGCGCGCCGAGTTCTCCTCGGACGAAGAAGCCTGGCTCAGCTACCGGCTAATCGACAGCTGCGTGGACGAGTCGCTAGAGTATGTCCCTGATCTCGACCGGCCGGAAAAGGGGACGAAACAGGAATGAATCCGGATCCTCGAAATCTGCTCAAGACCAGTCAGACCACGAAGGACAATTATGTCGGAGTCGATCTGGGCCAGAAACGAGACTATACGGTCGTTGGGGTTGTCGAGAAGAGAGACCGCCACGTCACCCTACGCCATGTCAAACGGTTCCCCCTCGGAACAGAGTACAACACAATACTCGACTATCTCAAGCTGGTTCAGGAAGAGTTCCGGACAGTTCGTGGATTCTACATTGACCAGACAGGCGTGGGAGAGGTCTTCGTCGAGAACGCTCGAAAACACGGATTGCACAACGTACAGGGCATCGTCTTGACATTGCCAGCGAAGATGGATGTCATGACCTGTCTCAAACAGACTATGCTCGAGAAGAGACTGCACCTTCCAAAGGACCAGCCGCTAGAAAATGAGATGAACGGCGAGATAGCGGAAATAACAACAACTGGGAAGACAAAGTTCTACCACCGGACCGGAACCCATGACGACAGGCTATGGGCTGTCGCACTCGCAGTCTACGGCGCAAGACACGACCTTGAACTCTACCATCCCGTAGCCGCGGTAGGCAGAAACCCGAACTACATCGGACCCAGCTTTGACCTGCGACGCCTCAGACCAGGAGCCGGCACGTACAGTCCGAGACTTGGCGACCCGGCAGGAGTCGTCGTCCATGGCCAACTATGGTGCTGGTTCTGCCGCAGACCAGTGCTCACACGCCCACACGTATGCGAGAAACCATCAGACTAGGAGGTGCATGATTCAACCAATGTCGCAACCAAGACTTGGAAGCTTCTTGTTCGACCCAGACTATCCACGACCGGCCAAGGCCTGCGACAATCAACCCGCGGGACCTCCAAGGCGCATGTGCTCAGTCTGTGGGCTCAAGTATACTCCGCAGCCGGGAAGACGTAGCCCCTGCCGACACGTCAAGGAGGACGGTACCCTGGACCTAACTATCGATGCGATGGCTGGCTATATTGCCGGTTTGAAGGAGCTTCGATAGATCATCCGTTTTACAAATACAACATGTGAGGGAAGAATACCACGTTAACCAAACAACCTAGAGGACAGACCGGGGCAAAATTGCTAACAACGACAACCCGACGTGGCATGAAGTCGCAGCTCTGGACCTCAGTTTCGTTCTCGTGTCTGAGCAATAGCAGAAAGGTAGCTCAACATTACAGATGTCGAGTCAGCGGAGCGACTGGCGCGAACGACTACACGCCAATCCTTCACGGATGGAACAAGAAATAGCCTTCAGACTCCAAAATGATGGGATATATTATCGGACACAGATCGAGATTCCTGTTACAACAGCAGACTTCTATTTCGCAACAGAGCCAAGACCACTGATAGTGTTCGTTGACGGCCTGGTTCATCTTGGAAAGACGCAAGTAGCCAAGGACGAAGAGGTACGATCGTTATTGCGGAAGAGGGGATACAGGGTCTTGGATTTGTACTACGACATTTACTCGGACAAGAGGAGAAACCAGCTATACGAGCAGATTATAGAGAGTCTGAGAAAGTAATAGTTCGAAAGCGGACACGTTCAAAGAAGACGGCATGACGAGTACCTGCACGGGAAGAAGAAAAGTTGCGTCTCTTCATAGACACAAGCGCGCTGGTCGCGCTTGAGGATTCCGACGGCGAAAATCACAAGAGCGCTCTAGAATTCAGGGAGAGGATCAGAAAGAGCCTGACACCGTTCAGGAGCCTCTACGCCTCAAAATATATCATGGACGAGACTCTTACTCTGCCAACCTTCACGCAGTCAAAACTCGTTCACGTATGACGGACACTTTGGACAGTGCGGCTTCACAATGCACCCGTAGGAGATCCTGAAAGTCAAGGTCTTGTCAAAGCCGTGATTCTGAGAAATAATAAGGTGTGGGACAGTCTACCGGGATAGTCAACCTTTGTCTTGGCGAATTGCGGAGGGCAGACCGCACCGTTTAAGTTTCAGTCTCATGATTGGTTCGTTGATGTGAAGAATCGATACTTTGAACGCGATGACTTGATTTGAGGATACTAATCGTCAACCACGGATATCCTCCGCGGTACAATGCAGGGTCTGAAATCTACGCTCAGACGTTAGCTCATGGTCTTCTGCGCCGAGGACACAGCGTGGCCGTTTTCGCTCGCAAAGAAGAACCGTCTCGCCCAGATTACGAAGTTGAGGTTGGAGAAGATTCTGAAGAACCCGGAGTCAAGTTGCACCTAGTGAACATGGCGAACGCCCGTGACCGCTACAGACATGACGAAGTTGACAGGAGATTTCGAGAATTGCTCGTTCAGTTTCGACCGGATGTGGTGCATCTGGGCCACCTGAATCATCTATCCACTGGGATTGTGCCGGAGACGGCCTCGCTTGAGATTCCAATGGTTTTCACATTACACGATTACTGGTTAATGTGTCCTCGCGGACAATTTGTCCAGACGAATTCAGGGGGAGATGAATCATGGAAGCTCTGTGACGGCCAAGATGACCGCAAATGTGCTGTATCTTGCTACTCTCGTCATTTTTCAGGAGTCCAGGAAGGCTCTGAGAGGGACATTTCGTACTGGACTCATTGGATTGGCAGTCGTATGGCTGAGGTTCACGAGATTTCCGATTCGGTCGATCTTTTCATTGCACCCTCTCAATATCTTCTGGAGAGGTTCACTCGCGAATTCGGTCTCCGGAGACAGAAGATTGTCTATTTGGATTATGGTTTCGACCATGAACGCATGAGTGGACGATGCAGAAGGAAAGAAGAGGACTTTGTCTTTGGGTACATTGGGACCCATACTTCGCAGAAGGGAATGCATCTGCTGATCGAGGCTTTCCGCCGACTAGAAGGAAGAGGAAGGCTCAGGCTGTGGGGAAGGAGCAATGGTCAGGTGACAAACGCGTTGAAGATAATTACGTCTCAGTTGCCCGTTGAATCCTCCAGACATGTGGAGTGGCTCCCTGAATATCGAAACGTCGACATCACGAGGGAAGTCTTCAACAACGTTGACGCTATAGTTGTACCCTCGATCTGGGTAGAGAACTCACCATTGGTAATACACGAAGCCCAACAGGCGAGAGTTCCGGTCATCGCGGCTAACATGGGAGGTATGGCCGAATATGTGCACCATGAGGTCAATGGTCTTCTCTTTGCTCCACGAGACCCAACTGATCTGGCGCGTCAAATGCGCCGGTTTGTTGACGACCCAGGGTTTGCAGCCAAGCTCGGAAAGAGAGGATACATCAAGTCGGATTCTGGAGATGTTCAATCAATCGAAGAGCATGTAAGCGAGGTCACATCTCTCTATGATCGAGTCCTAAACCCGCTGAGGATTGTAACATGATCCCTATCCAGGATTCCGACGGTCCATGGCGGATCACGTTTGATACCAACCCTGACGATTGCAATCTGCATTGCATAATGTGCGAAGAACACAGCGAGTTTAGCAAACTCCAGCTGATACGGAGACTAGACGGTAAGCCGCCGCGCCGGATGGATATTTCCGTTATTCGGAGAGTTGTTGAAGAAGCGTCAGTTCATGGTCTGAGAGAGATTATTCCGTCGACTATGGGTGAGCCGTTGCTCTACAACGGTTTCGAGGACATCCTTGCATTGTGCAATGAGCACAATGTCAAACTGAATCTCACGACGAACGGAAGTTTTCCCCGAAAGACTGTTACCGAATGGGCAAGGTTGATTGCCCCGGTTGCGAGCGATGTCAAGATTTCTTGGAACGGTTCGACTCGTGAAACGGCGGAGTCCGTCATGAAGGGTGCGAAGTTCGAAAGGATTCTCCAGAACGTCAAGGAGTTTGTCCGAATACGAGACGAAATCGCGTTCAACGGGGGAAACCGCTGTCGCCTGACCTTTCAGCTCACGTTTCTCGAATCCAACGTCGATGAGTTGCCTGATATAATTCGGCTTGCTGCCAAGCTGGGCGTTGACCGAGTGAAGGGGCATCATCTATGGGTTCATTTTACTGAAATCGAACAACTTTCGCTGAGACGTACTCGAGAATCGAAAGAGAGATGGAACCGGATCGTCCAACTTGCGCTCGAGGCGGCCGAGAACTTTAGGCTTCCATCTGGGGAGAAAGTTCTTTTGGAGAATATCTTTCCCCTAGACCCTTCCGGTGAAGAAATAGCCGCTGGTGCCGAATGTCCTTTTTTGGGACGCGAGGCATGGGTTTCTGCAGAGGGTCGGTTCAACCCTTGTTGTGCACCGGACGCGCTAAGGAGGACCCTAGGTGAATTCGGAAACGTGACCGAGACAAAATTGATGGACATATGGACCGGAGAAGAATACGCTAAGCTGAAGAAAGACTACCTGAACAATAGCCTTTGTCGGAGCTGTAACATGAGGCGTCCGAAACCGCCTTGGTCGAGTCAAAGCCCGAATGGCGGAACCCCAGGAAGCTAACCTATGTCTACTGACTCGGGCGCCAGGTTGGTCGGATCCCCGATCAGAATGGATCTTCAATCAATTTCTGTTGCAAAGGAGAGGACACACCATGCGATCGAAGGTCACCCTCTCTACAAGGCGCGGTTCGCTTGGGTGCTAAATTTTCATCCGCCAGGGATTGCTCCAGCAGGAGACATCACTGGAGCATTTCACATCGATCTGGACGGAAAACCGCTCTATGATAGGCGATTCTTGAGGACATTTGGGTTCTACGATGGTCGGGCGGCGGTTCAAGCTGGGACCAGCTGGGGGCACATCGACGAGTCAGGCTTACCTGTCTATCCTCTCTCCTTCGGCTGGGTGGGCAATTTCCAAGAGGAGAGATGTGCTGTGCGCACAAGGGACAACATGTATTATCACATTCTGCGAAATGGCTCTCCTGCGTATGTGGAGAAGTACAAATTCGTCGGGGATTACCACGAAGGAAGCGCGGTGGTTCAGAGAGAGGACGGATTGTTTGCCCATGTGGACAGAACAGGAACGCCCCTAAACGCCAAGAGGTTCTTTGACTTGGACGTTTTTCACAAGGGCTTTGCTCGAGCGAAGGACAATCGTGGATGGTTCCACATCGACCCTTCAGGTGAGCCTCTCTACATTAGGAGGTTCGTTTCGGTGGAGCCGTTCTACAACGGTCAGGCACGAGTCGAAGAGACGTCCGGTTCGCTACTCGTTATAGATGAGAAAGGCAATACGATCATCACTTTTCCTCGACACAAGATAAGCCTATGACTGCTTTTTCGCGGTTCGCCTTCGTTCTTGATGCCTAGAAATCATAAAGCATGTAAGACCGAGTTAGCAGCGTAGGTAGCTGTTTTGTTGAAGAAGGCTGTAATCCCAGCAGCAGGGCTCGGGACGAGACTCCTTTCCGCGACCAAGGAGCAGCCGAAAGAAATGCTGCCCGTCTTCGCCAGAGGGAAGAATGGTGATCTCTGCCTGAAGCCAATTGTTCAGCTCGTCTTCGAGCAGTTGCATCATGTGGGATTTCGCGAGTTCTGTTTCATTGTGGGTCGTGGGAAGCGGGCTATCGAGGATCATTTTACTCCGGACTTTTCGTTTGTTTCAATGCTTGACAGTAAGGGTAAGGATGGTCCCGCGGCCGATATGGAGACGTTCTACAAGATGGTTGACGGGTCGAGCGTGGTCTGGGTGAACCAGCCTGAGCCCCGGGGGTTTGGAGATGCGGTCTTGAAGGCCAAGAGTTTCGTGGGAAGTGATCGGTTCATGGTACACGCAGGGGATAGCCACTTCCTATCGAAAAACGCGGACCATCTGCGTCGGGTATTAACGTCGAGTGAGGAGTCTAAGGCTAACGCGTTGTTCTTGTCGATGGAGGTGGAGGATCCAACGCGGTTCGGGATTGTCGAGGGCGAGACGCGAGTTGATGGACTTGTGAAGGTGAAGAGGTTGATAGAGAAGCCAGCAAAGCCTGCGTCGAGACTGGCGATAATGCCTGTCTATGTGTTCGACTCTAATATTTTCAAAGCACTGGAAGCTACGAGAGCGGGGTTCGCCGGTGAGGTTCAACTTACCGATGGCATCCAGAAGATGGTAGACTGGAACCTTAACGTGTATACGACGAAGGTTGCTTCGAGCGAGATCTGGTTGGACATCGGCTCACCTGATCTATACTGGGAAGCCCAGAATCTGTCCCACAAGTATTTTTCGCGTTAAACCTAGATTGCTTGCTCTAGCCAGACTCTAGGTGCGCCCTTTGTAATTTCGAGTGGTAGTGTGTACGTCGGTTCTTGAGGTCCTACTTTTCTAGCCCATTCTACCATTTTCTCCAGACCGTCCTTGAGGCCTTTGCGTGTCTCATATCCGAGGAGATTAATCGACTTCCTCACCGTGCAGTACGCATGTTTTACCTCTCCGGGACGGGCCTTCTCGTATTGGGGCTTGAGCTCTGAGCCCATTACTTCGAGAACAAGCTTGCAGGCTTTTGCAACCGTCGTGGGCTGGTCTGTGCCAATGTTGAATATCTGTCCTTTCGATTTGGCGTTGAACCCAGCATTTACAATGGCGGGCGTTACGTCGTCTATGTAACTGAAGGCTCTGCTTTGCTTTCCATCACCGTATATGATCGGGCGTTTCCCTCGCATTATCCGGTTGATCCAGATCCCTAGGACATTACGGTACGGGTCTGCAATGTTCTGTCGCGGACCGTAGACGTTGTGGGGACGGAGGATGACATGTTCGAAGTTGTAGATCTCGCTGAAGATTTCCAGCATGGTCTCGCAGTAAGTCTTCGCTGCACCATAGGGATCCTCAGGCTTCCTAGGAAGCTTCTCATCGAAGGGCGGTTTCTGTCGGCCGTATATTGCCATCGACGACGTGAAAACGAATCTTGGGACGTTGTTGTTGACTGCTTCGACTAAGAGGTTGTTCATCGGGACTAGATTGATCTCGTTTATCGATATCGGCGAGAAGAGAGACTGGCCTTCAGCCGCGTATGCAGCAAGGTGGAAGATCAGGTCGACGCCCTTGACGAGGGGTCCGACTTCTTGTCTTCTGATGAGGTCGGCTTTGACAAACTCGCAGTCAGGATTGACATTCTCCTCCTTCCCTCCGAGAAAGTTGTCGGCGCTTACCACCTCGTGGCCTGATTCGACTAGAGTATCTACTAGCCAGGATCCCATGAAACCCGCCCCGCCTGTCACTAGTATTCTCTTGGTTTCCAAGCTTACTAATCACTTTCAGCCGGCCTCCTTTTTCAAGTTCATGCTCATTCACCGAACTCACACAGGAGCTACGAGGATTCGTTCGAGTGTTCTCAATAAGGGTGTGAGGAACCCTGGGAGAGCATTCCCAAGGAGTTCGAAGTCGTCGTCTGCAAAGACATTCAGTGCCCTACTCGCGGTGAGGAAGCAAAAGGCGAAGACGCCTAGGAGTGCTGGGAGTCGAAGTACAGCTGCCAGATGAAGGCTGAGTGCCAGGGAATTGTCGACGAAGAATAATGGAGCTGCGGAGAAGAGTGTAAGGACTAGGGCTTTCGACAAGCCCTTTGTTATTGGGGGATGAAGAGTTCTCCGGAGAGATAGCCAAGCGAGGAATGACATTGATATTGCCAATAGTGCTCGGCCGATAGCTCCGGCAGTTGTTCCCAGAGCCGAGGCTCCAAGGCCGACTGTTACCAGGTCGATCGTCGCGGCTACGAGGCTGATTCCCAGAATACGGCTCGTCTTTCCGATGGCTTGGAGGTTTGTTACTAGCAGCAGGCTCTGCGCCGAGAAGATGATGGTAACCGCCAATATTGCGAATGGGACGGCTTGATTTCCCAAAGAACTTCCGTAGACAGCTTCCAATGCGGTCGGCGCGACAGCTGCTAGCGCCGCCCCGGCAGGAAGGACTGTCAGGTTGACAAGTCGCGTCGCTACACCGAGTTTCTCAAAGACTGCTCGTCCGCCGTCACTCGCGTAGCTGGATGAAAGCGCTGGATAGAGTGCCCCGGCAACTGGAGACCAGAGAATTGACAGGAAGGCCACGCTGGAGACGACGATGTAATATGCTCCCGTCGTCCCGAATTGGCCAAGGAGGGCTTGCAGGAGTGTTATGTCTCCCCAGCCTTGTATGAGAGTAATGAGTGCTGAGGCGAAGAGGGGGAGGCTGAAGACGAGGAGGGGGCGGGCTGGGAAACCGTTTGAGTGGAGTAGTTTGCCCTTCCAGAGGTAGAGAGACAACAAAAGTGTTAGGGAGGCGCCTATGGCCCAGCCGAGAGGTATTCCTAGAGGTCCGAACCCTTCGTGCGCGAGAACTAGTCCGAGGCCGCGGCTGAGAGGGGTGTAGAGGATGTTCTGGTACACCATCTCAGCATAGAGTCCTAAGCCCAGGAAGTAGGCGCCGTAGAGGGTCGTGAGGTCGAGGATGAAAGAGGCTGCGAACGTTACAATCAACAGGACGGTCGCGTCTGATGTCTTGAAGACTACATGTCCAATAGTCGGGGAAGCAACAATGGCAATTATCAGAGCTGGTCCAGAGATGGAGAGTAGTAGGCGGCGGGTTGTTCTCGCGACTGCTCCAGCGTTTGAAGGATCGCGGCTTCCGATATTGGCCGAGATGAATCGTGTGGCGGCAGCTGGGAGAGAGAGCTGCGTAATCGTCGTGAATATTGACATCGCTGCAGCGAGTAGGGACACTTGTCCAATCTGAGCCAAATCGAGGATTCGAATCAGCAGTATGTAGTAGACGAATGATGTGGCGTAGCTGACCATCTGTTGATAGGTGATGTAAGCAGTTCCTCTAGAAACATTGAAAAGCGTAGCTGTTTCAGTCACTGCGAGTTCACCTGTCGCATCAACAAATGATTCTTGTGCATTGTTTTTCTTGACGTTAAAACGGTCTGATTGGTTGAAGGCTCCCATTTTCTATGAGGCTTCTGACTTCTACTGAACGTGTCCAACCATTACGACTCTACAAAGCTTTACAGAGTGTCATTAACTCAATAAGAGCCTCTTAAGATAACCGAATCGGCATAGCTTCAAAACAGGGAGGATTCATGAAGTTAAGGGGCCAAACAGCGGTCCTTACGATTCTTATTCTAGGACTCGCATTACTTCCGGAATTCTTCGTAATGGCACACCATCCAATCGAGAATCATTTGCCCCGAAGCTTAGATGGAGCGCAGGGGGCCCCGCTCGTCAGCAACAGGCCTTTCGACTTTGTGCTGATCATTTTGATGGAGAACAAGAATTTCAGCCAGATATACGGAAGCGCTTTAGCACCCTACCTGAATCATCTTGCCGACAATTACTCTCTAGCGCGTCAGTATACGGCATGTGACCATCCGAGTCTTCCAAATTACATGTGCCTGACGGGTGGTAACAATTACTTCACTGGGAACGACTGCAGCCCGATAGGATATTGCACGACATCCAATTCCAGCATTGTCGATCGAGTGGAAAATGCCGGATTAACTTGGACAGCCTATCTGGAGGATATGCCCTCCGCGTGCTACAAGGGGGCGGCAGGCAACTACACTTTCCTCACGAACCCGTTTATCTTCTACACCAGCATAACAAACAACTCTACTAGATGTGCCACCCATGTAGTGCCCGCCAATTCAGGGGGTAAAGGTCCACCTGATGACAACCTTCTCAGCGCACTAAGTTCCACAAGTACCGCTTCAAACTACATGTGGCTCACGCCCAACCTTTGCGACAATATGCACAACTGCTCAATCTCTCGAGGCGACAGCTACCTCAGCAAGCTCGTTCCGTCAATTCTCAACTCCTTCGTCTTCAAGACTCAGAAAGTTGCCCTCTTCATCACTTTTGACGAAGGATTTGGACGCTACCCTACCGATTACGTTTACACCGTCTGGGCAGGACCGGCTGTCAAGAATCACTATGAGTCCGCGAAACAATACTCTCACTACAGTCTTCCAAGCACGATAGAGATCGCGTGGGGACTTCAGCCTCTCACAGAAAAGGATCGAGGATCGCTCCCAATGATGGAGTTCTTCCTTTCGCCTCTTTCCCCCTCGCCACCTCTCGGGGCAAGCTTCACCTTCTCTCCTTCTAACCCTGACCAGACACAGGTCGTCAACTTCTCGGGCTTCGCATTTGGAGGGGCAAAGCCCTACTCTTACAAATGGTCGTTCGGCGATGGGGACCAAGGAGCAGGGAAAAATATCGTGCATGCTTATTTACACACTGGAGTCTTCACGGCAAAGCTCACAATTAGCGACGCGTCCGGACAAGTGGTCACGGCGTCAGAAGCTATTCCCATTGATAGCGATCCGAGCCCGGACGGGACATGTGAGGGATGCGGAAAAACAACCTCTCCGAGAACAATGGAATTAGCGATCAGCTTTGCTGTGGGGTTCGCGATGCCTCTTCTCGGCTCCTTAGTGATGTCGAGAAAGCGCCGCAAGTCGGGTCGCAACGCCCCGCCGCAATGACTGTCGGATTACGCGGAGGCAGGGCCGAAAAATGGGCCAATTACTTCCCTCCACTTAGCTTCAGGCAATAAAACACCGAAGCGGGCGGTATCCTCTCTTGAAGATACAGCGTAAAGGTGTACGAACGATCGCCCTGCAGGCAAGCTAATACACACATTCATTCAAAGTACATTTGAGGGCGTCCAGAAATATGGTCCGTTGCGACAAGACGGTATCCCATCGGGTCCATGAAAGCGACTACGTCGCTAGCGCTTGGACCCATGTTGGGATGGATTTCAACAATCAAAAGACCTATTCGATGATCTTTGAGATAGCTGGTCAATCCCCGAAGGACCTTCAATTCGTGTCCTTGAACATCAATTTTGGCTAAGTCAACACGTTCAAGACCATGGTTACGCAGAACGCTGTCGAGCGGTGCTCCTGACACGTGATCCCCCCCGTTGAATTTTGTGATTCGGAGGTCAGCTCCAATTCCTACGAGGGACAATTTTCCGTATGAATCATGAGCAGCTAGATTCAGCGGAACGACTTGTCTGAGCGAGTTGATGCTGAGATTCGAACAGAGTATGTCAAAGTTTTCATGACCGGGTTCAACAGATAGTAGTGTTCTAGCTTTGTCCGCATTAGCCATTGCAAAATCACCGAGATTTGCCCCCACATCAAGGATCGTTGAGCGCGCGTGATTTTTGAAGATGGTAGAATCAAGCATCCGAGTGTAGTAGAACCTTGTTTTGAAGAGGCCGTATATTGACCAGCGCAAGATGTCATTGCGTTGAATTCGCAACTTTCCGACAGGTGTTTTCAGCAATCCCCTGAATCTCAAAACGTAGAGGAGAGGAGCTATCGCGACTAGGAATAGATACGGTGCATCTCGGTAAGACACGGTTCTTCTTATTGCAACCAATGCAATGTACGCAAAGTTATGCAATAGTTCTCCGCGTGTGGGGCGTGTCATGGATCACAAATGCTCGGCAACACCATTTGAGTAATTAAGCGAAGTGTTTCCGGTGAGGCTTTTGCGCGTTTGCAATGTAGCATGTATGCAGATCACTCACGAAATTCATGGTAATACGACTGCATGAATTGACCATCCCCACTAGGGATGGATGACGCCCACAGTTCTACGCCGAGTTCTTCTTACAATCGATTTTAGTACATTCTGAGCGTTAGTCATGAGTACTAAGCTGGCCGCTATGGTAACTAGGGCAATGATTGAGCCATACTCGAACAAAACCTGCGGTTGGAAGCTCAACGAAACATCGTGCGTTCCGGGAGAGTCGATTTCCCAAACATTTGCGTATCCATTGCCCAAAATGTGAGTAGCCCCGGCAAGGGCAAGAGTCCATCCGGGGTCGAAGGTTTGGCTATATACGAGGTAGAAAGGATTAGACGAATTGACTGTTACCTCAAACCGTGATGGACCTGTTGCGACCGCTTGAGCAAACGCGTTTGACGGAACATGAGCTGACTTTGCACCGACAGGCGAGACAACGACCGTGTGGCCGATTACGAAGCGAGGAGAAATGATAAGCTGGATCAAGTTTGAGTCGTCAAAATTATCTTTGTACAACAGGTTGCCTTGGGAGTCGTTGACAGTTATATTCCCAAACTGACCACCTTCGGTGGGATGAAGGCCCACAAATCCTGTTTGAAATGCTGAATCGTTGAGGATGTATTGGAGAGTCCAGCTAGTGCCATTGCCGGAATACACTTGAGAACTTGTGCTGCTGGCGAGAACTCTAACCCACACAGGCTGTCCGCGTGAGTATGCCATCCATGATGAGTATAATTCCGTCCGTTGCCCTCCCTCAACCCTTCCTACAGTAAAATATCCGACTCCGGTCTGTCCAGCGTAGTAAAAGTTCTTGGCATCAATTCCTCTCCAAAGAACCCAATTATCAAGAGAGGACTGAGCCTGCGTCAGTTTGGTTTCGACTTCTAATTCGAAATTGTGGTATATATTATTCGTTCGAAGGATACCAGCAGTTCCGTTCACTGACTGCATACCGTAAGCACTCCATTGCCCCTCTAGAGCTTGCCAGTTCTTTATCCCCAGAATCGGAACGTCATCAAATATGATATTGGTAGCGGCGTAAACGAGTGGTGTACTTTGCATTTTGACTGCCCATAATTCGGCTTGTGGGAAGCTGGCGAGTAGCTTCAATCCGTCCATATGTTGAAGATTCGAGGTCACGAGGCTTGCATTCCAACGGCCTGCTAGCGGTCCAAAGTTGGGGATTACGTCATACCTGACAATAACGTACTTCACATTAAGGAACGCAAGCATCTTGGATGCGTTGGTCGGAGCGGACTGTTCGGCGAGAAGCTCCTCAATCCCACTCGCCAAGTCTCTTGTCTGTTGATTAGGCGCGAGGTCAGAAGTTAGCGTAGGCGCCGGCGAGTAAATCACCATGGGATCGCCCCCCTGATTGTTGGATTGAAATCCGTCGGCGAGATACTGGGGAGACCCCGCCGCTGGCAAGTACATCACTCTAAACCCGGGTTCAGGATCGCTCGCTATGATCTTATTGATCTCTTGATAACTTGGCGGAAGACGGTATACGTCAACATATCCTCCTAGGTTGCCGTAGAAGAACGGTGATACCCAAACAGAGACGAGAGCCAAGAGAACCAGGAATATTCCGACCTTTCTAGCCGTGGAGAGAACTCTCGTCGAGCTAACAGCGAAGATCCCGACCAAGACGGACAGGGCCAGAGTAGTAGGAAATATCAGGTGTTGGGGACTCTTGAACAAAACCATGGGAGGGACGTTAACTATTAACCATTCAATGGCTCCGCTAAGGGGAGAGTTGGACCCTGTTTCAAACACGATGGACGAGATTAGAAGGGCGACCCAAGGAATGACACTGGAAACTATTTTCCTAGAAACCAGAAAAATTAGGGCCGAAGAGACTAATGATAAAGATGCGATAAGCCAAAGCGGCAGAAACCAGCTCGGTATCGTTGAAGTGAAGAAGTCAGTCCAATATCCGGTCCCAACGAAGGCCTGGATAAGGTTGGGTACATGCACGTGAAAGTTCTCCAAAATGGACGCAGAGGAATTTTGAGATGTTGCTTCTCCGAGGGTCCACTGTAACGAGTAGGAAAGGGGCAGAATCCAGTATAGGTTCAGTGGAAACCATAGGAGTAAGATCTTACCGAGAGTCTTCATTCCGGTTCGAAAAGTCGGAAGAGAAATGATGATGAGCACGGCCACAACTAGCACAAGATATTGTAGGCTCATGGCAACAGCACTCAATGTTAACGCCGCAACGATCACGTTTTTCCAATTTCTAGACGCATGTGCATGGGCAACGATGAACGCTAGTATTCCCAGCGGTGCCAACGCATAGGCTACGATTTGAGTGAACGCTCCACCAACGATTTCGTTGTACAAGAATGGGGAGAGGGCGTAGAAACACCCCCCTAGCATCGACCCGACATGAATAACCGTTCGAGATTCTGCGGTAACAGACGTAAAATGCGAGGTTCTGGTTAGCTGCAAAAGCAATTGATAGCTTGTGAATCCGGAAAATGTAATGACTGAGAGAAGGAGGGTTTTTGACAAGAATTCTCCACTCAGTCCAGATGATCCAAGAACACCTACAAGAGCCATAATTGGCAACACCGAAATGCCGTAGCCATAAGGATGGCCGAGAAATTGAAGGTTCCATACTTGTAGCGATTGACTCAGCATTGATTCGTAGGAGATTGAAGATGATGGAAGGCTCCAGTCCCAATGGTGACCAACCGTCCCAGGAGTTAACAAGATTTGTCTAAGGCAAACCAGAGATAGAGCGAAGAAATTGGACAAGGCGATGACGGACCATGTCCGATCGGACCAATAAGGTACACCCACACTTTTCAAAGCTCCAATCGCTCCTCCCGAATTGACCGCCATCTCGACTTTCCGATCGCGTCTTCACTTACCTGAATCGTTCCACCAGATGAACGTAACTCAATCCCCAAGACCATTGTGATTCGCATAGCATTGTGAGACCTTCTTTCGTTACCAAACGGTGAGCTGATGCGCTCGTTTGAAGATGTATTCTATTGGCATTGGTCTCATGATTCGGGGAAGTATCCCAGAGTCCGATACCTTCCTGATTCGGCGTTGAACGATGGATCGTTTTCGTTGAAGATCTGACAAGTGAGTAAGATTCCACGCAAGCCCTCTTCCAACAAGTGCCGCTTCCGTTCCCCTCCGTTTGAACAACAAGAAAATCATGGTGGCGGTCCATATCGATAAGTGAACCGGGATCATCCTTAGCCCCAAAGAGAAGCCAGCGTTTTTTACGATCGTCGCAAGGTAGTTCTTTGGGCCGTGATACTTGACCAGGAAAGATGACAGACTGGGAGCAATTTGTTTGGTCATTCCGAATTTGTGGTATACAATAGAATTTGGAACATATAGAACCTTAAACCCCCTCAGCCAGATTCGCCAACAGAGATCTGTCTCTTCGACGAACATGAAGTAGTCGGCGTCGAATCCATCAACTTCGGATAGCACGTCTCTCCTGACAATGATCGATGCCGATTTTGCGCTGAATATCTCGGCAACTTCATCAAATTGACCCCTGTCGACGATCCCGTAGTCAACCCTTTGAAGAAGAAATCCGAAAGGCGTGAGATAGTCGCCAACACAGTCAAACCTAGTCGGATCCTTCATAGTGAGCAATTTGCTTTGACAGGCGCCGATTGTAGCATCCCTCGTAAACACTTTGATCACCTCGTCAAGCCAACGATCATCCGGAATGGTGTCGTTATCGAGGAACGCAATGAAAGTGCCTTGGGCAATCTGTACGCCAAGATTTCTCGCTTGGGCGGGACCAACATTGGTTTTACATCGCACGAGTTTGATTCGCGGACCGTCTCCAAAGCATTTCACAACTTCATCCAAGCTTCCGTCGTTTGACCCGTTATCGACAACGATTGTTTCAAAGTTGGAGTAAACGGATTTCGTGATGGAAAGTAAGCATTTCAGCAAAGACTCTCGACCATTGAAATTCACGACCACGACCGATACCATCGGCCTGGTCCCATCGGGGCTCGGCTCTCTGATCTCTACCAACACATACACCTCAACAAGCTTAGGTGATCCATGTAAACGATGAATTTCTCGCTTTCATTGAAACATACTGGCCATTCTAACGGATTCCCAAATCAAGGGGGACGGATATCATGTCCAGTTTGTACCTTGATCGCCTTCATCACAAAGCCCGGTGCGAAGACGGTCTTCCAGATCTTAGCAAGAGGCCTTGCAATATAGTAACGCCTCCGCACTGCGCTATATCCCTGTGTAGACACTATCTTGTAACCCGCGCCTTCAATGAGTGCTTTAGCAGTTTTCAGTGTAAAAAATCGGAGGTGGTTTTTGTCCAATACACCGTACTGTGCATAGTTGAATCTACCCAAGAGGAGACCCACGCGGCTCACGATGAGAGCTATGTTCGGAATTGACGCAATCAGAGATCCCTCGTCCTTCAAAAACCGCCTCGTGTTTTCTAGCACTTTGAGAGGGTCGCGCATATGCTCTAAGGAATCCGCGAATACGATTACATCAAAGAACCCTTCGGGAAAGGGAAGATCGCGGAGTTCCTCTATGTCTCCGACGATTACCTCCGCGCAACGTTTCTTAGCAATCTCTCCCATTTCTGGATCGATCTCAAGCCCAACTACGTAACACCCTTTCTCCAAACTGAGTCTCTCCCCCAGGCGACCCGTCGCGCACCCGACATCTAGAACTCTTAGACCATTAGTTATGAGATTGTACGCTATTACGTTATAGCCGTCGTATCCGCAATCGGATCGGGACGGGGTCAAACTAGCGATCGTTCGGCTTCTCTTCCCTATCGGAAGCGCCTTCATGAAATCAGCTATCGACCTGGGTATGTTCGATAGTACGCATGGATGCCAAGTGCGAAACCAAGTATACCATTAAGCGCCCTTGGGTTGCCTCTGCGAATTGATTCATACACCCAATACGAATTGAAGTACAATGAGTTAAGAAGCACCCGAAATGCGTCTTGAAGCTTTCCTTGAATAATGTCCTTCATGTAGAAGTATGCTTGATCTCTCCCGAGGTTACGCGCATTGCGCACAGCTCCGGTAGGATTAACATGGTGGAATACGACTACCTTTGGACTGAATAGTAGAACGAGGCCGTTCTTCTTCATCCTAACAAATAGGTCTCCATCCGCGTGATTAAACAAGAAACTCTCATCGAATCCGCCGAGCTTCTGTAAAGTTTCCTTCTTGATCGCCATATTAGTAATCGTCAACAAATCTACAACAACAGGTTCCTTCAGTTCAGTGCTCAGTGGAAGCGAACCCCCAATGCTATATGCACCACTCCGAAACAGTCTCCCGATTTCAAATAGCCCGTTCTCTGCTATCACAATCTCGTAAACCCTACCAAATGGCACTAGGAACAGAGATTTCCGCGAACGCTCATGCAGCCCGTGAATTGTCTGTTTGCGCGTTGCTAGAGTTGGCCCTCCTACAGCGCTTGCATTGGGATGATTTTCAAACTCCCGCACAATGTTCTCTATCCATGTTGGAGTTGCCTCTGCATCATCGTTTATCCACGCAATTACTTGACCTGAGGAGTTTCGCCAACCAGTATTAAATACGTGGGTAAGGTTTCTGGTGAGGTCCTCCACTACTCTGACTGGGTATTTGCTCAAGAGTGCGGGAGTGTTGTCAGTAGATCCGTTATCAATAACCAAGATTTCCACCTCGGCATAGGTCTGTTGAACCAGCGAATTAAGGCAGCGTCGTAGATCTTCACATCTATTGAACGTTGGAACCACCACTGTCACGGTAACATTCTTCTTGAACGGCATCAGCGACAGCGGCTTTCTCCACTGTTCTGTAGCGTTATGCCATGACCTTCTGGGACGGTGCTTCTTAAGGGCACTTGGGATTTGGAACAGGCAAACCGTTCTTCGACGCGTTCTGAGCATCGAGGTACATATGGTAGGTCTGCTGAGCCACGGATTCCCACCGTCTATTCGCAGCCTTTTGCTTGATGTTTATAGCAAGTCTGAATCTCCGGTTTTCGTCATCGATGAGGGCGCTAAGCGCTCTGAATAGGTCATCCGCGTCGGCGGGCTTACACAATATCCCTGCATCGCCTTCACCAATCTCCTCACTGAGGACCTCCAAATCACTTGCGACAACCGGCTTCCCATGCTGCATGGCAAAAGAAAGAACCAAGCTTCCAGAGATCGCCATAGTATAGGGTAGTACAACGAACTCAGCAATGTGGAATAGCTCATGAAGTTCGTCGCGAGGGAATGGAGTCGTAGTGGTAAAGATAATGCTGTTTTCAAGTCCAAGTTCAGTGATCAGCTTTGTCAACTTATTCACATAGGGTCCCGAGTAGGGAAGGACGCCTCCCGCAACGACCAAGAACCAATCTGGATGAAGCTTCGATATTTTGTGATATGCTTGTAAGAGATATTCGACTCCCTTTCTCTCACCAAGATACCCGAAGAACAATATCACCTTCTTACCTTCTAGAACGTGAGTCCATTTACCTGGATTTATTCGGCTGGGGGGGTCCTCTACGCCAATCGGGATGTGCCAGACCCGTTTCGAATCTGCAGAATAAGATGTCTCAAGCTGTTGCTTGAGAACTCGGGCGTGTACTATTACACGCGGGCTAAGAATCACTGTCGACCGGTAAATACCTGCAATTAGCATTCTCAAGAGAAGCCAAAGACGTGACGGAAAGGCGAATCTTCTAGCGAACTCTGCGTCCACATCCTGAGGTCTCACTACGGCGTGCAACGTTACTACGGTTTTTTTCCCACTTAGTCTCAGCAGAAGAAGCAGGATAGGAAACATGACCGCAGTGGCCGGCGAACCGAACATGTTGAATTCGTGTTGAATATGCACGACATCGGGCTGATCTTTCAGAACCTGCTGAAAGATCTGAAAAGGATAGATGATGCTTTCCGACCAGACCTCCTTGACAGATAATGTCTCGATCGTAACCTGTTCTGATTTGCTTCTGTAGAAAATTAAGTTTAGTTTGTTCTTGTCAATCTGGGCCAAGCCCTTTCCTAAGTAAAGGGAGTAGTGCGTCAGAGGATACAGTCGAGAAACGAGTGCTACCTTGGTCAATACGATGGTCAATGAGGGTCGGAAGTAGATGGGGAAGGATGAGAGAATTGCCTGCAGATCAGCTAGCGCTAACTTGGGAAGGAGAGAAGTCCTTGATGTGACCGAGGATGTTCTTCGCGCCCCTTGCCATGAAACCTAGATCCTTTAATGATCTTATGGCGATCACTTTTCTGATTAGAAATTCTGGATCAAATGCCACTTTGTAGAGTCCCTGTACAATCTCCATCACTTCCTGTTCCTTCATTGGAGTCTTCAGTATCGGTTCCCTCATGTCGTATCTGTCCCAATCCTCCGTCTTTAGCCAGCCGTTGCTTTTGGCCTGCTCGAATAACGGAGTGCCGGGATATGGGATTACGATGGTCACTTGCCAGGTTTTCGCGTAAGCCTTCTTGAGCAGATGCTTCGCAACTTTCACAGTCTTCAACGCATCACCTTTGCTTTCCCACGGGTAACCGAACATTATTGTGAGATGAGGGTCCAGCCCCGCCTCGCTGGCAATCTTGCAAGTGTCTATCTGCTGTTGCTCCGTCACTCCCTTGTTGAGCATGTCCAGCGTCTTCTGGTTTGCCGATTCTAGACCGTACAGTACGAATCGAAAACCCGCTTTTCTCATCAGCTTGTATTCTTCCGAAGACAGCGCCCCAAATCGCATATTGCAGCCGATTCGTACTTTCTTGTGGTAGCCGCGCTCTATCATTCCCTCACAGAACTTCTTGAGCCAGACCCCGACAGGAAAAGTACCGGTATCGTCGAAGATCTCCTTCACGCCGTACTTTTCCACAAGCATTCCTACTTCATCCAAGTAGGACTCGGGGCGTCTCACGTTGAAGGCTGGGTAGTGGATTGTCCAAGAGCAGAATGTGCATCCTCCGCCGGCTCTGTACCAGCAATCCCTGCCCACCATCGAGTAAGTTCCCGGAGTGTACTTATAATTACCATTGTGAACGCTGTAGAGCTTCCATTTGGTTAGGTCTCGATCTATGAGAGGAGCATTATTGAGATCGTGTCGTTGCGTGAACTTACCGGTCGACGCAAAGCCGTGGTCTTCCCTGTACCAGACGCCGGGCTCAATCTCTCCCCGTCCATCTAGGTACCGTGCCAGATTGCAGAAGGAAAAATCGTAATCTCCTCCAGTAATCACGTAGTCTACATCGCTGTTCCTTAGAGACTCTTCAGGAAACGCTGTCACATGGTCCCCGCACAAGACCACCTTCGTCTCTTCGCTGACCTGCTTTATGTCAGAAATCGTCTTCCAGTATCTCTTAATCACTGGAGCCTTAGCTTCGACTAGCATTAGGTCTGGTCTTGCGCACGCAACTTCTTTCAGCCATCGATCATAAGGTTTCTGTTCTGAGATGGCGTCGTCCCAGATCGTATCGTGTCCATCCGCCTTCATCATCGTCGCAGCTGAAGCTGGGACCATCGGGTAGATGTACGTGGGCTCGTTGAAGTATTGGAATTGCCGGTTTTGAGAAAGAAGCGGTGTTCCCTTGTCAGTCGGTATCGGCGGGTACGAAACAGACACTTTCAAGATTCTACTACGCTAGCCTCGAAGAGCGGCGGTTCGCCGGTACGTCATATATTAGATTTGTAACTTGCCTAGTGCGTGTCAATTTTCCTAGAAAGCAGGCCTCGAAGGAAATACGCACCGTACCATACATGAGTTGCAACCGCACCAAGGAAGACTGGGCCCACAAGACTTGGATGCCGCGTTCGGAAACCGATTATCAAGGCTCCAATGCCAATCAGAAGAAGATAGACCAGCAGAGGAAAAAGAGACAGGAGTCTCACGCCGTCGTTAAGATATCCTATCAGCAAGATTGCTGGTAGAGCCAGTATTAGGATTGAAGGGATGAAGTAGAGAGGACGTCGACTTGTTTCTGGAAATTTTTTCGAGAAATACCCTCGATGAAGGCCGTACCCGGCAATTTGTCTCAGGTGAGGGCGAAAGAGTACTCTGCGATGGTGATAGACTACCACATCGGGCGCGTAGAGTGCGTCCTTACCAAGTCCGTAGACCAGATCGAGGCAAAACTTTGTGTCCTCTCCAGGCCAATATTCAGTGTTGAATCCGCCCATTTCTTTGAAGGTCGATCGACGAACGATGAGATTTACCGTTGGAAGGTCATCGCATTTTCTGGGAAGCTTTGCCGAATGTCTGAAGCTCAGCGGTCCCGCTCCGAGAAACGATGATAATATCTCGCCGCTAGCTTTTTGCATCGTACTATCAGTTTCCGGCGTGAGACCAGGTCCTCCGACAGCCGCAACCTTAGGATCGTCAAAATATTTGAGAGAATTTTTCAGCCAGTCCTTGTCGGGATAAGCGTCGCCGTCGATGAACGCTACGACTTCTCCATTCGCATCGTTCACTCCAATGTTTCTTTTGTCGGAAGGCTTGACAGGTCCAGTCGGTACGACCCTTACACGATTCTCCGATAGATTCTCGGGGTAGTCGGGCAGCACCAAGAGCTCGAAACGCGGATAGTTGAGTTGGAGACATCCCAGAATGCACTCCTTCACATAGGGATCGATAGTCTTGCAAGCGACGATGATTGACACTAGAGGAAGGTCGCTGTGGGTAAGAATACTCTGGGTCATCATCTACCACGGTATTATTGGATTGTATGTATCGGACATTGACAACCTGTTTCGTTGATACCAGTGTCTTATCCGTAATCGGTACGCAATTCCGAGAAGATCGATGAACATGCGAAACACTTGCCTAGCACTGAATGTTGCCTTCAGGTCGATGTCGACTGGAAGCTCCTTTATCTTGAAATCGAAGAGTGATGCTACCGCTAGAAGTTCTGCATCGAAAGCATACCTCTTGACAGAGAGGAGTGGAAGAACTTGGTAGAGCGCGGTGCTTCTCGCCGCCTTTAGACCGGCCTGAGTGTCTGTCGCCTTGACTCCTGTGAGTAGGCGCTCGAGGACATTGAAGCCCAAGCTTAGGAATCGCCGCCCCGCGGGAGTTCGTACAGTTGAGAGAGGATGGCGCTTGGACCCTATTACAAAGTCCGCTGATGCCAAGGCGTCGACATAATTCTCCAAGTCCTTTGCTTTGATCTCGGAGTCGCTGTCGATCAGAAAAGCGAACTGCCCTGTGGCGCTGTAGAGGCCTATCTTGATGGCGTGCCCCTTGCCCTGGTTCTGATCATACCCTACGAGCCTGACCCTTTGGTCAGCGAATTCTTCGATGATTTTTCGAGTACCATCCTGGCTACCGTCATCGACCACAATTATCTCGTAGTCTTTCGATAGAGCCTCAAACTGCCGGTTTACGTCGGCGACACCTCTTTCGATGGAATCGGCTTCATTGTATGCAGGCATAACGATGGAGATTCTGTCCTTCACGAACCCCTCTTCGAGTTCCCACTTAGGACGAGTTGGGCGGCCTATTGCCGTTCGAGTGAGAATGTTTCCTCTCCTCCCGTACGACTACTCCTACTTGGATGACGATGCCGATGACGAGGGAGTAGAAGGCGTAATCCGCAAAGCTGTTAGCTTCATTCGGCTCGTTGGCTATGAGCAGACCAGCGGCAGAGAGAAGAAGTACCATGAATCCGAGGATGAATGGCGCTCCTGGATTTGCTTTGAAGTAGCCTTTCAGTCTCTTGAAATTCGATTGCCATCACTCTTTCCAGTCGGGCAGCGTTCGAAAGATAAAGCAAGTCTTCCATTGATGCTTCAGTTATACGTGTAGAGAGCCAAGTCTCCGCTGGCCAGCAGTGTCTGGAAGCCGCTTGGCACGAACGGCTGGTTGTGCCACCCATTACCGTCTGTCCACCAGATCATGAGAATTGAGGAGTATCCGTCTGACCTTGCTATTTCAACGCCGGTAAGGGGACTGTTGTACTTGTAGTTGATAATTCGATCATTCAACGATGGGAGGTAAGCTCTTGCCCAGCCGTAGATTGCTTGGTGAGTTATCAAGACTGTCGCCGGTCCGATTCTAGCTGCAGCTGAGTCTAGCAGAGCTCTCAAGTTTCCAAGATCAGACATAGGGATGGTATCTTGAACCATGGAGGTGGGGAGTTGCTCTGGGTAGGCGGTGTAAAACATTGCCGCCTGCTGGGCTGGGAGTGCAATGTACAGTATGGCTGACAATATGAGAAGTGCGGAGAATGTTGGCAATATCAATCGATTGAGACTCTTACCCCAGCCAATTCTTGGGTGAACAGATTCTGCTAGCTTGTAGAGTCCTGCTGCAGCAAAGATGCAGAGTGGTATGTCCAAGAGCAGGGACCATCGGTAACTCTGGACTACCGGGCCGAAGAAAGGTAGCAGCGCCGTAAACACGACTCCGATACAGAAGAATGACCAGATTCGAAGCTCGAGGTTCGGAACTCTTCGTAGTCCGATGACTACTAGCGGTGCCAAGGCTAGATAGGCGTAGGCTAGAAATCCGAGGTTCAGACCCACGCTGTTGAGAGTTGGCGCTGGAGCTTGTTCGCCGACAAGCCCAACTCCCGTCATGATCAATCCTGTGTAGACTGTTGCAAAAAAGAGAACGGTTCCCGGAAGGGCCACTTTCACCATCTCTACGAATTCATCCCGCCGCTGTCTTCTCAGACTGGTGAGAGCCTTGGTCCCAACCAGAACCAGCGCGATCACTCCGGTTAGTTGGTCCGACGCTACCGCCAGAACAACAAGCACTGATAACAATGCTTGATTCCTAAGATCCTTCAAATTTTCGATCAACGGCAGGCTCAGGAGAATGAACGTCAAGCCGAGCATGTTTCTGTACATGTCCCAGCTGACTCGGAGCGTCACAAAATAGAGAGATGTTAACAAAGCACCCCCAAGTGCCTGCTTGTCAGGCCACTTCAGTCCGACGCGTAGAAACCTGAACAGTGACAGAATCATAGTCCCGTAAAGAATTGGTCCCATGATCTTGAATATCCAGACAGGATTGACCCGTGACAGAAGGTAGACTGGAACAGAGATCAAGTACATCAGAGGGGCAGTTCCAAGGATCTCAGCGAATCCTGCCTTCCCTGCAGCCCAGTCCAGTGTGTTCGGAACATAGAAGGCGATAGTGTCCCATCCTACGGGATAGGGTCCGACGATGATCTCCGGGATGGCTCGTATCGCTAGTGGTGTGAGGAATGCCGCTAGAAGGAATCTACCTTGGAGGATTTTCTTTCCAATCCTTTGTGCCAGGCGTCCCGACCTCTCTGAAGCTTTCTGTTGCAAAAGAAAAGTCGCTAAGTCGGCTAAAATTGGAGAATCGTGCCGATGGCCGCCAAAACGATCACGATTAGCTTTGCTCGGAAGACCTGTGTATTAGTCCATTGAGAACGAGGCTTGTTAAAGGCTTTCTGAATATCATCGCCAACTGTAATGATAGTCCCGATTCTCGGTTCCCGAATTCCAAGAGCTATTCCCGTTGCGGATAGGATCATTATCAATCCAATTATCCTTCCAATCGGATCAAACAAGATCTTCGCCTCCCTTTCGACTTTGGCTTTTGTTGGCTTAACTACCGTTATTCAACATCTACGTGTGGCTTTATGAAATTATGGAATCTTTTCTAGACTCGGGGGGCTTAGCCGTTTTTCCAGAACTCCTTAGCGATTCCAAGCCAGAACCCGTGGTCAGACCGCCACGAGTAGGCCTCCACATTCCCCCACCCAACCGCCAAGACACTAGCCCGCAACGCCAGCTCCCTACCCACCACTAGGACCCGTGCCATCCCCTGTTCCATTGCCCGCGCCAGCTTCAACAGAATCCGTATCACAACTCGTGTCATTGTTCTGCTCTTCACTTCGCCGACCCATCGCATGGTAAGGTCCAACAGACCTCTCTCCATCCTGCTCAACACTCGGTACCAGACCCGCTTCCTAAGAGCTCGAGTCTTCAGTCCTGCAAGCTTGCGCCCCGTCAATGGAGATTGTAGAATCTGGTGTAGTCCCGACTCTTCACTCATCGATCTCAGTATCAGCCTCTCGCTAGACGATCTTCCTCAAATCGTCCAGAATCTTCTGTTCCCTAGAACGCTTTCCCTGCCAAGTAGCCAATATCCAACCCGCCAACAACCCGGTCGCTACTCCCACCAGTGTTCCGTTGAGTAACCATTGGGCGGGCCAGAAATGCGCCGCTAACCACTGTTGCATGTAGAAGTTGTTCTGGTATTCTAGGCTCAGCCAGACAAGTAGTGTTAGAATAACGAAGGACTCTCCCAACGCCGCCAGTC
>WNGJ01001463.1_pt1 | contig 26010 bp, 27 predicted proteins | sample 5400611 | NCBI WGS metagenome assembly WNGJ01 (sample SAMN13153375, study PRJNA577476) | soil metagenome | isolation source: 40 cm soil or saprolite under Garry oak tree replicate 1 | place: USA:California | collected 2016-06-15
GTGCTGCAGACCGGCGGCGACCGGGCGGAGGACTGGCTGCGCGGCGGGCAGGCGCTGATGCGGCTGCTGCTCGCCGCCGCGGCCGACGGCTACGCCGCCTCCTACCTCAACCAGCCGCTGGAGCTGCCCGGCCTGCGCCAGCAACTGCGCGACGAGCTCCGCCTCGACGGCTGGCCCCAGATGATCCTCCGGCTCGGCCGGCCGGCCGGCGCCCTTCCACCCCAGGCTCCCCGTCGCCCGGTCGCCGACGTGCTGCTGCCGCCGGCGTGACCGACCTCCGAGCGGGGACGGGGGACCAGCCATCTCCGGCGTCCGGAGCGGCGGTCCCAGCGTCAGGGTCATGTTCCAGAGGGGAGGTGGCGACCGTGCCGGACGGCCCGACCGACGTCTCGCCGTTCACCCCCGAGCAGGCTGTGCTCCTGCTGGAGGCAGGGCGGGCCGCTCCGTCGATCCACAACACCCAACCGTGGCGGTTCGTCGTGCGCGCCGACCGGGTGGAGGTGTGGACGGACCCGCATCGGGCGCTGCCTGTGGTCGATCCCGACGGCCGGCAGCGGCTCATCTCCTGCGGCGCCGCGGTCCTCAATCTCCGGCTGGCGACCGCGCATCTCGGTTTCGAGCCCACCACGTCGCTGTGTCCCGATCAGGCGCACCCGGATCACGTCGCAACCGTGGCGCGGGGTGTGACGCGGACGCCTGGAAGGACCGAGCGTGCGCTCTACGAGATGATCCGGGCTCGGCGGACCAACCGCGGCGCCTACCGCGGTCAGCCGGTGCCGTCGCCGGTCCTGCGGCGGCTTCGGGCGGCGGTGGAGCAGGAGTCGGCGGTGCTCCGCACCGTCGACGGTGCCAAGGAGCGGGCGGCTGTCGGCGTGCTGATCCGGCGGGGCATCGAGGCGCAGGCGGGCTCGTCCGCAGTGCGGCGGGAGTTCGCGCGCTGGCTGAGTGACGACTTCGAGCCCGTGGCCGGGATGCCTCTGCAGTCCTGGCTGGACTCGCCGTACCCGTTGCCCGTATTCACTGGGCGGGACGAGCTGACGGTCGCCGAACGAGCGATGCTCGATGACGTCGTGACCGACAGCACGCTCGCGGTGCTCTGCACCGAGAGGGACGACCCCGTCGACCGGCTGCGCGCCGGGCAGGCACTGGAACGGTTGCTGCTGACCGCGACCGCCGCTGGCGTCGCGGTGTCCTTCCTCAACCAGCTGATCGAGGTGCCCGCACTGCGCCGCGAGCTCGGCGACCTGCCTGGCGTCGACGCGACGCCGCAGATGCTGTTGCGGGCCGGCTACGCCCGCCAGCCCGGGCCGAGGACGGGACGGCGACCCGCCGACGACCTGTCCGACTGATCGGCGCGCCGTGCTCAGCCCACGTTCCACCCCGGCCTCGCCTGGCCGATCCGATGGCTCGGCCAAGCCGCCTCGATTCGTGTGCACCCGGCACACAAGTGACCCTCGGCTCTGGCGCGGCCGTCGCCGTCCGCGGTCTGATGTCATTCGAACCAAGTATGGCGAGGGAGAATCACGGTGCGGGCGAGCGGGTTCATGACAACCGACGTGGTGACGCTGCATCCGCTCACGTCGTTGAAGACCGCCGCGGCGACGCTGGCGAACCGGAACGTGGCGTCGGCGCCAGTGGTCGACGACGACGGCCGGCTGGTTGGAATCGTCAGCGAGCTGGACCTGCTCGCCCACGACGTGCCACCGGACCCGCTGACCAGGATGGCCCCGGTTCCACTGGACACCACGCCGCTGCCGCGGGTGGTCGCGGACGTGATGACGCGGGAGGTGGTCACGCTGCCTCCGGTCGCGGACGCTGCCCTGTTCCTGCAGCACATGCTCGTCGACCGGATCGTCTGCATTCCGGTGACCGTCGAGGACCGGGTGGTTGGGGTGGTAAGCCGGCGCGACCTGCTGCTGCTGTTCGCGCGGCCGGACTCGGAGATCGCCGCCGATGTGGAGATGGCGGTCACGGCGGCGTTGCCGGGGCAGCACTGGCGCGCGACGGTCCGCGACGGCGTGGTCGAGCTGGCCAGCACCGTCCGCGTCGCGCAGACGGAGGTCGCGCGCCGGGTCGCCCAGTCGATCCCCGGCGTGGTCCGCGTGCTGCTGGACACCCCTGCGCTCGGTGGCTGACGCCTCGGCCCGCGGGAACAGCCGGGCAGCGGGCAACGACAGGGTCCATTGACCCTTCCGCAGCGGCCGCGCTACCCGCAGGATCGACGCATGACCGAGGAAACCGGGCCGGCCCGGACCGTCGACCGACCGTCCCTGGCGGACTGGGAGGACGCGGTCCGGTTCGCCGTTCGCGCCCCCTCGATCCACAACACCCAGCCGTGGCGTTGGGTGCTGGCCCGCGACGGGCTCAGCCTGTACGCGGACCGCCGCCGGCAGCTCGCCGCAGCCGACCCGGACGGGCGCGGCCTCCTGCTGTCCTGCGGCGGCGCGCTCGAGCTCGCCCGGCTGCGGCTGGCTGCGGCCGGGTGGGAGACGGATGTGCAGAGGGTGCCGGACCGGGACCGGCCCGACCTGCTCGCCCGGGTCCGGGTGACCGGCCGGCGGAACCCGGACCCGCTCACGCTCGAGCGGGCCAGGGCGGCCGAGCGACGACACACCGAGCGGCGCCCGTTCCGGCCCGACCCGGTCCCGGCCGAGCTGCTCGACCGGCTCAGCACGGCCGCCGCCGGCGAGGATGTCTACGCCTTCCCGGTCGTGCAGGCCGACCAGCGAGTCGACCTCGCGGTGGTGATGTCCTGGGCGGACCGGGTGGAGGCCGAGGACGCGGCCTACCGGGCCGAGCTGTCGCACTGGGTCGGGCCGGAGGCCGAGGCGGCCGGCGAGGGCGTTCCCGCGTCCGCCGTCCCGCACGTCTCCCCGGACCGCCCGCGGCACACCGAGGTACCGGTCCGCGACTTCGAGGCGGGCGCGCGGGGGGAGCAGGACGTCGCGGGTGACGTCGACGAGCAGCCTGCATACCTGGTCCTGCTGAGCACGGCCGACGACGCCGAGGCGCGGCTGCGAGCCGGCGAGGCGTACGTCCGCGTGTCGATCGAAGCGGAGCGGCTGGGCCTGGCCAGCTCGGCGATGACCCAGGCGGTGGACCTGCCCGCGGTGCGGGAGCGGTTCCGGACGCTGATGGACTGGCCGGACCACCCGCAGATGGTGCTGCGGGTCGGCTGGCCACCCGCGGAGCCGCTTGCTCCGTCGACGCCCCGGCGTCCGCTGTCGGCCATCCTCGTCGTCCAGGCTCAGCCGGAAGGCTGAAGGCGGGGAGCGGGTGCTCGCCGCTCCCGCCGCACGGGGAGCGGAACGTGCCCGGCCTACACTGGAGGCACCGCGACCGGGACCTGTCGCACCATCCCAGCCACCGCACCGAGGAGATCGCGCGTGTCCGAGCCGGAGCGGCGGCGGCGACGCCCGCTGCTGTCCGCCGACGTCGAGGCGCTGGCGGCAGCGGCGTCGGCCGGGGAGCCGTCCGCTCGCATGGAGCTCGCCCATGCCACCGCGGCAGCGCTGGTGGACGCGGGCCGCGGGGACGGCGGCAGGGACACCTCCCGGCTGGTCCGGCTGGTCGAGACCGTCGGCCTGGACACGCTGTCCGAGCTTTGGCAGGACGCCCCGGTGGACTCGCTGCCCGGCGCGCTGTGGGCGCTCTACCTGCTGCACACGTGGGCCGAGCGGCAAGGCGAGGCGGTGGCCCGGATGTACCGGGCGGGCCGCGCGTACGCCCCCGTCGACGAGGTGGTAGCCGGCGTGGCCGAGGACGCTGACCCCGCCGCGGTTCGCGCGCTGGCCGAGGCGGTGCTGACCGGGGCCTACCGCGGAGACTTCGACGTCGCGCTGGAGCGGGCCGCGTCGTTCTTCCGGGTGGTCGCGATCGGCCGGCGCGAGCTCGCCGCCGGCGTCGACGGCGTGGCCGACCTGGACCGGGCGGATCGCAACGAGCGCTGCGCGGATGCCCTTCACCGCGCCGCGGCGGCCTGGCGGGACGGCACGCTGCGCTGACGGTCGGCTTGCTCGCAGGCGGTCGAAAGACTCGCCGGGGCGAGGCGCACGCCGCTGGAGTTGAGCGGCTCTGCTGGCAGTGGCGATTGTCGGACCGAACCGGTAAGCAGGGAGTCGTGGGAAAGATCAGGATCGGCACCGCGTCGTGGACGGACAAGACCCTGCTCGCCAGCGGGTGGTATCCCGACGACGTGAAGTCGGCCGAGGAGCGGCTGCAGTTTTACGCGTCGAAGTTCCCGATCGTCGAGGTCGACTCCACCTACTACACCCCTCCCAACGAGCGCAACAGCGAGCTGTGGGCACAGCGGACCCCGGAGAACTTCACCTTCAACATCAAGGCGTTCTCACTGCTGACCCAGCATCCGACCCGCCCGAGCGCGCTCTACAAGGACCTGCGCCCCGAGGACGCGAAGGGCAACCTCTATGCCAAGGACCTCGACCCGAAGCTGGTCGACCAGGTCTGGGAGCGGTTCTTGTCCGCGCTCGAGCCGCTGCACCGGGCGGGCAAGCTCGGCGCGGTGCTCTTCCAGTTCCCGCAGTGGTTCCCGATCAGTAGGGCCAACAAGCACTACCTGCTGGAGTGCAAGCGGCGCTGCGAGCCGGTGCCGATCTGCGTCGAGTTCCGCAACAAGACCTGGATGTCGGACGACAACGCGGCCGAGACGCTGGACTTCCTGACGTCGTACGCGGTGCCGTACGTGTGCGTGGACATGCCGCAGGGATATCCGTCGTCCGTGCCCCCGGTGATCGCGGCCACCGCCGACCTGGCCGTGGTCCGCTTCCACGGGCACAGCGAGAAGTGGACCAGCAAGGACATCTACGACCGCTTCGGCTACCTTTACTCACCCGGAGAGCTGTCCGAGTGGGCGCCGAAGGTCGCCGGCCTCGGCGAGCAGGCCCGGGAGACGCACGTGCTCATGAACAACTGCTACCGGGACTATGCCCAACAGAATGCTCAGACCCTCATTGACCTTCTGGCCAGCATAGATGCTGACGTCGAGTCTCCTATGGACGCTCGCTAGCGAGTAGTACAGCGTCCCAGCCATGACGCACCCAACCGGCCCACTCGCTGTCCTGCTCCCGTCCTGGGTGCTCGCGCTGCGTGCCGAAGACAAGAGCGAGCGCACCGTGGCGAGCTACAGCGAGTCCGTGCAGCAACTCGACCGGCACCTCGCCGTGCTCGGCGTGTCCGATGTGGACGGTGTCAGACAGGAGCATGTGCAGGGGTGGCTGGTCGCGCTGGCAGAGACCAGGGCACCGAAGACGGTTTGGGACCGGTTCGTCGGAGTACGTCTCTTCTTCCGCTGGGCGGCCGAGGAAGACGAGATCAGGACCGACCCGACCGCGAGGCAGCTCAAGATTGAGCCAGTGGCGGCGATCTGGCGTCCGCCAGAACCCATTGCAACTCGACCGGCGGCATGGTCGCGCGATGAGCGCGCTCCGCGGGATGACCGCGCGTCCGCGCGCGGTGCGGCATGGTGGTGAGCGACGCGACGCATGACGTCGGGGCTCTGGTCTGGGTTCGGGAGCGGCTGTGAAGATCGCGCCAATCGGGACCGGCTCTACGGACGCAAACGCGTAGAGTAACCCGATTGATCACCTCGCTCGCACCCGAGCCCGCCGCATTGGCCAGTGCTCTGATTCCGGCAGGAGGGACACGGCATGTCACACCCGGTCGTGCACTTCGAAGTCATCGGCAAGGACCCTGACCGGCTCCGCGGCTACTTCGGCGAGCTGTTCGGCTGGCTGTTCGACACGCCGTCACCGGTTGCGCCAGAGGTGTCCGAACCAGGCAGCTACGGATTCCTCGACCTCATCGCCACCGACGACGGCACCGGGATCCGCGGCGGTGTCGGGGGAGGACCGGCCTACGCGCCGCACGCCCTGTTCTACGTCGGCGTGCCCGACGTGGAGGCCGCCCTGCAACGAGCCGAGAGCCTCGGCGGGACACGCGTCATGGGCCCGGCGACCTCGCCGAGCGGCCTCGTCGTCGGCCACTTCACCGACCCGGAAGGAAACCTCATCGGCGTCGCCGGCACCGGATGACACCGGCTCGGCCAGATCGCGTTGCCGCGCCCGCGATGCTCGGATCCTGGAGCATGCCGCGGCTGACGAGCGTCCGTTTCTGCGACCGAACTCGCTCGTTGTAGATCATGACCCGGTCCGTTCGTCACCGGGACGCGGCGGCGTCGGTCTTGACCGCCCGCCGCTCGGCGCTGATTTCGGCGACGTTGCGGACGTCGGCGTCCCGGACGACGTGCACCAGCCCGAACCGTCCCTGGCTGGTGGGCACTTCGATCATTCGACGTCACGGCCATCGCAGTCTGTGTCACGTCCGGCGACGCAGTCTCGTCCTCAGGGGGAAGGGTCAGACGACGCGCCGGTCCAGACTCGGGCGAGCGCGACCGTCGATCCGGATGATCTCACGGAACTACGAGGTGTCGGGACACCTCCTACATCTGACGGGAGGGCCAGAAGGTGGATGACATGCTGGTCACCGGCGGTAGTGGTCACCTCGGCCAGGACGTCGTCCGGTTACTGAAGGCGCGGGGTGAGCGGGTCCGGGTCCTGGCACGGATCCCGGGCCCGGAGCCGGACGTGGACTGGGTGCAGGGAGACCTCAGCACCGGCGCGGGCGTCTGCGAGGCCGTGGCCGGGGCGCATACGGTGGTCCACGCCGCCACCCTTTCCCCGGCCGCGCAGCGGGGCTACCTACGGCCAGGTGACTTCGTCCGCAGTCCGCCCGAGGTCGACGTCGATGGGACGCGGCGACTCCTCGACGCGGCGACGCGGGCCGGCGTCGAACACTTCCTGCACGTCTCGATCGTCGGTGTTCAACAGTCCCGGTTTCCGTACTCACGGCTGAAGGCGGCCGCCGAGAACCTCGTCCGTGACAGCGCGCTGCCCTGGTCGATCGTGCCGGCGACCGGGTTCTACTGGTTGCTCGCCCGCATGCTGGACACCATGGCGAGGCGCAGGATCTGGCCGCTGCCGTCGAATCTGGAGATGCAGCCCTGCGATTCCGCTGACTTCGCCGAGTACGTGGTTGAGTGCGTCGCGGCCAGACCGAGGGGCGACCGCCAGGGCTTCGGCGGACCGCAGACGCTGACCCTGGCCGAGTTGGCCCGGCAGTACCAGAACGCGCACCGCATCCGGCGCCGGATCGTGGCCCTGCCGCTACCCGGATTCGCCCTGCGAGCCGCCGGTCCGCAGACCTGCCCGGACGGGCGGCACGGCAAGACCACCTGGGGAGAATGGCTCGCCCGGCCCTGAACCAACGCGAAACCAGGCAGGACCTGCTCGTGTTCGAGGTGAGGTCAACAGCGGTGATTCCTCCGTCGGCGTGGGAAGCGGCGGCGGGCCGCCGCGGCGCCGACGGGGACAAACCATGATCGAGGTGGCGTTCCTGCCGAGACGAGGAACCGGTCGAGGACGTGGTAGCCGAGACGAAGGCCGGTGACCATCCGCCGACCGGGGGCTGCTGATCACCAAGAACGTCCCGAGCCAGGTGGCCGGGACAGCGGCAGGATCGTGGACATGGAGGTTCTCAGCAGCCGGATCCTGCTGCGCCCGACCGACCCCGATCGCAGCCGCCGCTTCTACCGGGACGTCCTGGGCTTGGCGGTCTACCGCGAGTTCGGGCCGTCCGCCGACCCCGGCGTGGTGTTCTTCCTCGGCCAAGGCCTGCTCGAGATCTCCGGACGATCCGACCGGGGTGCCGGGCAGACGCTCGCCCTCTGGCTCCAGGTCCGGGACAGCCGGGCCGAGCAGGAACGGCTCCTCGCAGCGGGAGTGACCGTCCTGCGGCCGCCACGGGTGGAACCGTGGGGACTCGTGGAGATGTGGATCGAGGACCCGGACGGCGTCCGCATCGTTCTCGTCGAGGTCCCCGACGATCATCCGCTGCGACGGGACCAACGATGATTGGGTGGCCAGAACGGCGACAGCGGTCGACGAGCTAGTGAGCGAGGTTCCCGCCGCCCAGCTTAAGGGCTCGACGGCGGGGCAGGCTGCTCATCGACGACGCGGCCCGCTCGTTCACCTACGCGGCCGGAAGTCCGGTAAGTGGCACACATGGCGACGACATTGAGTTCCTCGCATACGACCCTGCTGCCGACCGCGTCCTCCTCGCTCGCCCATGGCCCGACTGAGCCGAGCAGCCGCCCGTGCCATGGGGCGCCCAGCGTGAGCGGCCAGCGGCAAGAGCGGATGGCTGGTGCCGGTCAGCACAACGCCGGCAACGCCTTGTAATTCAATGACACCGCCGCGCGGCTCGGATGTGGGCGCCTTCCTGGTCTGTTCCGGGTCGGGTCCGGCAGGGTGGCGGCATGATGCAGGACCTTGACATTGCTCGCTGGCGGTTGCGCAGTCAGCACCTGGTCTCGCCCTTCGCGGTGTCGGCGTTCGAGGCCGTCGGGTCGCTGCTGGCGGTCCAGGCGGAGAACCCCAGTCAGGCAGCCTGGGCGGTGGCGTCGCGGACACCGAACCCGGACCACGCCGGTCTGGCGGCTCTCCTCGACGACGGCGCCGTGCTACGCACGCACGTGCTGCGGCCCACCTGGCACTTCGTGCGGGCCGAGGACATCGGCTGGCTGCTCGACCTGACCGGTCCCCGGGTACGGCGGGTCACCGGCCAGCAGCTACAGAACACCCACGGCCTCGACCAGCGAGCGATTGAGCACGCCGTCGCCGGCGTCACGCAGGCATTGGCAAGCCGGGGACAGCTCACCCGCGCGCAGCTGGCTGACGAGCTGCGCGAGCGCGGTATCCGGGGCAGCGGGCAGATGCTGATGATCCTGCTGGCCGACGCCGAGCTTGACGGGCTGATCTGCAGCGGAGGAATCGTCGACGGCGAGCACACCTACGCGCTGATGGGCGAGCGCGTCCCGACACCACGCCGGCTCGGGCGGACGGAAGCCCTGGCCGAGCTCGCCCTGCGTTACTTCACCGGGCATGGCCCGGCGACCGAACGGGACCTCGCCTACTGGGCGACGCTCACCCTCACCGACGTGCGCGCCGGCCTGCAGCAGGTGCGTGATCGGCTCGACTCGTTCCAGCACGACGGGCGCACCTTCTGGCACGCCCCCGCCGATGCCCCCCGTGGACCGCAAGAGCCCGCAGGCCACCTCCTCCAGATCCTCGACGAGACATACCGCGGCTACCAGGACTCCCGCTGGGTGCTCGATGCCGCCGGCCACGTGCCGCGCACCCGGGAGACCGCGGCCGGGATGGCCCTGGTCGACGGACAACTCCTCGCCGCCGTGCGGCGCACCATCGCCGACGACCACGTGACGTTCGACCTGCGGCCCTACCGAGCCCTGACACCCCACGAAATCGAAGCCCTCCACCAGGCCGCCAAACGGTACGGCGACTACCTACGGCTCAAGGTCCGGCTCACCCTGCCGTGACCCTCGCGCCTCGCCCCCAGCACACCGCGCATCCCGCCCGGACCGGGTCGTCGTCGTCGACGCGGGATGATGTCCTGGTCGGGGTCGGTCCGTTCGTCCTCCTGCTGCGGCGGGCAACCGGCCCGCTCGACGACCGAGGAGCATCGTCATGGCGCAGTACCTGGCCCTCACCTACACCGCCGACGTGGACTGGTTCGCACCCGAGCAGGCGGAAGGGGTTGCCGAGTATCGCCAGTTCGCCCGGGAGGAGGCCGGGAGCATCCTGGCCAGCGCGGTGTTGCACCCGACCAGCACGGCCACCGTCGTGCGGGTGATCGGCGCGCGCGGTGGTGACGTGGTGACCGCGGATGGCCCGTACGCCGAGACCAAGGAAGCGCTCACCGGCTACTACCTGCTGGAGGCGGACGACCTGGACGCCGCCGTCGCCGTGGCCGCCCGGATCCCCGCTGCCTGGGGCGGTGCGGTCGAGCTGCGGCCCGTCATCAGGTGGACCTGACGGTCCATGGCCGAGGCGTACGACCGGCTGGCCGAGACCGTCCGGGTCGAGGGTGCGCGGGTTCTCGCCACCCTCGTCCGGACGGTCGGCAGCCTTCCGGTGGCCGAAGACGCCGTCCAAGAGGCTGCTCTCGCCGCGCTGCGGGACTGGCCGCGCACGGGCGTGCCGGCGCAGCCGCGGGCGTGGCTCACGGTCACGGCCCGACGGAAGGCGATCGACATCCTGCGCCGGGAGCGTGCCCGCGCGGACAAGGAGCTGGACGGGAGTGACCTGATGGAGCTCTCCGCGCCCGACCTCCCGCCGGAGAGCACCGTGCGCGACGACCAGCTACGGCTGATCTTCACCTGCTGCCACCCCGCCCTGTCGCCGGACGCGCGGGTCGCGCTGGCGCTTCGCACGCTGTGCGGGCTGTCGCCGGCGCAGATCGCCGCCGTGCTGCTGACGAGCGAGCCGGCGATGGCCAAGCGCCTGACGCGCACCCGGCAGAAGATCGCCGCGGCGCGGATCCCGTACCGGGTGCCGTCCGCGGCGGATCTGCCCGGTCGGCTCGCCGCCGTCTGCGGCGTCATCCACGGCCTCTACACGTCCGGGCACGCGCCGCTCGGCGGCGAGGTGGCGCTCGACGTCGACGTCTGCGCGGAGGCGGTGCGCCTCGGCCGGCTGCTGCACGACCTGCTGCCGGACGAGGCGATGCCGGCCGCGGTGCTGGCGTTGATTCTGCTGACCGACGCCCGACGGCCGGCGCGGACCGACGACACGGGCGACGTCGTGCTGCTGGCCGACCAGGACCGCTCCCGCTGGGACGCCGCGCGGATCGCCGAAGGGTGCGAGCTGCTCGACAGGTCACTGCGCCGCACCCGGGGCATCGCCGATCCGTACCAGCTCCAGGCTGCCATCGCCGCGGAACACGCCCGCGCGCCGAGCTATCCGGAGACCGACTGGGCGCAGATCGTCCGGCTCTACGACCTGCTGCTCACCGTCGCGCCGAGTCCGGCCGCGGCGCTGAGCCGGGCCGTCGCGGTCGCCGAAGCGACCGGTGCCGCCGCCGGACTGGCCTCGCTCGAGGCAATCCCACCCAGCGCCCGGTGGCACGCGGTACGCGGCGAGCTGCTCGCCCGCGAGGGCCGGTACGCCGAGGCGGTGGAGGCGGCTACGAGGTCGCTGACCGGTGAGCTGACCGGCCCGGAGCGCCGCTACCGGGAGCGCCGCCGGGCGAGCTGGGCGACGATGGCCACCCGGTAGCCCGGGACCCCCGGCCTGCCCCCGACGCCGAAGCCGCGACCGCCGCCCGGTAGCCAGCACCGGCGGCCGGGCGTCACCGGCGGGGGGCGCGACTGTCGCCGGGGGCGCGACTCTCGCCGAGCATCCGGCCGCATGCGGAAGCCCGGAGGCCTGGCCAGATCCAGCCTCTTCTGATAGATCTTGGTCACGGCGGAAGCCCTCCTCGGGCGTACCCAAACGTCACCGGGTCTGTCACCGGGTCCGTCTCGGGCGGGACCGCCAGTCGAGTTCTTCGACCCGCGGGAACATGCCCGCTGAGGAGGGTCCGATGAGATCTCGCTGGCTTCCTGTCGCGGTGGCCGCGGCCCTCACCGTCTCCTTCGGCGGTCCGGCGCTGGCCGTCAGCGGCGACGCGCGAGTGACCGACGACGGCACGCCGGGGAGTTATCTGCGCTACGACGGCGCGAGTGACTCCACCACCGCGGCGTGCAGCACGGGGAGACGGCCCCAGAACGAGCCGACGGTGGCGGTCGACCCGCACAACACCCAGGTGATCGTGGCCGGGGCCAACGACTACTGCGCCCAGATCGTCAACGGGGAGGTCTGGTCGGGCTATTACCGCTCCACCGACGGTGGATCCAGCTGGCGGGACAGCCTCGTTCCCGGCTACCCGGCCGATTCGTCCGCGGCCGGCGTCGCCTCACCCGTGCACGGAACCTGCGGCGCGGCGGGCGACCCGTCCCAGGCCTTCGACCGGGATGGCCGCCTGTTCTACGCGTTCATCTGCTTCAACCGCGCGAAGCCGGTCAACGGCGGCGTGTTCGTGGCGCGCTACACCGACGACGGCGCGGCCTACGACCGCACCGTCCTGGTCAAGCGGGGAACGCCGTCCGGACAGTTCCTCTCCGGACTGTTCCAGGACAAGATCAACCTGACGGTCGACCAGACGGCCGGGTCCTTCTCCGGCAACGTCTACACGGCCTGGTCCCAGTACGACGCGTTCGCCCCGACCAACGCCGTGCTGTTCTCCCGTTCCACCGACCATGGCCTGACGTTCTCGCGGCCGGCACGGGTCACCCCGACGTCGCTGGGCACGGCGTCCTTCACCGACCTGGCCGTCGGACCGGACGGCGCGGTCTATGTCACGTTCGTGACGTATCCGTCCTCGTCCAACCCGCACTCGGACGTCTGGCTGGTGAAATCCACCGACGGAGGAGTGTCCTTCGGGCCAGCGGCGCAGGTAGGGACGATCGACCTCTTCGACTCGACCAAGTTCAGCGGGAACGGCGCAGAGAGCTGCGGCGATGGACCGCTCGCCTGCCCGAGCGGGCTGACGTTCTCCCGGTTCTTCAGCCTCACCGCGGTCGCCGCCGACGCCTCCGGCGTGCACGTGGTCTGGAGCGGCAGGCTGCCCAGCGGGCAGGCCAAGGTCTTCGTGCGCAACTCGCCGGACGGGATCACCTGGTCGGCGCCTGCCGCGACCCTCGACGCCGTCCCGGTGGGCCACCAGTGGATGCCGGACATCGCGTCCGCGAACGGGGTGATCCACGTCGTCTTCTACGAGTCCCGCCGCGACACCGCGTACTCACCCGGCCGGCCGCCAGGCAACACCGCGAGCGGGCACAACTCGGGCGACGTCGTCGACACGGTCGTGGCGAAATCCACGAACAGCGGCGCGAGCTGGACCGAGACCACCGTCTCCACCGCCGGTAGCAACTTCGGCTGGGAGACCCACGGATCTCGCCGTGTCGGGTTCTGGGGCGACTACATCTACATCTCGGCCGTGGGTGGCAAGGTCGCGGAGGTCTGGACCGACTCGCGCGACCTGGTGCCGGGGACCGATCCACGCGAGGCCGGCGCCGACGACGACCAGGACGGCTTCGACGTCTACCAGCCGTGCACGTACGTGCCGAATGACATCAATGCCCCGTCCTACTCGTCGCCGACCATCGGCGACCCCTGCCTGTCCCAGGGCGGCCTCGACCAGAACATCTACGTGGCGGGCGCGTAGCCGAACGGTCGAACCGGCGGGCGCTCCGGCCGCGGCCTGCGGCGCCCGCCCGAGTCAGGGGCGTCGCCAGCGCCGGAAAGCCCTGCCGGACGACCCGGCTGGCGGACCGCCGCGGTGAGGGTCAGCCGCGGCGGTCCGGGGGTGCTCGGCGAAGAAGCGGAGCATCTCGGCCGAGGCGTCCGGGCCCTGGGGATCGGTGTACGAGCCGTACGGGGTGCCGCCGGACCAGGCGTGGCCGGCGTGGTGGACGGTCCACTGCTCGACCAGGGTGCTGCCGTCCGGTCCCCGGTGGAGGGTCCGGGTGCTGGGGTGGCGGCCGGCTGTCTCGTCGCGCGTGCTCCCGGCGCGGGTCGGCGGGCGTCCCCCGGTGGCCTGCCGGACAAGGCAGTCGGCGTTGACCGGGTCCACAGTGGAGTCGCTGTCGCCGTGGAAGACGATCAGCGGGATCGCGCGGCCGGCCGCTTGCTGCCCGCCGCCGGCCTGCATCGCCGCGAACGCGGACGGCAAGTCGTGGGCGGCGCCGTAGGCCAGTCCGGAGTGGACACCCGCGGCGGCGTAGATGTCGGGATAGGTGGCGGCCATGACCGCCCCCATCGCTCCGCCGGCGGAGAAGCCGGCGACGTAGACGCGGTCGGTGTCGACGGCGTACCGGGCGATCACCTCGCGGGTGATCCCGGCGATCAGCGACGGCTCGCCGCTCTCGCGCCTCTGGTCCGCCGAGTGGAACCAGTTCCAGTAGCCCATGGGGTTGGCGGAGCGAGCCTGCTCCGGGTAGGCGACCAGGACGCCCTCGCGCTCGGCCAGGTCGTTCATGCCCGTGCCGTCGGCGAAGTCCGCAGCGTCCTGGGTGCCGCCGTGCAGCATCACCACCAGTGGCAGGTCCTGGCCGGCACAGCCGGTCGGGACGTACAGCTTGTACGCGCGGGTACCGGCGCCGTTCGTGTACGAGCCGTCGAGGAAGTGTCCCGGCGGCCGTTCCGGAGCCGGACGCCGCAGCACGGCGGGCCGGGTCGTGCGAAGCCGACCGAGCAGGTCCGGGCTCTGGTCGGCGGCGGCCGCGGGGACCGGGCCGGCCGGCGTCGCGCCGAGGGTCCGCTGGAGCAGCGCGGCGGCCTCGGCCAGGCGTCCCTGCCGGGTGAGCCGGGTGGCCTCGGTCATGGCGGCATGGTCGTACGCGGGCATGGACAGTCCTCTCAGGACGTGCGGGGCGACCGCTCGCGGGTCCGCTGACCAGGCAGCTGGGGTCAGGCCGTGCGGGAAGCCAGCGCCGCCCGCACGGCCGGGCTGGCGCGGAAGGCGCCGAGCACGTCGACGGAGTCGATCGTCGCCTGGGCGAGATCGGCGGGGACGTCGTCGGCGATCGTCGCCAGGCCGAGCACGCGGATCTGCACCGTCTGGCCGGCGGCGCGGACCTCCTCGAGCTCGCGGCGGCTGTAGTGGCGGGTACCCAGCACCATCGTGCGGCGGGCGACCGTCTGGTTGACGGCCGCCTCCCGGGAGGCGAGCTGCGTGCGGATGGCGGTGCGGATGAAGTCGGTGCGGTTGGCGTAGAACCCCTCCCGCACCAGCAGGTCGATCTGCCCGAGGTCCACGATCCCCAGGTTGATCGTGATCTTCTCGGTCTTCTCCGCCGCGCTCACATCGCCATCCTGTCACCATCCCAGGGGATGGTGCAACGATACCAGTGAGCCGTGTCACAGACCGCGGATCGAACGAGCCACATGGAGTCCGCGTTGACGCACCGTCAGCGGGGCACGGGTCCTATTGACGGGCCTGCCATAGTTGCTGGCGCCCGGGCCCGTCCGACGAGTGGAGGCAGCCATGGATGTCGTAGCCCGTCCGGGAGTTCGCAGGCTGGTTCTCGGCGTCGCGGTGGCCGTCCCGCTCGTCGTCGCGTCGGCCGCTCCGGCGCTGGCCGCGACGCCGTCGAAGCCTGGCGTGGTACGGGGGGGCAGCACCTGGCTGCTGCGCGACACGCTGACGGGAGGGGCAGCGACGACCTCGTTCACCTATGGCAGGTCCACCGACACCATCCACCTGATGGGCGACTGGGACGGCAACGGCACGAAGACGCCGGGCATCGTCCGCATCCAGGGTGACTTCGAGAACAGTCACTACGTCTGGTATCTCCGCAACAGCAACAGCGGTGGCCCCGCCGACGTGACCCCGTTCGTATACGGCAGACCGAGCTTCGGCTTCGAGGAGCCCGGCGACACACCGATCGTCGGCGACTGGAACGGCGACGGCCGCGACACGGTCGGCGTGGTGCGGCGCCGGAACGGCCAGACGCACACGATCTGGCTGCTGCGCAACTCCAACACGGGCGGCACCGCGGAGGTTCAGTTCGGCTACGGGCTGGTCTCGGACATACCGGCCGTGGCAGGGGACTGGGACGGCAACGGCACGGACACGCCCGGCGTCATCCGCGACTTCGGGGTCGGCACGCTCACCTGGCTGCTGCGCAACTCGAACTCCAGCGGCTCCGCGCAGGTGCAGTTCGGCTATGGCCGCGGCTTCGACGAGCCGGTGGTCGGGGACTGGAACGGAGACGGGACGGACGGAGTCGGTGTCGTGCGCACGGTGGGCACGAACCGTTCGTGGCTGCTGACCAACGCCCTGACAGGGGGAGTGGCCCAGATCAGCTTCGGCTATGGGCGGGCGGAGGACAGGCCCGTCGTGTGGCGATAGGTGCGCGCGCCGCTCCGCCCGCGGCGCGGAGGTCGTTGCAGCGAATCGGGGCGGACGCGCCCGAGGTGACGGCGAGGACGTGATCGGCCTCTACCAGGAGCCGGACCGTCCGGCGCCCGCCGAGGGGGAGCGGTCCGGCTGACGGGCAAAAGCCGTCGACGGCACCGATGACTTCCGGTCCGATGCACGGTCTATGTCTCGAGGGAGACTAGAGGGAGGACTGTCATGTTCGAGAACACCAAGGCGTACAGCGGGTTTTCGGTGAACGACCTGGAGGAGGCCAGGAGGTTCTACGGGGAGACGCTCGGCCTGCGGGTGTCCGAGGAGAACGGCCTGCTTACCCTGCACATCGCCGGCGACCGGGACATCCTGGTCTACCCGAAGCCGGACCACGCCGCGGCGACGTTCACGATCCTCAACTTCCCCGTGGAGGACATCGACAAGGCGGTCGACGAGCTCACCGAGCGCGGCGTGCAGCTCGAGCGGTACGACGGGATCGACCAGGACGAGAAGGGCGTCGCCCGCGCCGAAGGCCCGTACATCGCGTGGTTCAGGGACCCCGCCGGCAACATCCTCTCGGTGCTCCAGGAGCGGTGAGCGACCCGGCGACCACGGCGCGCCCGGCATCGCCCGACCACGCGTAGCTGTCGGCCCCGGGTTTCGGACCGCCCGGACCGGACAGGCTGGGCCGGGTGAGCCGGGTCGTCGAGAAAGGGGACCTGTTCTTCTTCTACCGCCCGCGGGTGGACGCCGACAAGGTCGACGAGCTGAGCGACGTCCAGCGGTTCTTCGTCGTGCTCAAGCCGGACGGCGACCGCCGCTACCGCCGGATCGTGATCGGGCGCAAGCGACTGCCGGATCCGGCTGAGCACGAGCGTGTATGGGCCTTCGTGGCGGAGGTCACCGACGAGCCGGACGACCTGCGCGACGAGCTGGAGAGCAAGGTCTACGAGACGAGGACGCGCCGTGTCCGGGTCCAGCCTCCGGCGCGACCGGCGGGCGAGGGGCGGTACGCCATCGTCGAGCACGACGGCCACGCGCACCTGGCCTACGTGCTGGAACTGCCCCGGGAGCCGGGCCCGGCCCAGGAGGCGTTCGGCATCCGCCGGGAGGCCAGCTACGTCGTGGCGGTGCGCAATCCCACAGCCGGGACGCCCCCCGGCGTCGGGCTGTCGCCGCGGGAGCGGGCGGACTTCCCGCCCGAGTTGCTCGAGCGCTTCGGCCGCAGGCGGTTCGTCCCGCTCGACGACCCGCGGTTCCTCGACTACGAGGGCGCGGAGCTCGTCCTCATCGGCGCGGCGGAGGACGTCGAGTCCGAGCTCGGCATCGAGCTCGACCGCGACGACGAGCGCCTGCAGACAGCGGACATCTTCCGTCAGCTCCGGATCAGGCCGGGGGAGCTGCCCACCGAGCCATTGGAGCGCGGTGAGCTCCGCTAGCGATGTCCACCAGCGCCGGCCGGTCCAGGACTCCGCCCAGTCAGCAGTTCAGGCACGAGTGGCACCCTCGGACATCAGGTGCCCGGCAGTAGCTGCCCACGCAATGACCGAACTGCTCACTCGAGCCGGGATTGCCCGCCGGCGCGAGGCGCCGGCACGGCCGTGGCCGGCGTGACCGGCGAGGCCGCGGGACCAATTGGGGGGCGGCCGACCCGCGCCGAGGGTTCGTCCACGGCGGTGGGGGTAGGCCGACCATCCCTCGTCCGCGCTCGTGAGGGGGACGGAATGCCTGACCGTCTGTTCCGCGACCGAAGGGACGCCGGCCGGGTCCTGGCCGGGCTTCTCCTGCTCGAGCCGCTCGAGCGCACGGCACGCTGGGAGGAGGGTGAGGTTCCCGAGACGTTCCCGTTCGCGGTGTAGAGGCCGGCGATGGCCGAGCCTCGACGGCAGTCCGGTCCCCTGCCCGAGGAGGGTGGCATGAACGCAACCCGGCACAGCGTGACGATCCCCGTGGTCGGCGTCGTGCTGGAGGGGGAGCTCGTGGTGCCGGACCTCGCGCGCGGCGCGGTGCTGTTCGCCCATGGCAGCGGCAGCAGCCGGCACAGCCCGCGCAACCGCTACGTGGCGGCGGAACTGCAGCGGGCCGGCCTGGCCACGCTCCTGGTCGACCTGCTCACGCCGGCCGAGGAGCAGGTCGACCTGCGGACCGGCGAGCTGCGCTTCGATATCGACCGGCTCGCCGTACGGGTGGCAGCGCTGACCGACTGGCTCGGGGAGCAGGAGCCGAGCGCGAACCTGGCGGTCGGGTTGTTCGGTGCGAGCACCGGCGCGGCAGCGGCCCTGGTCGCGGCCGCGGCGCGGCCGGCGTCGGTCGCGGCGGTCGTCTCCCGCGGCGGCCGACCCGACCTCGCCGGCGAGTTCCTCAGGCTGGTGCGCCAGCCGACCCTGCTCGTCGTGGGGGAGCGTGACGCGACGGTCCTCGACCTCAACCGGCAGGCGATGCGGATGCTCGGTGGCGAGGCGCGGCTCGAGATCGTCCCGGGCGCGTCGCACCTGTTCGAGGAGCCCGGCGCGCTGGAGCGGGTGGCGTGGCTGGCGCGGGACTGGTTCGTGCGTCACCTGCCGCCGGAGCGGCGCTCGGAAGCGGGCCAGCGCGACGCACTCGAGGAAGGACGGTGACCATGGCCCAAACCGGATTCGGCACGTTCAGCACGACCGTGGACAAGACGAATCGACTTCTGCGCGAGATCGAAGAGGCCTACGGCTGGCCGAAGGAGCGCCGGAACCAGTCCTATGACGCGCTACGGGCGGTTCTGCATGCGCGGCCTCGGTCCTGCCGTAGCGCACTCAGACGCGCGTCCTCCAAGTCGATCCGGCCGCTCGACCAGATCGTCCATGCCGTCCTCGATGCCGCGGGACGGGACCGGCGCCGATCAGGTGGCCGCTCGGATCACCTCCAGCTCACGAAGGCCGGGACAGGACCGGTCCAGATCAGGTCGCCGCTCGGATCACCTCCAGCTCGCGAAGGCCGGTGCGACCGGAGTCGAGCGCGCGGGTGAGGTCGACCCGGACGTACCGGGCGACGACCGGCTGGGTGAGATTACCGGCGGCATCGGCCGGAGGGGCAGGCGTCCAGCTCGCACCGTCGAGTGAGACCAGGATCTGGTAGCTGCTCGGCAGCACGTCCGTCCACTGTGGCGTGATTCGGGTGATCGTGGTCGGTTGGCCGAGATCCACGGACAGACTGGCGCTGGTCTGCGTCGGGTCGGCGGCCCAGATCGTCGCGGCGCTGCCGTCGACGGCGGCCTCCGCATACATCCCCGACTCCTCCGAGGACGCCTGCGCCGGCCGGCAGCGGGCGACGTCATCTGTCGGCACCAGGTCGGGACGCCGGGTCTTGAGCGTCAGCGGGCTACCGGTGCTCACCAGCTGAGTTCCCTGCGGCGACTCGACCGGGAACGGCGGGCCCGCGGTCTCCGCGACGGTCGTCTCGTCCGGGCCGACCGTGATGTCGAAGGTCCGGCCGTGCCAGCGCAGCCCGCGGAGGGTGACCCCGCTCGCCAGTTGCGGCGGCAGCATCGGGTCCAGGTGCACCCGGTCCGCGCGCCACCGCAGGCCGGTCAGGCCGTTCGTGAAGACCTGCAGGAAGCCGCCGTGCCCGGTGAGGAAGTTGAACGCGGGCGAGCCGGCGAGCGGGTCCTGGGACCCGGGTTTCGACCCGCGTGCCTCGGCGAACTGGGCGAACGGGTCGCGGACGAACGGCTTGATCGAGCGCATCAGGTAGGTGTGCGTCGCGCAGCCGGGCTCGCCGATCGCCGCCGCGTCGACGGCGTGCACCGAGTCGGTCATGGCCGGCCCGTCCGGGTCGGTCCGCTGGGCGTAGAAGTCGAGCGTGTTCGCCGCGACCTGGGTCGACATCGGCCACTCGACCGGGTAGATGAGCAGCACCGTGTCGGCCTGCTTGATCAGCGACCCGGTGTAGCCGTCGTACTGCAGGAACACCTGCCGCTGCTGGTCGAACGGCATCCGCAGGTTGGCGGCGATCGTCGTCCACTGCGCCGGGGCCGAGCGGCCGAGCACCTGCGCGGCGAGCGTGGCGTCCCGCAATGCTGTCGCTGCCACCGCGTTGGTGTAGACGCCGTCGTTGACCCCGTTGCTGTACTCGTCGGGGCCGGCGACATTGTTGATCGAGTAACTGCCGTCGCTGTTGGCGGTGACCCGACCGGCCCAGAACTGGGCGATGCCCTGCAGCATCGGCCAGCCGTGGCTGCGCAGCCACCCGGTGTCCCCGGTCGCGAGGTAGTACTGCCAGACCGCCATGGCGATGTCGCCTTGCAGGTGAATCTGGGTGATGCAGTGGGGCGGGTCGACGCTGTGGCATTCCGTCGCCAGGTCGCCCTTGCTGGCGCTGTTCCAGGGGTAGAACAGGCCCTGGTAGCCGAGGGCCTTCGCGTTGGCTCGGGCGCCGGGCAGGGTCCGGTACCGGTACTCCACGATCGACTTCGCGACGTCGGGATGGAGCAGCAGCAGGCCCGGGTACATCCAGGTCTCGGCGTCCCAGAAGATCAGCCCCGCGTAGTTGTCGCTGGTCAGGCCCACCGGGCTGATGCTGTCGCTGCGGTTCTGCCGGATGCTCGAGAGCAGGCCGTAGATCCCGGCGCGAAGCCAGTCCTGCAGGTCCGGCCGCCCCGGCACCACGACATCGCTTTTCCACAGCCCGGCCCAGGCGGCGGAATGCGCCGAGAACAGGCTGGACCAGCCCTGGGTGGCCGCCTGCTGGGAGGCCGCGAGCGCGGACTTCTCCGGGTTGCCGGAGCTCAGCGCGGTGTCGACGCCCACGTACTTGGCGAACTCGTACGACTGGCCCGAGCGCACCCGGAATCCGAGGGTCTGGCTGGCGGTCAGGTTGGCGGCGGCGGTCCGGGTCGTCGACGAGACGGTGACGCCCTGGCCGGAGGCGAGCGTGGAGGCGACGGCACCGGCGACGTTCGTCGTCTCCGTGCTGAAGGTGACGTCCTGGGTCAGGGCGCCGGACTGCGCACCTCCGCCGGTCTGCACGACCCGCCGCGCCCCGGCACCGTCGATCACATCGCTCACGCTCGCGTCACCGTTCCAGTGCGGCGTGATGCTCACCCGGACCGCGCCGACGTGTTCGTGCACCCGGTCGGCGAGCACGTCGTACACCAGGTCGGTCGCCTTCTTGCCGGTGCTCGTCGTCCACGTCAGGGACGTGCGTAGCAGCCCGCAGCGCAGGTAGAGGGTCTGTCGGAAGTTGGAGATGCGGTCCACCGGCGTGCTGGCGGTGTAGGTCTCACGTCCGGCGCCGACGGTCAGCGTCGACCAGGTCGGGATCGCGGCGATCGCCTGCCGGCCGCCGGCCAGGTTCGGATCCTGCGCGTACAGGCCGGCGACGATGGCGCCGTCGTAGCGCGGGGTGTACAGGGGCCAGCCCGTCTTCTCCCCGGTGGCGACGTAGCCCATCCCGGTCGGTGGCACCCGCTGGCCGAAGTACCCGTTCCCGACGAAGGCGTGCCGGAAGAACGCCGGGTCGAACGTGGACGTCGACAGCACCCAGCCGGCGTCCGACCCGCTGGGGCAGGGGCTGGTGTCGGCGGCCACCGCGGACGCGCTCGGTGCGGCCACGGCCGGACTGGCCGCGAGCGCGACCGCGCTTGACATCCCGAGCGCGCAGATCAGCACACCCGCGAGCCGGCGGCGACGCCGTGGCGGTCCGAACCGAACGGCGGGGGGTGCGACATGACGTGCTGACACGGCAATCCCCTTCCGTGTGGACCAACCGACGATCCCCTTCCCGGTGGACAGAGAGGAGAAACCGACCCCGGGAGGGTTCGGAGGGGTTCCAGGTCCGGCTTCCCTGTCCGGCCGAACGCAGGACGGGGAAGACCCACACTCCTGGCGCGGTTGGACATCACGGAGAACCGCCGGCCGCCCCGACAAAGAGAACAAAACGTGAGATGTGTTACCTGCGGGATCGAGCTGGATCCCGAGCGAGCCGAGAAGTACGACTACTGCACGGCACCCGACTGCCGGAAGGCGAACGCCAGGGGCTTGACAATGGTGGCGGTGGGCGTGAACAAGTCCGCCGACCAGTACGAGATCCTGGACGAGGAGACCCGACGGGAGATGGCGGACGGGACGTATCACGATCCTCGCCGCGGCTCGTTCGGCCGGCGCGAGCCGGCGCGAGCGACCGGGCCCGCGGGGGCGCGGGAGCCTTCCCCGTCGATGCGGCGTCCGGTCCCGCAGTCGGGGGATCCACGTCCGGGCGCGCCGTCCCGCCGCAGGTGGACGGAGTCACAGGAGAAGCTGGCCCTGCTCTACAACGAGCAGGGAGCCCGCCCGGACGAGATCGCCGAGCGGCTGGGCGTCTCCACGTACCTGGCCACCCAGATCGTTCTCGGCGCCAGGAATCGCCGGAAGCGCTGAGCTCCAGCGGCCGGGGCGGGAGGCAGCGGCCGACGGCGTCCGTCCCGGGCAGCCAGGCTTGTCCGGTGCCGGCGGTGGGTAGTTCCCCAGCGCGGAGCCGTGCAGGCGCGGCTCCCTCACTCTGGAGGCGGAACGAGATGGGAATCGGCGTTAGCGTCTTCCTGATCGCTGTCGGCGCCATTCTGACGTTCGCGACCGACGTGTCGGTGTCCGGGCTCAACCTGGACGTCGTCGGCGTCGTCCTCATGGTCGCCGGCCTGATCGGGCTGCTGATGACGCTGCTCGTGTGGGGTCCTCGACGGCGCGCGGTCGACGAGACCGTGGTCGACCGTCCGGTGACCGGCCGTCGCGTCGTTCGGCGGCGTCCGGCGGTCGAGGAGCGCGTGTACGACGAGGACCTGTAAGGACGACACAGTCGGACGCCGAAGCGGCCCGAGCCCGAGACGGCCGGGCCGCTTCGGCGTCTCGGCTGACTCCGATCGTGGCTGGGCGTCGGGAAGCGACGGAGGCCTTTGGCGGGACGTTTTCCGGTGCGCCATCCCACCCGCCGGGAGGTGTGTGGGCGGTCCGGGCGCGCGGTGGGCATCATGGAGGCGTGATATCTCTCGGCCTCGCGCTGCGGCTGCGGGACGCCGGCCTGATCTGGGAGCCTGCCCCGGGCGACCGGTTCGCCATCCCGAACAGGGGCATGGACGAGGACGTCTTCGTGCTGAGCACGATGACCATCGAGGTGCACGACCTGCCCGGCCGTACGGTGATCGGCTTCAACGGCACCACCGAGTGGGCGCTCGACGACGTGGACAAGGACGCCACCATCTGGCTGCCCCGCGAGGACCAGTTGCGCGAGTTGCTCGGCGACGCGTTCCGCCGGCTGGAGCGGGCCGGCGCGGGCTGGCGGGCGGTGGTGATGATCTGGGAGGAGATCGTCGACTTCACCGCGGCCGACCCGGAGACCGCGTACGCAGAGGCCCTGGTGCACCTGCTGGCGGCCGGCAGCACGACCCCCGGCCACTGGACCTGACCCGGAGGTCAGCAGGCCAGGGCCCGGCCTGCTGGCTCCAGAACGGTCCCTCGCGGAGGTCCGGCGGGCTGACGTACGCGTACGGCGCCTCGATCGCGCTGTCCCCCGGCGAGACGCCGTAGTTCACCGCGTCGAGGGTGATCCCGACGTCGAAGTGCTCCGGCCAGAGCACCGGCGTCGCGGGCTGCCCCACCTCGGCAGCCAGCGCACGCAGTGCGGCGTCCCCGGTCGTCCAGGCGGCGGCCAGCTCGGCGCCGGCGGCGGGATCGACCCGGATGGGGTCGGAGGGCCGGACGCCCGACCCGTCGCGGTACGCCCCTTCGAGCCCGCCGGGCCGCAGGCCGGCGGCGGCCGCCAGCGACTCGTACGTCCCGGTCAGCGGCAGCCGCAGCTCCTGGCCCGCCCGGTGGAGCACGAGGTCGGTCCCGTAGACGCCCAGGCGGGTGAGGTCCTCGAACGGCCGCGACGAGCCGAAGCCGCCGGGACGGGCGGCCAGGCGCATCGTGCCGGTGGCCCGGAACTGCGGCCCCGCGACCAGCAGCTCGGCCACCCCGTGCAGGCTGCGCCTGGTGGCGACGAGAGCGTCCATGGCCGCCCCTGTCGACTCGACGAAGCTCATGGTCCTCCGATCTGCGCGCACAGCCTCGATCGTCGCCGAGTCTCCTGCACTCCGGCCAGCGTCGCGCTGGTTTCGTCGGCGCCGCCCGATACGGTCGCGGTGTGTCGCCCGACGACCCGACCCTCACCCGACGTGCGCTCAACCGCGCCCTGCTCGCGCGCCAGTCGCTGCTGGGTCGGGCGACGTCGCCGCGGCCGCGGATGCTGGAGCGGATGGGCGGGCCGCAGGCTTCCGCCCGGCGGGCAGTCGCCGAGGAGGCCGATCGGCTGGCCGCCTTCCGCCTCTGAGCTCTGGCGCATGCCTGCCGGACCGGGTTGGGTGTCCGTGTGGACGTGTCTCCGGAGCCGGACCGCAATGCGCCGCCGGCCGTCGTGGTCATCTTCGGCGCGTCGGGGGACCTGACCCGGCGCAAGCTGGTGCCGGCGGTGCAGAGCCTTGCGCGCGGCAAGCGGCTGCCGTCGGAGTTCGCGGTCGTCGGCGTCGCGCGGACGCCGATGGACGACAGTCGGTTCCGCCGGCTGGTGCTCGGGGAGGACAGCCTGTCCGATACACCGGAGCTGGTCGAGGGCTTCCACTACCTGGCCGGCGGCTACGACGACCCGGCAACGTACCACCGCCTGCGGGAGCTGCTCGACGACCTGGACGGGCGGTGCGCGACCGCGGGCAACCGGCTGTTCTACCTGGCCACGCCGCCGGAGGCGTTCCCGCACATCATCACCGGGCTCGGCACCGCGGGGCTGAACCGGCCGGCGGACGGGTCGTTCGCCCGGGTCGTGATCGAGAAGCCGTACGGCCGGGACGAGCGCACCGCCAACCAGCTCGACCGGACCGTGCACGCGGTGTTCGACGAGCGGCAGGTGTTCCGGATCGACCACTACCTCGGCAAGGACACGGTGCAGAACGTGCTGGCGCTGCGCTTCGCCAACGCGGTCTTCGAGCCGATATGGAACCGCACCTGGGTCGACCACGTGCAGATCACCGTGGCCGAGACGCTCGGCGTCGGCACCCGCGGCAGCTTCTACGAGGGCGCCGGTGCCACCCGGGACATCCTGCAGAACCACGTGCTCCAGGTGCTCGCGCTGGCGCTGATGGAGCCGCCGACCTCGTTCTCCGCGGAGGCGGTCCGCAACGAGAAGGTCAAGCTGCTGGAGGCCATCCGGGTGCCGACGAGCGAGGACGTGCCGCGCATCGGCGTGCGCGGCCAGTACAGTCGCGGCGGCACCCGGGCGGAGCTGATGCCCGGCTACCGGGAAGAGCCGGGAGTGGACCCGCTGTCGCGGACCGAGACGTTCGCCGCGCTCCGGCTGGACGTGGACAACTGGCGCTGGGCCGGCGTGCCGTTCTACGTGCGGACCGGCAAGCGGCTGCCGCGACGCCTGACCGAGGTGGCGCTGCAGTTCCAGCGGCCGCCGCACCTGCCGATCAGCGCCAACCAGGCGTCCGAGCTCGCCCCGGACGCACTGGTGCTGCGGATCCAGCCCGACGAGGGCATCGCGCTGCGCTTCGGCGCCAAGGTGCCGGGGCACAGCTTCCGGGTCCGCTCCGCGAGCATGCAGTTCTCGTACGGGGAGGCGTTCCCGGAGGAGTCGCCCGAGGCGTACGAGCGGCTATTGCTCGACGCGCTGCTCGGCGATCCGACCCTGTTCATCCGCTCGGACGAGGTACTGCGCTGCTGGCGGATCGTCGACCCGGTGATCGGCCGGTGGGCGGACGATCCCTCGCCGATCCCGACGTACGAGGCGGCCTCCTGGGGCCCGACCGAGGCCGATCGACTGCTCGAACGGGACGGGCGCGGCTGGCGCAACGGCTGAGACCGCAGCCGGCTCCCGCGGAGGCTGGTCAGGGACCGGACGGCGTCGGACTAGGGGGCGGCGAGCCCGAGCCGGACGTGCTGGTCGCGGCCGAAGTGGTCCCAGCCGAGGTGGTCGCTGCCGTGGTCGCGGACTCCGTCGTCGCCGCCGGCTGAGTCGGCGCCGGAGCGGTGGGTGCCGGGGTCGTCGGCGGCGGGGTCGTCGGCGGCGGGGTCGTCGGCGGCGGGGTCGTGGGCGGCGGGGTCGTGGGCGGCGGGGTCGTCGGCGCCGGGGTCGTGGGTGGCGGGGTCGTAGGTGGCGGCGTGGTGGGTGCCGGCGTGAGGGTTCCCGGCGGCTTGGTGGCCA
>WNGJ01004019.1_pt1 | contig 26004 bp, 21 predicted proteins | sample 5400611 | NCBI WGS metagenome assembly WNGJ01 (sample SAMN13153375, study PRJNA577476) | soil metagenome | isolation source: 40 cm soil or saprolite under Garry oak tree replicate 1 | place: USA:California | collected 2016-06-15
GCGGCGTCACCCGGTCCGGCGTGCTGATCCGGTCCGACCACCTGGGCCATCTCACGGAGCCGGGTCGAGAGGCCATGAAGGCCTACGGCGTGACGACCGTCATCGACCTGCGCAGCCCATCGGAGGTCCTGAGCTCACCGAACCCGTTCGCCGACGGCGCGGTGGCGGAATACATCCACAGCCCGCTTATCGACGACGCGAACATGAACAAGCTCGGCGACGCGGGAGACATGCTGCAGCGATACCTTCGGATCGTCGACATCGGGCCTCGAGCGTTCCGCAAAGTCTTCGACGCCATGGCCGAGTCTGAAGGCGGAGTGCTCTTCCACTGCTTTGCGGGCAAGGACCGCACCGGCCTGGTGGCCGCGATGCTGCTTGCGCTGGCCGGCGTGGCCCCGGAACACATCGCGGCCGACTATGCCGAAACCGATGAACAGCTCGCCAATCAGTATCAGGTGTGGATCAGCGAGGCCGAGCCGGACAAACGTGAGGCGTTCCGCGATGAGCTCCAATGCCCGCCGGACCGAATCCTTGGCGTGCTTGACCACTTACAAAGCAGGTGGGGCGGAATCGAGGGCTACCTCGAAGCCGCAGGGATGACGCCCGAGAACATCGACCGCATCGGCGCGAAGCTTGCCTGACGTTCGACAATCAAAACGTCGTGGGGGAGCAACAGCCGAACCAAGCTGAATCAACCGCGCCCGGAAGGCTGATCCCTCACAGGGTCGTCGTGGATGGGGTCCCGGTCTTCTGGCTCGAGGTGCCGGCTCCGCTGCGCGCGATGCTGATCTTCCGGGTGGGGCAGGTCGACGAGACCCTACCCACCCATGGGATCACCCACCTGGTGGAGCACCTGGCCATGTATCCGCTGATGCAGAATCTCGAGGCGGCCAACCGCATCAACGCGCGAGTCGAACCTTTCCGCACCCGATTCATGGCCAGCGGGACCCCAGAGGAGATCGCGACGTTCCTCGCCGACGTGACCACGAGCCTGACGAACCTGCCCCTCGACCGTCTCGAAAACGAGAAGAAAGTCCTGCGCACGGAGGCCGCCAACCGGACCGGCGGCTCGCTAAAGGCGGCCTGGAGCTGGCGTTTCGGCGCGGCGGGTCCTGGTCTCCTCGACTTCGACGAGTTGGGGCTGCGCTGGCTCGGTCCCGAACCCATCAATCAGTGGGCGCAGGACCGATTCACCGCCGGCAACGCGGTCCTGTGGCTGTCCGGTCCAGTGCCCGAGAACCTCAAGCTGAACCTGCGGCCCGGGACGCGCAAACCCCTGCCTGAGCTCAGTCAGCTCCCGTCCAAGACGCCCGCGGTCTATCAGCAGGGTGACCGCTGGGTTCTGCTCTCGATGCTGGGCGCGCGCGGCAGCGCCCTCGCCGTCGGTACGCGGATACTGGACGGCAGGCTTCGCGAGCGTCTCCGACACCAGCAGTCGCTGGCCTACGAGGTCAACGCCAACTACCAGCGCCTCAACAGCGAGCTGGCTGAGATCACCTCCTTCGCCGACTCGCTCGCACCCAGCGCGCGCGAGGCCGCTGGGGCATTGGTTGAAGTTGCGCGAAGTCTCGCCGAAAGCGGGCCGACAGCCCAAGAGCTTTCCGCGGTGCTCGCGGAGAGGCGGCGTATGAACGAGCATCCAGAGGCGCCGTTGGCGCGGCTCGAGCAGGTTGCCATGGAGGAGCTGGAGGGTCTTGAGCCCAAAACCGTGGCAGAGCTGGACGCAGAGGCCGATGCGCTGACCCCCGGGGAGATCGCTGCCGCGTTCAAAGCCTCATTTCCAACCTCCTATCTCTCGCTGCCAAGAGAGATTCCGATGACGGTCGAAGGCTTCACCCCGGTTCCCACCAGCTCCGGGGCGCGAATCAAGGGCGCACGGGTCGATCCGATGCCCGGATCGGGGCATTCGGATGTCATCGACTTCTCCGCCGAAGGCATATCGCTGATGCAGCCCAACCGGACCGTGATAGGGATGAGGTGGCCCGAGGTGGCGGTCGCTCTGTGGTGGAGTGACGGCCGGCGCACTCTCATCGGGCCGGACGGTTCGGGCATCAACATCATTCCCGCCAAGTGGCGTTCCGTCGAATCGCTGCTCGCGGCGATCCGCCAGTGGGTGCCGGCGGACAGGTGGATCCCAATGGACGAGCCCGGCACGCTTCCGCGCCAGGAAGGTCCGATCTGCGCGATCTGCGAATCCACGCCGGCCATCGAGGTGACGTTCCAGGACACCCGGTCGCTGCTGATGATCTGGTTCAAGAGGGTACACGGCGTGCTCTGCCGCGATTGTGGAATCGCGAAGTTTCGCGAAGTTCAACGAAGGGTGCTGGTGCGGGGATGGTGGAGCATCCCGGGCTTGCTGGCGACGCCCATCGCCCTGCTCTACAACACGGTGGTCTACTTCAGGTTCAAAAGGCTCGCCGTCCCCATCCACTCTTCTGGCATCACTCCATTGCCGAAGGGCCGAACGGTTTGGCTTGACCCGGGGATGCTGATTCCAGCCGGCCTGGCGCTGGCGCTGATCTGGATCTTCTGGCCGCGCTGACCTATTTCAGCCCAACCGACTCACGGACGCCTTGATAGGCGGCAAGCGGCGCGCCCAGGTATCCCCATGGAAGGGTCTGGATGCCAGGTCCGATCTGCTCGAGCTCCTTGCGCAGCAGGTCGCGCGCTCCCATCAGGTAGAAGGCGCAAGCGAACATCTCTCTGTTCTGCGGCTCCAGCGGCGAGGGCCGGCGCGCCGGCGAGCCGAGATATTTCTGATAGGCGTCGTTGATGTCCTTCTGCACGTCGGGCTGCTGAAAATACCTGCTGGCGTGGACATCGGCGTCACCTGCCATGCGGTCCGCGACCCATTGCTCGAAGTGGCCGTCCGGTACAAGCACCCACTGGGGACTCCCGTCGGGCTCGTTGGCGAGCCGTTTGCGTATGAAATCCCACATCAGGTCATGTGAACCATTCCAGCGTGCGCTCACAAACGTGGTGTAGCCAAGGGCGCCCAGCTCGGTCTGGGGGTTGAGGCGCGACACGTTTTCCCAACGTGACGTCGCCTCTTCCAGAGGAAGGCCCAACCCGACCGCGCTCCACAGCAGGGCGATCCATGGGGCGCTGTCGTTGGGATCGAGGACGATCGCGTGTTGGAGTTGGTCCTCCGCGTGACCGAGCCACTCGTGGAAACCCTTCATCTGGTCCGACGACACATATTCCGGTTCTGCCCCGCTGCGTACGTGCCATGCGTAATGAACCCCGCACGCTCCCCACAACAGCCTCGCGAGGGGCTCGTCCGGGCGCTCCTGCACCCATCGATCGACCCATTTGAGGTCGGTCGAACCCAGCGCAACGGCGTCGACGAGGAACTCGCGGCGTGTCCGGTCACGTGTCGACCTCAGCGCCGACTCAACCGCGGCCCAGTCGAGCGCCGCGGCTGACTTCCTCAGCTCAGCTGCCTGCGCATCTCCGCGCGCGTGGTCGATGAACGGCTTCGTCTGCTTCCCAAACAACGGCATGCGCTACACCCCCACGGATCACTTTAGGTACTCATGGCCGGGGCCTCGGCGTCCTTTACAGGCTGGGTTGGCGTAGCCACGCGGGTCGGAGAGAATCCGAGCTGCCGAAACATCAAACAGGAGACTCCCCATGAAAGAAAGAACGCCAGTCGTCACGCAGCTCTACCGGCTCAGCATCGAGCCCCGCGTCGTCGAACACCTGAGCAAGCTCGCGGCACGCACCGGAGAGCCCAAGACGCGGCTCGCGAGGCGGCTTTTCACTGAGGCTGTGATGACCTTCAAACCGGCGACGAGGTCGAAGAACGGCGCCAAGCCTTAGCCCTGTTCCCGTTCCGGGTCGACGGCGTGGCCGCCGGGAGGATTCGCGTACATCGCCTCGATCTGCGGCTGGTACTTGCTGCTGATCACGCGGCGCTTGAGCTTCATCGTGGGCGTCAGCTCTTCGGATTCCGGCGACCACTCGGTCGGCAGGATCGTGAAACGCTTGAACTGCTCGACGCGCGAGAGGTGAGTGTTGGCCGCGGTCAGCGCGCGCCTGATCTCATCGATGACGGCCTCTTGCTCGGCGAGCTCGGCCATGGAGGATGCAGCGATCCCGCGTGTCTTCGCCCAGGCTGGAGCGACCTGCGGATCGAGCACGACGAGGACCGAGATGAAGTTCCGCGCGTCGCCGACAGCGACGGCCTGGCCGATGATCGGGCTGGCCTTGGCCTGCGCTTCCAGGTTGGCGGGGGAGATGTTCTTGCCGGCCGAGGTGATGATCAGCTCTTTCTTGCGGTCGATGATCCGGAACTGCCCGTTCGGCCCGGGCTCGGCGATGTCCCCGCTGTGAACCCATCCGTCGGAGTCGATCATGTCCGCGGTCTTGGCCGGTTCCTTGTAGTACCCAACCATCACGTTCCCGCCGCGCACCAGCAGCTCGCCGTCCTCGCCCAACCGGACCTCGACCCCAGGCATCGGCCTGCCGATCGACGGCGCCTGGTGATCGTCCATCGGCACGACGGTGGCGGGACCGGTGAGCTCGCTCATGCCCCAGACCTCGTAAAGGGGCATCCCCAGCGCGCCCCAGAACTCATGCACCTCCTGGCGGCAAGGAGCGGTTGAGGTGATTGCCGTCTCGCAGCGATCCAGGCCCACCTTGGAGCGCAAGAGGACGAAGAGCGGCTGCGCCCGCTCGACCCCGGCAGCGAGCTCGGGTGGCACCGGTTGACCCTGGTGGCGCAGTCGATAGGCGGAGGTGGCCGCGGACAGGGCGCCCTGCACCATCTTCCGTTTGTCTTCATCCGGCTCGGCCGCGATGCCTGCCTGCAGGCCGGCCATCAGCTTTTCCCAGACCCTGGGCACGCCGACGAAAAATGTCGGCCGGGCTTCGACGAGGTAGGGAAGGAGCTGGTTCGGGTCCGGGCACAGCCACACTTCGTGGCCGAGGTGGATGCCTCGCCACTGCGAGGTGAAGCGCTCGGCCACGTGCGCAAGCGGCAGGTAGCTGACCAGTGTCTGCGGCTCGATCGCCCAGAAGCGCTGGACGGACTCGAGCGTCCAGATGATGTTGTTGTGCGAGTACACGACACCCTTTGGCGGTCCGGTCGTGCCTGACGTGTAGATCAATGACACCGTGTCCTCGGGACCGACCGCGCGCCACGATTCGTCAAACGTCTTGGGCTCGGCTGCGTACATCTGGCGGCCCTTTGCGACCAGTGACTCCCACGACGTCACGCCCTCCGGGGCCGGCCCGCGCACCAGCACCAGGTGCCGCAGATTGGGGGTCGACGACCGGATGGCCAGGAACTTCTCGAGGAAGCCCTCGTCCTCGATGAACGCAACCGTGGCTTCCGAGTGGTTGGCGACATACTCGAGCTGCTCGGGGGCCAGCGTGTTGTAGACGCTGATCGCCGCGCCACCGGCGTGTACGATCCCCAGGTCTGCGATCACATGCTCGGGCGCGTTGCGCGCCATGATCAAGCCGAACTGCCCGGGCCCGAATCCAAGCGAGCGCAGGGCGAGGGTGACCGCCGCCACCTCGTCACGGTAGTCACCCCAGGTCAGAGTGCGCCAGCCGCCGTTTTCCTTCCATCTCAGCGCCGGCCGGTCACCCCACTTCACGACCGCGTCGCTGAAAATGGTGCAGACGGTCTTTCCCGATACAGCCGCATCGATGGTGGCGCGCTCCGCGATCACGTCCTGCATCAGGGCTCGGGAATACACTACTCGTTGGTGCTGGGGCGAGCTTGATCTACGTTCGATCACGTCGTTTGATCGTGACCCTCGGCGTGGCGGGGGTGGCGTGGATTGCGGCCTTTGGCGCGCTCACGGTCGGCGCTTTCGCACTGTCCGGAGCTGCCGTCGCGGGATTCGCGTTCGCCGCGGGTGCAGCAGGCGGGGCCGGAGTCGTGATCTGGTGCCTGGTCCAGCTCCTCAACTGGCCCCCGGCTCGGCTCGCCCTGTTCCGAGACCGGCTGCTGGTCATCCAGGGCCGGCACGAGATGCGGGCCGTTTGGGGGCACATGGAATCGGTCACGCTGACCGAGCCCCACTCCTGGCCAAACGTCAGGGTGACGGATCGCCTTACCATCCAGCTGAAGGACGAGCCGGCCCTGACCTTCAAACCGGCCGTCGTCGGGCTGGAGCCCTCCGCCTGCCGCGACCTGATCCTGAGGCTGCGCGACGACCCCAAGCTCCGCTCCAGGCTGCCCGAGTTCGATTCGTTGCGCGACCTGGCGATCTCGCCGGTCGTCGCCGGTGAGCTTATAGAGCCTCGTTTGTAGCCCGCGAGGCGATCATGATCGCTGCTGTGATCTCGCTCACGGGACACGACTTCATTGACGTGGCCGACCTCGACCGCAAGCAGCTGCGCCAGATCCTCGACCGGGCCCATGCGATCAAAGCCGGCCGGTGGTCTGAGCGGCCCCTCGGCGGCCGCCACATCGCGATGCTTTTCCAGAAGCCGTCGCACCGGACCCGGGTTTCGTTCGAGGTCGGGATCGCCAGGCTCGGCGGCTCGACGACCACCCTGACGGAGAACGACGTCCAGCTTGGCGTCCGCGAGTCGGTGTCAGACGCAGCGCGGGTGCTCGACCGTTACGTCGACGGCGTGGTGGCGCGTTTGCGCTCACATGAGGACCTGGTCCGGCTCGCCGACGCCTCGGAGAAGCCGGTGATCAACGGTCTCACCGATCGCTCACATCCGTGCCAGGTGCTCGCCGACTTGATGACCATCGAAGAGGTCCGCGGCGATCTGAGGTCTCAGCATCTCGTCTATATCGGGGACGGCAACAACATCGCCACGTCGCTCATCGAGGCATCGGCGCTGAGCGGGTTCGCCCTGACCGTGATCAGCCCGCCCGGCCACCAGCCGCCGGCATCCGTGCTCGAGCGCGCGCGTAGCATCGACTCCGGGACCCATACGGTCGCTCTCACGGACGACATCACAAATCTTGACGGAGCAACAGCGATCTACACCGACGTATGGACGTCGATGGGGCAGGAACGGGAGCAGCAGGCCCGCCGCAAAGCCTTCATGCGCTATCAGGTCAACCAGGCCGTGATGGACATGGCGCCCAACGCCGTCTTCATGCACTGCCTCCCTGCGCATCGCGGCGAGGAGGTGACCGATGAGGTCATCGACGGTCCGCGGTCAGTCGTATTTCAGCAGGCCGGCAACCGGCTCTACGCCCAGATGGCGTTGATGAGTGAAATTTTTGGCGAGGGCGTCGCGCGCGCGCAAGGCGCCGGCCAATGAGCTTCATCTCCCAGTTCTGGCTGCAGCTGCTGGAGGTCGTCCGCCACCTCGGCCCGGTCGAGATCATCGACGTCATCGTGGTCACATTCGTTCTCTATCAGCTGCTCCGGCTGCTCCGCGGCACCCAGGGCACACAGATCCTGGTCGGTCTGGTCTTGCTCGCGGTGGTCGGCTTCGTTTCGACGACGTTCAACCTCATCCTGCTGTCCTGGCTGTTCCGCAACGCGACCTTCTTCATCATCATCGCCGTCATCGTCATGTTCCAGCCCGAGCTGCGCCGGGCGTTTGATCAGCTGGGGCGCATGGGTAACATCGGGCGTCCGCTCTCCCGCTACAACACGCGTCAGTACAACCAGGCGATCTCGGAAGCGATCCGCGCCGCGGAGCGGCTGAGCACGAAGCGGACCGGCGCCTTGATCGCCTTTGAGCGCGAGGTCGGGCTCGAGGACTACGCCGCCACGGGGGTCCGCATCAACGGCGAGATCTCGGCCGAGATGCTGCAGTCGATCTTCTACCCGCACTCGCCGCTGCACGACGGAGCGGTGATCGTGCGCGGCAACCGGATCGTGGCCGCGGGTTGCTTGCTGCCGCTGCCCGAAGAGGGCACGGTGCGGGAGCGGCTCGGCACGCGCCATCGCGCGGCGCTCGGCCTCTCGCTGGCGTCCGACGCGCTCGTGCTCGTAATTTCCGAGGAGACGGGAAACATCTCAGTGATCGAAGAGGGGAAGATCAGCCGCAATCTCGATGCCGACAGCCTCCGCCGCCGGATTGCGCTCAAAGTCGCCTCGCCGAACGGCAACGGCATCTTCCGGTTCAGGCGATGAGCTGGAACCTGGTCACCGACGAGTGGCGCCTCAAAGTGCTGGCGCTGGCGCTCGCGGTGCTCATGCTGGGCGCGGTGGCTTTCTCGCAGAACCCGCCGACGAGCAAGACCATGACGTTTCCGATCAGCTACACGGTCCCGCCGAACATCATGCTTATCAACCCACCCACCAAGACGGACGTGACCTTCTCGGGGCTGGCAGATGTCATCAAGAACGTGAATCCCAACAACCTGATCGTTTCGGTCGACGCGACGCGGGCGCAGCCCGGTCCGGCGGTGAGCTTGAATGTGAACGCGAAGTCTCTGCTCCCGCCCGGCAGCGTGCAGGTTCAGAACCCGCCGCCGATAGCCGTGCAGGTCGATGCGCGCCAGGTCCGGGAGCTGCCGGTGCAGGTCAGCGCGCGGGCCGCGGCCGGCTTCACCATCACCAAGACCAACGCGATCTGTCCAGGATCCCCCAACCCCAACCCATGCAAGGTTCACTTCGACGGACCCCTCAGCTGGGAGACCAACCTGAGCGCGACGGCCTCGCTTCCGGGCCTGGTCAACGTCAACACGATCGACTCGCCAAACCAGCCGGTCCTGCTCTCGAACAGCAACGGAACCATCGACCTCTCGTCCTGCCGGACGCAGCCATGCGTCAACCTGGACGTGACCTCGGTGAACCTCCACGTGGAGGCGGCGCCGGGCGCCTCGAGCAGCACCGTGCCGCTCCTCGATGCGCCACCGTCGCACCCGCCGCCGGCCGGCTATCGGGTGACAGGCATCACCGTCACCCCGGCCACGGTGGTCATCAACGGCGACCCCGCCGTGCTGGGCCGGATTCGGAGCATCTCTCTGCCACCGGTCGATCTCAGCAACAGCACGTCGGACGCGTCGTTCACGGTCGCCATCCCATACGCGGCCGGCGTTACGGGCTCGCCCGCCAACGCGACCGTCCGGTACTCGATCGCGCAGAATCCGAACGTGAGCCCCAGCCCGCCGTAGTAACCTGACGGCTTCCGCAGCCGTTCCAATGTCCCAGCAGCAAGTCGAAATAGACGCCCCAGGAGTTCTAGTAGAGGTAAAAGAGAATGTGCGGGATCATCGGGTATCTCGGCGGCCGTGAAGCGACGCCGATCCTCATGGAGAGCCTCAAACGCCTCGAGTACCGGGGCTACGACTCCGCGGGGGTAGCCGTCCTGGAGCTGCCGAAGGCCGGCGAGGCGACCCGGACGAGCGTGACCAAGTCAGAGGCCAAGGTCGACACCCTGATCGAGAAGCTCGAGGCGAACATGCCGTCGGGCAGGCTCGGCATCGGCCACACCCGTTGGGCGACGCACGGCAAGCCGACCTACATCAACGCCCACCCGCACACGGACTGCCACGGCAAGATCTTCGTGGTCCACAACGGGATCATCGAGAACTTCGCCGAGCTCAAGGCCGAGCTGCAGGCAGCCGGGCACGAGTTTCCATCCGATACCGACACCGAGGTGGTTCCGCACCTCATCGAAGCCAACTACAAGGGCGACTTCCTGGCCGCGGTCCGGGCCGCCCTCAAGCGCATCCGCGGCGCCTACGCGCTGGCGATGTTCTCGAGCGACGACCCCGAGCTCCTGGTCGGCGCGCGGCTCAACGCCCCGCTGGTCGTCGGCCTGGGCGACGAGGAGTACTACATCGCCTCCGATATCACCGCGATCATCCCCTACACCAAGCGTGTGTTGGTGCTGGGCGAGGGTGAGGTCGCCGCCATCACCCCGTTGGGCGCGGAGGTTTCAACGCTCGACGGTGTCACCGTGAAGCCGAAGATCGTGCACGTCGACTGGGACGTGGCGCAGGCGCAGAAGGGCGGCTTCCCGCACTTCATGCTCAAGGAGATCCACGAGACCCCGGAGGCGGTCGCCAACGCCAGCCGCGGCCGGCTGTCCGACGACGGCGTCGTTTCGTTCCGCGAGTTCGACATCCCCGACGAGCAGCTGCGCGGCATCAAGGACGTCCTGCTCCTCGGCATGGGCACCTCGCTGCACGCGGCGATGATCGGCGAGTACGTGATCGAGGACTGGGCCGGGATTCCGGCTCGTGCGGAGGACGCCTCCGAGTTCCGGTACCGGCGTCCGACGGTCGGCGACAAGACGCTGGACGTCGTGATCACCCAATCGGGAGAGACGGCTGACACCCTGGTGGCGCTCCAGCAGGCGAAGGCCCGCGGCGCCCTCACCGTCGCCGTGACCAACGTCATCGCCAGCTCCGCGGCGCGGGACGCCGACGGGGCCATCTACCTGCACGCGGGGCCAGAGATCGGGGTCGCGTCGACCAAGACCTTGCTTGCGCACATGGTCAGCCTCTACCTGTTGGCCCTGCGCATCGCCAGCGTCAACGGCAGGGTGTCGCTCGAGCGGCGGCAGGAGCTGGTCGAAGCCCTGAGGGTTCTGCCGGACCAGGTGCGCGGCATCCTGGCGCGGGACAAGGAGATCGCGGAGCTCGCCGACAAGTACAGCCAGTACCGCAATTTCATGTATGCCGGCCGCGGCCTGGGTTATCCGGTCGCGCTCGAAGGCGCTCTCAAGCTCAAGGAGATCTCGTACGCGCATGCGGAAGGGACCTCCGGGGGCGAGCTGAAGCACGGGCCCATCGCCCTTCTCGACGACCAGTTCCCGGTCGTCGCGATCTGCACCGCCAGCTCGACCAAGGACAAGATGGTCAGCAACGTCCACGAGATCGTCGCCCGCAACGCACCGGTCCTCGCGTTGGTGACGGAAGGGGATCGCTCGCTGGACGGCGTCGCGACCGACCTGTTCGTGATGCCGCAGGTCGAGGACGCGATGTCCGCGATTCTCAATACCGTGATGCTGCAGCTCTTTGCCTACCACGTGGCGGTCAAGCTGGGCCAGAACGTAGACCAACCCCGCAACCTGGCCAAATCCGTAACGGTCGAATACAAAATGGTGTGCAGTGCAGCGCATCGGAGTAGACGCCGTCTCGGTTGACCGGATCGCGCTCGCGGTCAAGCGCTCCGGCCCCGGGTTCCTGGACAAGGTCTACACCCCCGCGGAGCAGGCCTACTGCGCCGGCAACGACGAACGCCTCGCCGGCCGCTGGGCCGCCAAAGAGGCCGTGATCAAATGCTTCGACGGGACCGGAATCTGCTTCCCGCGCCGCCGGATCGAGGTCCTTCCCGGGCCCAACGGCGCCCCTCGCGCGAGGCTGCTCGGTGACGATCGCGGCGCGCAGGTCGAGGTGAGCATCACGCACCACAGCCGGCTCGCCGTGGCCACGGCCCACCTCGAGATCTCCGCCGCCGGAGCGATGTTGCACGCGCCCGACGCGGTCCTCATCCCGGCCCGCCCGAAGGACGCGCACAAGGGCACCTTCGGCACCGCGATCGTGCTGGCGGGAAGCCTCGGCCTGACCGGCGCCGCCTACCTGTCGTCAACCGCCGCGGCCCGGACCGGCGCCGGGCTCGTCCGCCTGCTCGTCGCCGACACCATCTACCCGATCCTCGCCGCCAAGTGCACGGAGGTCATGGCGACGCCCGTGCCGGAGGTCGCACCGGGGGCGGTCGGGCACGCGGCCTACGACTCGATCCTCCGCCAGCTCGCGGCCGCGGAGGTGGGGATCATCGGTCCTGGACTGGGTCGCAACAGCTCGACCTGGCGGCTGGTGGTCGACCTCGCCCTTCGCGCCAAGTGTCCGCTCGTGATCGACGCCGACGGCCTGAACGCGCTCGCCGACTCGCAGCACTCCAAAGGCAAGCTGGGCAAAAACCGCGTCCTGACGCCGCATCCGGGCGAGCTGGCCCGCCTGACCGGCAAGACCGCGGAGGCGATCAACGCCGATCGCACGTCCGCGGCGCGCAAGGCCGCCAAGGAGTGGGGGGCGATCGTGGTCCTGAAGGGCGCGCACACCCTGGTCGCGCATCCGGACGGCCGGACGAGCGAGGATCCGCACGAGGTGCCGGCGCTGGCGAGCGGCGGCACCGGCGATGTCCTCTCCGGCATCATCGGCGGTCTCATCGCGCAGGGCTCGGAGCCGTACTCGGCCGCGGTGACCGGCGTCTACATCCACGCCGCGGCGGGACGCCGCATCTCCGAGCGCCTGGGCGACTCAGGGCTGCTCGCCGGCGACCTGCTGCCTGAGATCCCGCTGGTCATGAACGCGCTCCGGCAGGGCGGACTCTGACGCTGCGCTGGGCGGAGGTCGACCTCGGCGCCATCAGCGCCAACTGCGACCGCATCCTGCATCACCTGCCCAAGGGCACGAGGTTGTTCGCGGTCGTCAAGGCCGGCGGTTACGGCCACGGCGCGGTGCCGGTGGCGCATGCGGCACTCGAAGGTGGCGCGACGGGGCTTGCCGTGGCGACGCTGGAAGAGGCGGCGCAGATCCGCGGGTTGGTTGACGCAGAGCAGATCCTGGTCATGGGTGGCCTGCTGCCTGCACAGGCCAGGACCGCCGCCGCCACGGGATGCAGCGTCGCGGTCTCGAACCGGGAGCTCGCGGAAGCGCTCGCCGACTCCGAGCGTCCGGTGCCGGTGCATCTGAAGATCGACACCGGCATGGGCCGCTTCGGCTGCGCGCCCGAGGACGCGCCGGCGCTGGCGCAGCTGATCGACGAGTCGCGAGGCACGCGCTTGGCGGGCGTGTGGACCCATTTCGCCAAGTCCGAGTCAGACGCGGCCACGACGCGGCGCCAGTTCGAGCTTTTCATCGACACCGTGTCGCGCCTCGGCGTGAGCCCCGGCATGCGGCACGCCTGCAACTCGGCGGGCGCGCTCAATCATCCGGACTTCGCGCTCGATGCCGTTCGCTGCGGCATCTCGATCTACGGTTGCGAGTGGCCCGGCGCCAAACCGGGGCTGGCGCTGCGGTCGGTCGTGACACACCTCAAGACCGTCGAGAAGGGCGCCACCATCGGCTACGGCTCGCTGTGGCGCGCGCCGGGGCAGGCTCGGGTCGCGACGGTCGCGATCGGCTACGCAGACGGGGTGCACCGCGCCCGCGCCAACCGCGGGCATGTGCTCGTGCGAGGCCGCCGGGCGCCGCTGATCGGCATGGTCAGCATGGACGCGATCACCCTCGACGTGAGCGAGGTGCCGGGCGTTCAGCTAGGCGATACCGCCACCCTAATCGGCCGCGATGGCGACCAGCTGATCACCGCGGAAGAGGTTGCGGAGTGGTCGGACACGATCTCGTACGAGGTGCTGACCTCGATCGGCCCGCGCGTCGAGCGCCGCCACGTCGAATAACGGTGCACATTCCGGATGCGCTTGCGCGGCTGCGCGCGACCGACGCCGGGCAGCAGTGGCTCAGCAGCCTTGCCCGGCGCGTCGATGACTGCGTCGCGCGGTGGGACCTGCGCATCGGCGCGCCATTCCCGTCGGCTTTCACCTCGCTCACGATCCCGGCCCGGCTGCGGGATGGCACGGATGCCGTCCTCAAGATTCCGTTTCCGGACCGAGAGAGCGAGCATGAAGCGCTCGCGCTCTCCCACTGGAACGGCGACGGGGCAATCAGGCTCCTCGAGGACGAGCCGGCACTCGGCGCGTTCCTGATCGAACGCTGCGTTCCAGGCACTCCTCTGTCCGGGGTTGGCCAGGACCTGGCCCTGGACGTCCTGTCATCCCTTTTGCCACGCCTCTGGAAGCCCGCCCAGGCTCCTCCCTTCCGCACCCTGACCGACGAGGCTTCGTGGTGGGCTTCCCAGCTGCGCGAGACGTGGGTGCGGGCGGGCAAGCCGTTCGGCGAGCGGCTCGTCGACGCCGCCCTGGACGCCCTGAACAGCTTGCCCGGATCGCAAGGCGAGCCTGTCTTGCTGCATCAGGACCTGCACGGAGACAACGTCCTGCAGGCGCAGCGTGAACCGTGGCTGGCGATCGACCCCAAACCGCTCGTCGGGGAGCGAGAGTTCGGGCTCGCGCCCATCGTGCGGTCTTTTGAGTTCGGGATCGGTCGCAGCGAAGTCCGGCACCGTCTGGACCGGCTTACGTCTGAGCTCGGCCTCGACCGACAACGTGCCCGCCTTTGGTGCCTGGCGCAGACCGTGGCCTGGTCGATTGGGAGCGACTACCTGCCGCGTCATATCGAAACTGCAACCTGGCTGTTGGAGATGTGACTTGGCGCAAGATACCCGAGCCAGGGTCATGAGCCAGAACGAAACGATTCGCGTGGGCATCATCGGCGCCGGCAACATTGCGGGCCATCACATCACCGGCTATCTGCAGGCGGCCGAGCACGCTCAGGTCACCGCGATTGCCGACGTCGATGCGGAACGAGCCCGTCACCACACCGAGCGGCTCGACGATCCCGACATTTTTCTTGACTACCGCGACATGGTGGCGTCACCAAATGTTGATGCGGTCGACATCTGCCTGCCGCATCACCTGCACAAGGATGCGATCGTCGCGGCGGCGGCGGCGGGCAAGCACATCCTTTGCGAGAAGCCGCTTTGCCTGACGCTGGAAGAGGCCGCCGCCGTGACCGGCGCCGTGGCGACCGCCGGGGTCACGCTGATGTGCGCCCACAATCAGCTGTACCTTCCCGCGGTCGGCGCGGCGCGTCAGATGATTCGCGAGGGCAGGCTGGGCAAGGTGTACGCCGCTCGCACCACCGATGTCTTCGCACTCCAGCTCAACGAAGAGACACTCGGCTGGCGAGCGCGACGCGCGACCAGCGGTGGTGGCGAGCTCATCGACACTGGTTACCACCCGAACTACCTTCTGCTCCATCTCGTCGACGACACGCCGGTCAGGGTCACCGCATTGCTCAGCCGGCATCGGCTGACGTTCATGGAAGGTGAGGACACGGCCCACGTGCTGATCGAGTTCGCCGGCGGCGCGATCGGGTCGATCGTCACCGGCTGGGCGTATGAGCCCGCGAGCTGCACCGAGCGTTTTTCAGTCGTCGGAGAGCAGGGAAGCCTTTGGAGCGACGGCCGCGGCTTGTATTACAAGCCGCGCGGCGGTGAGGAGGTCACCGTTCAAGACGCGGTTGCCCAAGCTCCAGACACCTACGCGCTGGAGGTGGTCGACTTCATCGACTGCCTGCGACAAGGACGGCGGCCGCTCAACACCGAGGTCGAGGGAGTGAATGTGCTCAAGGTGATTCTCGGTGCATACGCATCGGCCGAGCGCGGAACGGTCGTGGAGTTGAAGAATCTCTAGCCGTCTGTGGGCGCCGCTGGCGCTGCTCGTCGTGCTGATCGCTCTGGTGCTCGATGCGGTCAATCGCTACGAGCCGATCGGAATCGACTTTCACACCTACCTCGCCGCCGCCGTTGTTGGCGTGCAGCACGGGTGGTCGCACATCTACGACCAGGACCTGGTCGCCGCCGCGCAGAAGCAGCTGGTGCCAGCTCAGATCGCGCAGCCTTTCCTGAGCCCTCCCACGGACGCCTGGCTGACGGCGCCGCTGACGGCGCTTCCCTACTGGGTGGCTTACTGGGTCTGGGTGGCTGTCAACCTGTCGGCGTTCGTCGCCGCGCTGGTGTGGGCGTCGCGGAGTCGGGGCCTCGAGCGCTGGGTGATCGCGGGCGCGGCGATCGCGCCCTGGTGGGTGCTCCACGCCACCAACCTCGGCCAGGTCGCCCCGCTGGTGGCGACCGGAGCCGTGCTGGCGACGCGCTTCGCCCGCGATGGCAACGACATCGCGGCGGGGCTGGCTTTGTCGCTGCTTTACCTGAAGCCGAATACAGCGTTCTTGGTGCCGCTGGCGCTCCTGGCTGCGGGGCGCTATCGGATCTTTGCGGTCTGGGCCGCCGCCGGCCTGCTGATCGCGGCGCTGGCGCTGGTCTCCATGGGCGCCGACGGCGCGGCCGCCTACGTGCGTCAGCTGAGCGGGTCGCTACCCGAAGGCGCAAACAACCTCACCCTGGAGGGGGCGTTCGGCGTGGGGGGGATCGTGGCGACCGCCCTTCGCGGGGTCATCGCCGCGATCACACTCGCGACGGCGTTCCGTTTGCGGGACTCACCAGGCCTGGCCATCGCGGCCGGGGCGCTCGGCTCGCTGCTGACGGTTCCGTATCTACATGGCTCGGACCTCTGTCTGTTCAGCGCCGCCGCGTGGATCGTTTGGGACGAGAGGATTGCGTGGAGTTGGCGCCTACCGCTGGCCGCGAGCTGGGTCGTCGCCACCCCTTACGTCAACAGCACCAGCCTTGCGTTGCGGTTGAACAGATGGACGCTGTTCGAGGCCGCTTTGCTGATCGCGCTCGCCGTCTCGGCGTTGTGGCCGCGGCACGAGCGTGCTACGGCGTTAGTTTCAGCGTCAGAATCTTGAACGGCGCGAGCTCGACCTCGAGCTCGCCGGCATGAATCGGGATCTCGTCGCGGTTTCGCTCCATCAGATCGCAGAGGTAGGCTCGCGATGCGGGCAATGAGGTTCGCACGCGGGCTCGGCAGCGGCCGCCCCAGGCTTCGTAGAGGCGAACAATCACCTCCGCCGAATCTTCGGCGCGCTTGATCGCCTCGACCACGACCTGCGGCGAGTCCACCTCGATCAGCGATCTTCGCTCACCCGTCGTCAGCTGTCCGCGGACCATTCGGAGCGGGGTATTGAGATCCTCGGCGGCAGCGATGACACCAGCCTCGCGGAAGTCGCCCGGGTGGGGCATGAGCGCATAGGTGAAGCGATGCTTGCCGCGGTCCGCCGCCGGGTCGGGGTGCGTCGGCGCGCGCAGCAGCGAGAGTCGCATGACCGAGCCAAGAATGTCGTAGCCGTACTTGCAGTCGTTGAGCAGCGCGACCCCGTAGCCGGCCTCGCCGAGGTCCGCCCAGCGGTGGGCGCACACCTCAAACCGCGCCTGGTCCCAGCTTGTGTTCGAATGCGTGCTGCGCTCAACGTGGCCGAACTGGATCTCATACGTCGCGCGGGGTGAGTGCACCGCCACCGGGAAGGCGACCTTGAGAAACTTGTGCTCCTCCTGCCAGTCAACCTCGGTCTCGAACCTCAACACGCGCGACCCCGCGTCGAGGACCATGCGCTGGTCAAGCTTGCTGGAACCGAACTCGCGGGCGAATCGCACGACGGCGCGCAGCGGCCGATCCATCTCGACGGTCGCGCTTTTCAGCGCCGTGATGTCGGCTGAGTGCGCGCGGTAATCCGCATCGACATCCCAGGCGTCCCAGTTCTTGGGGTTGTCTTCATGCAGCTGCAGGAGGTTGCCACGTGTGCCCGACGTCAGGACCTCGCGCTTCGCCTCTTTGTCCCAGATCGATGTGAGCAGTCCGCCTGCGTCCCACGTCACGCGGAGCAGGCCGTTTTCCATGGCCCGCCCCGAAATCGAGACGGGTTCGACCTGCGCAGCGGCCGATTCGTCGATCGACGCCCAGCCGCACGCTGGAGCATCGACCCAGATGGGCCGCTCACCAACCTCGATCACCTCACGGCGCGGATGTGAGTTGACGTTGAAGACCGTGAGCTTTTCACCTTCGCCGGCGAGGGCGGACTGGGCTGATGTGATCACACTTCCGGCGATCTCAACCACCGCCTCCAGCTCGCGCTCGGCGTCCTCATAAACCCAGTCGATGCTCGAGCCGGGCAGGATGTCGTGGAACTGGTTGATCAAGAGGCGCTTCCAGGCCGAATCGAGGACGTCGGCGGGGTAGCCGTCGCCTAGGGCCACCGACCATACCTCGGCCTCGCGTAGCGCCTGTTCAGCGCGCCGGTTGAGCTTCTTGGTGCGCGCCTGCGACGTGTAGGTGCCGCGGTGCAGCTCGAAGTAGAGCTCACCGACCCACGTCGTCAGGTTGCGGGCCTCTTTCTTGGCGCGAGCAAAGAATTCCGCCGCTCGCCCCAGCTCGACATGCGGCGCCGCATCGAGGTTTTGCAGCCTGTGTGCCGACTCGATCATGTCCGGCTCGGGTCCGCCCCCGCCGTCACCCCATCCGTAGAGATAGAGGGATCGCGACGACCGATCCTGGTCCTTGAAGTCAGCCGCGCTGTGCACAATCTCGCCTGCGCTGAAGTCTCCGTTGTAGGTGTCCGCCGGAGGAAAGTGGGTGAAGATGGACGTCCCGTCGATGCCCTCCCACATGAACGTGTGATGGGCGGGTTTGTTGGTGTCGTTCCAGGACAGCTTCTGGGTCAGGAAGTACTCGCCGCCAGACTCGGCGATCAGCTGCGGGAGTGACGCCGGGTAGCCAAACACGTCCGGGAGCCACAGCTCGCGCGTGTCGACGCCGAACTCCTGCATGAAGAAGCGTTTGCCGTGCAAGAACTGCCGGACCAGCGCCTCTCCGGAAGGCAGGTTGCAGTCCGCCTCGACCCACATCGAGCCCACCGGTTCCCACTGGCCGGCAGCGACTTTGCGCCGGATGCCCTCGAAGATGTCGGGATAGGACTCCTTCATCCACGCGTACTGCGCCGGCTGCGAACAGGCGAACCGGTAGTCGGGAAATTCGTCCATGAGCGCAAGCGCGGTCGAGAAGGTGCGCGCGCATTTGCGGCGCGTCTCGCGCAGCGGCCACAGCCACGCGGTGTCGATGTGCGCGTGCCCCACCGCGGTGATCACGTGGCTGGATGTGCTCGGCTGGGCCAGAACTTTTGCCAGCGACGCAGGGTCGTTGCTCCGTGCAAATCGGTTCAAGGCGTCGAGGACCTGCGCACGCCTCTCCTCATCCGTGAGGGCCATCGCCAGCTCGTACAGAACCCTGTAATCGAGCGCCAGCTTCCGCGCCGCCGCGTCCTGGATCCGCAGCTCGGCGGCGCGGAATTCGAACGTAGGATCCCCAGACTCGCGGAGGGCGATCATCGATGGGGCTTCGGCCGGACCCGAGACGACCGCGGTCGGAATCGCTGACGCCTCGAGGTAGAAATCGATTTCAGGTGAGGCGATCGGCAGCCAGCGGTGCCGGGGGTCGACTCCTCGCCAGGGCCTGCCGTCGCGCCAGGCGAGCGCCTCGCACGTGAATCCGGGATGGCCCTTGAAGCCGAGATCGAAGTAGGCCACTACGTTCTTTCCAGCCCAATCACGGGGGACGTCTCCCCGGACGCGAAACCAGGTCGTGCTCCAGGGTGGACCCCACTTGTCGCCAACGTGAAAAGCGCGGTAGTCACCGCGGGCCGCATCGCCAAACGTGATCGGTTCGCCGCGGACAACGTATGCGGTCAGCTCGAGCGGCGCGCGCTCGCGGTCCACCGCTTCCAGCAGCTGCTGCAGCTTGGTCTCCAGATCCGCCGCGGCGACCGTCTCCACGTCTTCGAGAACGTTAGCCTGTCATACGAGCGAGACGCGAGTGAACGATCCAGTACGCGTGGGAATCGTCGGTTGCGGAACGGTCAGCGAGGCCTACCTGACCAACCTCAACGCCTCGCCTCAAGTCGAGGTGGTCGCATGCGCCGATCAGGTTTTGGCGACGGCTGAGAAGAGGGCCGCGCAGTTCGGCGTGCCCCGCGTCTGCACCACCGACGAGCTCCTCGCCGATCCCAGGGTGGAGCTGGTGGTCAACCTGACCATCCCCAGCGCTCATGCCGAGATCAACCTGGCGGCCCTCGCGGCCGGCAAGCACGTGTACTCGGAAAAGCCGCTGGCCATCACCCGCGAGCTTGGGCGCGCCATTCTCGATGCGGCGACAGCAGGCGGCCTGTGTGTGGGCGGCGCACCGGACACGTTCCTGGGAGCAGGCATTCAGACCTGTTTGCGGCTGATGGAGCAGGGTGAGGTCGGAACCGCGCTGGCGGCGTCCGGATTCATGCTCAATCGCGGTCCGGAGAGCTGGCATCTCAACCCCGCCTTCTTCTACCAGCCAGGCGGCGGTCCGCTGCTCGATGTCGGTCCGTACTACGTGACCACCATGGTCTGCTTGCTGGGCCCGGTGCGCCGAGTCACCGGCATGTCCCGCATCCTGTTTCCAGAGCGAACAGCTGTGAGCGGCCCGAGGGCCGGCGAGACGTTCAAGGTCAGCACCGATACATTTGTCGCGGCGCTGATCGAGTTCGAGAGCGGGGCCCAGGCAACCCTTGTCACCAGCTTTGGAATCGCGGGTCACGACCTTCCCAACCTTCAGGTGTACTGCACGAAGGGCATCCTGGGCGTCCCCGATCCCAATACTTTCGGCGGTCCTGTCAGGTTCCGCGCCAGTGATGGTGAGTCGGCATGGCGAGAGGTTCCGCTCCAGCACGGTCATGGTGCAAGCGCAAAGAATTTAAGGGGCCTTGGCGTCATCGAGATGGCGGGCGCGCTGCGCCAGGGAGAGCAACCACGCGCATCGGGCGAGCTCGCCTATCACGTGCTGGATGTGCTGCTGTCGATCCTCGAATCCAGCGTCACCGGGCGCCACATTCAGGTCACGAGCACATGCGCCCGGCCTTCGTTGCTTCCCCGGAGCGCGGGCCTCGTCGCGGCGCCATGATCGCGGTCCAGCTCTACACGATCCGGACCCAGCTCCAGGACCCATCTCGCCTCAGCGGCGTCCTCGGTCGCTTGCGCGAGATCGGATATCGGGCGGTCGAAGTCGCGGGCCTTGGAGCCAAGACCGTGAGCCGGTTCGGCGAGGAGCTGAGGCGAGCAGACCTTGTCGCCTGCGCGGCCCACGTCCCGCTCAACCGCCTCATGGATGACCTCGACGGCGCCGTGGCCGAGGGCAGGGACTGGGGCTGCGAGTATGTCGTCGTGCCGAGCCTTCCTGAGGCATACAGGTCGGGCGACGGCTACCGGCGATTCGCGGCGGAGGCGGCTCAGCTGGCCGCCAGGCTGCGGCCGTCCGGGCTTCAGCTCGTCTACCACAACCACGCCCATGAGCTGCAGCGGTTCGGTCAGCAAACCGGGCTGGAGACGTTGTTTGCGGCCGCGCCGGCCGATTCGCTCCAGGCGGAGCTGGACACGTACTGGCTGCAGTACGGCGGCGCCAACCCGGCCGCCTGGATACGGCGCTTCAAGGGCAGGGCTCCGCTGGTGCATCTCAAAGACATGGCCATCGATCGAGGCGATCCGGTCGATGCCGAGATTGGAGAGGGCAACCTGGATTGGGTTGACGTCCTGAGCGCGTGCCGCGACGCCGGGACCAGATGGCTCGTCGTGGAGCAGGACCAACCGCGGCGCGACCCGATGGAGAGCGTGGCGATCAGCTTTGCCAACCTGGCGAAACTCACCGCCGGTGTCGGATTGGAGGCATGACGATGCGCAAGCGCCTGCTTGGCCAAACCGGCGTCCTCGTGTCCGAGTTCGCGCTGGGGACGATGACCTTCGGGCAGGAAGCCGATGAGTCGGCTGCGGGCGCGGTGCTGGATCACTATGTGGAAAGCGGCGGCAACCTGATCGACACCGCCGATGTGTACCCACCGGTTGGCCCGCGCGGCGCGTCCGAGGAGATCATCGGGCGCTGGCTCGACCGCCAACCCGGCCGGCGCGACTCCATCATCCTGGCGACCAAGTGCCGCGGCAGGATGGATGACTCCGGCAACTCCGAGGGCCTTTCCCGACGCTGGATCATTCGCGCTTGCGAGGGGAGTCTCCGGCGCCTGAAAACCGACTACATCGATCTGTACCAGGCGCATCAATGGGACCCCGCGACGCCGATCGAGGAGACGCTTGCCGCCTTCGATTCGCTGGTCCGGGCCGGCAAAGTTCGGTACATCGGCGTGTCGAACTTCACCGGATGGCAGCTCGAGCGCACGGTGCTGACGGCGCAAAACCTCGGCCTGTCCGTGCCTGTCTCGCTGCAGCCGCAGTACAACATGCTGGCTCGGGAGATCGAATGGGAGCTCGTCCCGGTGTGCCTGGAACACAGGCTCAGCATCGTGCCCTGGGGTCCCTTGGGCCAGGGCTGGCTTTCCGGCAAGTACCGTCGCGACGCCGCCCCGACCGGACCAACCCGGCTGGGAGAGGATCCCAACCGAGGTTTGGAGGCGTACTCGCGCCGCAACATCGAGCGCACCTGGCGGATCGTGGACGCGGTGCAGGCGGTGGCGTCCGAACTTGGCGTGCCGCCGGCGCGGGTCGCCCTGCGCTGGCTGGCCGACCGGCCCGGGGTCGCCGCCCCGCTGCTTGGCGCCCGGAACGCCGAACAGCTCCGGGACAACCTCCTGGCGGCCGACCTCACCCTTGACGAACGCCAACGGTCCGAGCTGGACGACGTCAGCGCACCGATGACTCCCGACTACCCGTACAGGCTGCTCGCGGAAGGCACGGCCGAACGGCGCCGGCTGCTCTAGCGGCCTCGCCCCAGGCCCTCCGCGAGTTCAGATCGATCGGCTCAGTTGACATCGAGCCGCCGCGGTTCGATATTGCTTGGTGGAGTAAACGCGATCCCGCGCCGGCGCGCTCTCGCCCCGGGTCCGCTCTCGAGGGCCCGGGAAGAAGGCGGGGGGTCCAAGGTCGTAGTGACGGAGGAAGCGCCATGGCACTAGTACCTGGACGAGGGGTTCAGGCGTTGATTCTCTCGTTCCTCTTGGTCGCCGCGTGCAGCACCGGCGGCGGGACGTCGTCCGCACCACCGCTTGCCGGGTGCAATTCGGGCACGAAAATAGCCCTCTTCTGGACTTCGCACACGCCGCCCGATACCGACAGTGAGAAGAACATCGTCGATGCCTTCAACAAGCAAAGCAACACCACCTGCGTGAAGATGGTCGCGGTACCCGGCTCGGAAACCGACATCGCCAAGCTCACGACGGCGGTGCGCGGCGGCACGGGTCCGGACGTCTACGAGCTCGACCGGTTCACCGTCGCCGAGCGGGCGGCCGCCGGCGTGCTCGAGGACCTCACTCCGTACGGCGCCGCCAACATGAGCGGCAATTACCTCGACTTTGCCTGGAAGGAGGCGCTGTTCAAGGGCAAGCCCTATGCGCTTCCTGACGACACCGACGCACGCGTGCTCTATTACAACAAGGACCTGCTGCAGGCGGCCGGTGTGACCGACCTCAGCGCGCTCGACATGTCGAAAGGCGCGCCGACCATCGACACGATTCGGGGCATGGCCAACAAGGTCAACAAGAAGGTAAACGGCAAGTACACCGTGGTCGGCTTCGCACCGAGGCTCAACCAGGGGTGGCACTACACGTGGGGATTCGCGTACGGAGGCAGCTTCTTCGACGCGGCTTCTTGCAAGGTCACGCCTGACGACCCCAAGATCGTGCAGGCCTTCAAGGACATGTTCTATGACTGGTCCGCGGCCCTTGGAGTCAACGACCTCCAGACATTCGAGAGCACATACGCCCCGGACACGCCCCCGCTACCGACCGAGCAAGACGCCTTCTTGACCGGGCACCTCGGTTTCGTCATCAGCGGCGACTGGGTTCTGGCCTGGCTCCAGAAGTACGCCCCGAACCTGCACTATGGAATCACCTACATTCCGGTGCCGCACCAGGGCGACCAGCCCGCCACCTGGGCGGGCGGCTGGTCAGTCGTCATCCCCAAAGGCGCCAAGAACGGGTCGGGAGGCTTCGAGTTCATGAAGTACTTCGCCGGCGAGCCGGGCCAGAGGACTTACGCGAAGGAAACGACGCACATGCCGACCCTCAAGAGCCTGCTCACCGACAGCACCCTTTTCCCGGGCGACCACAAGCTTTTCGTAGCTATGCTGCCCGTCGCCCACAGCCGGCCGGCGCTCCCGGTCGGAGCTCTCTACTGGGACCAGCTCACGATTGCGCAGAGCGCGGCCGAGCATCACAGCAAAGACCCTGCGACTGCGCTGAAAGAGGCCGCGACAGCGGTCAACGCCAAGCTGCAGCAGTACTGTCCGCTTGCCACGTGAAATAACGTTCGGGCCTAGATCCAACGAGGAGCGGCGGTGATCGCCGCTCCTCGTCTCCGCCGCCTGACTGTCGATGAGAGGCGGAGCCTGCGGACGGCGCTGCCTTTCATCGCGCCGTGGATCGTCGGTTTCATCGCGTTCACCCTCTACCCGATCTTCTACAGCCTCTATCTGAGCTTCACCCGCTACTCCGGGTTCGGAGATGCAACACCGGTGGGGTTTGAGAACTACGCGCACATGGCGTCCGACCCTTTGTTCTGGCAGGCACTTGGCAACACGTTCTACTACACAGCCCTGGCCGTCCCCGTGGGGGTGGTCGTGGCGATCGCCCTGGCGATGATGATGAACCAGAACGTTCGCGAGGTCGCCTTCTATCGGGCGGCGTTCTATCTGCCGTCGATCCTCCCCCTGTTCGCCTTGACGTTCATCTTCATCGTCCTCCTCAACCCAGGCTTCGGGCTGGTGGACTACGTGCTCGAGCTGGTGGGGTTGCCGGCGGTCAACTGGTTGGGCGACGCCCATTGGACGAAGATCTCGATCGTGCTCCTGGCACAGCTGGGCGCCGGCGGTCCCGCCCTTATCTTTCTTGCGTCGCTGCGCGCGGTACCCAGCGAGCTCTACGAGGCAGCAAAGCTGGAGGGAGCGGGCCCGATTCGCAGCTTCTACAAGATCACCCTGCCCCTGATCACGCCGGTCATCCTCTTTGACATCATCTACGGGACCATCCTCGGCATTCAGATCTTCACGCCGGCCTTCGTGCTGACCGGCGGTACAAGTGGTGGCGGCGCCTATACCACCGGCCCGGAGAACTCGCTTCTCTTCTACGTCTTTTATCTCTACAAGACCGCCTTCCAGTACAGCGACATGGGCTTCGCGTCGGCGATGGCGTGGGTGCTCTTTGTGATCAGCGTCGTGCTCGCGGCGGGCATCATGCGCTGGTCCAAGGGCTGGGTTCACTACGAGAGTGGCTGATGACAGTCGCCCGTGAGGTAGCCGAACCCCCGGCGCTGACCGTGGCCCGCCGGCCTGCCCCGGCGCCGCGGCCCGAGTTCCGAATTCCGCGCACGCTGATGGTCCGCCTCGGCCTGATCATCGCCAGCCTGCTCTTCATGCTGCCCTTCTACTGGATGGCCAACTCAGCCCTCAAGGACATCCACGAGCTGTCCAGCATTCCACCCACCCTGTACCCGCACGTTCCCGCTTTCGACAATTTTGTGCGGGCCGTCACCTACATTCCCTTCGGCACGTTTCTCCGCAACTCGGTGGTGCTAACGGCCGGCGTCACGATCGGCTCCGCAATCTCCAACCCTTTGATCGCATACGGTTTTTCGCGCATCAAATGGCCCGGGCGTGACTTTGTCTTCGGGATTGTCATGGCATCGATATTCCTTCCGTTCCCGGTGCTGATCGTCGCGCTGTTCGACATCTTTGCGAAGCTGCAGTGGGTAGACACATTTCTGCCGATCATCGTGCCCGCGTTCTTCGGGAATCCCTTCTTCATTTTCTTGATGAGGCAGTTCTTCCTCGGACTGCCGATGGAAATCTCGGAGCAGGCTCGGATCGACGGCGCCAACGAGTTTCAGGTCTTTCTCTTCATCATCCTGCCGTTGGCCAAGCCGGCCGTGGCCGTCGTGATCATCTTTGCGGCGGTCCAGGCTTGGGGCGAGTTCCTGACGCCGCTGCTGTTCCTGCAGGACGAGACGAAATACCCGCTGTCAATCGGTCTGCAGTTCTATCGCCAGTCGCACGACGTCGCCTACAACCTGCTGATGGCGGCCTCGACCTTGATCGTCCTCCCGATCGTCGCGCTGTTCATCGCCTTCCAGCGCTTTTTCATCGAGGGAGTCACCGCCGGCAGCGTCAAGGGATAGCGCTACACCACCGCCTGGCCGCTCCTGCCGTCGAACAGGTGAATGCGCTCCGGGTCGAGGCCCAGGCGCAGCCGCTCGCCGCGCCCTACCTTCACGTGCGAATCGATACGGGCGACTACCGGGTTGTCGCCGACGGCGCCAACTACGAACTGGTCCTGGCCGAGAATCTCGACCGTGTCCACTTCGAGCTCGAGCGTGGGCTCGCCGGGCGCCGCGTTTTCATGCAGCGCTTCAGCTCGGATCCCCAGCACCCCCTCGTCCACGCCGGGTGCCCACGGCAGCTCGATCTCCAGCGCCGACCCCGTCGCGATTCTGCCTGCCACTGCCACCGGTATGAAGCTCATCGCCGGAGTACCGATGAAACCGGCGACGAAGAGGTTCGCCGGATGGTCGTAAACATGCAGAG
>WNGJ01004432.1_pt1 | contig 25972 bp, 19 predicted proteins | sample 5400611 | NCBI WGS metagenome assembly WNGJ01 (sample SAMN13153375, study PRJNA577476) | soil metagenome | isolation source: 40 cm soil or saprolite under Garry oak tree replicate 1 | place: USA:California | collected 2016-06-15
TCATCGGGCAATTATGGACAGGCGGTAGCCTATGCCTGTAAATTGCTGGGAAAACAGTGCACAGTTGTGATGCCTTCAACTTCGGCCCAGGTGAAGATCGACGCCGTGCAGTCATATGGAGGCATTGTTGACCTCATCGATGTCAGGCAAATCGGTCGCAACGAACGTGTGCAGCAATTGTTGCGCGAACAGCCGGGGGCTTTTTGTGCGCAGGCCTACGACGATTATCGTGTTGTCGCTGGCAACTCCACGCTCAGCAAGGAAATACTGAGCGCTGCCAACTTTGATGCCATCATCGTGCCCGTAGGTGGAGGGGGCCTCAGCTCGGGTCAGGTCATAGCGCGAGATCATCTTCACGCGCACACCGAGATCATTGGCGCGGAGCCGCTGTCTGGCAATGATGCAGCGCGTTCTTTGCGAAGCGGCACACTCACCTACAATGAACATGAGCCTGCAACTGTTGCCGACGGGGCGCGAACCATCGGGCTGGGCGTACTCAACTGGGAGATACTCCAACAGGGCGTCGCCGATATTATCGAAGTGCCTGACGATGTTACCCTGGAAGCGCTGCGGCTGTATTTCCGTTACGCCAACCTCAAGGTTGAGCCGACAGGAGCGCTCTCGCTGGGAGCGTTACTCACCGCGCCGCACCACTTCCACGGGAAACGCGTGTGCTGTATCGTGAGCGGCGGCAACGTTGATCCCGCGGTCTACGCACAGGCACTACTGGAAAAGTAGCCGGGCTTAACTCACGGGAAAGATCGCCAGGTTAGCAAACGTCGCCTGCGCACCCGGAGGTGTATTCGGCAGGTTTGAAACAAACAGAGCTACCAGGCCACCCTTATAACTGGTATCGCCATAGTTATACACGACGGTACCGTTCACCATGAACGTCATGCTGCTGCCTTTGGCGATCACCGTGATGTGGTTGACCTGGCCTTCCTTCTGGATAGCAGCATTGGGCGTATCTTTGACGACCTGGCTGCTTAGCGTATTCCCATTGGCATCGGTCGAACCCTTGAAGAGCGCGTAGGTGCTGTCGCCGTACAGTTCAAAGCGATAGTAGAGGCCAATATCACTATCCTGGCTCGATGCGCCTCTAATATACACACCATAGCCATTGCTGGGATCACCCCTGGTGAGGGTCGCATCCACATCCAGGCGAAAATCAGCAAAACTTTTACCAGGAAGTATCTCCCAGAGTAGTCGATTATGATCATCTTCCAGCACCATAGAGCCGCCGCCTACACTCACCGAATACTGGCCCGCAGCGCTGTTGAGATACCACTTCGTATTGTTGTTCGCAAACGAATCTCGAAAGAGCGGCGCGACGGAGGGGGTGACGATGGTCCTGGTGGGGGGTGCTGTAGATGCGCCCTGGCCCTGATTTGTTAAATAGAGCAGCCCGGCGAGCCCGCCACCTATAATCACAAGTGACAATAATCCGATCAGAATGATCAAAGCAACTCTGGGCCCACGTTTCTTTTGTTGAGGTTGATAATATTCATCAGGCGTGAAGCCATCCATGCCTCCAGATTGAAACGCATTTGATACGCCTGAAGGTGATCCATAATACAGATTTCCTTGCATGTTTGTAGAATTATTGAAACCTGCTGGCATGCCAAAATTATTGTTTGGAGGAGGCAGAGGTTGAGATGGAAAGGCTTGTCCAAAAGCATTGGGAGCAGCAAACTGCGGTTGTCCCCATCCCATGAGTTGACCTGATCCGGGTGACGTTGCTGTTGGCACTGGCGCATATACCCCGGAAGAAATCGGCGCTTGCCCCTGCGCCTGTCCCATAACCCCACCGGGTTGCGGTAAGGTGTTAAAGGTGCCGCAGTTGCCACACATTGACACATTTGGCGGCAGCGGTGTCCCGCAGCGAATGCAGCGTTGTAGTAATGGCCCACTAAATGGCGGATACATCGAGGACATAGATATCCCTCCGTCAAATACCAACGTTACACGAGGTAGAGTACGTTACCGGCCTATCCATACAGGTAAGGTGTATGGAGCAGTCCCATTTTTATGCCTTCCCCCTGGCATTCTGTAACTGAAGCGAGTATCGCATATCATCGCCTGGAAGTCTACCATATAGCATATTTAGGTAGCAGTTCCCGACCTCGTCAGTGATACTTACTGCTGTGCATTCGTGAGTAGTTCATATAACCGGCAGGGATGCAGCGGCATTTCTCGTATTCTTACCCCAAATGGGGAAAGTGCATCATCAATCGCTGAAGCGAACAGGGCAGGCACCGGTATAACACCCGCCTCACCAGCTCCCTTGACACCAAGCGGGTTCAGCGGTGAAGGTGTCTCGACATGATCGACCGCTATAGGCGGTACCTCAGCTGCAGTCGGGAGCAGATAGTCCATGAAACTGGCGTTGATGAGCTGTCCCTCTTCATCATATACCAGCCGCTCATAAAAGGCGCCGCCAATGCCCTGCGCTACACCGCCATGCACCTGGCCCTCAACAACAGTAGGGTTGATGATCCGCCCGCAGTCGTGCACTGCCGCATATTTGACAAATGTTACATCCCCTGTAGTGGCATCGACTTCGATAATTGCGCCGTGAATGCCACTCGCGAAGCTGCCATGCGGCGGACTGTAAAAGCCGCTTGCCTCCAATCCTGGGCTGCCTCGCTCTTCCGGCAAGGCTGGCCCCGGACGCGGTCCCGCCAGTTTCATCGACATCAACTTACGCGCGTTCTCGCCATAGGCATAGCGTAATGGGTTGGATGAGATGGCAACCTGCCCCAGCGTCAACGCTCGATGAGGAGCATCCTTCACAAAGACTTTGCCGTCTGCGAGTTCGATATCGTCGGGTGAGGCCTCAAACAGGTCGGCAGCCACCTGCTTCGCCTTCTCGCGCACCTTTAGCGCCGCCAGGTGTACGGCAGAACCGGCGACGGTAGCGGCGCGGCTAGCATAAGTACCCACGCCCCAGTAGAATGATTGAGAATCTCCGGTTGTCACCAGCACGTCTTTCGGCTCAACACCCAGCTGGTCGGCGACTATCTGCGCGAAGGTCGTATAGTGCGCCTGGCCCTGCGTGGTGACGCCTGTAGAGACATAGACCCGCCCATCCGATTCCACGCGCACCATTGCGCCTTCATATGGGCCAATACCGGTGCCCTCAACGTAGCAGCCTACGCCTATACCCAGGTAGCGGCCCTGCGCCCGCGCCTCGGCCTGCAGCGCAGGGAAGTTATCATAGTCCAGCAATGCCTTCAGCTTTTCCAGCCCGGCCTGGTAATCGCCGCTATCGTATTTGGTCGGTCCCCCGTCTTGATACACCAGGCCAACGTCCCAGGGAAACTCGTCGGGCTGAATAAAGTTGCGCGAGCGCACCTGGAGGCGGTCCAGCTGAAGTTCGCGCGCGATGCGATCCATGATGCGTTCCATCACGAACACCGCGTGTGGTCGGCCTGCCCCGCGATATGGGCTGACCGGCACTTTATTGGTATAGAGGACGGTAAACTCGCTGTAGTAGTGCTTCAGCCGGTAAGGACCGGGCAGGGTACACGCGGTGATGATGGGCACGATAATGCCATAGGGGGTATAGGCCCCCGTATCGTGCAGGAACCTGTCCCGCACGGCTAGCAGGATGCCCGCATCGTCAAAGGCATACTCCACCTCGTGAAGCTGGCTGCGTTCCTGGTTGGCCGAGATGAAATGCTCGCGTCGATCCTCGATCCATTTGATGGGCCTGCCCAGGCGCATTGCAGCAAAAGGCGTCAGCACCTCTTCTGCATAGAACATCATGATCTTGGTGCCGAAGCCGCCTCCGACATCGGGTGCGATGACGCGCACCTTGTGTTCAGGCAGGTGGAAGATGGCCGCCAGGCCGTTGCGAATGGGAATCGGCCCCTGCGTCGATATCCAGCACGTGAGCGTACCGTCGTGCGCGTCCCAACGCGCCAGCACGCCGCGACATTCCATCGGCATGGCCGCGCCCCGGTCCATAAGCAGAGTCTCATGGATGACATGCGGTGCGCTCGCAAAGATGCTATCGGGGTCGCCTACGCTTTGCACGAGGTGCGCGGCCACGTTGCCCGGCACATCCGCGTGCACAAGCGGCGCGCTTTCCGCCGATGACACTTCCAGACTGTGCACAACCGGAAACGGTTCGTACTCGACTTCGATCAAGTCGAGCGCGTCTTCGGCAATGTAGCGGCTGTCGGCCACCACCATTGCCACTGCTTCACCTACATAGCGAACTTCGTCGCGGGCCAGGGGTAGCTGCGTGCGGGGCTGCGTCAAGGCATGATGGGGTACGAGCAGGGGCGATGGTTCCAGCACCTCGCCCAGGTCTTTAGCGGTAAGCACAAGATGCACGCCGGGGAGGGCGCTGGCGGCGCTGGTATCGATGTTGAGGATACGAGCGCGCGCATGGGTGCTGCGCAGCACGGCGGCATGCAGCATTTCGGGGAGATCGATATCGTCCACGTAGCTGCCCTGCCCTCGCAGCAGGCGTGGGTCTTCCTGTCGTTGAACCGGTGCACCGAACCAGCGCGTTGCCATCATTCCACCTCCATGTGTTGCTCGCGTAGCCGTTCCGCGGCGAGTTTGACTGCTTCCACGATATTCTGATAACCCGTGCAGCGGCAGATATTGCCGGAAAGTTCGTGACGTATCTCTTTCTCGGTAGGGTCAGGGTGTTCATGCAGCATGGCATGCACAGACATAATAATGCCAGGGGTGCAGAATCCGCACTGGAGGCCGTGTTTTTCCTGGAACGCCTGCTGGATGGGATGCAGCTCGCTGTTCGTCCCCGCCATCCCTTCAATGGTTGTGACGGCCATACCATCAGCCTGGACCGCCAGCATGAGGCAGGAGCGCACCGCCTCGCCATTGAAGAGAACCGTGCAGCAACCGCACACGCCGTGTTCGCAGCCGACATGCGTCCCCGTCAGTTGAAGATCGTGACGCAGAAAATCGGAGAGGAGCAGGCGCACCGGCACCGTCCGTTCGTAGCGGTGACCATTGACGATAACCGCGATCTCGCATTCCTCGACGCATTGCGAAAAATCATCATCTCGCTCTAGCATCATCCCTCTCCTCTCTGCTGCTCCTGGCGCTCTTGTCTTTCACGTCTTCCCCAGGCAGCTTTCAGCACTCGTTTTGTCAGTTCCGCCGTCAGCGTGCGGCGATACTCAACGGTAGCATGTACATCGCTCATATCCTCGCTCACGATCTCCCGTGCGGCTTCGGCCGCGGCATCGAGCGCCCGTTGATCGAGCGTCGTTCCCACGAGCATTTGCTCGACGGCATGCGCGCGTATGGGCGAGCCTGCGACGCCGAGGTAAGCGATATGGGCAGACATGCAGGTATCATCGGGCGCGGGTGTTAGCACGGCGGCGGCTCCCACCAGGGCATAATCTCCCGCCCGGCGGGCAAATTCCATAAACGACCACCCGGCCCGCGGCGGTATCCAGGGAAAGCGCGCTTCTGTCAGCATCTCACCAGGTTCCAGGGCTGTCGTGAGATAGCCGGTGAAAAACTCCTCGGCTTTGATGACTCGCTCACCATGAATGCTCTGCGCCAGTACTTCACCGTTGAGGCAGGTCAACAGCGCGGGAAGCTCGGCAGCCGGATCGGCGTGCGCAATGCTGCCCACAACGGTGCCGCGATTGCGTATCTGCATATGCCCGATGTGCTTAATGACCTCCACGAGCAGTGGATGCTTCTCCTGCACCAGTACAGAGCGTTCAATTTGGCGCTGGCGCGCAATCGCTCCAATGGCGAGGTAGCCATCTTCCGTCTCAATGTAGTGCAGTTCGGAAATATGGTTAATGTCTACAATGTAGGCAGGCCCCGCCAGGCGCATATTGAGCAGCGGCACAAAGCTTTGCCCGCCCGCCAGCACCTTGATGTCCTCGCCATGCTGATCGAGCAGGGTAAGCGCCTCGTCGAGGATGCGCGGCGCACAGTATTGAAAACGTGGAGGTTTCATAATTCCGCTTCCCTATTAAATACTTGTCCTTGTGAAGTGAAGCGATCTATTGACCGCCTTAAATTAAGGCCAGAGCGTCATTCACGACCAGGTCGCCCATCATTGCCCCCTGTTCGGGAATACAGACTAAACTACTACTCTCCCGCCGTTCTGTCAAGCCCTTTTTCGCGTAAAACAGCATTAAGGCCTGTTACAAGTGATTCGTTGCTGCAACGGGTAGCAATGAGTTAGAACAGGTGATACAATTTCAGTACGATTGTGACTATGATCTGACCAGGAGTGACATGCATCTTACTTCTTCCTCGCTCTCCAACGCCATCAATTCCCACACCGAAGACGAATACCTCTTCGGCTGGGACCCTATACCCGGCATCGTCTCGGTCTGGGCGAATCGCGAGGGACGCGCCCTCATCTGGAGACGTGAGGGAGAACGCATCACCTGTACCAGGGAACGCTTTCGACCCTGGGTCTTTGCTGCCACCCTGGATGACCTCTCCCACCTGGGATCATCCCTGATCTCTGCATCCGCGCCCATTGGCAGCGCTGCCAGCATCACCTATCGTGAATTGGATGGCCCGGCGGATGCTTATCGTTTCCTGCTTTCCGCCAGCGATGGGCGCATGCTCGAAAACGAATTGGTACGGGGAGCAGCGCGTCGCCTGGATCGCAAAATTACGAGCATCAACGATTTGCCAGATCAGTATTATCGTGTTGGCCCAGTCGAACAGTACCTCATGACGAGCGGGCGCGTCTATTTCCGGGGTTTGAGCTACGAGGACCTGCACCGGCTGCAGTTCGACCTTGAAACAACCGCGCTTGACCCGCATCGCGGGCGTATCTTCATGGTTTCCATACGTGATAGTTGCGGGCTGGCGACCACACTCGATGCTCCTCGACCCGAAGATGAGGCGCGCCTCATCACCGATCTGTGCGCGCTTATTCGCCAACGCGACCCGGATGTGATCGAAAACCATAACCTCTTCGGTTTCGATTTGCCTTTCCTGGAGCAGCGTGCCGCCGCGCATGGCATCTCGCTGCACATTAGCCGTGAAGGCGGACCATCCCTCTTAGAGCGCCGCGAGGAGACGCTGGCCATAGGCCCGGAAGCGCGCCGCCGTATTCGCTACAGCGTCGCCGGACGCGAACTGATCGATACGCTGGATGCCGTGCGCCGCCACGACTTCGTTGTACGCGATATGCCCAGTCACAGCCTGAAAGATGTCGCCCGCTATTTCGGTATCGCCTCGCCTGACCGCGTCTACATCGAGGGCTCGGCAATTTTTGCTACGTATCAACGCGATCCTGAGCGGGTTCGACAATATGCTCTGGACGATGTTGAAGAGGTAGACGGACTATCGCGACGCCTGCTTGGAGCACCGTTCTCGCTGGCAGGCATGGCTCCCCGCCGCTACGAGCGCCTGGCCTCGGCTGGCCCGGCTATGGGCATCCTCGAACCCATGCTGGTACGCGCCTACCTGCGCAACGGCGCTGCGCTCCCCCGCCAGAGCGCCGATCAGGCCGTAGGACAAGCATTGCACGAGGGCGGAGCGGTGCATCTTTTCGCGGAAGGCGTGGCCGAACACGTGGTCAAGGCCGATGTTGCCTCGCTGTACCCCTCGCTCATGCGCACCTTCCAGATCGGCCCAGCCTGTGACCGCCTGGGCGTCTTGCTCAGCATCCTGGGCAGGTTGACCGACTTGCGCCTGGCGCATAAGGCCGCAGCGAAGGCTGCTCCTCCTGGATCGGTGGAGGCCAATCATCACGACGCAACCTCGGCGGCTATGAAAATCCTGGTGAACTCCGCCTATGGCTACATGGGCGCTGGCTCGATGGCCCTCTTCGCCGATGGCCACGCCGCCGGAGAAGTGACCAGGCGCGGGCGCGAGATACTCACGCAAGTCCTCGCATCGCTACGCGAACGCGGCATGGCGCTGGTGGAGGCCGATACCGACGGCGTCTACTTTGCCGTCCCCGCCGATTGGACGGAGGAACAGGAGCGCGAACTGGTCGCGAGCATCGGGGCGGAGTTGCCAGCGGGCATTCGCCTGGAATACGAGGGGCGTTACCGCGCCATGCTCAGTCACGAAGTCAAAAACTACGCCCTGTTAACCTACGGTGGCCAGTTGATCGTGCGCGGCGTTGCGCTGCGTTCCAGCCGCTCAGAGCCATTCGGCGAACGCTTCCTGCGCCAGGCATTACTCTGTACCATGACCGGCAACGTGCTTGGCGTACGCGATGCCTACCTGGAGACAACTAAAGCGCTGCGTGCGCGCGCTTTTCCTGTCTCTGATGTCGCTGCGCGCGTGCGCCTCTCAAAATCGCGGGAAGCCTATCAGACCTCTCGCGCCGGGCATACTGAGCAGGCCTATGAGGCCCTGTTAGCGGCTGGCCGCACGAAATGGGCTCCCGGTGAGCGCGTACGGTTCTATCGCGCGCCAGGAGGAGCCTCCATCTGGGTGCCTGATGAGAGCGAAGATATCTCCTTCAATGAAGCAGAGGAGCCAGCAGTAGGAGCAGGTGAATTGGGGGAGCCTGGCGAACCTGCCCGCCACTCTCATGCGAGTGATGCAAAAAAACAGCGCGACTATGACGTGGAGCACTATCTCCGCGTGCTGGTAACTTCGTATGCCTCACGATTGCGCAAAGCATACTCCCCGGAGGATTTTGAGCAGTTGTTTCGCCTCGATGAACAGCTCGGGCTATTTGATCGTCCCATTGAACACATTCATCCCCTTTGGATCCGTTGCCAGGGTGAAGGCACATCTGAATAATACCGCGGAGTATTCCCCTCAATCCAATAAAAGGGATAAGCCCGCTGTAATGAAGGGGAAGGCCTGAGCTACAGTAACGCCAACTGCGCAGGCGCTTGACGACCGTCGAGCAAAATATACGGCGCAGCCTGTTCAGGAGCGTGAATATGCAACTTTCGCAGGTGCGACAGGTCCGTGATCTTCCCAAGGCGGCGTGCACGCAGAATGGCATCGGCTCCTACCGGACCGATGCCTGGAACTCGCAACAACTCCGCGCGATTTGCTGTCATGATTTCAATGGGAGCTTCGCGCAGATACTTCTCAGCCCATGCGCGTTTAGGGTCGATATCGATCTGCAAATTCCCATCTTGCAGAAATGCCAGATCCTGCACACTCCAACCATAGTCGCGTAAGAGGAAGCTGGCCTGGTAAAGGCGAAACTCACGTAAGGGATCAGTGGGAGCCAGGTTTTCAAACGGCGTCTGTTCAACCGGGCTGAAGCCCGAATAATAGGCACGCGTCAATCCCGCATGGCGATAGAGCCTTTCACTCAGCGAAAGTAATTCCCGGTCGGTATCCCCTACCGCCCCCACCACAAATTGCGTCACGGTGTGGGCGAGTTTCTCCTGGGGATTGTCGCGCCGTATCACCTCGGCCCAGCGCAACATTTTGAGCAATTCGGCTGTGAAGTCCTTTTTAGGGGCAAGCGCGCTCAATCGTTCCTGGGTTGGAGCCTCAAGATTTACCGAAATGCGATCTGCCAGCTGCATGGCCCGGTACAACTGCTCATATTGCACACCCGGCATGATCTTGAGATGAACATACCCGCGATAGGCGTAGCGGTTACGGATGATCTCCACCGTATCAATAATCTTATCCTGGGTGGTCACGCTACCTTTGATAATCCCCGATGAAAGAAATAACCCCTGCACACGGTCAGTATGGGTAAGCGTATCGAGCGCGCCCGCGATCTCGTCCGGGGTGAAGGTGACGCGCTTTGTCTTGCTCCGTCCGGCCCGGAAAGGGCAGTAGAAGCAGTTGCGTTCGCATGCCGTAGTCAACATGGTCTTGAGGATCGGTTTCTTCCCTTGCGGCGTCGACACATTCGTTATGCATTCATCAAGGCTGCGCGACTGGTAGGGCGCGCGCCTCCGTTCCTGCTGCGGTTGGTCGCCAGCAGGCTCATAAATTGTCGCATCACCCATCTGGGCAAGTTTTGTCAATGTGTCAGGTGGAGATTGCACTAACATAGATACAATATACCGAACTTATGTTCTACTTGTCAATACCAGCAGGCTCGAGTAATTTGCCGCTTATGAGACTTCCTCCGCCAACGCGTCGAGCGCCGCAGCCAGTTGATCAGCATGCTCCATTGACCTGAATGCCTCTCTGACGTGAGAGGAGAGGGGAAGCGGTACCTCGTAGCCGATGGCATACCCCTTCCAATGGCGAGCCGCCAGCAGGTCAGGAACCGCCTTCTGCGGATGAGGTTCATCGGAGACCACCCAGAGCGCGTCTCCCGCGAGCAGTGCTGGCATCGTGCCCCTCCTCGCCAGGCGGACCAGGTCTGCAAACTGCAAAGCCCGAGCGCGCCCGGTAATCTGTGCCCACCAATCCGGTCGCCCCCATCCCCCTGCCGCCTGCTCACGGCCAATGACAGCCACACCGAACTGGGCGAGCAGCTTGAGCGTATGAAGAGCATTGGCCCGCCCTTCCGCGTGTCGATAGTGCTGTAGATGGGTGTGCAAGCGCTCGGCTGACTGCCACAAGCTCGTGGCCCAGCGTGTAAGTGGGGCGTACGCTTCTCGCCAGCAGGAGCCTTCCTGCACCTGCATCCGGTAGCCGATGTCCCGGCAGCAGTTGATCTGTGGTGTACTCATCCACTCCTCATTCAGGCAGCTCGGCAGCAGTTTGCCATCGAATATCGACCCGGCTAGCTCGCCGTTCACCCGCCAGATGCCGGGGCGTACGCCATCATAGAGTCTGCCGCTGGCAGCAACCTGTGGATCTCCGACCCCCAGCTGGACGTTCAGGCATGCCTCCAGATAGTGGGAGAAGTGGGTGTATTTGTGCAGATACTTCTGGCGCTGTTCTACCAGCGTGAGGGAACGCTTCCAGACGAGACCGGGCGCCTGTACCCCCATTGGGATGGAACAACCCTCCAGACCTGGCAAGCGGTGCAGATTCACCGTCGAGGAACGCATCTGCGAGATGGGCTGATCGCGGGTGAGGTCGGCGAGCACCTGGTGGGCCACCAGATTCGGTGCATCCAGCACGTGCCTGCCCACAGCCTGATCCAGGTAGGTGACGGTGGCGAGCAGGCTCTTCATGTCAGCGAGCCTCCACCCCCAGCCTGCGTACTCTGGAAAGGAGACCGCCAGGCGGCGCGCCTCGTGCTGGCTGCTCTCTTTGGGCCAGTACAGTACACAGGTGGGTTTCGCAGGCTCAGCTGGGTCGCTGTGGACAACCATAGACCAGCGACCACCCGCCTGCTCCTCTAACTGAGAACAGGTGATGCCGCGCGACAGAGCCGTGGTCGGCATCACCCAGACCGCGCTTAACCCGGTTTGCCACAGGAAATCCAGCAGCCCGCTCCGCCCATTCACCTCAAGTGGAAGCAGTAGTGAACGCATCGCACGCTTGCCGGATACCTCCTCAATGAGGAGCATCTCGGTATCCGTGATGACACCAAGTATTGGTTGTGTATGTAGAATGGAAGTCAGGTCCATACGGTTGCTCATCGTCGTAAGTGAGAATTCTTTCAAGGGGAGATAAAAACGGTCAGAACCCCTGATAAGTATACCATCTCTTTGAGGGGCGGCATCGAGCCGCCTGTGACGCAGACCTTTCAAATCGGCTCGCGTATATCCAGGCATTTCGCATCATCCCCCTCGACTATGGGTTGCGCAGTGGCAGGGTGCGCGATGTTGCCCGTGCCGAAGTCTATATTCACAGCCCGTGGACGAACGATCCCTGGCTGCTCGTAGGCACGGCCATTCGACGCACACCCTGGATATTCGATCCGCGCTACTTGCGCAGACCATTCTATTACATGACCGAAGCCAATCGCCTGGCGACGCTGCTCGTCCTCGAACATGCCCGTTATAGTCCACTCTATGCCGTCTTTCAATTCGGCCACGAGATTCGAGTAGCCCGTCTACACCTGTTTTACCGGCTTCTGCGCTGGCTGGGTGTGGATGTCGAAGAGAAGGTATTCGCCGATGGCACCTTCCAGTTTGACCAGTTCATCTGTTGGCTTGAAAAACGTTTCGGACAGGGCAACGCTTTGCCAGAGAGATGGTATTTATGTACAGATGAAGAAGCGATTGCCGACATCCTGCTTCGATGCGAAGCTGGCGAAACAATCACCGCCATAGATATTGCATCGCGATATACCTACCCAATCAAATACGTTGAAGAAGTACTCTTCAGCAAGGTTCACGAGCGCACCAGGCGTTAACCTGTTCTCAAGCAGGGGCAGCTCTCCCTCTACTCACTTCTCCAATGGAACTTCCTCTGTGGCTTCTTGCAGAGTGTGGCGGAAGCCCATCGCGTACAGCGATGCATACATTCCATTCTGCTGGAGCAGTTCTGTATGCGTTCCCTGCTCAACAATGCGTCCTGCTTGTAATACCACGATCTTATCTGCCCCCTTGATGGTCGAGAGGCGGTGAGCGATGACGAGCGCGGTGCGCCCCTGTAGAAGTCGCTGTAGGCCTTGCTGCACCAGTATCTCTGTCACAGTGTCGATATTGGCGGTGGCCTCGTCCAGGATGAGAATGCGCGGGTTCGCGAGGAGGGCGCGAGCAAACGAGATAAGCTGGCGCTGGCCCACGCTGAGGTTCCGTCCCCGTTCGCGAATGGGCGTCTCATAACCCTCTGGAAGCCGCGTGATCAAATCGTGCAGGCTTACCGCGCGGGCCGCTTCCATCACTTCTTCGTCGGTTGCATCAAGGCGACCATACCGGATATTGTCACGGATGGTGCCGGTGAACAAAAACGGGTCTTGCGGCACAACACCGATCTGGCTGCGCAGTGAGCGCTGTGTCACGTCCCGCACGTCGTGGCCATCTATCAGCACCTTTCCATGCTGTATATCATAGAAACGCGCCAGTAGCCCTGCAATGGTGCTTTTACCAGCGCCCGTTGGCCCTACAATCGCGACCGTCTGTCCGGCTTCGATATGCAGGTTCAGTCCATGCAGCACCGGTCTATCGGGGCTGTAGCCAAATGTGACGGCGCGAAATTCCACTTCTCCACGGAGCTGTGGCAGTTGCTCCGCGTGTGGGTCATCCACCAGGTCAACCGGCATATCCAGAATCTGGAAGATACGCTCGGCAGCCACTCCAGAACGCTGTAACTGCGTGTACTGCTGGCTGAGGTCTCGAATGGGGTCAAAGAAACGGTTGATGTAGAGAGTGAAAGCCACGAGTACACCTACCTGCAGCTTTCCCTGTGATACCAGGATGCCGCCATAAACAACTACGAGGGCAATTGCTGCCGCCGCAACCACCTCTACAAGCGGCAATACGAACGCCGCAACCCGGCTGGCCTCGAGGTTGGTATCGCGGTTGTAGGCGTTGAGTTCGTCGAACTCGGCCCGATTGCGCTCTTCACGCGCCAGGCTTTGAATTACGCGCATGCCGGTGATGTTTTCCTGCAGCGTCGCGTTCACCACGGAGATGCTGGCGCGTGTACGCCGGAAGGAGCGCTGGGCATGGCGTTGCCAGAAAGCGGCAATCACAAACATGACGGGCAGTACCGTAAAAGAGAGCAGCGCCAGCGGGACGTTCATTGCCAGCATTGCCCCAACGATGCCTATCAAAGCTACGAGAGAGCCGAGAATAGAGAGTAAGCCAGAACTCAACATCGCCTCCAGCACATCGATATCGCTCTGCAGGCGCGACATGACGCGACCAATCTGCGTGCGGTCGTAGAAACGTAAGGAGAGCTGTTGCAGGTGCGCGAACATATCGGAACTGAGGTGGTAGAGTATCTGCTGACCCGCCCACGACATCGTCCACACCTGCCAGTACTGGGCCTGCCACATGCCAATGTTCACTGCCAGCAGGACTACGCCAAGTATCGCCAGTCCCCCCAGATTGCTGTGTGTGATGAACTGGTCGATAGCCACGCCAATCAGGTAGGGGTTCGCCAGGCTGAAAGCCGTGTAGAGCAGCATCAGCACCACACTCGCAATCGTGGCGAAGCGATAACGGGCAAGGTAGGGGGCGAATTTGCCGATAAGGTGCCAGTCGAACTTCCGCGTTACATTCTCGTCATCGCTTTCCAGGCTGTTTTCGCGCCAGCGACCGAGTGGACGGCGTTGCCTGTAAGTGCCAGCCTTCATCGAGCCACCTCCCGTTCCTGATCTATAAGCGAATCAAAGTCAAACGTGCTCGCCTCAAATTCTTCCTGCTCGCGCAGCTGCAAGTCGTAAATCTGCGCGTATATGCCACCCTTCTCAAGCAGTGTCGTGTGTGTTCCCCGTTCCACAATCCGCCCTTTGTCCAGTACCAGAATCTGGTCGGCATGTTTGATCGTGCGCAGGCGCGAGGCAACCACAAATGTCGTGCGATCTCGCATCACCTCATCCAGGGCCTGTTGAATGAGGTACTCGGTTTCCATGTCCACACTCGATGTAGAGTCATCGAGGATCAGGATGCGCGGGTCGAGCAGAATGGTTCGCGCGATAGCCACGCGCTGCTTCTGACCCCCCGAAAGGGTGACGCCGCGCTCTCCAACCCAGGTATCATAGCCATCGGGCAGGGAGGAGATGAAGTCGTGCAGGCGGGCAATCTTCGCTGCCGCGATAATCTGCTCTGTAGTGGCGTTGGCTGCACCATAAGCGATATTCTCGCGCAGCGTGGCGTTAAAGAGGAAAACATCTTGCAGGACCAGGCCCACATTACGCCGTAGAGATGTCTGCGTCACCTCGCGTATATCCAGCCCGTCAATCAGGATGCGTCCGCTCGTCGGATCGTAGAAGCGTGGCAGGAGGTGCAATATAGTGCTTTTACCGCTTCCGGTCGCGCCAAGTAAAGCGATGATCTGGCCGAGGTGCGCATCTATAGTGATGTCATGTAGCACATCTGGCCCATTGCCATAGGCGAATGAGACGTTTTCAAAGCGCACGCGACCCTGTACATACTGGAGTGCTTTGGCGCCGGGCACATCGGTAATCTCCGGGTCGGCGTCCAGCACTCCAAAGATGCGCGTGCCACCGGAGAGGCCGCGCATGAACCAGGTGACCATGTAGCCAAAGGTACGTACCGGAGTCCCCAATAGCAGGATGTACTGCGTTACGGCGACCAGGGTTCCCAGACTTAACTGGTGACCGATGACCGCAACACCACCTATCCACACGATTAACACGGTAATCACATTGAGCACCATTACCATGAGTGGCTGGTTCCACGCTGAGAGCCGCATCGCGCCCAGGTTGAGTTCTCGCAGTTCGCGGTTTTTCGCGTCGAACTTGGCTATCTCGAACTCTTCGCGCGCAAAGGCCTTGACCACGCGCACTCCGCTCAGGCTCTCCTGCATCACCGTACCCAGCGCGCCCGTTTCGTTCTGCACACTCTGCCACATTGGGCGCAGGCGGCGCGCCACCTGGACAGTGAGCAGTATCAAAATGGGGACACAAATCATCGTCACCAGCGCCAGGTGCCAGTCGAGCCGGAACAGGATGATGCTGACGGCCCCAAAGGTCACGAACGCCAGCAGCGCGCGCAGCAGTCCGAGTGGAATGAAATTGCGCACCGCCTCGATATCGACCGTGAGGCGCGACATCAGTTGCCCGGTTTCGGCTTCGTCATGGAACGAGAAACTCAGGCGCTGCAGGTGATCGTAGACGCGATCACGTAAATCGTAGGCGACCAGGCAGGAAACTGCCTGCGAAAGATACCCCTGTCCGTAGGCAAAAAGGCCGCGCAGCGAACTGGTGACAAGGATCGCCAGCGCAACCAGTAAAAGCGGGCCGATCTGACCGTGTTGGAAGCCCATGTCGATAATCCATGCCAGCAGCCAGGGCACAGCCAGCGCGAAGCCGGTTGAAAACCCCAGGCAGATGACCGCTCCGATTGATTGCAGCCAGTGAGGACGGAGCAGTCCGATAATACGCATATAGATCTGCCAGTTATATCTCCACGAATCCATAGACATAACTGCATTAGGCTTGTTTGTCCCCGGTGAAAACACACGCTTAACCTTTCTCGATGCTTTTTGCCTCTAGCGAGGATGCTGAGGGGATACAGAGGATATTTCTTGTCGGTTATAATAGTATACAGGGGAATGGTTGACATCTGTATGTCAGTCTTTACGGTTTTTCCTCTAAAGAATTGTAAGTAAATTCCTTTTTGCTACCTGGCTAGCTTCGAGGATCATCCATCCATGCAGAAAACCGAGCGCCTTATGGCGATTGCCCTGCTGCTTCATGCACGCGGTAAAATGACCGCAGCGCGCCTTGCAGAAATCCTGGGTGTCTCAACGCGCACAATCTATCGTGACATCGATGCGCTCTCATTGGCGCACGTACCCGTCTCTATGGATTATGGCCCCGGCGGAGGCTATTACCTGCCGCAGGATTATCGCTTTGACCCCGCGTTCTTCACGAGCGAAGAAGCCGTCTCCCTGGTGCTGAGCGCAGATATGGCTGGCAACTACAGTCTCTTCGCGGATGATGACGGTCTGCAACGCGCACTCATCAAATTGGAGGCCGTCTTGCCGGAAGGATATCGCGCGGATGTGCGAGCCGCCCGGGAGCGCATTCTCTTTGATTCGACCGCGTGGTATGAACGCTCGAATGGCGAGGCGGTATACCTGGAGAATATCCGCCTGGCCGTGTTAGGAGCGAATCCGCTCGATATTCTCTACCCGTGTGATGGCGCTCTTGTCTGGAGGCGTGTCGAGCCTTATGGCCTGGTATTCAAAGGACTATCACGCCGGCACGCCCGTACCGGTGTCTGGTACCTCGTGGCTTTCTGCCAGACCTGCCAGTCATTCAGCACTTTCCGCGTCAGCTACATCGAGGACCTGAAAATGTACGAGGAGAAGATAGCGCCGCAACTCGATTTTGATCTGCGCGCCTACTGGCAGGAGGCCCGCAGAAACCTGGAAGAGCAAGAGCAGCCGCTTAACATGGTTTTGCGCGTTCTACCAACCGCGCGCTCCAGTCTGCGCGGTGATTATGACGTGTTACGCGAAGAGCGCGATCATGGTGTCATTGTGCAGGTCAAAATAGAATCTCTGGATGAAGCGGTATCCTATGCCCTCTCTCTTGGCACCAATGCAGAAGTAATCTCGCCCAGAAAAGTGCGCGAAGCCGTGTCCACTGCCGCGCGGGCCATAGCGGAAACGTATGGAACGAAATAGAGGCTTGCCGTTTTCGTACTTTCCTGCTAGACTAACCCGCAGCAGAAAACTCGGCGCAGAAGGTACCTTCATGGAACCTATAATAATGCCTCAACTGTATTGTCCCTTTGGAGTGAGAGCACTCCACTACGAGAGAAGAAGCAAGAGAAAGGAGTGAGAGACGAGTGCCCACATATACGCAAGGGCATATCGTCTCTCTCAGCCGATGACCGATACCATAAACACTGTCTTTCAGCGTTACCACCAGGAGATCCTCCAGGAGCTTCACCAGGCATTTCTCACACAAAATACATCTCTTGCAGAAAGGGTCAATTATGATACTCTCTTAAAGATATATGGACAAATGCAGTATCACCTCGGTTGGGTCGATCAGCAGCTTCGCCCTACCGATGGTCAACCGGGCAAACTGCTGCGTCCCAAACTTCTTCTGCTGAGCTATGAACTGGCCTGGGCACAGGGACAAACCCCTTCAATAAATCCCCTTGCACCCTCTCTGCGACCAGCTCTGCCTGCAGCTGCCGCAGTAGAATTGGCGCATAATTTTACGCTGCTGCATGATGATATTCAAGATGGAGACGTCGAGCGTCGTCATCGCCCTACTGTCTGGTCTGTGTGGGGAATACCTCAGGCGATTCTTGTTGGAGATGCTCTGTTTGCGCTGGCTCGCCTCCATCTCTGGAAGGTGCTGGATGAAGGGGTAGAGCCTGCAACTGCACTGAACCTGGCTAAACTGTTCGATACGGCTTTACTCAAGCTGACCGAAGGACAGCATCTTGACATGTTCTTCGAAAAGCAGCAACAGGTTTCTCTCTCAAGCTATGAGGAGATGATCAGCCACAAGACGGCCATCTTGATGAGTTGTGCAACAGAGATGGGGGCTAAACTTGGTACCTCTAACCAGGAGATTATCGAGGGCCTGGCTCGCTTTGGTCACGCTCTGGGGCTCGCATTTCAGGTACGAGATGATATGCTGGGAGTCTGGGCGACCGAAGCAGAATTAGGAAAGCTACCCGTTGGTGATATCTATCGACGTAAGAAAAGCTTGCCTATCCTCCATGCCTTCCAATATGCACAACCAGATGATCAGCAGGCATTGGCGAAGATGTATAACCAGGATGCGCCGATTACACAGGAACAGGTGCAGGAGGTTCTGGCCATCTTCGTCCGGACACAGACCAGGGAGTACTGCAACCAGTTTCTAGCACAGCAGTGTCAACAAGCACGTTTGGCCCTTGCTCAGGTAGCTACTACAAACAACGCGCTTGCCACTCGCGCCCGGACTGACCTGGAGGCAATTATCAATTTTGTAAAAGGAAGGTGACTCTGTTCAAGGAAGCACTTATGGAACTCGACCTTCTTACCAAATATCCATATTCAGAGCAGCGCATAACTCACTCAAGGTTTGATTACATCTACATCTCTCCCCATCTAGATGATGTGCCACTGTCATGCAGCGGTACTATTTGTCGTCAGCAAGCTCAAGGACTCAACATCCTGGTCGTTACGATATTTGCAGGCGAACCTCAACCACCTTTCTCCCCTTTCGTACAGTCGGTTCATCGCTCATGGCACGCACCGGAAGAGAGACCGTATCAAGTACGCAAGGAAGAAGAGAGGAAAGCCATGGCGCTGCTGGGAGCGGATTACGCCTGGCTGGATTGGTTGGAAATACTCTATCGCGACCCTGAGTTATCAGATGCGAATGATTTCTTCTGGGAGCCTGGCACATCAGTAGTACCCTCTCGTGATGCTGCTCTCTTTACAACGCTGCGCGCCTGGCTTGCCGATGCATCGCTGGCATATCCGGACGTGCAGTTTGTTCTACCACTCGGTCTTGGCATGCATCGCGACCACCAGTTCGTGTTCCAGGCGGCTCTCAATACGCTTGATTGTGATCGCGTCCTCTTCTTCGAGGATTTTCCGTATGCTACCTATTACTCTAAAGATGAGCTTATCGAGTATGTAAGGCCATATAACGTGAGTTTCATCGAAGTAGATATTTCCGAGTGCCTTGAGCAGAGGATTGCTACTTCTGAGGCGTATCGATCACAGATTCCAACGCTCTTTTATATGGCTTCCAGCTTTCGAGAATTGATTCGTGCGTACACCCTGGAAGCAGGCAAACAACAGCGTCCGATCGAGCGTTATTGGAGGATACCCCGGTAATTTTCCCAAAGGGCCCGCTAGTGCGATCAGTGTACTATCCCCTATTGCATATAATAGCGGCCCTTCCACGTAGCGCCCTTTTTCCGGTAATGCCACCGGATCGAGTTTAGTAGGAACAGGCATTCAAGCATCATGGAGATTGGATGCAGCAGACTGAGCAACATCAACAAGACGTGCTGAGAACGTCCGCAGGCAAGGGTCAGCAGTATCCGCATCAATACGGCAAGTGTGTAGCTACCGAGCGAGAATAGCACAGCGAGTGGGGCAAGAGGGACAAATAGCGATGCCAGTGCAAGCAGAGGTGGCACTACAAAAAGTGCCAGGTCGAGAATGATAATTGCCGATGCAGCCAGGATTGAATAGTTGTAAAAAGCGAAGAAAGTTCTTGAGAACCCGACCCATAGTTCAGCGAAGGAATCGTACATGTAGCAGCTCACCATGTCTTGCCCATCTACATAGGCCATACGGTATCCGGCTGCTTTGACCGAACGAGCTAGCGAATTGTCTTCCAGGATAGAAGTCTTCACCGCTTTGTGGCCACCTATTGCCTCATAGACTGAGCGCTGAAAGCAGAGCAACGGCCCGTTGGCTACAGCTAGAATTGGCTCTGGTCGGTGTCTCACAAGCACCAGGGGCAAGAGTGTGAAGACCTTAAAATAGAGCAATGGAATAGCAAGGCGCTCTCCCATCCCACGGAGGATATAGCGGGGATGCGCTGTGAGGAATTGGACGCCGAGATCATGCAGCCCTTGAATAACTGTACTAACCGTCTGTGGCGCGTGAACCGAGTCGGCGTCGGTGAAGAGTAAATAATCGCCCTGAGCATAGAGTGTCAACTGGTAGCAGGCAAAGTTTTTTCCAATCCAGCCATTTGGTAAGAATTCACCATGCAGTAATTGCAAGCGGCTCTTCTGTTCAGGCGGCAGTTCGTCAATCATTCGCTGTACAATAGTCGGCGTTCCATCGGTGCTCTGGTCATCAAGAACCAGCACCTCCAGTTTTTCATATCTCTGTTCTATCAGCGAACGCACACACTCCTCTATATGATCTGCCTCATTTCGTGCCGGTACGAGAATGGAAACCATTGGGCAAGTGCCGAGTTTCCTTTGCACGTCTTCCCTTGTAGCAGACTTGAGTCGATCAAAGACAAGGAGGTTAAGAAGGAGGTTGATAAATAGTGCAAATAAAGAGCCGAAGAGAATGCCTGAGATTATGTTAAGATACATGGTGGCTATGATCACAACTGTCCTGGGGTGTTCTGGTCAACGATCTGGAGCACTTCGCCGCGGCTGAGCTTACCGTCGCCACGGGCTAAGGATTCCAGGGTAGCATATGCCAGAGCGAGCGGAATGGAGCAAAAGTCCAACACGGGACCAGGAGGAAGGGCATTGGTGTAGGCATCAGCCAGGGCTAGATTGCGACGTGCGTAGGCATGCATGTCCTCTGCCCGCCAACCGGGTGGAAAGAATTCCACCCCGCGCGCCACATCTTCTGGGTGGTTACGTAGGATATTGACGGATTGCAGGCCACGCCCGAATCCCACGGCGTGGATGCGGTTCGATTGTGTTCCATTGTACCAGGCCCACAGATCCGATAGTAACAGGCCGACCGAACCGGCTACCCCAAACGTGTAGCGGTCCAGATCCGCCTCTGTCCGGATCATCCAGCCATTGTCTGCCCACTGTGCCATGCGATCCGCCATGGTCGCCGTTGCTTCCCACACGCGCGGAGCGATGGATGGGGGTGCGAGCAACGCCCAGTCGCCTACTCGAAGCGTCACCTCTGGAAGTTCCTGTTGATAGCGGCTCAACGCTGTTGTGCAGTCGCCAGCGGTAAAGGTCGTTTGCAGCGTGTGGCTGATAGAGTGCAACAGCATGGCCTTCGTGCGATTATCCAGTCCGGGATGATCTTCCACTTCATCGATGGCACGCAGGCATAAGTAGCCCGACATGACCGCATCCTGCAGTCCGGCTGGTAAACGGCTTATGGGGATAAAGAACGTTCGGCTGGTTTCTTTCAGCATGTCTAGTGCATCTTTACTAATACTCACTATGTCAGCTCCTTCCGCTATACATCCTTTACTCAGCAAATATGCGACCTTGTCCAGTGCCAAGCCCGACTTTCAGCACGTGTGCTGCTCGCAGTGCATACTGGGGGGCCACACGGCTGAGCCAGAACAACTCCCGCCAGAGCAGCGGCTGCAGCAATGCCCTCGTGGGCCGCAGCCAGTCTGGGGAGATGCCATGTTCTGGACTATCTAGTACGACCCGGATCGTCGCCACGCGCAGGTTTCGTCCTGCGAGAAGGCCCGTCTCCATGTCAGCAGCCACGAAGCCCCGCTGGGACCAATCGTGACGATCGCCGCCGACAATAATGGATTGGGCAGTCAGCAGCGGCCCGGTGTCAGGTCGAAAGTGTAACGTGCGTGCGGCTGTCACCAGTGCTTGTACAAGTGTGGGATCGCAATGCATGATCCTCCCATCAGCAAGGCCGACCCAGTCAGGTATCAGAACGGTCCCCGGACGCACACCGGGTGCGAGCGCTCCTGCCAGACCACACACTACCACGATGGAGCCCTGGCGTGCCCCTTTCCAGCGTGCTAATCGCACGCCCGCCCAGCTAGTACGAGCGTGGGGGAGTGTGCGCCGCACTGCCCAGTACTCAAGGAATGTTGGTGCCAGAATCTCCACGCTATACATCACCTGGTAACGATGAGGCGCACCGGCTACGAGCGGTGTGATGATGCCCCAAGAAGTTTCCCCCTACTTGTTAAGTGGCATACCCGTTGTCGCGGTACCACCGAACTGCCCGTTCCAGGGCTGCGGTTACAGATGTTGCTTCAAAGCCAAGCTCAGATTGAGCCTTAGCAGAGCTGACGTACATTTGATGACGAGCCATCCGAACCCCTTCGAGTGGGATCAGTGGCGCTGCCATGCCACCTTTCCCCTTGCGAAAGAGCTGGCAGCGGAGCTCGTCAGCCCAGCCGAGGGTAAGTGCCAACCGAAAGGGAATGCGGACGGTCGGGGCTGTGCGACCACAGATATGAGCCAGCCGTTCCCACAGCTGGGACAGACTGATATTCTCACCGCCCACTAGATAGCGCTCCCGGGAACGTCCGTATTGAAGCGCTAGTACATGCGCCCTGGCCACATCCTCCACTGCTACTACGTTCAGTCCGCCACCCAACGTGGCGAAGATCCGCCCGCGCATAAAGTCCACTACCATCTTTCCCGTGGGAGTCGGCTTCCAGTCTCCCGGCCCAACGGGCGCGGTTGGCAAGACGAGAACGACCGGTACTTGTGCCGCCAGCGCTACCCGCGCTTGCTGCAGCTTCGACCGGTGGTATGCTGAGGAGCCAGCATCTACGTCCCAGTCATCCTCGGTCGCCGGACGCCCCCCAAAACTCGGCCCCACGGTTGACGAGCTCGAGGTGACGACGACACGCTCAATGCCTGCCTGGTGTGCCGCCTCCAGCACTCCCGTGCAGCCGCGCACGTTAGTGGCGAACATCTCGTGATGCGTGCCTGGTGAGAAGGAGTAGAGAGCCGCCACGTGTACGAGATAGCGGCAACCCACCATGTGTTGGACCAGATCACCGGAGTGGAGGACGTCACCCCATATAGCCGTACACCCGTCAAGTGGGGGCAGTGGCCTGGAACCCGGACGCACCAGAGCACGCACGCGATACTGAGCCGCCAACAAGGCACGAAGTATGTGGCTACCCAGGAATCCGCTGGCCCCGGTCAAGAAGACCGTGTCGCCCGCTTCTGTCATCCGCTGTAACTGCTCAGCCATCAGCTTTGTACTACCGTTCTTCTAGACTTACCTACTTTAAGTGAAGATAGATCGCAGGCTGCCGCGCAGCACATCGACCGTGGCTCGTAGCGACTCACGGGGCGACTTCATTGTAGCTGCCACCGCAGAGGGCTCATAGCCGCAATGCGCCATGCAATTGGCGCAGCGAGGATCCTTGCCCCGACCATAATGCTCCCACTCGGTTGTCTCGATTAGCTCCTTATAGGAGCTAGCGTACCCATCGGCCATCAGATAACAAGGCCGCTGCCAGCCCAGTACTGAGTAGCTGGGGATACCCCAGGCAGTGCAGCTAAAGTCGACCTTGCCCTCCAGGAAGTCCAGGAAGAGCGGGGAGTGGTTCAGGCGCCACTTCTTGCGCCTGCCGTCTGCAAAGGCTTGACGGAAGACCTCGCGCGTTCGCTCGACGCCGAGAAAATGCTCCTGGTCTGGCGCTTTCTCGTAGGCATAGCCCGGGGAGATCTGCATCGCATCTACCCGCACATCGTCGTTCAGGAAGTCGAGTACATCACTGATGCTGCGCGCATCATCCTGCGTGAAGAACGTGGTGTTGGTGGTAACCCGGAATCCCCGGCGTTGGGCCTCCTTGATTGCTTCAATCGCCTTATCGAATACGCCCTGCCGGGCAACTGATTGATCGTGGCGCTCCCTCAAGCCATCGATGTGGACCGACCAGGAGAAATAGGGGGATGGTCTGAACTGATCAAGCTTCTTACCCATGAGAATGGCGTTGGTGCACAGATAGACGAAGCGCTTGCGTTCTATCAACGCCGCCACAACCTCATCGATCTCACGATGGATGAGCGGCTCGCCGCCAGCGATGGAGACGATTGGCGCGCCGCACTCCTCAACTGCATCGATACACTGCTGAACGGAAAGTCGCCGCGCCAGGATATCCAGGGGATGCTGTATCTTGCCGCAGCCAGCACAGGCAAGGTTGCACTGATAGAGCGGCTCTAGCTGTAACACAAGCGGAAACTTCTCACGGCCCCGCAACCGCTGCCGGACGATATATGCCGCGATCTGAAGATTCTGGCGTAGGGTGATCGCCATAGCTTGCTCTCCTTCTCTGTGTAGTCTGCATAACAGAGCAAGCTTATCATTACCAGGGATTTCTGGTTTTCCCAATACTACTGATCGAGCTTGCTGACTGCGTAGCAGTAGACGCGCAGCGTCGTTGCAAGCGCGCATTTCAAGATACTACTGATCGAGCTTGCAACGACGCTGCGTAGCAGTAGACGCGCAGCGTCGTTGCAAGCTCGCGTTTCAAGATAGTCCCGAAAGAATAAAAAAGCTATTTTTGCTATAATAAATAAAAATGAGGAAACACCTGTAAATACATTACTACATTCAACGAAGGAAAGCAAACCGGACAGGAGTTATTCTGGACTTATGGATAATAATAAGCCGAGCAAGGAGGGGGAACCTCGGTTGAAGCAAGCACTGGATCGAGCAGTGCAATGGCTGTTGGAGAGTCAGAATGTCGAGGGCTGGTGGTGCGGCGAGCTGGAAACGAATGTGACCATGACGGCGGAGCATGTCCTGCTGCTGCGTTTCTTGGAACTCAGCCCGGATCGGATCAGGGACGGCGCTATACGACACATCCTGAACAATCAGCGAGATGATGGCTCATGGGCGCTCTACTTCGGCGGCCCTGCGGATCTGAGTACCACGATCGAGGCCTATGTCGCACTCAAGGTACTCGGGGTTGATCCCGGCAGCGACGCGATGCAGCGAGCGCTCACGGTTATTCACCAGCAAGGGGGAGTAGCCCAGGCCAGGGTCTTTACCAAAATCTGGCTGGCGCTATTTGGTCAGTATCCATGGTCTGGCATCCCTAGCATGCCTCCGGAGTTGATCTACCTGTCGCCCAAGATGCCGTTCAACCTCTACGACTTCGCCTGCTGGGCACGTGGTACCATCGCCCCGCTGCTGATAGTGATCTCCCGGCGTCCGGTAAAGTCACTGGGTTGTAGCGTGCCCGAGCTCGTTGTTCCGGGAACCGAGGACTTGCTCACCCGAGTCCCAGGGTCCGGGCTCTTCTGGTGGACCGATAAGCTCCTCAAGCTGTATGAGACTTTTCCATGGCAGCCAGGTCGGTCACGTGCCCGGCGTCGCGTGGTCGATTGGATCGTGGAACGCCAGGAGGCAGATGGGAGCTGGGGTGGTATCCAACCACCCTGGGTGTACTCGCTGATCGCTCTGTATCTGGAAGGCATGGGCACCGATCACCCGGTCATGCGCCGCGGAATCGAGGGGCAGGAGGGCTTCGCGCTAGAAGACGAGAGCGGGTGGCGGTTTCAAGCCTGTATGTCCCCTGTCTGGGATACCGCCTGGGCACTTCTGGCCCTGCGCCACGCCGGCGTGGAGCGCGACCACCCGAGCATGCAACGTGCGGTCCAATGGATCCTGCAAGAGCAAATCTCCGTGGGCGGCGATTGGCAGGTGCGTGGTGGCACTGTGCCGTGTGGTGGCTGGGCGTTCGAATTCGAGAATGATATCTATCCAGATATCGACGACACGGCGGTCGTCGTCCTGGCTTTGCTAGAAGCTGGGGCAGAGACAGCCGTGCGGATCGCCGTGGATCGGGCTGCGCGGTGGGTGCTGGCCATGCAGTCGAGCAACGGGGCCTGGGGGGCATTCGATAAGGACAATACGCGAGCGATCATCTACCGGCTGCCCTTCGCGGACTTCGGAGCGCTGTTGGATCCGCCCTCCGAAGACGTTACGGCTCATGTGTTGGAAATGCTGGCACATGTGGATGCTCCAGACAGGGAGCGGGTCATACGAGTGGCTCTCGAGTACCTGCGGCATACGCAGAGGCCAGATGGTTCCTGGTTCGGTCGCTGGGGTGTCAATTACATCTATGGAACGTGGTGCGTCATCTCAGCGCTCGCTGCGCTGCGCGATG
>WNGJ01008730.1_pt1 | contig 25955 bp, 24 predicted proteins | sample 5400611 | NCBI WGS metagenome assembly WNGJ01 (sample SAMN13153375, study PRJNA577476) | soil metagenome | isolation source: 40 cm soil or saprolite under Garry oak tree replicate 1 | place: USA:California | collected 2016-06-15
TCGCTCGCGCGCAATTGCGCGTTGAGCATCAAGCCGCTCACGTCCACGCGGAACTCTGTCGGAATGTCCGCCGGCAAGCATTCGATTTCCACTTCGCGTGTAACAGTCTCGAAGACTCCACCTTGCACCTTCACGCCGGCAGGCTCGCCAAAGGTGTGCACCGGAACCATCACCTTCATTCGAACGTCCATGGCCACGCGCAAAAGATCCACGTGCAGCAATTTCCCGCTGAGGGGATCCACCAGCCAATCCTTGAGGATCGCCGGTTCGTGCTTGCCGCCAAGATTCACCTGAAACAGGGTGTTGTGCCCGCTCTCGGAGCGGAGAATCGCGTTCACCTGCTTGGCGTTCACCGCCAGCGTGATGGACTGGCCCTTGCCTCCATACAACACTGCCGGCACCTTGCCCGTCTGCCGCAGCCGCCGCGCCTCGTTCTTGCCGCGCGTGCTGCGCGGCGCGCCTTCCACTACAATCTTCTCTGCCTTCTCTGCCTTCTCTACCATGTCCTTCTTCCCTTCTTGAATTCCGGGCGGGACAAGCATTCTTGCCTGTCCTCTTCCTGCTATTTCTCCGCGGACAGACAACAATGTCTGTCCAGCAAAATCAAATAAACAGCTCGCTGATGGAAGTCTCCTCGTGAATCGAGCGAATCCCGCGCGCCAGCAAATCCGCCACGCTCAGCACCTTGATCTTCCCCATTTTCTTCGCTGCCGCACTCAGCGGCACGGAGTCCGTAGTCACAATCTCCGTGATGTTTGACTTCTCGATCCGTTCGATAGCCGGCCCGGACAGCACCGCGTGCGTGCACGCCGCAAACACCTGCGTGGCGCCTTCTCGCAGGAGCGCCTCCGCCGTCTTCACCAATGTCCCGGCAGTATCAATAATGTCGTCCACCACGAGCGCGCTGCGTCCCCGCACGTCTCCAATCAGGTGCATCACTTCGCTCACGTCCACATCCACGCGGCGTTTGTCCACGATCGCCAGCGGCGCATCCAGTTTCTTTGCGAAAAATCGCGCCCGCTCGACGCCGCCGGCATCCGGCGAAACCACCGTCAGATTCGGCAATTTCAACTGCCGGAAGTGTTCCACCAGCACGGGCGAACCGTACAGGTGATCCACGGGCACGTCGAAATATCCCTGAATCTGCGGTGCATGCAAATCCAAAGTCAGGGCCCGGCTCGCGCCCGCGGTTTCCAGCAAATCCGCCACCAGCTTCGCGGAGATCGGAACGCGCGGCTTGTCTTTCCGGTCCTGCCGCGCGTAGCAGTAATACGGCAGCACCGCCGTAATCCGCCAGGCCGACGCGCGCTTGAACGCGTCGATCATCAGCAGCAGTTCCATCAGGTGGCAGTCCACCGGGTTATGGCACGGCTGCACGACAAACACGTCTGCGCCGCGAACGTTCTCCAGAATCTGAAAATAAATCTCCCCGTCGCTGAAGCGCCCCAGCAGCGCCTTACCCAGCGGCACATCCAATTCCTTGCAAATGCTTGCCGCCAATACCGGATTCGCGGTCCCTGAGAAAATCTTAAATCGGTCGTCGTTCACGGCGCTCGCGCTCCGCGTGACCACTCAGTGGCCACACCATCTTGCCTACAGCCGAACCGGAAAGATCTTCCATAACAAGATAGACACGAAGAGACGCTGAGGCAGAATCCACGACACGCTTGCAGACTACTCTGCGATGCGCATCAAACGAGCGTACCTGTCGCGCGAGACGGTCTCGCAAACGAAGGCCTGATCGTGCGGAAACCCAACAGCGGCTCGGCGCGCCATCGCTGGGCTCGGGAAAACTCCAAACACCGCCGAACCGCTACCCGCCAGCGAGGCTTCCGCAGCTCCTCTTTGGAGCAACTCCTGCTTGATTTGATCAAGCCGGGGATGACGCCGGAAAACCGGTCCCTCGAAATCATTCGAAAGGCCGCTTCCTTGCGTACTCCAAGATAGAGCGCAGAACTGAAAGAGTTTAGAGGTTCCGGCAGAGTTTGTCAATGCGAGCGGTTCGGCCTCCAGCCAGCAGAAGGCATCCGGCGTAGGCACATGAATTTCTTTTGGCGAAACTACCAGCAAGTGCAATTTCGGAATATCCGGCAGAGGATAGATTTCGTCGCCTTTGTTCACCCCGAGAGCCCGCCCGCCCAGCAGGAAAAACGGCACATCCGCGCCCAGCGACGCGGCAATTTCCAGCAGTCGCGCAGGCGTCAGATTCTTTTTTGTGAGCCACAGATATCCCAGGAGCGCCGCGGCAGCATCGCTGGATCCTCCGCCCAGCCCCCGCCCCGCTGGAATCGTTTTCTTCAGCTCGATTTCCACACCGCCGCGAATTTTCAGCTCGCGCCGCACCGCATCCACCGCGCGATACACAAGATTTTCCTCCGCAGGTTCTGAGGAGAGCGGCTGGTTCCCTTCGATGCTCAGTGCAATTCCGTCGCTGCGTGACGCGCGCAGCCGCAATTCATCGTGCAGCGAGATGGTCTGAAAAATGGTCCGCAATTCGTGAAAGCCATCGGCGCGTTTGCCAAGGATATCCAAGCGCAGATTGATTTTTGCGAACGCGGAAATGCGGACTTCGGGCATGCGCTGGACTACGGCTTGGGGTTGCTGGCCGTGGATTTTTGCGCCACGCGATGCTTCGATTGCGAGAGCTTCTTCTCGAGTTCCGCCACTTTATCGGCTTCCATGTCCGCGGGCAGCGAGCGCCGCCATTCCACCAGCGATTTTTCCCATTCCGCGGCGGCTAGATCCCCCCGGCCTAATTTCGCGTAGAGATCGCCGAGGTGCGAATGAATCGTAGCGTCGTGCCTTTCGCGCTCCACGGCCTTGCGCAGCGTGCTCTCCGAAGCGCTCAGTTTGTTCTCTTTGAAATAAATCCAGCCCAAACTGTCGAGGTACGCCCCGTTGTAAGGGTCTTCCTTCAAGGCCTGCTGAACCAGCGTTTCCGCTTCGTCAAGCCGAATTCCGAGGTCGCCCAGCATGTAGCCGTAATAATTCAGCACCGGAGCGTTTTTCGGATTCACCGCAAGCACTTTCTTGAACTGCTCTTCAGCCTTGTCGAAAAACTTTTGCCGCTCGTAGATGGCGCCGAGCAGGAACCACACCATCTCGTTTTCGCGCGTCTGGCCCGGTAGCACTTCCGCCGCTCGAGCGGCTTGTTCGGCTTCCTTGTAACGCCGCCCGCGCTCGTACACCTGCGCGATGTTCAGGTACGTTTCGCGATCTCCCGCATCGCCATGAAGTTGCGCTCGCAACATCTTGACCGCGTCTTCGGTCTGTCCGTTTTCGCCAAGCAGCAGCGCATTGCTCGTTCGAATCGAGGGATCGGCCGGGTATTTCGCCAGCGCTTCCTTGCCCGTCTGAAGCGCTTTAGGCAAATCTTTTGCGGCGCGGTAGGTGTCCATAATCATCATCCGCGCGCGGCGATCCTCTTCTTCGCCGAGATGCCCTAATTCTTCGAAGGTATAAATGGACGCCGGATAGTTCTGCGTATCGCGATAAAGCTGTCCGAGCTGCTGGTACAGGATGGCCAGCGATCGCCGCCGCGACGGCGGCGGGGGGGCCTGCCCCTTGATGTCCGTCACCGCATTCGACAAAACGCGAATGGCATCCTCATAGCGCCCCTGCGCCTGGTACAGCATCGCCTCGTTGTACATGACTTCCAGGCTACCCGGTGCGTACTGCCGCGCCTTCACAAGGTTTTCTTCCGCCTTATCGAGCTGATGCAGTTCGCGGTAAATCTGCGCAATTCGCAAATACACGTCCGAATCGTCCGGCATTACATCCGAAAGCTTTTGGTAAACCTTCAGGGCCTCGGCATATTTCTCTTCCGCCAGCAAGGTCTGCCCCAGCCCCCGCTGGTGGCTCAGCTCCGAAGGATCGAGTTCCGCGGCTTTGCGGTAAGCCTCTTCCGCCTTCGGCAGCTCATGCGCCTGCGTATGTGCATCTCCCAGAAGATCCAGCAGCACCGGCGAGGGCGAGCGTGCGGTGATTCCTTCCAGCAGCGTGACCGCTTCAGGAGACTTGCCCTCGTCCATCAGCAACTGCGTCAGTTGCTCGACCGCGGGTTCGTTTTCCGGATCGGTCCTCAGGATGCTCCTCAGAACCTGCTCCGCCTTGTCGTGCTCGTTCTTCAGCCGGTACAGCCGCGCCAGCCACAGCGCCGATTCCGTGTCCGAAGGATCGAGCCGGTTAATCTCGCGGTACTGCTCGATGGCGCGGCTGACGGTCTCTGATTGGGCATTGCCCGCATTTACGTCGCCGAGACTCCGCAGGTAAATTCGCCCCAGCAGCCGCCGCGATTGCACGTTGTCCGGGTCGCGTTTCAAGATATCCTGGGCTTCCGCTACCGCATCGTGAATCCGCTGCGCCTTCCAATACATCTCCGCCAGCCGCTCGCCGATGACCTGCGACTTGGGATCCAACGCATACGCTTTCTTGTACGCCTCGATGGCTTTGGTGGCGTATTCCGCGCTGCTGGTGGCTTCGTATTGCTGTTCGTAGATGTGACCCATCGTGAAGTTGTAGTAGGCGTCGGCGCGCGCGGAGTCTACTGCGGAAGGGGAGGTTTTCGGGTCGATAAGCTGCTCTTGTGGCGCTTGCGCCATGGCAGCTGCACCGGAAACGCCCGTCAATACTAAGGAGAGAGTAATATGTCGAAGGTTCATCGTAGCCCCAGAAACTTAAATTATCCCATGCGGCCGAAACGCGGTCAAAAGACAAACTCCTAGACGTTTCCAGAGCTTGGGCGCCCCCACAGGTAGGATGCAGACTGGCGGAAAAACGTTGAAAGCGGCTGACTCAATTCGATGTTTCAATCGTTGGCCCGGTGAACTTTCACATGTTTGTGGTCCGCGACCGGCTCAACCAGCCGCAGGACGTGTTCCCGTGTTTCCTGGTCGAAGCGGTAAAGCAGGACCGCGTCGGCGGCCCTATCATCGCCGGCCAACTCCAGCTCGGGGTTATCCATAGTCACGTCGCCATTGTTTCGAATGCGCAGTTCGGCCCCGACTTGCAGAACAATCTTCATCCCTTCGCGATTGGCGGCCATCGTTTCGCCTCCCAGTTTGCGTTTTCGATCATCACTTGCTACTCAATGGATGCCGCGCCGGGGCAAAAGGATCCACCGCTCGCCCTTTAGTGGAGAAAGTGACGCATGCCAGTGAACACCATCGCAAGCCCGAGCCGGTCCGCGGCGGCGATGACGTCGGTGTCGCGGACCGAGCCTCCCGGCTGGATCACTGCGGTCGCCCCAGCTTTGGCCGCTTCTTCGACTCCGTCTGGAAACGGAAAGAAGGCGTCGGAAGCAACCACGGTGCCTACCAGCGAGGATTGCGCCTTCATGACTGCGATTTTTACCGAATCGACGCGGCTCATCTGTCCCGCGCCGACTCCCAGCGTCGCCCCGTCTTTTGCAAACACGATCGCGTTGGACTTCACGTGCTTCGCCACTTTCCACGCGAAGCGCATCGTCTGCATCTCTTCCGCCGTGGGCACGCGCTTCGTCACGGTGCGCAACTCATCGTCTTTGACCTGACCGAGGTCCGGCTGCTGCACCAGCATTCCGCCCAGAATGCGCTTCAACTGCATCTCACGTTCCGGCTCGAGGCCGCCGACCGGCAGCTCCAGCAGCCGCAAATTTTTCTTCGCCGCGAAAATTTCTTTCGCGCGATCCGTTTTTCTTCGCCGCGAAAATTTCTTTCGCGCGATCCGCAAAACCGGGCGCGGCAATGCATTCCACAAACAATTTCGCGACCTCTTGTGCGGTCGCGGCATCCACCGTGCGGTTGAACGCCAGCACCCCCCCAAACGCCGAGACCGGATCGCACGCCAGCGCTTTCAAATAAGCATCAACCAGCGTTGCCTGCTCCGCCGTTCCGCAGGGATTGTTGTGCTTGATGATCACCGCCGCTGGACTCTTGAATTCCGCGGCCAGGCTCCGTGCTGCTTCCAGATCGACGAGATTGTTGTACGAAAGCTCCTTGCCCTGCAGTTGTTTCGCGGCAGCCAATCCTCCCGGCAGTCGCCCCGCTGGCACGTACAGCCCGGCGGCCTGGTGGGGATTTTCCCCATACCGTAATTCCTGCTGCCTCCGCAGAGCGATGTGCAATCGTTCCGGCAGTACTGGTTTCGCCTCCAGTGCCATACGTCCCGAAGCAGCCGACAGCCGTTCCAATTCCATCGCGATCATGCCGTCGTACCGCGCAGTCGTTGCGAAAACTTTTCGCGCCAGCTCCAGCCGGGTCGCCAGCGACGTTTCGCCCGCGCTTTCGAGTTCACCCGCCACGCGCCCGAAATCCGCCGGGTCCGTCACCACTGTCACGCTCTCGAAATTCTTGGCCGCCGACCGCAACATCGTGGGCCCGCCAATGTCGATGTTCTCAATCAGCTCTTCGGCCGTAAGTCCCGCTTTCGCCGCCGTCGCTTCGAATGGATACAGATTCACCACCACGAGATCGATGGGCGCGATTCCATGTTCCGCCGCCTGCCTCTGGTCTTCCGCGTGCCCGCGCCGGAAAAGCAGCCCGCCGTGCACTTTCGGGTGCAGTGTCTTCACGCGTCCGCCCAGCATTTCAGGCCAGCCGGTGAAATCGGAAACGTCGCGCACCGCGATTCCCGTTTCGCGAAGCAGCTTGGCGGTCCCGCCCGTGGAGAGAATCTCGATCTTCAGCGCGGCCAAGCGCTTCGCAAATTGCACAATCTCGATTTTGTCGAACACACTGATGAGCGCGCGCCGCACCGCCATGGATGCCTCCACAATGAGGAAAGCAGAACAGTGTAAGGGGCTCGCGCGAATAGGGGAAGTACAAACCGTTCGGGAAACGCGGGAAAAGACTTACGACTTCACGAGGGCTTTCAGTTTGACCTGGCCTTCGACCACTTCCACGACGTATTCGACGTCGCGGCAATTCTTCTGCTTTTGCAGCTCTTTCGTTTTCTTCAACACGAAATCGTTGAAGCTGGAGCGTGACATCTTTCCCGTATGTTCGCCGGCCAACTGTTTCGCCTGCAAAAACGCATAGTACAACTGGTCGACCTTGTCCGATTCGCGCTCCGGCTCGGAGCAAGTCATGCGAAATGCCTTGGATTCACCAGCCGCAGCCGCGTGCTCTTCGGCTTCTTTCTTCGCGCGAGTCGCCTCGATCTCCCTCGCCGCGGCTCCGAAGTGCCGTTGAACTTTCCCTTCTTCCTTTTGCGCGGTTCTCTTGCGGAAAATATCTTTGTATTTCGCGTAGGTTTGAGAGAGGTTGTTGAAGCGGAATCGCTGCGCGAACTTCAGTTCGCCGCCGCGTTCGGCGTAGCGCTTCACGATCAGATCGATGCGCCATTCGATTTCCGTGGGCGGACGCTTCCTGCCGCCGCCGAAATACTGGTCGTATTCGATTTTCAGCTGACGGATATCCCGTTCGAGCTGGCCCAACTCTTCGTCAATGGTCGCCATGCGCGGGGAAAGACCTCGACCCTCCATGCTAAGAGTATGGAAGAAAACCGTCAACCGGAGGAATGAGCGGCGATTCGAATGCGCCACCGCACTTTGCCCTTGGCTGGGCCTGGTTGTCGCCTGCAGCGGACGGGAGGAGAGGGCCGCCGGCATTGCCCGGCGGCCGGCACTGTGCTGAAATGTTCGAATGGAAGCGCCGGGCAAAAGAACAATTTCGGCAGAACAGGCAGAACTGCTGCGGCAGATTCCCTCCGTGGACGAATTGATGCTACAGCCGCGGCTGGCGTCGCTCTCGAAACGCGTGGACCGCAACCTGGTGGTTGAGGTCGCGCGGGCGGTGCTGGCGGATTTGCGTTCGCGCATCGCGGGTGATTCGAATTGGACAGCGGTGGTCCTCAACGCGGCGTCCGTCGAAGAGCTAATCAGCAACGAAGTGGAACGAATCCTTTCGCGCTCGCTGCAGCCGGTGATCAATGCCACCGGAGTGATTCTGCATACGAACTTGGGGCGAGCGCCGCTGACTGAGGCGGTGATCGAAGAATTTCGCCGCAGCGCTGCACAATACAGCAATCTCGAATACGATCTCGAAGCGGGCGCACGCGGCAAACGAGACGTGCATACAGCCGAGTTGCTAACGCGCTTGACCGGCGCGGAAGCGGCCATTGTGGTCAATAATTGCGCGGCGGCCGTGCTCGTGACTCTCGCGGCGCTGGCTCGGGGCGGCGACGTGATTGTTTCGCGCGGTGAGCTGATCGAGATCGGCGACGGCTTTCGCATCCCCGAGATTATGGAGCAGAGCGGCGCGATCCTTCGTGAAGTCGGCACCACCAATCGCACGCACCTCGCAGACTACGAAAACGCCATCAACGAAAAAACGCGCGTCCTGCTGCGCGTACATCCTTCGAATTTCAAGGTCACCGGTTTCACCGACAAGCCTGCGATTGAAGAACTCGTGGCCCTCAGCCAGCGCAGCGGCCTGCCGCTCGTGGAAGACCTCGGCTCGGGCTGCCTCGTTGATCTTTCGGAATACGGCGTCAGCGAACCCACGGTGAAGCAAAGCATTGACGCGGGCGTTTCCGCCGTGCTGTTCAGCGGCGACAAGCTTCTGGGCGGGCCGCAAGCGGGCATCATCGCCGGGAAAAAAGATCTGATCGCCCGCGTCCGACGCTATCCACTGTTTCGCGCGCTGCGCGTGGACAAACTGACAATCGCAGCGCTGGAAGCCACTCTTGGGGCCTATCTTCGCGCAGCCTGGGACGAAATCCCGGCCATTCGAATGATCCGGGCGACTCCGCAGGAATTGCAGCGGCGTGCGGAGAATTTCCTCCGCGAGTTGCGCCCGGGACTGCCTCTTGACGAAGTCGAGATTGAAATCACGGATGGAAGTTCTCTTGCCGGTGGCGGCTCCACGCCTTCGCAATCTCTTCCCACAAAAGTCATCCGAATCGCGAGCGCACGATACTCGGCGACAAAGCTCGAGCATCGCCTCCGCCGTGCTCCTACGGGCATATCCGTCATCGCTCGCGTCGAAGACGACCGCCTTATTCTCGACTTGCGTACCGTCTTCCCCGAGCAGGAGCCGCTGTTGATTAAGACTCTGGCTGCTGTTCTGCACTAATGGTTGAAAAGGGTTGAATGCTCGCGTTCGTCGTTCAAGACTGCTCACTTGTAGCCAAGAAAGAGCCGCTGCCCAAACTGCTGCCTGGTTGGGCGCTCGTAAGCGTTCGCCTTGCCGGAATTTGCAACACGGACGTGGAAATTCTGCGCGGCTATCACGGATTTCGCGGGACGCCGGGACATGAGTTTGTCGGCGAGGTCGCGGATGTGCACGGAGTTTCCGCGGCGGCGAAGAAAAAATGGCTGCGGCGGCGCGTTTGCGGAGAGATCAACGTTTCTTGTTCCGCTCATGGCTTCAAACCGATCTGCGATTTCTGCCGCAGGGGGATGAAAACGCATTGCGCGCGGCGGACGGTTCTGGGGATCGTGAACCACGACGGGGCGTTTGCAGAATATTTGGCTTTGCCGCTGGAAAACCTGCACCTCGTTCCGAAAAACGTCACGGACGAGCAGGCCGTGTTCGTCGAACCGCTAGCCGCTGCTTGCGAAATCCTCGATCAAGTCAACGTAAAGAACTTTCGCTCCGCGGCCGTCCTTGGCGACGGCAAGCTCGCGCAATTGATCGCACGCGTGTTGCGTACCGCCATGCCGCGCGTGGTGATGTATGGCAGGCACGAGAAAAAACTGGCGCTGGCCCGCCGCGCTGAAATTCAAACAAAGAAAGTGCGAGGCGATGCATCTGACCTGAATCGGATTAGAGAAACCTTTCCGCTAGTTGTCGAAGCTACCGGTTCGCCAAGCGGCCTCGCCCTGGCGCAGCACATGACAGAGCCGCGCGGGACGCTCGTGCTCAAGTCCACATTTCACGGAGGGGCGCCGGTGGAAACTTGGCCGATCGTGGTGAAAGAAATTACCGTCGTTGGGTCGCGCTGCGGGCCGTTCAGCAAAGCTATTGCGCTGTTGCGGTCCGGAAAACTCGATCCGACGCCGCTCATCACGCGAACTTTTCCACTGGCAAAAGCGCCCGCAGCGATTCGCTTTGCTCGGCAATCTGGGGTCATGAAGGTTTTGCTGAAGGCGTGAAAGAAAAACCCATTACAAGCGATTAATGCACGAGGCGACGCAGGCGGCGCCGAAGCCGTTGTCAATATTGACGACGGTGACGTTGGATGCGCAGGAATTGAGCATGCCGAGCAGCGCGGCGACGCCTCCGAAGCTCGCGCCGTAGCCGACGCTCGTGGGAACGGCGATGACCGGAACGGCAACGAGTCCGCCGACGACGCTGGGAAGCGCGCCTTCCATTCCAGCCACACAGATGATCACGCGAGCTTGAGCCAGCTTGCTCTCGCGGTGTTCGAGCAAGCGATGAATGCCTGCTACGCCGACGTCGTAGAGAGGTTCGGCGCGGTTGCCCATCATACGCGCCGTGAGCAGCGCCTCCTCCGCGACGGGGATGTCGCTGGTGCCCGCGGAGATGACGAGAATGGTTCCCTTGCCCGTGATTTCATGGCTGCGCTCGATGGTGATGGCGCCAGACAACTCGTGAAACTTCGCGATACGCGTGTTTTTTCCCGCTGCGCGTTTCACGGCTGCAAAAATCTTTTTGTCGGCGCGGGTCACCAGGATGTTGTGCCGCGAGTCTTTCTCTCGCAGCATGGCGCGCACAATTTCCGCAACTTGCTGCGGGGTCTTGCCTTTTCCGAGAACCACTTCGGCAAAACCCTGACGCAGAGCGCGGTGATGATCCACCTTTGCAAAGCCGAGATCTTCAAATGGCAGATGCTTCAGGCGCTCGATGGCTTTGTCCGGCGCGAGCTCGCCGGCTTTCACGGATTCCAGTATTTTCAACAATTCACTTTGATTCATAATCTCCGGCCGCCGCGAATTCTATCACCGCAGAGGACGATTGCCTTAGCTTGACTTGCCGAAACGCCGCTGCGAGACTAATTCTACCTGCGCAGAAAACATGGCTGACACACAAAAACAGATTGTCACCATAGGTGTGACCGGGGCCAGCGGAGCGATCTTGGCGCAAAAGACCCTGGCGCTGCTCGAAGAGGATTCGCGCGTAGGCCGTGTTCACCTGGTGATCACGGAAGCGGGCCAGCGGCTCTTTGCGGAAGAACTGGGCATTACTTCCGGTGACTTGAAGCAGCTCCCGAGCCGCATTCTCGGCCACCCGGTTGCGAAGATCGACGCGCTGCCGAACAAAGACGTTGGCGCTTCCATCGCTTCCGGGAGCTACGCAGTGGATTCCATGGTGATTATTCCGTGCTCGATGGGGACTCTGGGCGCGATTGCCAGTGGGATCAGCGACGATTTGGTGTCGCGCGCGGCGGACGTGATGCTGAAGGAAGGCCGGAAGCTGGTTCTTTGTGTGCGCGACACGCCGTTCAATCGGGTTCATCTCGAAAACATGCTGCGCGCGCAGCAGGCCGGAGCCGTGATCATGCCTGCCGTGCCAGCGTTTTATCACCACCCCAAAACGATCGACGATCTTGTTGCGCAATATGTTTGCCGCGTGCTGGCGCAAATTGGGTTGGCGCAGGAAAAAATGTACCGCTGGGCAGGCACGCCCGCGTCGAAAAAAGCGGAGGCGTGAGGTAGCGGGAAATTCAGCAATGGCCAGCCGCATCAAAACCGTGCTCGAGATGATCAAGTTCGAGCACTCCGTATTTGCTTTGCCCTTTGCGCTGACGGGCGCGTTGCTGGCTGCGCGTTGGACACGTCATGGCTGGCCTTCGTTGCGCCAAATTTTGTGGATCGTTGTCGCCATGGTAGCGGCGCGCTCCGCGGCGATGACCATGAACCGCATCGTTGATCTTCGCTACGATCGCGAAAACCCGCGAACGAAGCAGCGCGCGTTGCCGACGGGCGCACTGACGCTGCAATTTGCATGGCTTTTCACGGTTGTTGCCGCCGTGGTGTTTTTCATCGCGGCTTGGCAATTGAATCCGCTCGCGCTAAAGCTCGCTCCGTTGGCAATCGCCATCTTGTTTTTCTATTCCTTCACCAAGCGCTTCACCAACTGGTCGCACCTGTTTCTTGGATTTGCGCTGGGCATCTCGCCCGCCGCCGCGTGGATCGCCGTAACGGGCGGCCTCGATCCGCGCATGCTGATCCTATGCGCCGCGGTTACGCTATGGGTTGGCGGATTTGACGTGCTCTACGCGTGCCAGGATATTGAGTACGACAAAAGCGCGGGACTTTTCTCTGTGCCCAGGAAATTTGGGATTTCAAAGGCGCTGTTGATTGCGCGAGAGATGCACATCGGCGTGATCGCGCTTCTCGGGTGGCTGGCGTTTGGGTTCGGCTTGTCATGGCCCGCGTGGGCGGGAATCGCCGTGGTCGCCTCGCTGCTGGCTTACGAACATTCCCTTGTCAAAGCAGATGACCTGAGCAAGCTGGACGCTGCGTTTTTCGCCGTGAACGGCTATATTAGTATGTTGTTCCTGCTGTTCTGGGGCGCTGCAGCTGCGGTTTGGCGCGTTTGAAATTTTCGGCGGATTCATAATGGGCGAACTTACGATCACCGATCACCGATTGAAGCCGATAGCTGACAAAGTTCTCGCGGGCGAGCGGCTTGCGTTTGACGACGGCATCACGCTGTACCGTTCGCCGGACTTGCTGGCCGTGGGCTGGCTGGCGAATCACGTACGCGAGAAAAAGCACGGCAACGTCACCTATTTCAACGTCAACCGGCACATCAATCCGACCAACATGTGTGTCGCGCATTGCAAGCTCTGCGCGTTTGGCCGCGATCCCAGCGCGCCGGGTGCTTACAATTTTTCGCTGGTAGAAATTTACGCCCGCGCCGAACAGGGGGCGCGGGAAGGCGCGCTGGAATTTCACATCGTGGGCGGGCTGCACCCGGATTTGCCGTTTGAATATTTTCTGGAAATGATTCGCGGGCTGAAGCAGCGCTGTCCCGGCGTGCACTTGAAGGCGTTCACTATGGTCGAGGTGGGCTACTTCGCGCGGATTGCAAAATTATCCACCAAAGAGACGCTGCTGAAGCTAAAAGAGGCCGGAGTCGATTCGCTGCCCGGCGGCGGCGCGGAGATTTTTCATCCGCGGGTGCGCAGGATTATCTGCGACCACAAGGTCAGCGGGCAGATGTGGCTCAACATCGCGCGGCAGGCTCATGAGATCGGCTTGCACTCCAACGCGACAATGCTCTACGGGCACGTTGAAACAGAAGAGGAACGCGTCGACCATCTCGTCAAGCTGCGCGAGCTGCAGGATGAAACGCATGGGTTCGTGGCGTTTATTCCGCTGGCGTTTCATCCGGACAACACCGCGCTCTCGCACATTCCGAAGCCGACGGGCTACGCCGACCTGCGCAACATCGCGGTATCGCGGTTGCTGCTCGACAATTTCGAACACATCAAGGCGTACTGGATCATGCTTTCGCCGAGCATCGCGCAGATCGCGCTGCGCTTCGGGGCCAACGACCTAGACGGAACGGTGGTTGAGGAAAAGATTTATCACGATGCAGGCGCGAAAACGTCCGAGTTCACGCCTCGCAATGAACTGGAGCGCCTCATCCGCGCGGCCGGCCGTGTTCCTGTCGAGCGCGACACGCTCTATCATCCCGTCGACCGCTCAAAGATGCCGCCCCTTCCGCCACCCGGGCGGACGGACCTCATAAGTCTCACTCTAAACGTTTAGTTATTCGCGGTCTGGATTCAGTGGACGCTCGCGGCTCTGGCCACGACTCTGTCCAGGACTTCAGCGGGCAAGATCGCGTATCCCTTTTCCTGGGCGATCTTTTGGCCGCTGCTGTAAACCCATTTCAAGTAGCCGGCCACCGCGCTGCCCCGGCCGGGATCTTTGGCGGTAGCAGGCACGTAAAGCCATGTGAAACTGCTGATTGGGTAGCTTTCTTTGCCGGGCGCATTCGTCAACGAGATGCGGAAATCATTACTCATTTTGCTGCCGCTGGCGGTTGCGGCTGCGGCGATCGAGTTTGCGGAAGGCTTGACGAATTCACCGGCCGCATTCCTGATGCTGGCGATGCGGACGGCCGAACCGGCGGCAAGGTTTAGTTCCGTGTATCCGATTGCGCCGGGTGTGACACGCAGCTTCGCCACCAGATCCTGCGAACGCTGGAAGGCTTGGCCAACAGGCCATTTCGGCGATTCGCTGCGCCCCGCGGCGGCAAGAAATTCAGGACTCACTTTGGCTAGGTAGTCGGAAAGAATGTAATTGGAGCCCTTGCCTTCGTTACGGTGGAGAACTTGAATCGGAACCTCCGGCAGTTTCATTTCCGGATTGAGCTTCGCGATCGCCGGGTCGTTCCATGATTTGGTTTTTCCGAGAAAAACATTGGCCAGCATCGGCCCCGTGAGCTTGAGTTCGCCCTTTACGTCAGGCAGTTCGTAAATGATTACAATCCCGATCAAGACGGCGGGCAATTCAAGAATCGGCCGCCCCGCCGCCCGCAACTGGGCCTCCGGAATCGGCGCGTCCCCGCCGCCGAAATCGCCCGAACCTGCAAGAACGTCTCTGGCGCTCTCCGCCGTTCCCGTGGCCATGTAACGGATGTCCGTGGAGGGCTGTTGTTTGTGAAATTCGTCGATCCAGCTCTTATAAGCGGTTCCGGCATGCTGGATCCGGTCTCAACCAGCACGGTTTTTTCCTGGCCACGAACAGCCGCTGAAAGCAGAAGCATCCATCCAAGAAAAACCGTAAGGAGCCTGTACGATCCCATACGCACACAATCCTCTCTATCTTCCGGAAAATCTTGCCAATTTCCGCGAGCAGCAAACAAACGATTGTCACACCACATTCCCAGAGAGTAGCCAAGAGGGCAAGCGCGGGAAAGGGAACGGAAGGACCGTTGTGTGGAATCTGGCACTAAACGCTTATCGGACCTGTAACTTAGGTGAATCCTTGCCCGTTTTAAGGCTGTATTACACTAACTCGCGAGGAGCGCCTTTTTGAAATGCGAACGATTCTATTGCTCACGATCTCGAACATCTTCATGACTTTTGCGTGGTATGGCCACTTGAAATTCCGCAGCGAAGCGCTCTGGAAAGTGATCGTGGTTAGCTGGGGGATCGCCCTCTTCGAATACTGCTTCCAGGTGCCCGCGAACCGCTTCGGCTCTTACGAATTTAACGGCGCGCAGCTCAAGACGATTCAGGAGGTTATCACGCTCTCGGTGTTCTCCGTATTCTCAATCACATATCTGGGAGAGAAATTCCGGTGGAATTACGTCGCGGGCTTCGCGTGCATCATCCTCGGCGCCTTTTTCGTCTTTCATAAGTGGTGAAAATGCGTTCCGGCGATTCAGCCGAGGCGCTCCGGCCGCCACACGACCACGTCCTGCCTTTTCGCAAAATGGAGCAGCGGTTTTCGCGCGGGGAGAGTAACTCCCGCTGCTGCCGCCATGCTATTTACCGTCCACTCGGCTTCTGCCGCCCTCAATAGCCACGGCGGATGGTGAATCTCGGCGTGAATGATTTGGCCGCGTTCATCGGCCGTGTAGAGGCAATAGCGTTCGGTCAAGAAATGCTCCAGCGTCCCGCTCTGCGAGGAAAAGACCTTGCCGACGGGGCGATACTGGCCCTTCAGAGATGCGGCCGGTGCTCCGCGATGCGTTCGCTCGCTTTCGTATTGAATCCAGCCGTCCCGGTCTGTGCAGCTCATTCGAGCTCGAAAATACGGCAAGTGAAACCACGCCCGCGCAATGGCAACAGCCAGCGCATTGCCCGCGTCCAGGCTGAAAAACCACACCCCGGCCTTTCCTTCGCAAGTCACATAAGTCCGGACATTCAATTCAGGAAATGCCGAGAGACATGGCACGGGCGGCGTCCCACGTAACCGTACACCAGTCATGCGAAACGGAACTACCGCGAGCCAGGCTTGCCCTTCAAACGTGTCGATTTGCAATTGCCAAGGAAGAAGCGGGCGCAACGCTGCGCCGTCGAGCGGCCAATGCGCGAAAAGCAAGTCGTGCCAGCTCTGCACCATCACCCACGGTCCAACGGGCAAAGGCCAGGGCCGATGTGCAACTTCTTGCAGGACGGCGCTCATCCCGGTTTACAAGACTTTCTCGACAAGCCCATTTTCTGAATATACCCTTCTACCGGGCCCGAGAATCGAATCCTGTGAATTCAAAACGAACGAAAGAGCCAAAGGAGAGAAACCATGCAGCGCAAAGCATCCGCGGTTTGGCAGGGCGGTTTGAAAGATGGGAAGGGCTCGATTTCGACGGATAGTGGAGTCTTGAAAAAGACGCAATACTCCTTCAGCACACGCTTTGAAGACGGCGTCGGCACAAATCCCGAGGAGCTCCTTGCCGCGGCGCACGCCGGCTGTTTTACGATGGCACTTTCCGCACAGTTGGGCAACGCGGGCATCACTGCGAGCAGGCTCGAAACAACGGCAACGATTTCGCTCGAAAAACTCCCGGACGGCTTCGCCATCACGAAAAGCCACCTGGATCTCGTCGCGCAAATCCCCGGCGCGGACAAGGCCAAGTTCGAAACCGCCGTGAAAGCCGCCGAAACCGGCTGCCCCGTCTCGAAACTGTTCAAGGCAGAAATCAGCGTCACCGCACGGTTGGAATCGTAGGACTCAGACGTTCTCGCGGGACCTTCCGACGACATCCCCGCAGAACGCCCTTTCGAACGTTCTCATCGAAAGCCCAAACAGGTACAATGCCGCACATGATTCCAGCTCCGGGACCGTTCGCTGCAGGTGTCGCGATCTTTCTGATCGTGCTCTGGGACGCGTTCGAGGCCATCATTCTGCCGCGCCGCGTCACGCGAAAGTTCCGCCTCGCGCGCCTTTTTTACCGCTCCACCTGGACCACATGGAAATTCGTGATCTGCCTCATCCCTACGCGCAAAACCCGTGAAGCGTTGCTGGGTTTCTATGGGCCGCTCTCGCTCCTCGTTCTCGTCGGAGTTTGGGCCGTTGGCCTCGTGCTTGGCTTTGGCCTCATGCAATATGGCGCCGGGTCCGCCGTGGTAATGACCGGCAGCCAGCCCGGCTTTCTGACGGACATCTATCTCAGCGGCACCACGTTCTTTACGCTGGGCCTTGGTGACGTGATTCCCCGCTCCGGCCTGGCCCGAGCCCTGGTCGTCTCCGAAGCGGGTTTTGGCTTCGGTTTTCTTGCTGCTGTGATCGGCTATCTGCCTTTCATCTATGGCTCGTTCTCCAGGCGCGAAGTGAATATCTCCCTCCTCGATTCCCGCGCTGGCACGCCGCCCACCGCAGGCGAACTCCTCCGCCGCCACAGCTACGTCCACGGCCAGGATGCCCTCCGTGTTCTCCTCAAGGAGTGGGAGCTTTGGTGCGCCGAGTTGATGGAAAGCCATCTCTCCTATCCCGTGCTCGCCTATTTTCGCTCGCAGCACGACAACCAATCGTGGATCGCTTCGCTCACCGCGATTCTGGACACTTGTGCGCTGGCCATGGTCGGCATCGAGGGCGCTTGCGAAAAACAGGCGGAGCTTACTTTCGCGATTGCGCGTCACGCCGTCGTTGACCTTTCGCAAGTCTTCGGCACGGCGCCCAAGCCGCTGCCGCACGATCGTCTGCCTGAACAGGACCTGCGTCGAATCCGCGACATCCTCGCGCAGCATGGAATGAAACTGCATGACGGAGAGGAAGCCGACCGCAAGCTCGCGGAGTTTCGCAAGATGTACGAGCCCTACATCCATGCGCTGGCCAATTACTTGAACCAGTCGCTGCCGCCCTGGATTCCGCAGAAAAAAGGCAAAGACAATTGGCAGACCACGGCATGGGCGCAATCCGCCGGGCTGGTCGACAAAAAAGTGGCCACGGTCGTCGCCGACGACCATTTCTGAGGCCCGCAGCATGTGATTTCTTGCTTGTAGCGGCCGGGATTCAGCTCGGCGTGCGATTGAAAAGGTTCAGAGCGCCAAATTTTCTATACCACGACAAAAGGGAGAGGCATCGTGAAAGCTATCCTCGTTCATGACTTCGGTGGACCCGAGGTTCTGAAGCTCCAAGAAGTCCCCACGCCAAAACCCGCGGCCGGGCAAGTTCTCGTGCGCATCCATGCCGCAGGTGTGAATCCCTACGATACCTACATGCGCGCGGGAACCTATGCAATTAAACCGCCGCTTCCCTACACGCCGGGTTCAGACGCCGCGGGAGTCATCGAGGCGATTGGCGCCGGCGTGAAAAAAGTGAAGCCGGGCGACCGCGTTTACACGGCGAAAACTGTTACGGGCGCTTACGCGGAATACGCCCTTACGCTGGAAGAGCAGGTGCATTCGCTACCAGAAAAAATCAGCTTTGGCCAGGGCGCCGGAGTGTGGGTTCCCTATGGGACCGCGTATCATGCGCTGCATCACTCCGCGCAGGCGCATGCTGCCGAAACCGTCTTGGTGCACGGCGCGAGCGGGGGAGTTGGCAGCGCGGCAGTGCAAATGGCGCGCGCCATGGGCCTCACTGTTTTCGGCACCGCCGGAACACAAAAGGGCGTCGATCTCGTCAAGCGCGAGGGCGCGCATCAAGTTTTCGATCACAGTAAGGCCGGTTATCAGGAAGAAATAATGAAAGCCACGGTGGGCCGCGGCGTGGACATTGTTCTTGAAATGCTCGCCAACGTGAATCTCTCAGCTGATTTGAAGCTGCTCGCGATGAATGGCCGCGTGATCATCATCGGCAATCGCGGCGAAATCACCATTAACCCGCGGGACTTGATGCTGCGTCGTGCCTCATCTCGTGGCTTCACGCTCTGGGCTATCACTCCCGCGGAAGAAGCCGAAATCCACGCTGGACTGATTGTCGGCCTCGAGAACGGCACGCTGCGCCCGGTCGTCGGCAAAGAGATGCCTCTCGCCGAAGCCGCGCGGGCGCACAAAGAAATCCTCGAGCCCGGCGCCGCCGGGAAAATCGTTCTTGTTCCTTAGTGCAGTGTTCGAACCTGGGTTCACGCAGCGGAATGGCGCTGCCGCGGACCAAATGGTTCTATCTTCATTTGGGCCAAGAACATGCCGTATAATTGGAGTTCTTGAATATCAAGGCAAAGAAACCCTAGTCGGGCAGCGGAATTATTCTAATCGTGCACATAGCCCTTTCACTCTCGATTGTTCTCGCGGCGCAGAACCCCATTAGCCATTATTGGCACAAGCTCACCGACAGAACCTTTGCCGGCATCTACCACGCCAATGCTTTCGACCTGGCGATGATGATTCCCTACTTCATCGTCCTTCTGGTCCTTGCGATTTACGGCCTCCATCGCTACTGGCTGGTCTACGACTATTTCGTGTATTCGAAAAATGTTCCCCCCGCCCCGCCGCCGGTCGCAAACTGGCCGCGCGTTACCGTGCAATTGCCGATCTTCAACGAGCGCTACGTCATCGAGCGCCTCGTCGAAGCCGTTTCACGATTCGACTACCCGCCCGAACTCCTTGACGTGCAAGTCCTTGACGACTCCACCGACGAGACCTGCGAAGTCGCAGGCGCCTGCGTGGAGCGCCACGCCGCGCAGGGCACGCCGATCGCTTATATCCATCGCGCCAACCGCGAGGGCTACAAGGCCGGCGCCCTCGAAAACGGCCTGAAAACCGCGAAGGGCGAATTCGTCGCCATCTTCGATGCTGATTTTCTCCCCGAGCCGGATTTTCTCCGCCGCACGATTCCTTATTTCATGAATCCCGATGGCGGTGGCAAAATCGGCATGGTGCAAACGCGCTGGACGTATCTCAACAGCGACTACTCGCTCCTGACCAATGTCGAAACCATTCTTCTCGACGGCCACTTCGTTGTTGAGCATGGCGCGCGTTCCCGCCGCGGTACTTTCTTCAATTTCAACGGCACGGCCGGCGTGTGGCGCCGCAAAGCCATTGACGACGCCGGTGGCTGGGAACACGACACGCTCACCGAGGACACTGATCTTTCCTATCGCTCGCAGCTCAAGGGCTGGAAGTTCCTCTATCTCCCGCACATCGCGTGCGCTTCCGAACTTCCCGTGGACATGAACGGCTTCAAAGCCCAGCAGGCGCGCTGGGCCAAAGGCCTCATGCAAACCGCAAAAAAGATCCTCCCGAGAGTTTTCAAATCGAATGCTCCCTGGCACGTCAAAGCCGAGGCCTTCTTCCACCTTACGGCCAACATCAGTTACCCGCTGATGATATTGCTCTCGACCCTGTTGCTGCCCGCGATGATCGTGCGCTCCTATCAGGGCTGGTTCCAGATGCTGGTGATTGATTTACCGCTCTTCCTTGCTTCCACGTGTTCCATCTCTAGCTTCTATCTCGTCGCGCAAAGAGAGCTGCGGCCCAAGACTTGGTGGCGCACATTTCTTTACATGCCCTTCGTCATGGCCACGGGGATCGGCATTTCCGTTCGCAACGCGCAAGCCGTGATTGAAGCTCTACTCGGCAAAAAAAGCGAGTTTGCCCGAACGCCCAAATTCAAGATCGAAGGCAAGCAAGGCACCTTTGCGAAAAAATCGTACAAGAACAAAGCCGGGTGGATTCCCTACGCGGAAGTCCTGCTCGGACTTTATTTTTCACTGACCATCGTCTACGCCATCGCCAACGAGAACTACGCCACCGTCCCCTTCCTGGTACTCTTTGTCTGGGGTTACTTGTACACCGGCTGCATGTCGCTCGGCCAAACCTACTTCGCGCGCCTCCGCTTCGGCGTCAACGCTCCCGAGATGCGTCCCGCCACTTCCGGCGCCCCGGGCTTCTGACTTTTTGCGTGTGCCACGTCGCCGTCAAAGCTACACTGCATGGACGGCGCGGACGCTCCGTGGAAAACCTCTCGTTCCAAAATGGCGCAGTAGGCTTGGGCGCGATTGCTGCTGGCCCCAAAGACGGTCCTGTCGTCGTACTCCTTCACGGCTTTCCGGAATTCTGGTATGGCTGGCACCGGCAGATCGAGCCGCTGGCTACGGCGGGCTTTCGCGTCATCGTTCCCGACCAGCGCGGATACAACCTCAGCACCAAACCCTCCGGTGTGGCATCGTACGCTTTAACTGAACTCGTCTCCGACGTTATTGCCATCGCCGATCAACTCGGCCAGGAAAAAATCTTCCTTGCCGGACACGATTGGGGTGCCGCCGTTGCCTGGAGCACCGCTCTCCTGCATCCGCAGCGCATCACTAAACTCGCCGTTCTCAACGTCCCTCATCCTTCGGTGATGCGCAAATTCCTCAGCACCCGTCCACGCCAGTTCCTCCGCAGTTGGTACATATTCTTTTTCCAACTACCTTGGCTGCCGGAAGCCCTTTTCTCAGCCTTCAACTTTCACATTGGCTCGCGATCGCTTCTCCGCTCCAGCCGCCCCGGCACTTTCTCCACGGAAGATCTCGCCCAGTACCGCGCCGCCTGGTCCCAGCCCGGCGCGCTCACCGGCATGATCAACTGGTATCGCGCCCTCTTCCACACTCGCGCCAAATTTCCAGACAAAACGGTACGCGTCCCTGCACGCATCCTGTGGGGCCAGCGCGACGCCTTTCTCCTGGCGGAAATGGCCCACGAAAGCCTGCGCTACTGCACGAACGCGGAGCTTTTCACTTTCCCCAACGCCACGCATTGGCTCCAGCACGAAGAACCCGCCCGCGTCAGTGAATTGATGATTGATTTTTTCCGCGGCTGATCGCGCTTCCGCTGGTCATCCCGCAGGCGCGACCGTTCATCTCACTCAAACTGAAAGAAGACAATCTCCGAGCTGGATCCCAGCCGCAGCGGAGGTCCCCAGGTTCCAGCGCCGCTGCTGGTATAGATGAGCATCTTTCCAACCCGGCTGAGACCGTACACAAATTGGCGGTAAATCCGCCGCGCCATCCACGTCCACGGGAAAAACTGCCCTACGTGCGTGTGTCCCGAAACTTGCAACGAAATTCCTTCTTTCTCCGCGATGTGCGGCCGGTCCGGCGCATGCGTCAGCAGGATGCTGGCGCGATTCCGGTCTACCCCGATCTGCCTCAGCACCTTCTGAAAATGCTCGTCATGCGCGGCGTGATTGTAGGGCACGCCCACAATCTGTAGTTGATCTGCGTCTACTTTCTCGTTGTGCAGCACGCGCACTCCCGCGTTGCTGACCGCTTGCAGGTATCGGGAATCGTCGCCGAACTGTTCGTGGTTGCCCGCAACGAAATACGTGCCGTGTGGCGCTCGCAGATCGCGCAAAGGTTCCGCAGCTTTCGCCGCATCGATTGCCGTCCCATCGTACAAATCGCCCGCCAGGAACACGGCGTCCGGATTCTCTCTCATCACCCTGGCGACAATTCGCCGCAGAAAGCCGCTGTTGCGGACATGCCCGAGGTGCACATCGCTGACGAGCGCCGCCTTCCGTCCGCGCCACGTCTCCGGCAGATTCTCGAGCCGCACCGTGATTCGCCGGATGCGCGTCCACCCGGCATTTAGCAGTCCGGCAAATCCGCTCAATACTGCGGCGGCATACAAGACCTCCACGATCACATGGAAATTCACATCCAGACCGGCAAGCCGCGTCACGCCAAAGATTGCCCACGACGCACCCGCTGCAAAAAATAGGAAGCTGACAATTCCAAGCCACACGGCAGCAATGCGGTAGAGAGTTCGTACCGTGGGATTAGAGTAGCGAAACGCCAGCAGCGTCGCAGCCAGGAAGCTGGCCGACAAGGCTCCCACGGTTATCTTTAGCCATTGCGCGGAGGTCTCATTCTTTGCCGGCGCAAACATCCACGTCTTGTAAATGAAAAAGTGCGTCAAGAACAATATGGACTGGACGACGCTGGCAAACGCGATGATTCCGGCTCGTATACGCATGCAAGATTAGATTCGCCGAGCCGCGAAAATGGTATCTCTTCGCTTCCAGGCTTGCGCCGTTCGTGCCGCAGTGCCACTGCTCCTGGCGGAGGACGATCGCCACAACCTGGTATGTGCCGACGGTAGTCAATACGGGCCTCTACTGAGGCCCGCGGGGAGCCCCAGCTTTCTCTTTGTAAACAAACGGACGATCACTCACTTACCCACTGCTCATTACCGCCCACGAGCGCATCATCAGACTTGAGCCCGCAGCCGGAATAGAATTACCCACATTGATGAGGGTCTCCATTCCCCCCGGCGAAGCAACTGTCGTTTTCGGCCCTGAGGAATTGGTCGCATCGGCGGCATACTCGCCTGACGGCCGCCGCTTCGCTATTTGGTCACGGAACGGTCTTGAGATCGTTGATAGGCAAACTTTAAACCGGAGGATAATTCTGCAAACGAGTTCGCTCGCGCCTCGGACTCCCGGAACTGCGGGCCTAATTTGGGGAGGATCCTCCGGAACGTTGGCTTTCACCCTCTACAATAATCAGACATCCGCCTCCGAGCTCTGGATCATTCGCGAAAACGGGGCAGACGCACGCCCGATTTTCTCCGTAACGGATGGTATGCTTTACGTCGGTTCGTACGTGCGTCAATGAAGCTGAACCCGCATAAACAAATGCAAACGCTGCTCCATGACGCGATTCTCTAGTCTAGGAGGTTCCGCAATGCGCATAACTATGCGCGCCGTACTAGTTTTTGGACTGCTCGGTGTCGCTCTGTTATGTGGAAGTGCGCAATCCCAGGAGCGGCCCACCAGATTTGAAGTCGGCCCTGTGTTTAGCTTCCTGCGAGTACCCTACTCTCCCCCTATCAACGAGCAAAACCAAGCTGAGTTCGGTGGCAGGTTCACCTGGAATCTAAAGTCTTTCCTCGCGATAGAATTTGAGGCCGCAGCATCTCCCTTTCAGACCCCGAATCTGACCACAGCCTATCAGGGCGGCAATATCTTCCAGGCCTTCGCCGGTGTCAAGGCCGGAAAGCGATGGAACAAGTTTGGCGTTTTTGCAAAATTCCGACCGGGCCTCAACAGTTATTCGCAGGTAATTAGAGGACATTCGCAGAGCATGAGCCTGCCCTTTGGAAGGCGCATCGACCCTTGCTTCGACGTCGGAGGAGCTTTCGAGTTTTACGTTTCCCGCAGACTTCGATTCGTTACGATGCTGGTGACACGATAATTGATTACCGGTCGAGTTTAGTGAGCAACCCGACCACAACACTCCCGGTACCGGGCGCCATCAAGAATAACTTCCAGTTCTCGACCGCAGTGGTATTCCGCTTTTAATCTCTTCGACACTTTTTGGTGTGCGGGCGGGTGGCACGGACGATAAATCGTGAAACGAATTTGGGTGGCCCATACGCGGGGTATGCGTGTAGGGCTTTTGACGTTCCGTTTTCTTGCTCGCCTCCATGCTATCCCATAGCATCCAAACCACTTAAAGTAATTCTTGACATACGGTACCCATATGCTATAATGGCCTTATTAAGTCGGGACTGTCCCTTTGTGCCCTCCGAGCCATGCGCCTCCGCCACGCGGTCCTTCCCACTCCTTCAATATCCTTTCGCTTGCCCCGTAAGTCCCATGAAATCATATCGTTTACCAACCACCACCCTCTAACCCTTTTGGAATCATATCGTTTCAAAAGCAGTGCGGGTAGGGGGTATTCCCGACATTCCCTGTCCGCTAAATCCTTACCGTTCAATCTTTTTGCCGACCCCCACCCCCTAAATCCTGTCGTCTCAATCTTTTATAAGAACACAGTGGGGAAGGGATATGCGCATCGCTCCCTATCTCCTAAGTTGTTTCCTTGCCACACTTCCGAGAATTCGCCCGTAAGTCCAGCCATTGCCACAGATCCGAAAACGCCCCTTTGTAAGTCCCGCATTTGCCACACATCCGAGACCCCCGGGGGCTGCCTCTCATTTCAGCCCGCTTGCCCAGCGTTCTCCGGCCGCGCTGCCAAAGTGAACTCCCGACACGCCATCGTCTCCGGCCCATTCCTCTATTTCACTATCCCCTTTTCTTCATACTCTTGCGCACTCTTTTGCACAATTTCGCGCTCAGCGAAAACTCAACTCCTTTCTTTTCAAACGATTCCATACTCTTTGCCAAAAAAACCGGAGTGGGGGCGTTATGAACCAACCATTTCGGCGGCCCGCCTCTTTCAGTTACAATCGCCCGGCTGTAAGTGGCACGCCGCTAACCCACATGCCCTGTGGGTGCAAGAGCAAACTGGTGGTTCCGAGGTGCGCGAATGAGTGGTCGCCTTTGGCCGGTGGGATTCCTTTGTCCATCGAATTCAGCAACACGAGCTTTCTGGGGATTGCTCTGCCTCGTTTGCTTCACCGCTGCTGTACAAGCCCAGGAGCGCCGCGAGCGCGAACCCAATAGCGTCTACGCGGAACGCCGCGCTAAGCTGGCGTCACAAGTGGATGGGCCGATCGTTCTTTGGGGATTCACGGGCCGCGAAGAAGTCTCCCAGACCTACGTCTTCGAGCAGGAGGAGAATTTCTACTACCTCACCGGCCACAACGAAGAAGGCGCCGGCCTGCTGATTCTTCCCCCGGCCAAGGGCGGGGATTCCGCGAACGAACTGCGCGAAACTCTATTTCTTCCCGTGAAAAATCCGCAAAAAGAAAAATGGAATGGCGTCCGCATGTCGCCTTCGGATCCCGGCATCGAAGCTCGCACGGGTTTCTCCAGCGTGAAATCGTTCGAGGAAATGCGTGCCGCTGTCGAGAATCTTGCGAGGACGATTGCGAACTTCTACACGATTCTTCCCTATCAAAAAGAACTCGGCGGCTACCCGCACGAAAAAGCTGTTATCGAATGGCTGCAGCTCGCTGCGCCGCAAGCCAAGCTGAAGGACGTTCGGGCTCAGATTGGGGCCCTGCGCCAAATCAAGTCACCCGGCGAGCTCGCCTTCTTGAAGGAAGCGATTGACTTGTCCCTGGATTCCCACTTCGCGGCGATGAAGCTGATGCGCCCTGGGCACTACGAATACCAGGTGGCGGCAAAAATGATTGAAATCCATGCCTGGGGCGGATCGGAAGCGGAGGGCTACGCCCCCATCGTTGGCGCCGGCCCGAACTCCACCGCGCTGCACTACGACAAGCTCTCGCGCAGAATCGAAGACGGCGACATCGTGGTCATGGACGTTGGCGCGCAG
>WNGJ01013094.1_pt1 | contig 25948 bp, 23 predicted proteins | sample 5400611 | NCBI WGS metagenome assembly WNGJ01 (sample SAMN13153375, study PRJNA577476) | soil metagenome | isolation source: 40 cm soil or saprolite under Garry oak tree replicate 1 | place: USA:California | collected 2016-06-15
TGTTTCCATCGGGGGTTATGCGCCTGAGCGAGGACGCACCGAGCATTGCACGGTTGTAAACAACACGCTCCACGACAACGACACGTCGGGAACCGGCTCCGGTGAGTTCCAGATGCAGTGGAACATGGCGAACAACATTTTTGAGAATAACATCGTGCACGCAGGGCCCAGCTGCCTTATAACGGTGAACAAATCTCAGTTCGAAACCAACCAGCCGCCCGTCACTATCGATCACAACCTTTATTACTGTGCCTCCGGAGCGAAGGCGAGCGCCTGGAAAGAGTTCTCTGCCACCGTGACAGGATTCGATAGAGATGTTCAGTCAACCGGGAATGACCGCCATTCCCGTTTTCTGGATCCGCATTTTGTTGATGCTGCCGCTAAGGACTTTCATCTGCAGTCGGATTCTCCGGCGCTCGCTGCTGGCACGACTGACGGAGTGCCGGTGGGAGAACTGGATCTTGAAGGTTCACCGCGGGTCACATCCGGAAAAGTAGACGTCGGCTGCTACCAAAGTCAACGGGAGTGATCCATGTTGACATTAGACGTGAATCGCCGCGAATTCCTGAAGATCGCCGCGGGATCCGGCGCAGCCTTGGCCATGCCAACTTTAGGACATACTGCTGTTTCCTGCAAAATGATCGGCATCCAAGTCGGAGCAGTTTCGTTTGTGGATGAAGGCACCGAGAAAGTCCTCGATGTGCTTCAGGAACGTGCCTGCGTGAATACGCTGTTTCTTGCGGTATTCACCTACGGTCGGGGTATCGCCGGAAGACAGATTCCGGGCCAGCCGCTGCCCGATCACGGCAAGCAGGAGTACGATGTCAATTTTCACGGCGGGAACTTCGCCATCCCTCATCCCCAGTACTACAAGAACACGGTCCTCAAGGACACTCGTGCGCCCGACCACGGCGACCTGGATATCCTGGCCGAAGTGCTCCCTGCGGCTAAAAAGCGCGGCATGAAGGTCATCTGCTGGCTCGAGGACGTGTTTCGCACCGACTTGCCGAACATCGAGAAACTGCTGGAACGAGATCTGTACGGGCGGAATGCCGAGACGCTGTGCGTCAACAATCCGGACTACCGGAATTTCCTGACAGGCCTAGTCGAGGACTATGCCCGTTCGTATGACATCGACGGAATTATGTGGGGATCCGAGCGCCAGGGTGCGCTTTCGGACGGCTTGGGAGCCACGCATGACGTACCGCCGGTCGATCCTAGTAATGTAACTTGCTTCTGCGGGTTTTGTCAGAGCAAAGCGAAAGAACGCGGCATCAATGTGGAGCGTGCCAGGCAGGGATTTCTGCAGTTGGAAAAATTTGTTCGCTCGGCGCGGAGCGGCAAACGCCCCGTGGACGGCTACTACGTTCAATTCTGGCGGCTCCTCTTGCGGTATCCCGAACTAGCCGCCTGGGAAATGCTCTGGACTGACAGCCTTCGCGAGACCTACGCCGCAATACACAAAACGGTAAACACAGCCAAGCCGACGGTGCCGGTAGGTTGGCACATCTGGCACAACAATTCCTTCAATCCGATCTATCGTGCGGAACAGGACCTGCGTGAGCTCTCCAATTATTCCGATTTTATCAAGATCGTTATGTACAACAACTGCGGCGGCGAGCGGATGGCGCTGTACGCCGACAATATCGGCTCGACACTCTATGGAGATCTCTCGAAACAGAGCCTGATCGATCTTAACTATGCGCTGATGGGATTCAAGGAGCGCAGCTACGACCAGATTCCTCACACAGGGCTTTCAGCTGATTACGTCTACCGCGAGACGAAACGCGCGCTGCAGGGTGTTGCCGGCACGAGCACTCTGATCTGGCCAGGCATTGATATCGATATCCCGACCGAGCCCAATAACAGCAAGTGCACGCCGCACAGCGTTAAGGAAGCAGTCCTGGCGGCTTTCCGCGCTGGCGCGCCAGGCGTGATTCTATCTCGCAAGTATTCCGAGATGCGGCTCGCCGACCTCAGCGGCGCTGGAGAGGCGATTCGCGAGTTGAAACTATCTAGTTGAAACAGCTCGCTAGAGCGGTGCCTCGTCATATAGAGAGTGCAGAGGGCGGTACGCACTTCCCCGAAAGTCCGGTTTGAGGGCTTGGCTTCCTCATCGGACTGTGTTTACGAATGCAGCGGATTGGAGATGTTTTGCGCTCGCAGCGACGCCATGAACCTGGACTTCGTCGATCCCTCCAGCTTCGCCAACTCCAAGGGCACGGCCGGCGATGTTCCCAGGGAGGAACAGGAACACAAGGCTCCAGGGGAAAAGAAGGCGGCCGACGGTTGCGTCTCCTTGCCCATCACGGCGATGGACATGCGCAAGGGCTTCAACATGATCTTCCTCATACGCTCCGATGAAGCCTGCTTCGGCAAAGAGACCACCGCCACTGAGCGCGGCACCGCCGGCGGCACGGTTATCTATGGCGCGCGGCGAGCTGTGTAGCCTCCGGCACATCGCTGGCGAAAATGCTTCTAAGTTAACGTGTTCCGCCGCGGCGCAGAGCTGGAAGTCGGCATCCTTCTTGTCAGTAGATGTTCACGTGAGATACAACCCGGCTGATGGCGCCGTTAGGGCTGGGACAATCAGGCTGGAGTCCCAGCCGCAAGGAACAGAACAGCCCTAACAACTGGGCCAGTATCACGTCCACAGGCGCGCGGTATTCGTCGGCGAGGTCAGGCGTATGCAGGGAAAGCACATGATCCGCCAGCCGGTCGAGCTGATTTGTGGACTCGGGGGCTACCACCACCAGAAGCTTTACAAGGCGCTTTCTGCGGACTTCCTCTATCAAGTCCAGCTCATACTTTCGGCGGTGCAAATCTTGCGAAAGAAAACTCACGAATACGGTGTTCTGGTCCAGCGCCGACATGGGGCCATGGCGGAGCCCCAGAGTGGATTCCGACACAGTGGTTATTTTGCCGGCGGTCAGCTCCAGCAGCTTCAGGGCGGATTCTAGTCCTACGGCTCGCAGCACTCCCGAACCCACAAAACACACCTTCGAGAAATCTTCCTGGGCGATCGCATTCGCGACTTCCTGCGCACGTTCCAGGAAACGCTCTCCTGCTCGCAGCAACATGGAAAACGGATCCCCGTAGTCATCGGGAGAAAACACGTGGGCAAGGCACTGCCCGGCAACCACCATGTTTGTGTAAGAACTCGTCATTGCCAGCCCCAGATCGTTCGCCGTATCGTCCAACGCAAGCAAGAAGGTACTGTCGGGTTTCTTCTTGCACACCGCGGCCATCCGTCCTTGTTGGTTGCAGGTCACCACCAGGTGCCGCACCTGGGTATATTTCTTGATCGCGGCTTCCAGTACGGCCAACCCCTCGGAACTGTCGCCGGAGCGCGAAAACGATATCCACAAGTAAGGCCGGTCTGCGAACACTAGGTCTTCGAAGTTTGTCAGAAGGTCGGTGCTGGGAACTGCCCATACTTCACATCCCCACAGCCGATGCAGCAAGGGGGTTAAAGCCCGACCAACATAATCGGAAGTCCCTGCGCCTACAAGAAATACGACAGGGCGGGACCCTTGTTCCGCTCCGATTCCCACTGTCCGTAAAAATTGGCTCAACTCAGGCCGCCGCTCTGCGCAGATTTTGTGTGTCCTCCGCCAAGTTGAGGGCTGACGCAAGATTTCGTTCGGAGTGTAAAGGATGCCACGGGCTTCTTTTTCTTTCTCGCTTGCATCAACCAACGCCAACAATCCGTCCCTTCGCCCCTGGAACAAGCTCCCTCCTTCCCAACGCCCAAATTGCCCTATACGGGCAACCACGTACGAAACGTATAGTAAAGTTTAGAAAGCATTATAGCAATGAAACGAAAACTCGCCCGGTTCCCAAGCAAAGGACCAGAGGTCTTGCAGCGTTGCAGCGACTGGCTGAAATAGAGTGTCTTGCGCTGTGGTCAAACTCGATCTCCGTGGGCCATTGCGCGAGCCGATCACCAGGCTGAACTCTGTCGCCAACCTTACACCGGCCGCAATTTCTTCCTGCAGTATTCCGATCGCGTTCTCTTTGGCACGGATTTGGTCCCCGAACCCGTGTACCGGTTTGCATTCTCAGTTTCTGGAAACCGAGGACCGGTATCTTGAATATCCTTTCGATGGCATCTTCTTCGATGAAGCGCCAACCGATTGCAACGCCAGCAATCCGTTTCTGCCCACCCAGTTCTTGTACTACGAGACACTAACAAACTACGTGCGTGAAAAAGCGGTTTCGGGACACCTTTCGGGTGGCCGACTATGGGCTTCACCGTACAGCTCTTCATCGTCCCCCCAGAACCGCGTCGTCAATGCGGAAGCGAGAAGCTGAAAACATCGCTTCCTGCCGAGAGCGCGACGTATTGGATGCCATCGACCATGTAACTCATCGGTGAGGCATGCATCTTCTGGCCGGTGTTGAAGTGCCAGAGTGCTCGGCCGGTCTGGGCCTCAACCGCTTCCACAGACCCGGCATCGTCCCCAAAGAATACCAATTCGCCGGCGGTGGCCAGCGTCCCTCCCCAGGAATCGGCGTGTCCGACTTGGGGATAACTCCACACTCGCTTTCCCTCTGATACGGAGAACGCCAGCAGCGTCTTCTGAGCGTGTTCATCGGGTGGAAGCTTTGTGCCCGTACCGTAGTAAGTCTTGCCGGGCGTAAACAGCTTTGGGTTGCTGAAATATAGATTGCAACTCTCAAGCGCTATGACATAGAAAAGCCCAGTGTCGGGATTATACGAAGGGGAAAACCAATTGGTAGCCCCGTTGATGCCGGGGCAGATGTACGTGCCTTGCGCGGTCGGTACTCGACCCGACAGTAGGGGGCCGCCAGATGGGTCGATAACCGTGGCCCAGTTCAGCTTCTGCACGAACGGGGATGCTCTGACAAATTTGCCATTGCTGCGGTCAAGAACATAGAGAAAGCCGTTGCGGTTGGCCTGTACCAACAAGTGACGGGTCGTGCCGTTCTCTTCGACATCCACAAGCACCGGTGTTTCGTTGGCGTCATAGTCATACAAGTCGTGAGGTGTGAACTGGAAGTACCATTTCAACGCCCCAGTGTCGGGGTTGAGCGCTAAAACGCAGGCTGTATAAAGGTCGTCCCCGGGACGGGAATCTCCCACAAAATCGGGCGCGGCGTTGCTGGTTGTCCAGTAAACGGTGTCGAGTTTGGGATCGTAGGTGCCCGGCATCCACGTTGTGCCACCGCCGTGCAGATAGGAATCGCCCGGCCAACTGGCGGAGCCGAACTCGCCCGGCCCGGGAATCGTCCAGAACCGCCACTTCAGGCTCCCGGTCAGCGCGTCGTAGGCTACCAGGAAGCCGCGCACACCAGAGTCGCCTCCGGACGTGCCGACGATCACTTCGTCTTTCACGACGAGGGGAGCGCTGGTCGCGCCATAGTGCTTCGCCTTGTCCGCGTACGCAACGTCCCATAGCAGATTTCCTGAGCGGGCATCGAGGCAAAGCAGGTGGGCATCATCCGTTTCCATGTAGACGAAGTTCCGCCACACTCCCACGCCACGGTTATGATGAGCTGCGGCATCATCCAGTAGCCCTGAACTCACTGGCCGTTCGTGATGCCACAATGCGCGTCCCGTTCGTGCATCCAGAGCAAAGGCATCGTTGGCCGAGGTGAGGTACATAATGCCATTGACGACCACCGGAGTCGCTTCGAGTCTTTCGGAATTGCCAGGATGGAAGACCCACGTCGCGCGCAACTGCGCAACGTTCTGCGGATTGATTTCGTGCAGACTACTGAAGCGGCGCCCTGTGTAGTCGCCGTTGTAAGAAGTCCAGTTTGCGCCGACCGGCTGCGCGAGCAAGTCCCCTGCGCTTACGTTCACGACGGCGGTGATCGCAGATCCCTCCTGTTGTGCCCAGGCTGATGAACCCGCCATTCGAAAAGCAGCAACCAAGGCCAGGGTGAAGACCTTGCCCCATGAATTCACTTTCCGTCATTCTCCTGTGATCCCACTGGAACTTCCTGCAAAGAACCGCGGTCCAACCCAGCCCAGTCTTCCAGATGAAGCGAGATTCGGGCAGCCTTGTCAGGCGAAGCTATCTCGGTTTCGAGCGTGACCAATTCGACTGGGTCCACATCCGCCACAGGTACGCTGTTCAACTCCGCGCCGTGCTCGTTGTAGAGATGCGCCACCAGGCGCCCGGCGAAAAATACTCCAAAGGCACCGGAAACTTTGATCTTGCCATTCTCCTGATGAGTAGCTCGAAGAGGCTGTACCACAACACCAGCATCGGTCGCAGCATGAAATTCGCTTCCGACACGGGTGGGAAACCATTCCGTCTCGAGGCTGCAAGTCTCCCCGGGGCGCAATCGGCACAAGGGCGAATTGATCTCCGCCTCCAGGTAGTGTGGACCTCCATCTTCGCCCGAGCTCATGGATGCAATGCCCTCTGCATTCAACTTCACCTCGGGGCCGTTCGTCCAAAAAATGATGGACGCCTTGCCCGGATAAGCTCGAGATTCTTCAAATTGGAAACGTTCGACCATTCCGTACTTGCTGCTGCCATCGACGACGGCAAGCCAGCCCGCCGTCGAGTCCAGCCACAGTTCGGCCGCCATGTGGACATAGCGCAGTGAAAACAATCCGTCGTCTCTTATCGATGCGGCACGATTTTCCGCTGGTCCGAATCGAACGTGGTAGCGGTTGAGATAGCTGCTCGCTGGATTTGCCGGAGTGAAGGCATGGAAGTCGCGATTCATTTGCGATGGAGCGCCTGGGTGAGCCGTATCGTATTGAGAGACCGACTGCATCGACCATTGCACGGTATGACCGGTGGTGTTCTTCATGGTGGCGTGAAAAAGGATTCGCGGAGAGGTGGCGTCCAGGCGAATCGTACGCTGGAACTGAATCCCAGTCCTGGGATCGGCGGGTCCCGTGAGTTCTGCTTCACAGTGCTCGCCTTCTGAAATCTTTCGAAAGGAATAGACCCCGTCGTCGAGCACGTCGGAATTTCCCACCCAATGTTGTTCATCGTCGTTCCCCTCGGGCAGGAGCCAGAGCTTGTCGCCGCCATAGTTGAACCACTGGCTCTGGCTGGGCGGTAGGTATTTGCCTTCATATTTTGGATTGACGAAGAGATAGGAATATCCGGCGAAAATCACCTGTATCAATCGCCCGCCGTTCTGCGGCAGGACAATCATTTGGACCCAGCGATTGGAGAGTCGTTGTGCGTGCCAACCCTTATAATCCGCGGGCTCAACGCGGCAGGCTGAATTCGCAGGCCTCGATTCGCTCCTGCTCAGGCCAAAGACGGGGGTCATCGCCAGACCCGCCAGAAACAAGAGGACGGAAGAGCCCGGCACCCCAACGGGTTTTCGCAGCTGCAGTGGCATCGTTGTTTCCTCTCTACAGGCCATAGCGCCGAGCGTGTGAGACCCGGTTAAAGGACTCCGCGCTCCGTTGAAAACAGCTCTCTGACAACGAAAGGAAACCTAATAAAACGCAATAAACTGATGGGCGTCAAGCTTATTCTGTGGTATACCAAATTCTTCCTTGGACGAGCGTGACGTTTATTGAGGAGGTCGGAATGGGGGCCCGGAGTTCCAGTCGGCGATCATTCATTAAATTAGCGGCTGCGGCTCCACTGTTGACCCAGATTACAGCGCGAAACCTCTACGCACACGCCGCCATGGCCATCGGCAGAGACCCTAAGCAGAACGTTTACACCCGCCTCGGTGTGAGAACCGTTATCAATTGTCGCGGCACATGGACTTACCTGAGCGGGTCTCTGGAGTTCCCTGAAGTTCGCCAAGCCCAGGTAGAAGCGGGACAGCGCCATGGCGGCCGCAACGGCTGCGTGCATGGCCGGGACCGATGACAAGCACATCTGGCAACTGCCCGATACGACCGGTCTGAAGCATGAAGTCATCATGATGGGCGGGAGAAGCGCTTTTGATAGCGCCATCCGGCTCACCGGAGCGAAACTCGTCCTCGCGTTCTCTCCCGAAGAACTAGCGAATGCAATCAACGAAAACACGGCCATGATCTACACTACCGACCTCGGGGAGAAGCTGCAGCGCGAACTCGCGATCGCTAAAGATCGCAATGTGCCGATGTTGCTGGACGATGCGGCAGGCATCCCCCCGGCGGACAACGCCAGGCTCTACGCCCGGATGAAGATTGACCTTTACGCTTTCTCCGGCGGAAAGGGCTTGTGCGGACCTCAGTGCAGCGGTTTGCTCCTGGGGCGAAAGGATCTGATCGATGCGGCTCTGATGAACTGCAGTCCGCGCGAAGGATCGGTCTGTCGAGCCATGAAAGTCGGAAAAGAAGAAATCATCGGCTGCCTGACCGCGCTGGAGACCTGGCTGAACCTGGATGAGAAGAAGGTCTACCGCGAATGGAACGGCCGCGTGGACCGCATTCGAAAGCTGGTCGACACCGTGTCAGGTGTGAAGACTGACATCTATATTCCCGATGATGGGAACCGCTTTCCGACGCTGAGAGTCTCCTGGGACCAATCAGCCTGGGGCTTCAGCACCTCGGACTGCGTTCGGAAGCTCCGCGAGAACGATCCCGTCATCGAAGTGCTCGGTTCCGACAATCCAAGTCTGGTGACAGCGGTTCACGAAGGCAATCCGAACCGGAAAGAACATAAAGAGGCCGATCACATCGAACTCGTATCCATGACCATACAGCCCGGTCAGGAAATCATTGTAGGGCAATGTTTGCGAGCGATTTTGAGTGCCGCACATAAAGGAAAAGCCGCCGCCTAGCCTTGATCCCTAACACTTTGTGGAAGATTCAAATGCGAATATTGCTTAGCGGATTGTTGCTGTTGTTGATGCCCCAAGTCCAGGCTCAGATACGAGCTGTGGATCCCGCGCCGGCATCCAACGCGGCGCGTGTCTACTCGCCCGGTGTCGACGCTCGCGACTATCTGTACGTGTCCGGACAGGGTCCTCGTCGCCGAGACGGAAGTTTACCGCAAACCTTTGAAGCCCAAGTCCGGCAAGCTCTGGAAAACGTCAAGTCCGTCGTCCAAACCGCGGGGTTGACCATGGAGCACGTGGTTTACCTCCACGTTTATCTCGAAGACATCAGCAGGTATCGGGAGATGAACCAAGTCTTCGCCGAGGTCTTCCCCAAGACCCCGCCCGCCCGAGCTGTGCTCGGGGTCGCAAGGCTTCCCGAGCCATCGGTTCAGATTAATGCGGTCGCCGTGCGCAGTCTGGCCGATAAGCGGGCCATATATCCGCCGGGCTATAAATCGGACGATTCCGCTGCGCCTGGCATTCTGACCCACGACCGGCTGTTCCTTTCCGCCATGCCCGGCAGCGATCCCTCCAGCGGCGAGGTGCCAGATGAGCCCGCGGCCCAGGTAGACTTCGCGCTCGATCGCATGAAGGCCGTCCTGGAAGCCGCCAGTCTCGATCTCCGCCACATGGTTTTCGTAAATCCCTATCTGACAGCGGACATCCCGATGCGAGTCATGAACCAGCGCTATGCGCTGCGCTTCGAATTCGGCAACACCCCGGCACGGGCCACCATAGTAGTATCGAGTCTTCCGGGCGGGGCTCACATCGAGTACACCGGCGTCGCGGTGCGCGATTTGAAGCAGAGGCGAGCGGTGCGCCCCAAGAACATGCCGCCCAGTCCAACTGCAAGTCCGTGCGTCTTTGCCGGCGAAACTCTGTATTGTTCCGCCAAGAGCGGTTTTATTCCAGGACCACACGGTGGCGTCTATGCCTCCACCACAGCCCACCAACTCCGGCAAACCATGCGAAATCTGCTCGACAACCTCGAAGAAGCTGGCATGAATTTCGACGACGTTGTAGCCACGAACATTTACTTGGACGATTTGTCGGACATGCGGGCATTTGACGACGTGTACGCCCAGTATTTCAGCCACGTCATGCCAGCACGAACAACGATTGAGCAAATTGCGCCTGCCGAACGCAAGCCCGACAACGAGGACCACTACCCGGATCTGGAACAGGTATCGCTCATCGCGACCCGAAGTCCCTCGGGCCAGTGACGAGTAAGTTTGGGAAAGGCGTCTTCACCTAAAGTGAATCCTTCCGCACTCCAGAAGTCGGCTTGTGGGAAGCGTAGCGCCGTGCAGAAGATTGTGGAGAAGCTGCGCCTGCATCTTGTTCTTCTGGGCGAGGCGTGAAGTTTGGGCTTTGCAGACACTGCGGGGCGCGCGACTAAGCGGGGCGCTGCACAACCGTAGTGACACCCTCAAATATGGGGAGCAGAGACCCACATCGCGAGCACTTGATCTGCTTTCCGACATGGACCGGGTGTTGCGCCAATGCATCTTCCAGATCATGCCGAGCATGGATCAGTTTTGCGAGAATTCGTCGCCTGTCATTGGCGGAGATCATGGTTCAGAGGCACTGTGGGCCCCAGTATTCAAATAAAAATCGGCGATGTGGTCATCTACAATTCCGGTATCGGCGTCAGCCAGATTGCTCAACACCACCACCGTCAGCTTGTCATCAATGTAACGAGAAATGTGAGTTTCGAAGCCTTGCCAGGCGCCGCCGTGATCGAGCACTCGATGACCACGTTTGGCTTGAATGAACCATGCGAAACCGTAGTGGCCGGAGTTGGACTGGCCATTCGTCAGCCGCGAGACGGTCCACATTTGCTCGAAGCTGGACTGTTTGATCAGCTTTTCTGTGTACAAAGCCGCATCCCATTTAGCCAAGTCGAGGATCGAGAAATACAGGCTTCCGTCCGCAGTCGTGTTCACCGTGGGCGATACCCATTCCTGATTCTTTAACTGCTCCTTGAGGAGCCGATAGCCTGCCGCGCGGTTGGGGATGATATCTGCTTCGCTGATGATGCGTGTCGAAGTCATTCCGAGCGGACCAAAGATTCGTTTCTGCAGGAAGTCGCTGTAAAACCCGCCCGTCACCTTATGGATGAGGATTCCGAGAGTCACATATCCGAGATTGCTGTAGCGCCATTTCGTGCCGGGGGTAAAGGCCAGCGGAATGCCCTCGACGATTCTGAGTTCGTCGGCTTCAGTGTAGTCCTTGCGGAAGTTGAACTTCTTGGGATAGTCGCCAAATCCCGCAGTATGACTAAGCAATTCGCGTATCGTGACTTGTTTCCAGGTCGCCGGCGCATCCGTCAAGTAATTGGTGATCGGATCATCGAGTTTGATTTTCCCGTCTTCCACAAGCATCATCACCGCCGTCGCGGTGAATTGTTTGCCCACTGACCCTGACTGGAATACGGTTTCTGGTTTAACCGGAACCTGAAGTTCCACATTGGCGAAGCCGTAGCCTTTTGCTAGGAGAACTTTGCCATCGCGCGCAACGAGCAGCGAGAGGCCAGGGATATGCTGCCGCTGCATCTCGCCTTGGACAAAGTCGTCCACACGATCCGGCTGTGGCGCAGGCGTCTGTCCGTAACCGGAACTCGCCAAGATCAGTGCAATTAGGAAAGAATGAACAACCTTCATGCCGAGTTGCCCCAAATAAAAGTTGCGAAACTCTAGAACGCAAGCCTCTCTGCTGGAGCTGATAAAGACTTCAATCGTCCAGCGGTTTACAGTGGCGGCGTCGTGGCTGCGTTTTGTCTGGATACATTGATCCAAAAGCAGAGCGCCGGTCGCAAAAACCTGAAAGATCTGCTTCGATTCATGATGAATCGATACGGTCTTACAGTTGCCACTATTTGGGAATCACTGGTAACGAAGCATTTGTTTACGGCGTTCGCCGAGACGATCATTTAGAGATGGGCCTCGACATTTCATATTCGACGACGGCAGGGTCATTTGGATATGGTTCGGTTCTTCCAGTTCTGGTAAACCCCAATCGCTCGTAGAAGCGCATACCGGGTGCGTTATTGCTCGTGACCATCAATAGCAGGGTACGCGCGTTGCGCAGATGAGCCCAGTTGAGAATCTCGTTTATCAATAGGCGGCCTATACCTCGCTCACGATGTGTGGGGGCCGTCCACATGGAGATAAGCTGTGCTCGCGTTGAATCGTTCTCGTCAAGAAATGAACCAGCAATGCCGCATGCAGTTTCGCCGTCCATCGCCAAAAATCCTGCGCCTCTCTCACCATTCATTCTTTCTATCCGTGCCAGCCATTCAGAGTCGGCAAACTGCAACTCCTTTGCGTAGGTGGAACCGAATGCATGCGGGGCCTCTTGCAACGCACGAAGGCGAACAGCCTTAAAGACAAAAGCGTCTAGCGGCGTGATTGGCTTGATGGCGATCAAGAGAGTCACTCCGGAGTTCTCAAAACTGCCGCCCCGCGAAGCATGTACCAAAGTCTACGATATGGGCCCTGTGCGAATCGGCACTTAAACCTCGCTGAGATGGGGAAGGCCCAAGGAAGAACATATGGCCGAGACTCCGAACCGGCTGGGAAAACCGCCCGTCCGGGATTATCGGGGGGGCCTCCGGAAACGTGGCATGGTGAAAATGTGAACCCGTCTCGCAATCGAAAAGAGCGAGGACGGTAAACCTCCACCTACAGCTGGCGCGCCGGAGCTCTATCCCAACCAAGGAGAGCGCTTTTCCATCTGGCACGTACCCGACACAGAGCGGGACTGCGCGTGCCCCACGGGTGGGGGAGTGTGCGGACAAGCTGTACGCTTGGCCGTTACTCATCCGAGATAAGAACTGGATGCTAATGAGCGCTCGTCCGGGTCCGTGCGGGGGGCACCAGGCAAACTGGTGTCCCTACCGCGATCGACAACCTCCCACAGACACCTATTTGCCGGTATATTCTGGTCATAGACTGAGGCGAGAGGGAGTGTAGTAGACAACATGCCAGAGAAGGCGGTTTACTTGCTCGTCGTCGAAGGCTTCGCGGATTGGGAGCCTGCCCACGCCGTTGCCGAGTTGCGACGGCAGGGCCACTATAAGGTCGAGTCTGTGGGATTGACTTCGGCGGCAGTCCGCTCCATGGGAGGTATCACCGTTCTGCCCTCAAGAACCGTTTCAGAAGTCAATACCTCAGATGTAGCTGTGTTTATTCTGCCGGGCGGCGACAGATGGGAGAATGCCCCTGTTGAATCCGAACTAGAGCAGCTACTCAAGCAGCTCGATGCGTGCAACGTCCCGATCGCAGCCATTTGCGGCGCGACAGTAGCGATTTCAAGAATCGGGCTCCTGCGACGGCGGCGCCACACTAGCAATGGGCTTGAATACTTGCGTTCGCACGTCCCCGGGTACTCTGATGCAGACAAATACGTGGACGCGCCCGCTGTTCGTGATCGGAAGCTCATTACCGCTAGCGGGCTGGGCGATGTCGAGTTCGCACGTGAGCTTTTCGAGGAACTAGAGGTGATGAGTACGAAAGAGCGGTCAGTCTGGGCGCAAATCTTCCGCAGTGCGAAACTTCCGGAGAAAACCGCCTAACATGGCTTGTAGGCCGACACCGGCTGAAGAGTGGCACTTGGCCGCGCGGTAACGCACAGATCCGCTGATTCCGACGGGCAAGAGCTTGCGAACTGATCGGTAGCCTTACGAGCAGCGCACTCCGGTGGAAGATGCTCCCCTGTCCCAACGAGATGCCCGGCAGTGATGAACGCTACACTCCTTCCAGAATCTACTTAGTACTCCCGATCAGCTGCAATCGTCGCTCGCTTGGAACGAATCCTGTTTAACAATCGCATGTGGATCGTCCCGATCCGAAAGGCGGGCTCCGCTCGACGCCGCACCCATTTCCGTCAACCAGAACCTAGATGACCTGCTAAGAAAACTCGATAGCAAGACCCAGTGAGGCTGTCGGCGAGATAGGCACGAGCGATATCAAGAAATCACGACCAAATATTCAGGACGATACTCAATGACGACGCCGGTTCATTCAAACTGCCCTCCTGACAGACACCGATTGGACCCGCCCGCTGGCATCCTTGACACCGTAGCTCGTCTTCTTGTGAACATCCACCCCGATGTAAAACATTAGGTCGTTTGAGGAGGCTCCGTGGTTGTTCTCTGAATCAACGTTTCCGTTGAGTCAGCCTTTCGTACACCACGCGCTCCTCGCTGACTTAGCATTCAAACAACTCGTCCGGAATCGAGCTGGCAGTTAAAATAAGCGCCAGATCGAATGGCTGTCTGCCCTACCGACGGGATGCGCGGTCATCCGGCGCTGGGCGGCGCCGAGCCGATAGAGCAATACTCCGCGCGGCAACGAAACTAGATCATGGCGGTTTCGGATAGCCAAAAGGGGGTATAAAGTTCACTTTTTCTGATGATACAGCCCGACGTGTGGGCGCAGCAGGTTCCGGCGCACAAAAAGTGCCAGAAAAGAGGGGTCGTGATGCGGCGCAAGACTTACAAGCAATCGGCCGAAGCGGGAATTACTTGCCTCGCGCTGCTCCTGGGGCCCGGGCTTGCGGTCAACGTGAGCGCAGCATTGGATGGCGGCGACAAGATTCAGGGGGCCAAGAGTCCGCGAGGCGAGGCGAACAGCGCTTTACTTTCACAAGTTCACCTGGACGGCACTTACTTCGTCCGCAATGGAAAACGATTCGTGCCGGTTGGGGCGCACTGGGTTCCGGCCAAAGCCGCGATGCAATGGCCCGTGCAATGGGACCCCAAGGATATAGAGGCCGATTTCGCCAAGATGCACGAACTTGGCTACAGCATCGTGCGGTTCGACATGGTCTGGCCGTGGTTTGAACCGCGGCCTGGCGACTACAACCCGGTCGCCTTCCAGCAACTCGATTACCTGGTGTCATTGGCCCATAAGTATCAGATCTATCTTCATCCCAGCTTATTCATTGGCGGAGAAGTAGGAGAAGCATATTGGGATGTTCCCTGGCGACACGGCAGACATCCTCATGCCGATCCAGAAATGTTGCGCCTCGAAACAAATCTCGCTGCCGAGTTCGGCCGGCATTATGCCAACGAAAGCGCAATCATCGCTTGGGATCTGACAGACGAACCGCCGTTCTGGATCGTCGGAGGACAAACCACCGATGCCATGGCCATCAATTGGACCCGGCTGATCGCCAGCGGAATTCGCCAGTACGACAAACTCCATCCTATCGTCGTCGGGACCAGCGGCGAAGAAATCAGTCACGGACCCTTTCGCGCGGACGACATTGCCGGGTTCGTCGATTTCTTCAGCGTGCACGCCTTTACACTCTACTCTCCGGAATTATTTCCGGATGCGTTGCTGTCAGCGCGTGGAACCTACGGTGCGGCTTTCGAAATCGCGCTCTCCCAAGGCGCGAGCCGTCCGGTGATGATTCACGAAATGGGTGCCTCGACCGCACAATTCTCGCCAGAGAGAGTCGCGGCCTACGATCGCGCGCAAATGTACTCTGGACTGGGTGCGGGGAGTATTGGCGTCGATCTGTGGTGTTACACCGATGCCGCCCCGGAGCAATTCCGTAAAGTGCCTTATCTGCGCACCCCCCAGGAAACCGGCTGGGGAATGACCACTTGGGACCGGCAAGACAAACCGCTCGCCAAGGAGTTTAAGAAGTTTTCGCAAATCGTCGGCCAACTTGATCTCGCGGGCATCTCGCCCGCCCTTGCCAATATTGGCATCGTGATTCCGGACGAGTGGGCCAAGCCGCACGGTGACTTTTCGCATTTCGGTCTCACTGGCCCGGAAGTTGCGCCCTACGTTTCCACTGCCGACGGCGATGCGATCCCTGGCCGGCCACAGGCCGACGCGAGTGCGGCAAATCGCTTGCTTATCAGTTCCGCCCTGACCTCATTCATCCTCGCGCGACGGGCCGGGCTGAAAGCTGACTTCCCGCGCGAGTATGCCGACTGGGCCAAGCGTCCAATGCTGTTCATGCCCTCTCCCATTACCAGCACAGCCGATCCTTTCTTGGCGCACGTTCATTCTGACTTCTATGAAAAAGCGAAGAAGTATGTCGAAGGTGGCGGCCTTCTATATGCTTCCGTTGCATCCGATGGCGCCATCCCCGACATGGCGTCTCTGTTCGGCGCGCGCCTCGCTGACCGCGCTTTGAATTCGGAAGTCACGCTGAAGTTCGTTGTACCTTTTGGTGACTTCAAACCCGGGGATACTCTGCATTACAGCCTTCCCGACGCGACCATCGTCTCCTGGGGCAGTCTTTTGGACGTAACGACCGGCAGGATCGTCGCTGTTGATCAGGACGGCCATCCTGCGCTCGTGACCAATACGGTGGGCTCCGGCAAGACTCTGCTGAGTGCCTACCCGCTTGAGCACTACTTGGCCAACGTGCCTGCGGTGTTCGACAAGCCGGAGGGCACCCACCGGATTTACGCCGCGTTCCGCGACTGGGCCGGCGTGAAGCCGGAGTTGCGCGCGGATCTGCCTTCGGTTGAGGTTTCCGCATTGAAAGGCGATCATCGCGGCTACGCGGTGGTCGTGAACCACAGCGCCGAAACCCAAGAAATCAAGATCTCGGCGAGTTCGACACTGCGCTCAGCCACCAGAATCTTGCCTGAAGGACGCCAGCCTTTGAAAATAGAAGGATCGGGCTGGAGAATGGAACTGTCGCCGTTCGAAGGAGCGGTGGTGGAGTGGAATCAGTAACCGCAAAGCACAACAGCCGCCGGGGGGGAAAGAGAATGATCGCAGCAGTCGACATCGGCGGAACCAAGATCGCCGTGGGCATGGTGGATTCGAAAGGCCACCTGTTGTCGCGAGCGGAATTGCCGACAGCAGCGGATACGGGGCCCGTGGATCCGGTTACCGGTGAAATTGGTGATGTCAATTTCTTTCCACACTGGCGAGGCACGAATCCGGTGCGGGATCTGGAACGTATCTTTCACGTTTCCGTGGCCATGGAAAACGATGCCGATGCTGCGGCCCTGGGCGAAGCCGGCTGGGGTGCCGGCAAGAGTAAGTCCCGTTTGGTTTATGTCACCGTGGGCACCGGCATTGGTGCGGGCATCATTCTCGACGGTGAGGTTTATCGTGGTACCGCTGGAGCGCATCCGGAAATAGGGCACCACCTGGTCGATCTCTCCGGTCCCCGCTGCTTGTGTGGCTTCACTGGATGTTGGGAATCGTTGGCGGCCGGTCCTGCCATGGTTGAATGGCTTAATCGCAACGCGCCCCCAGAATACCCACGGACTGACCTGACGGCCAAGAAGATTTGCCAATTGGCTCAGGAAGGTGACGCATGGGCTCTTCGGGCTATCGAGCACGAAAGCCGCTATCTCGGTCTCGGTCTCGCCAATTTGGTGACCATGTTCGTTCCCGATATTATCGTGCTCGGCGGCAGTGTTATGAACAGTGCAGCATTGTTTCTGGATGGAATCCGTGCAGTCATTGTTTCCAGCTGTCGCTTTGTTCCTTCTGAAAAAACGGAGTTGGCCCTGGCGTCGCTGGGGGAGCACGCAAACCTGATCGGGGCAGCCAGAGTCTGGTACCACCGGTTCGGCTCGAAGGGAGATCTCCGTGCTGGCTGATTTCTCCGTAGTCGAAGGCGCATATCTTAGCGACATTCTGGATCAACCCCGGGCGCTGGAAGATACTCTCACCGGCTTGGAGGTCTCCAAGACCCTGCAGCAGCTTGCGGCTCTCCTTCAACAGGGAAGGTTCAAGACAGTCGTCCTCACTGGCATGGGAGCTTCGTTCCATGCCCTTCATCCCCTGAACCTGGAGCTTGTGAATCACGGCCTTACGGCCATTATGATCGAGACTTCTGAACTCGTGCATTACCAGAACCGCCTGTTCGATCCGAAGACACTGATTGTTGCGGTTTCTCAATCCGGACAGAGCGCGGAAGTTGTCCGTTTGTTAGACATCAACCGGGGCAAGTCATCTGTGATAGCGATTACCAATACAGCCGACAGTCCATTGGCCGCGCAATCCAATGCAGCCATTGTGACGCGGGCAGGAACCGAATTTTCCGTCTCCTGCAAGACATACGTTACTGCTCTAGTCGCCCTGCAGTGGCTGGGCGACTTGTTATGCGGCCGCGATTTGCGGCAGACACGGGAGGAACTCAGATCTTCCTGCCCTGCAGTCCGAGATTACCTGTCCCGTTGGAAAGACCATGTACTGAGCCTGGCTCAGCCCCTCAGAAACATACGTGACTTTTTCCTGGTCGGGAGGGGATCATCACTTGCTGCGGTCGGAACGGGTGCGTTGATCATCAAAGAGTCGGATCACTTCCACGCGGAAGGCATGAGCAGCGCGGCATTTCGACACGGACCGTTCGAAATGCTCAGCGACGAGACCTTCGTTCTGGTCTTTGCGGGTGATAGCAAAACTGGCGATTTGAATCGCCGGCTGGTTGAAGATATCCGTGAACAGCAGGGTAGGGCAGAGTTGGTTTCCCAGGGGGAGGCGCTCGTCCCATACACGTTGCCTGTTGGCCCCCAGGTCTTACACCCGATCCTGGAGATCCTTCCCGTGCAGATGATCACACTGGCGCTGGCGGCGCGGGTGGGACGTGAACCGGGCCGCTTCGAACGGGCCTCGAAAGTAACGACCAAGGAATAGTTGGTGACCCACTCCATGCCACGAAACCATTACATGGTTGCCATCGTGTTCCTGACGTTCTTTGTTATGTCCTTGCTGACCAATATTCTCGGCCCAATCGTGCCAGATATCATCAGCAGCTTCAGAGTGAGCCTGGCTGCCGCCGCTCTGCTGCCGTTCTCCTTCTTTATTGCCTATGGACTGATGTCAATTCCAGCGGGGTTCCTCGTGGACCGATTTGGCGAAAAGCCCGTCATGATCGCGGCTTTCCTGGCTGGCACCGTAGGATCGTTGACTTTCGCCTTCCACCCTAGCTATCGAATGGCCGTTGTCTCCCTGTTCGTAATGGGATCGGGGATGGCCACGCTTCAGACCGCAATCAACCCGCTCCTGCGAGTTGCAGGCGGGGAAGAGCATTTCGCATTCAATTCCGCCTTTGCACAACTGATCTTCGGCCTTGCTTCGTTTCTAAGTCCCTACCTTTACTCGTACCTGGTCTTGAACTTGGGCAATGCGCATGTCAATCCGAATGGATTGCTACGGATCCTGAATCGCCTTACACCTCCGAATCTGCCATGGGCTTCGATGTACTGGATCTTCGCCGTGTTCACAGTGTCGATGGTTGCGGTTCTCTTCTTCAGTCGTTTTCCGCGTGTGGAGCGCACCGCCAACGAACAGGCCGGATCGTGGAAAATGTATGGCAGTCTTTTCCGGAAGCCTATGGTTTGGGCTTTCTTCCTCTGCGTCTTCGCCTACGTCGGCTCCGAGCAGGGGACTGCCGATTGGATTTCAAAATTCCTGTCCGTTTACCACGGTTACGACCCGCATACCTCCGGTGCTTTAGCGGTCTCGTGGTTTTGGGGACTGCTGACTGCGGGTTGCTTTGTAGGTATGCTTCTCCTGAAGATCTTTGACAGCCGATACGTACTGATCGGTGCCTGTGTTGGAGCCCTGGTGTGCTTGTCCGCCGCATTGTTCGGTCCTGCGAAAATCTCTCTCATCGCTTTCCCGGCGGTAGGCTTTTTCGCGTCAGTGATGTGGCCCATCCTGGTTTCGCTTTCGCTGAATTCAGTGTCAGAGCATCACGGTTCGTTCGGTGGAATTTTGAGCACCGCCATCATGGGCGGAGCCGTCGTGCCGGTCATCATTGGACGAATCGCCGACCACTTCGGTCTGCGCGCTGGAGGCGCGTTCCTCTATATCACGTTCGGATTCGTTTTGAGCGTGGGGTTCTGGGCCAGGCCGCTGATCACGAATGCCACCGTCAGTTTCGCCAAAGCTGAAGTTCAACCGGCGCGCGGTTGACTTGGATGAGGATACTTATGCCGGCATTGCGTCGTAAATTCTGCTTCGCAATCTTCGTCCTGATTGTCGCCGGTTGCGCTTGGGGACAAACGAAAACTGGACCCACGCAAGACAAGTCAAGGCCATATCTGAAATTGACTACGCCCCAGCACGTACTGCCCGATGCCCAGCCGTGGGAAGGTGATGAGTTTCCCCACACGCTCTCAGTTCTTGAACTCAAGCGCGGGGGGTTTCGGTACTGGGGCTGGTACGGCCTGAATGAAGGCCGAGGCATTGGACTGGTGCGCAGCAACGACCTTGTCCATTGGACCAAGTACGAACGGAATCCTCTCTGGACAAATGCGCGCTGGCCCTCAGTCCTGGCGAAGGCAAATCCAAAACGCAAGGATCTGCTCTATTTTGCTATCACCCGCGACTATGACACACCCAGCAGCCACATCGTCCTCGCCACCTCGACCGACGGCATCCACCTCACCGAAGAGAAGGTTCTTGTACCCGGCGTTCCTGAGCAGCGCAATCAGAATCCAAATCTCTTCCTCGATCCTCGATCAGGGCGCTTTTACCTGACCTTCTATCGCGGCAACGATCATGACCATTTCGAGATCGTCAGCAAGACCGCGATCACCATCGAAGATCTTGACCGGGCGCCGGAGAAAGTTCTCCTGAAGTCTGACTCGACGATCGCAGCCCCCACGCTTCTGTATTTGAAGGACGCAAGGGATGCCAAAGGACAGAAAAAAGGCGTCTACTATCTCGCCACCGAAATATATCCACATCGTTACACTGACGATCCCGAAGGCGAGTGGCAAGTAGAGGTGTTTGCTGCCGACACGCCGGACGGCGATTTTCAGCCTGTCGCGGGCAATCCGATCATGCGTGGCCAGCGCGCCTGCCTTTTTCAGAACATCTTCAATCACCGTTTCTATGGCTACGACTGTCATCTGGAAACATCGAAGAGGTGGAAGCCCCGTTGGTAGCGAAGTGATGAGGTGGAAGCGTTCGCCACGCTTTATGACGTTACGGGCGACAGTCGCGTCCGCGGACGTCTCGAGGAGTTGCTGGATATATTCGTCAACAAGATCGTCGATGCCGAAATTGGCTACGGCAGATACTACTTCAGTGACGACTGGAGAGTCGCAGACCGGGACGGAGACTCAAAACAATCCGAGTATGGGCTGGATCTCGAGGCAAGCTGGCTGCTAGTGGAAGCCGCCGAGCGGGTTGGACGCGGCCAAGATCCCAAGATTCGGCACGCCAGCCTGGCGCTCGTGGACCATGCTCTGAGGGACGGTTTTGACAAGGGGCATGGCGGAGTCTATAACAACGGCCCTGCTGCTGGGCCTGCTGGCGATAAGAATATGGAGTGGTGGCAGCAAATGGAAGCGCTGGGTTGCACTGCTGAATGCATACCGGCTCACCGACAATCTCAAATACTGGCAGGCGTTCGATCTTCAGGCTCGGTTTGTGATGGACCGCTTTGTGGACCATCAGTACGGAGAGGTGTACACCGCGGTCTTTCAGGACGGAAAAATCGATAGCGAGAAGGTTGGCCCCTGGAAAGCTCCTTATCACGTCACCAGGGCTTGTCTTGAAATTATCTCACGCTTGGGCGGAACCCTGTAGTTGCGGAAGATAATTTCTCTCTGCAGTTGCAGACGCTGGACGGGACCTTTCACTTCGTCGCGAAGTCTGATCTCGAAGGGTTGGAATACAGTTCGCAGCTGATGCCCTCTGACTACGGCTCAACTCGCAGCCCCAATGAATTGGACGCCGTCGTCAGATTGACTTTGGCAGATGTCCACTGGGACAGCGGCCTAACGAGGAGCGTCTCTCCCTGCTGGCTCCCACAGCTCAACGGGATTACCTTCGGGGTCGTGCAGGCGGGCAAACCTACCGTTAGGATGGTGCTGCGGGTCCACGTCGATGCCAATACCGGCCGCCCGCAACTGCGCCGTCATAGCGCTAAGGTCACGAACCCGGAAGTTGATCATCCAGATCTGCTTGGAATCGCCAAAATAGTCCGTGGTCTCGGGGAAGGGGCTGATCCCGCTCGGCCCTGCCTCCTGCTGCCACGGCAATTCATCATGGTTTGACGGCGTTAGTGTGACCCCAAGATGCTCTTGATACCAACGCCCCAGCGCCACTGGATCTCGGGCGCGGAAGAACACACCGCCGATGGCCAAGACTTTTCCCATTTCTGTAGCGCAATCCCTCTGTTGCGCTTGAGAAATCGCAAATACTGTACACGTATTTCGCGTACTCGCTTGTCAAAAGATTGTCATCCGGTTCAAACAAGCAGGCAATTTAGAGACTGCTGTAGAGTACTTACTGCGTCCCCGTCGACCGGGGCTCTCTGGGGGTGGTTCACTGGCTCCGGCCCGAACCGGCAGAAATGGCTCCCTTTATCACCGGCATTAACAGTTATCGCCAGTTGATTCGAAGATTCCGCTAGCGGGGGCTCACCCCACTTGATCGGGAATCATTAAAGTGGTTAGCTTCAAGATGCACCCGTCCCGTGATCCGTAATTCCGGAATTACGAACTCGGTGAATCCGTCGTGTTTTACGGGGACGAGCGACTCGCAACATTTATGTTCTGGCGTCTCGTAACGGATGGAAGTAAACGTCCCTATGACCTGCACTTGCAGGCGAAGCGGCGCTTCAGCGTAGTTGACAAACTCGAGCACTTTCACCGATCCGCCGTGCTCACGATAGGGTACAGCGATTGTCGTCAAGCCATTCCATAGACTCACCAGCACATTCTGCTTCCCGAGCAGCCGACGGATGTCTTGGGCAAACATCTCCGGATCTGTGACAGGCTCCAAGAGCTCAAGGACTTTTCCGTTTCCAACGGCATAGGCCACCGCGTCTTCATTCAACCTGACTGGATGATCGTTCTGCCATGGATAAGAGCCATGCGCTTCCACAAGTACGACGGTCTTGCCGTGAGTTGCAAGGTCGGCTATTCGCTCATAAGCTCCTCTGTCAGGCTTTGCGAACACCACTACAACGTCGAAGCCTTCAAGGTCCCCCGATTTCAGGTCTACGGGACGCAAAACCTTGAATGGGATGTTGTGACGGGCCAGCAGATTCATCGCTTCGTCAGTTGTGTCGAGATCATCGACCACAACTGCGACGTTGGCAGCGGCTTCCAGTCGTTGCTCGCTCGTGTCTGAGTAAAACTTTGCGTACGACCGCACCTGGTTCCAGAGTGTCCAGGCCTCCGGATCATGATTGCTGAGAGCTCTCTGCAGGAGCTCATCAAGCTGGAGGATTAAATCAGCATGAAACGCGCCTGCCTCAGCCACTGCCAGCGAGTAATCCGTCGCTGTAACCCCTTTTTGTTGGTGCCCGGAGTCTGAAAGACCCCACAAGAAGGTGTACAGCGGAACCTGCCCCTGATGAGACCTCTGTTCAATCTTGACGAGAGCGAGGTTAGTATCAATCCATGGTTGGGCGGTGGGACTCGATACTTCAAGCACAGAACCTCGCTTGATCACCAGACTGCCCCGCATCTCCGGCTGTTTACCATCGGGGTTGAGCACCACGAATCTGAGCTTGGGGTGAGCCGATCGTAATTTTGGAAGAGACGTCTCTAGCTCTGCGCGCTCGGACTGACGAACAGTCAGGATGATGCCTTCAATGCCACTCGCGGTTTCAGCTGCAGCTGCAGCCTGATGTAGCGAAACTTCGACATACACTCGATAGCCTCGCCTGCGGGCCGCTTTCGCCTGCGGCGAAAAGCTGTCGTTCCAGGAGAGCACCAGGTCATTGAAGCCGAGTTCCTTTGCTGGGGGCAAAGCAGAGTTTGTCCAATGTACGAACACGTTGCTCCAAGCGGCGGTGGAGACTAAGACGAGAACCAATACGGGAATCGTGGCACCAATGCTCATGGAATTTGCCAAGATGAGACGAGTCTAAAAGCCTCTGCCAAACAGAATCTGCGGACCGCCAGTCACTGTTTCCACTTGTGCCTCATGTGAAATCCAAATCGCTGAGACGTCTGCCATACTCTTGATCAACGCCTTGCCCTTCGTCGGACCGAGCAACAGCAAGGTAGTCGACAGCGCGTCCGATACCGTCGCGGTTCTTGAAACGGCACTGACCGTAAACACCGTTTTCAGGGGCATTCCTGTGTCCGGATCAATGATATGGCCAGCTGAATCGTTCCCCAGCAAACTAGGCGCTGTCTGCTCCGACGTGGACACACTTCCATCCTTGAGCCTGACCTGCGGATCTATCTTGTTCGAGGGATCTCTCAAGTGCACAAGCCAGGCTGTCTGGTCAGGAGGAGACCCCATCGCGAAAATCGTGCTTCCCCCCGCGTTGATCAAAGCATCGCGGATTCCCAGGGAGTGCAGGACTTCAGCGGCGCGGTCCACGGCGTAGCCTTTGCCAATGGCGCCCAAGTCCAACTGCAAACAGGATGAGCGAAAACTGATCAGGTCCGGGGGAGTTAATTCGATCTTCTCGTAGCCGACGCAACTTCGAACATCTTCTTGCTGCGCCCGCGAAGGCGTGCTTTCGCCGCGCAGCGCAGCTTTCCACAAATTCACCAAAGGCGCGATGGAGATGTCAAACTTTCCGTCCGAAAGACTGGAAAACTGCACGGCCTGGTCGATGACACGGTATAAGTCGGAAGGAACCTTTTCTGCCTGAAAGTGAGCGGAGCGGTTCAAGTTACTCAGGGCGCTGTTAGGTTTGTAGTTGCTCATCAGACGATCGAGGCGAACGATCTCCTGAAACGCCTTCTCGATCGCATGGGAGGCATGTTCGGATGATTGGTCATAGGCAGCGATTTCGAAGACCGTGCCCATGATGTACTTCTTCTTGTAAACAAGAACTTGATTTTCTGAGCTCTGGACGAAAGAAGCGATTAAGAAGAAGCTGATCAGCGCTGCCACTCGTCGGTTATCGCAGCGCATAAACCTCACCGCTCAGGCTCGCCAGATAGATAGTGTCACCGGCGAGCACGGGAACCGACTGGACTGCCCCCGCCAGAGCCGCTCTCCACACTACATTGCCCGTCGCGCTGTCCAGGGCGAATGTACCTCCCGCTTGAATACAGACAACACCGTCGCCGATCACTGGAGGCGCGGTCACCACTTCGCCCACGGCGGTTTTCCAGCGCAAGCGGCCTGTCTGAGTCTCCAGTGCATATAGAAAGCCGTCCTTGCTGCCGATGACTGCTAGGTCGCCCGAAGCTGCCGGTGAAGACGCGATACCTAATCCTGTTTCGTACTTCCAGCGCACCTCTCCGGTAGCAGGATTCATCGCATACAGCAGAAAATCTTCAGAGCCGATGAGGAGCAGGTCACCGGCTTGGGCCGGAGATGAGTCGATGCCATTGCCAGTGGGCGTACTCCACAATGTTTTTCCGGATGAGGGGTCGAGGCTATACACTTTACCGTCTCCGCATCCCAGATAGAGTTGCTGCTCGGCCGCATAAATAGTGGAATAGACTCTTCCGCCAAGTTCCCGGACCCATAGGGTCCGCCCACTCGCTACGTCAACGGCGTAAACCCGCGCGTCAGCACTTCCGAAAAAGACAACTCCACTGCGAACGACAGGAGAAACCCAGACTTCAGCTCCGGTCGGCGCTTCCCACAGCTTGCTTCCGGCATGCCGATCAAGTGCATAAACTTTGCCGTCATCGCATCCGAACAGGATTCGATTTTCGGAAAGCGAAGGGGTGGAATGAACCTGACCCGCCGCCTGAAATTTCCATCTTGATGTGCCTGTGGCCACGTCGATGGCGTGCAGTATTCCGTTGACAGACGTGACATACAAAATGCCATCCTCAAGTATCGGAGCGGAACGCACAGAGCTTCGAGTACGAAATTGCCAAACAGCTTGTTCCGGCGACCGTGCTGGATGTTGCCCCTGCCCTCCCGTGCGGGCGTTGTCTTTGAGCAGCGTGGGCCAGTCTCCCGGAGCGTTGGACTTGGCTGGTTCCGTCGTCATCAATTCAGGCCGAGAGGGTACGGTGATCGATCTGCTTCAGGTCTGCGACGCCAAGGCCGAGATTCCCAGCCGCTGCAACGTGTCCTGGCTGGCGGAAAAACAGGTTTTTCGCCGCGTCATGATAAAAGTCATTATTGTCTGTTGTGATGCTGTTCGGATCGTGTTGCCACAGGGAAGGCGCGCCCCGTTCGCGGCGCTTCTTTTCAATGGCCTCCAATTCGATGGTGTCCAGAGCGACTGGATCCGTTGCTACGAGGAGAATGCCGGCCTGATCGATGAAATCCTGGACTTGGGTCAGCGGTCCGCCATGCCA
>WNGJ01003157.1_pt1 | contig 25941 bp, 29 predicted proteins | sample 5400611 | NCBI WGS metagenome assembly WNGJ01 (sample SAMN13153375, study PRJNA577476) | soil metagenome | isolation source: 40 cm soil or saprolite under Garry oak tree replicate 1 | place: USA:California | collected 2016-06-15
AGCTACGCGGACATGCTGCAGGTCGGCACGCGCAACATGCAGAACTTCCCGCTGCTGCAGGCGGTCGGCGGGGTGGGCAAGCCGGTGATGCTCAAGCGCGGCATGAACGCCACCATCGAGGAGTGGCTGATGGCCGCCGAGTACATCGCCCAGCGCGGCAACCTGGACATCGTGCTCTGCGAGCGCGGCATCCGCACGTTCGAGAAGGCCACCAGGAACACCCTGGACATCAGCGCGGTGCCGGTCGCCCAGCGGCTGTCGCACCTGCCGGTGATCGTGGATCCGTCGCACTCCGGCGGCCGCCGCGACCTGGTGCTGCCGCTGTCCCGGGCCGCGATCGCGGTCGGCGCCGACGGCATCATCGTGGACGTCCACCCGCAGCCCGAGTCCGCGCTGTGCGACGGCCCGCAGGCGCTGGTCGAGTCCGACCTCCGCGAGCTGGCCGCCGTGGCCGTCCATCTGTCCCCGCTGGTCGGCCGGACCCTCACCCCGGCTCCCGCCATCCCGCGCGAGCCCGCCCTGACCTGAGGGTTTTAAGGCATTTCCTGACGGTATTCGTGCGCGCTTCTAGCTAGTTCCTCGACCAGGTCCTCGACGTCGAGCCGGATCTCGATGCGGTGCAGGTCGTCGATCCGGGCCCGGGTCTCGACGCGGCGCGGGGTGAGCAGCGTGCAGCAGTCCTGGTCGGGGAGTTCGGAGATGGCCAGTGTCCGGATGCGGCGGGCCTCGGCCATGATCTCGATCTTGTCCCAGCCGATCAGCGGGCGCAGGATCGGCAGCTTCACCGCGTCGTCGAGCGCGGTGATGTTGGTGAGCGTCTGGCTGCTGACCTGCCCGAGCGAGTCGCCGGTGACCAGCGCGGTGGCGCTGAGCCTGCGGGCCAGCGCCTCCCCGGTCTTGAGCATCAGCCGCCGCTGGGCCACGATCAGCAGCCGGTCCGCGCCGGAGGCCTTCAGCGCCTGCTGCGCCTTGCCGAACGGCACCACGAACAGCCGCGACCCGCCCTGGAACCGGTCAAGCCCGCGGGCCAGCGCGTAGGCCTTGTAGATGGATTCCGGGCCGGTCAGCGGCATGCCGGAGAAATGCAGGAAGAAGCAGCGCAGGCCGCGGCGCATCATCCGGTATGCAGCCACCGGCGAGTCGATGCCGCCGGACATGAGGACGACGCCGCGGCCGCTCATCCCGACCGGGAGCCCGCCCTGGCCCGCCATTCCCTCGGTGAACACGAACACCTCGTCCTGGTCCACCTCGATGAACACCGTGATATCCGGGTGGGACAGGTTGACCCCGAGCCCGTGCGCCTCCTGGATCTCCCGGCCGATCAGCACGCCCAGCTGTCCCGAAGTGAGCGGGAACCGCTTGTCCCGGCGGCGGGCGCGCACCGCGAAGGTGCCGGACGTGCCTTTGGTCAGCGCCATCGCGGCCGCGGAGATCGCCTCGGGCGTCTTGGCCACCCGCAGCGGCAGGCACACCCGGGCGATGCCGGGCACGTCCCGCATCCGCTCCGCGATCTGGCCCACCGCCTGCACCCAGGCCGACCCGCCGACCTCGCCGTGCCGCTCGCCGTCGGCGACGCGCAGCAGGATGACCCCTTCGCGCTGGCGGAGGTCGACCGGCACGCCGAGGCCGGCGACCGCGGTGCGGATGTTGCCGTGCAGGATGCGCTCGAACTGCTGTCTGTTCCGCCCCTTGAGCACGATCTCACCCAACTTGAGCAGCACGCACGGCTCATCAGGGCCCTGTGGGCCTTGGCGGGCGGGGAACTGCGGCACTCCCCTAGTGTGCCAGCAGAATATCCATATCCCGAACAAATGACGGCACTGCTTCCGGGGCTTTCCTGGGGCCAGCAGGAGCCGGGAATCGGGTGCTAACCCCAGTGTTTTCCGCGCCGCCCGCCGTTAGCCTTTCCACGTGAGCATCAGGGATGAAGTCGGGGCCTCGGCCGCGGCACACCGCGATCTCGGCCCCGGCTACGACACCGCCGTGGCCGAGGGCCTCGTCGAGCGCATCGGCGAAGAAATCGACAAGCGAGTGGACGCCCGGCTGTACGGCCAGGCGGCCCACCAGACCCCGCCGCCGCGGCCGCGGCTGCGTCGTGAGCCGGTGCCCGGGCGAATCGGGTTCGGCGCCGTGGTGCTTGGCCTCGGTTCCATGGGCATGGCCATCGGGGCCACGGCGACGGTCCTTCACCCGGGCGACTCCCCCGGCCAGGTCAGTGGCGGCGCGGCGGTGCTGATCGCGCTGATCTGGATCGTGATCGGGGTCGTCAACGTCGCGTACGCCCGGTACCGGTTGTTATCCGCGGCTCATTTGTGGCGATCACCGGCACGATGTAGCGTGCGCTCATGAGCAGCGACCACGAGGCGGAGATCCGCGCTTCCGTGGCCGCGCATGCCGACCTGGGTTCCGGCTACGACGACGCGGTGGCCGAGGGGCTGGTCGAACGCATCGGGACGGAAATCGACAAGCGCATAGACGCACGGCTCGGGCAGCTGGGGCCTGTCCCCGGGCCTGCAGGGTCTCCTGGTGCTGCTGGGTCTCCTGGTGCTGCTGGTCCCGTGGGGGCGCCGGGAGCTGGGTCGGCGGTGCCGGCCGGATACCAGGGATACCAGGCGCCGGCCGGCTATCAGGGGTACCAGGGTTACATGGGTCCGGTGCTGCCGCCCGGGTACCAGCTGGGGCCGCCGCCGGTGCGGCCGTCTGCGGTCGGGCAGCGGAACGTGGCGACGACGATTACCGCGCTCGGATCCATGGCCCTGGGCGTCGGGGCCACGGCCATCGTGTCACGCGCGAGCAGTTCCGCAGCGCAGGCGTTCATGGTCCTGCTCATCTGGGTCGCCATCGCGGTCATCAACGTCGTCTACGCGCGGCGGCCCTGACCGCTTACTTCCGGAGCGGAGCGATGTTCGAAAGGTTCACCGACAGGGCGCGGCGGGTGGTCGTCCTGGCGCAAGAAGAGGCCAGGATGCTCGGCCACGACTACATCGGCACCGAGCACCTCCTGCTCGCCCTCCTCCACGAGGGCGAAAACGTGGCGGCCAAGGCGCTCATGTCGCTGGGGATCAGCCTGAACGCGATGCGGCAGGAGGTCGAGGGCATCATCGGCCGCGGCACGCGGCCGGTGTCCGAGTCGGGGCACATCCCGTTCACGCCGCGGGCCAAGAAGGTGCTCGAGCTTTCGCTGCGTGAGTCGCTGCAGCTCGGCGTCAACTTCATCGGCCCCGAGCACATCCTGCTCGCCCTCATCCGTGAGGGCCGCGGCGTCGCCGCCCAGGTCCTGACCGGGGCCGGCGTGGACCTCGACCGGGCCAGACAGCAGGTCACCGAGCTGCTGCAGGGGCAAAGCGAAGAGGACGCGCCGGCCGGTGATGACCTCGTGAGCCGGCTGACTTCGTTCGCCGCACGGTTGAAGGCGATCGAGCGGCGGCTCAGCCAATCTGGTTGAGCCCTAGGCCCGGGGCAGGACGCCGCACAGGAGGCGGTTATCGCCGCGCTGCCAGAGGGTGCCGACCTCGGCGAAGCCGACCGCTTTCAAGGCCTCGACATGGGTAGCTAGCTGGGTCGACTCCGTGTCGTGGTGACCCGCGTCCACGCGGCGGCGGACGCGTTCCGCGACGTGCCCGGCCAGCGCCGGGTCGGCGGCGGCGGCGTCCCACCAGGCGTGCCAGCTCTCGGGATGCCCGCCGGGGAAGCGCCGCTGGTCCTCACGCTGGCGTAGCGCCAGGTCCAGGCGGGCCAGGGTCGGGGATTCCTTGGCGTCCAGGGTGAAGTGGTCGCCGTCGAGGAGCAGGCCGCCGGGGCGGAGCACGGAGGCGAGTTCGGCGTACAGGGCGCGCAGATCCGGCTCGGGCAGCCAGTGCAGCGCGGTGGTGCTCACCGCGGCGTCCGGAGCCCTGTTCAGGCCCAGTTGCGCGGACCAGCCGGGGACGCGCAGGTCCAGGTCGGCGAACCGCAGCCCGGGCACGTCCTGGTAGGCCGCCCGGCCCAGCGTCAGCGACACCGGATCGGCGTCGATGCCGATGACCGTGGCGCGCGGCAGGCGGGTGAGCAGCCGGACGCCGAGCGAGCCAGGGCCGCAGCCGATGTCGAGGACGAGCGGGTCAGGCCGTTCGGTCCCCTCCTGGACCGCGTCGATGAGCGCGGTGAACCTGTCCTCCCGGTCCGGCAGGCTCTCTTCCTGCTGGCGGTCCCAGCGCTCGATCCAGTCTCGTGCGGTGTCGCGGTCAAGTTCGGGCACGCCCTGCCTCCTCGGGTTGCTTGGCCAGATGGCGGTTACTGACTAGGCTTACTTTGACAGTCACAACCCTAGGCGCGGGAGATGTAACTGGTCAAGTGAACTTCAACAGTCACATGGACGTGGTGATCAGGGTGGCCGTGGAGCTGGTCAACCTGCTCACCCCGGGCGAGGAGCGGGGACGCCGTTACGTCCCGCCCGAGGGAGACGAGCGGACGGCGGCCGTCGGCGCCGTGCTGCGCAGCGCCGGCGGACGCGAGGCGACCTGGGAGGAGGCGGCCGGACTCTGCTTCGTGGCGGCGGAGCTGCGCGGCGTCTTCGAGGCGGTCAGCGCCGACGCCGTGGACGACGCGGCCCGCCGGGTCAACGCCCTGCTCGTCCGGACCGGCGCCCGGCCGGAACTCGAACGGCACGACGGTGAACCCTGGCACCTGCACTTCCACGCCGCCGACAACTCCCTGCCGAACGGCTGGGCAGCCGGCTGCGCCACCGGCCTCGCGGTCGTCCTCGGCGGCGACCTGCACGACCGGCTCGGCGTCTGCACGGCACCCCGGTGCGACCGGGTCTACGTAGACACGTCACGCAACGGCACCCGGCGGTACTGCTCGACCTCATGCCAGAACAGGGTCAAAACTGCCGCGTTCCGCGCGCGCCTGTCCTGAGCACAATGGGTGCACACTAGAGAGATCCTCTAGGCGGGGGCGGCCCTGAAACGGAAGTGGCGTCATGTTCGAGCGGTTCACTGACAAGTCGCGGCGAGCCGTCGTCCTCGCCCAGGAGGAGGCCAGGCAACTCAACCACAACTACATCGGCACCGAGCACCTGCTGGCGGGCCTCCGGCGCGAAACCCTGGGCGCGGCCGCGAGGGCGATGGAGTCGGCAGGCATCACCATGGAAGCCGTGCGGGCAGAGATCGAGAAAATCATCGGCCAGGGTCAGCAGCCGCCGTCCGGGCACGTCCCGTTCACGCCGCGGGCCAAGAAGTGCCTGGAGCTTTCGCTGCGGGAAGCCCTGAACCTTGGCCACGACCACATGGGCACCGGGCACCTGCTGCTCGGGCTGATCAGCAATGATGACTGCGTGGCCGTCCAGGTACTCGGCGGGCTCGGCACCGACCTGGGGCAACTCCGGGTACAGGTGATCCGGGAGATCCAGGAGCACCCGGAAGATCAGGGCACTTTCCCCCCGCCGCACCCGCGGCGCGCTGAGCCGCCCACCGTGGTCCAGGGCCTGCTGGACATGATCGATGACCGGCTGAGCGCGATCGAGCGGCATCTCGGCATCGCCCGTCCCGGGGACCAGGCGGCTCAGCCGGACGCGGAGGACGGCGGTTCCGCGGGCGCGGAGGACGGCGGTCCCGCGGGCGCGGAGGACGGCGGTTCCGAGGACGGCGGTTCCGGGGACGCCGCCGTCGGCTGACACCCCGAAAATGTCATACCCCCCTCGTAGTGTGTCGTTTATGAACACACCACGCAGACGCCGCGCCAACCCCCCGGAAGAGCGGTGCAGGTGCGCGGATTGTGAGGCGCTGGCCGAGGGCGTGGACCTCGACCCGGAAGCCTGCATGCAGGCTGTCGCCGACGACATCCGAACCGTCGGCTGGTCGGTCTCCGCCGTTCTCGGCGACGAGATCGCGCCGCCCTGGGCCTACACGGTAGGCCTCTGGCTCAGTCACCAGGGCCCCGAGCTGACCATGTTCGGCCTGCCAGTCGAGCACATGACGGTCATCCTGAACTCGATCGGTGATCGCATCGCCAACGGTGTGCTGGTCGAGGCCGGAGACCACATCGACGGCATCTGCCCGTGCTCGCTCACGGTCCGGCCGGTCGACGAGAGCTGGCGGATGACCAGCATGTTCGCGGTCTCAGACCGGTATCACGGTTACGTCAGGCCGCCCTACCTGCAGGTGGTCTGGCCCGACCGGCGAGACCGCTTTCCGGGTGATCCCGGATTCCACTTCAAGTACGAGGGCAGGCAGCCGCTGCTGTGGCTGCCGCGTGACGACAACCCGCCCGCGATCTGGACCCGGATCGATCAGCTCTGCTGACCCGGCTCCGCCCCGCTCAGCCCGGATAAAGGAGTTGCCAGCTCATCGCGCGGCTGGTTAGCGTCGAATGGCCGGCGGGGCTGACCAGGCCGGCCAGGCGCCGGCCGGACAGGGCGCGGCAGATCGGAAGGGATAGGGCGATGTCACGGGGCAGGCTCCGCCGCCGGTTCCCCGTGCTCGGGATCCGGGATTTCAGGCTGCTGCTCGCGGACCGGCTTATCGCGCCCGCCTCGGTGGGGTTCTCCCTGGTGGGCGTCTCGTTCGCGGTGCTCAAGGCCACCGGCTCCGCCAGCGACCTGTCCTACGTACTCGCCGCTCAGATCGCCCCGGCGCTGTTGTTCGCGCTCGTCGGCGGGGTCGCGGCGGACAGGTTCCGGCCGCAGCGGGTCATCGTCGCGGCCAACCTGCTCATGGCGGTCGGTGAGGGAACCTTCGGCGTGCTCGCGCTGGCCGGCCGGCCGCCGTTGTGGGCGATGATCGGGCTTGAGGCGGTCACCGGGACCGGAGTCGCGATCTTCTATCCCGCCTCCCAGGCACTTCTCCCCCGCCTCGTCCCGGACAGCCTGCTGCAGGAGGCGAGCGCGATCAGCCGGCTGGTGATGAACACCGGCCAGATGTCGGGCGCGGCGGTGGCCGGCCTGCTGGTGGCGGCGGCCGGCGCGGGCTGGGCGCTCGTGCTGTGCGGCATCGGCATGGTGGTCACGGTTCCGATGCTGCTGTCCATCCAGGGCTCGCCGGTTCCCGCGCCGGTCCCGGCACGGGTGCCGGTCCAGGCCCAGGCTCAGGCTCTGGTTCCGGCTCACGCCGCGGTTCCGGCCCAGGCTCCCCCGGCGGGGATGCTCGCCGAACTGCGCGAGGGCTGGTCGGAGTTCCGTTCGCACACCTGGCTCTGGGTGATCGTCGCCCAGTTCTGCATCGTGCTGATGGCCTGGTACGGGGCGTTCTCCGTGCTCGGCCCGGTGGTGGCGCGGGAGCACCTGGGCGGTCCGGCCGCCTGGGGCGCCATCACCGCGGCGGATGCGTTCGGCCTGATCGCAGGGGGCCTGATGTCGCTGCGGTTCACGCCGCGCCGGCCCATGCTGTTCGTGGTGCTCGCCGGCGGCGCGATCGCGATATCGCCGCTCTCGCTGGCGATGGTCCTGCCGCTGGCCGCCATCTGCGTCGCGTCGTTCGGCCTGGGCGTGCTCGTCGAGATGATGATGGTGCAGTGGACGGTGGCGATGACGCGGAACATCCCGCCGGACAAGCTGGCCCGGGTGTCGTCCTACGACGTCCTCGGGTCGGTCATGGCGATGCCCGCGGGAGCGCTGATCGCCGGCCCGCTCGGCACCGCGATCGGGATCTCCCGCGCGCAGTACGCGGCGGCCGCGGTGATCATCGTGGCGTCCGCGCTGGCTCTGATCCCGCGCGACATCCGCACCATCCGGAGCGGTGACGGCCCGGTGCCTCCTGTGCCCGAGGAACTGGCCGCCCGGCTGGAGGTCGTGCCGCGCTAGCCGGCTGCCGACGCGGGCGGCGGAACAGCCGGAACGGCGGGGACCCATAAACCCCTGTGGCACCCGCCGTTCCGGTCTTCGGCTCAGACGTTCTTCTGGTACGAGCGGAACGTCGCCACGGAGACGGCTACGCACGCCACCGCGAGGAGCAGCAGGCCGCCGCAGCGCACCCCGATCACGGCCCAGTCGGGATGGGCGGAGAGCGCGGTGCGGCCGATCTGCACCACCCAGTTGAGCGGGTTGCGCGACGCGATGGCCTGCATCCAGCCCGGCATGAGGCTGGTCTGCATGAACGCCGAGGACAGGAACATCAGCGGGAGCATGAAGAACGTGTACACGCCGATGATGGCCTCACGGGAGCGCAGCGTCATGCCCACCGCGTTGGACAGTGCCCCGAACACTACGCCGACCAGGATCGACGCCGCGACCATAACGGCCACGCCGGCGACTCCGCCGTGATAGCTCGCCCCGCCGGCCAGGCCGAGCGCCACGATGATCAGCGACTGCACGGTCGTGCTGACCGCCTGCTCCACCACCGAGGCGTTCATGATCCCGATCCGGCTGGCCGGGGCGGCGAGGAACCGGTTCAGCGTGCCGCGCTCGATCTCCTCGATCATCGTCATGCCCGCCCACATGTTGTTGGACATGGCGTTCATCGCGATCAGGCCAGGCACCAGGTAGTCCAGGTACGTGCCGTGATAGGCGAAGCCCGGGATATCGATGACCCGGCGAAACAGCTGCCCGAACAAGAACAGCCATATCACCGGCTGGATGACACTGAATGCCAGCACCCACGGCTGCCTGACCAGGGCATGCATCTTCCTGCCGGTCAGGTACCAGGTGTGCGCCAGGGTGGTCCGGAACGGCACGGTGTTGGGCTGCGCCGCCCGGAATCGCGCCCCGGCGGACGGCGCCGAATCGATCTGCATGGTCGTCATCACTTGCTCACCCCTGCGGTTTCCAGCTCGTTCTCATGTTCGTCGTGATCGGAGGTCTCCGACTCGCTGTAGCGGCGCCCGGTGTGCCGCAGGTACACGTCGTCGAGCGACGGCCGCGCCACGGCCACCGACGCGGCGTTGACGCCGGCCCGCTGCAGTTCGGCCAGCACGACCGGGACGGCGGCCGCGCCGTCGTCACTGCGGGCGGAAACTTCGCGGCCGGCGATGACCACGTCCCGTACCGCGGGCAGGTCCGACAGCACCCGCCGGACCAGGGTCGCGTCGGCGTCAGCCGGGAGCTCGACGTGCACGGCGTCGCCGTGCAGTTCGCCCTTGAGCTCGTCGGGCGTTCCCGACGTGACGACCCGGCCGCGGTCCACGATCGCGAGCCGGCTCGCCAGCCGGTCCGCTTCCTCCAGGTAGTGAGTGGTCAGCAGCACGGTTAGTCCCTCACCGCCCGCCAGCCGCGCGATCTCCTGCCACATGGCGGCCCTGGCAGGCCCGTCGTCGGCTCGTCGAGGAACAGCACCGCGGGCCGGTGCATCAGCCCGAGCGCCACGTCCAGGCGGCGCTGCATGCCGCCGGAGTAGGTCTTGACCAGCCGTCCCGCCGCCTCGGTCAGCCCGAAGTGCGCGAGCATCTCGTCCGCGCGAGCCCGCACGGCACCGCCGCGCAGCCCGTACAGGCGGCCCTGCAGGATCAGGTTCTCCCGGCCGGTGGCGGTCGGGTCGGCGCCGGACCGCTGCGCCACGACCCCGATCATGTGCCGGACCTGGCCCGGCCGGGCGAGCACGTCGATGCCCTCGACACTGGCCATTCCGGAGTCCGGCCTGGCCAGCGAGGTGAGAATCTTGACAGTGGTGCTCTTGCCCGCGCCGTTCGGGCCGAGAAGACCGTAGATCATGCCGCGCGGGACGCTGATGTCCAGCCCGTCCAGCGCCCGGATGCCGTGCTTCTTGCCGCGTACGGCGTAGGTCTTGACTAGCTGACGTGCTTCGATGGCACAGTCGGTTGTACTCACTGGGTGTCTCCTTGCGATCCGGCCCTGCGAGGAGAAACCCGGCTACTCTTGTCGGTGGGACCTCGGGTTTCGCGTGCTCGCGGGATCGATTGAGGTTGACGGCCCCGGCCGCCGGTGTTGCCGCACCAGGCCGGGGTCGTTTCGCTTAGCTGTCGGCGGCCTCCTCTCGTTGCGTTTCGACGAGCTCGAGAACTTCCTCCGGGACCTTCCCGGTGTCGTGGTAGAGCTGCCAGGCCTTTATCCCGGGGAAGCTGCCGTCGGTGAACTCCTTGAGCAGCCCCCGCACCCACTCGGCCTCGGCGCGCCGCAGCGCCAGGTGATACTCCGACTCGATCAGGAAGAGGCGGGGCACCTGGGTGACTAGCGCGTCCAGTCCCGCCTGGTGCTCGGCGTTGGCCGCCTCCAGCGCATCGAGCCGCTGCTGCAGCAGGCCGATGAGCTCGTCAGGCGGCAGGACAGCGCTCTCGCCGAGGGCGGCCTCGAACCTGGTGTACTCCCGCGCGGGCTCACTGAGCAGCTCGCGCAGCCAGTCCTTCAGCTCGGCGCGGCCCGCGTCGGTGATCTGATAGGTGGTCCGCTCCGGCTGCCTGCCCTCCCGGGCGACCTCCACGGCCTCGATGAAGCCGTACTTCTCCAGGTTCTGCACCACCGTGTAGAGCGAACCCCAGTTGATCTTGATCGCCTGATCCTTGCCCCGCTGGCGGAGCTCGGTGGCCATCTCGTACGGGTACATCGGCCGTTCCGTCAGCAGCGTGAGCAGCGAGAGCGCCAGCATATTGCTGATCTTCCGCCGTTTGGCCATGCTGATCACCTCGCATCCGAGTCTTCGTTTCCGAGGACTCGCTCTCAAGTACTCGTAGACGAGTATAAGCACATGGCCGTTCCGCCCGCAATCCCAGAGCGGCGCGGTACGGGTGGAGGTTAGCCGAAGAAGACTTCGGCTTCGGCGTAGCGCTGGGGCGGGACCAGCTTGAGCTGGCTGGTGGCCTCGACGAGCGGCACCCGGATGATGTCGGTGCCGCGCAGCGCCACCATCGCGCCGAACGCCTCGTCGTGCACCGCCTGAACCGCGTGCACGCCGAACCGGGTGGCCAGCACCCGGTCGAACGCCGTCGGCGTGCCGCCGCGCTGGATGTGGCCGAGCACCGTGCAGCGGGCCTCCTTGCCGGTCCGCTTCTCGATCTCATAGGCCAGCATCTGCCCCACGCCACCCAGCCGCACGTGGCCGAACGAGTCGAGCTGTTCGTTAGCCACCGCGAGTTCCTCGCTCACTGGGTGCGCCCCCTCGGCCACGACCACGATCGGCGCATACCTGGTCTGGAACCGGTGCTGCACGTAGGCGCAGACCCGCTCGATGTCGAACGGGCGCTCCGGGATGAGGATCACGTTCGCGCCGCCCGCGAGTCCCGCGTGCAGCGCGATCCAGCCGGCGTGCCGGCCCATCACCTCGACGATCAGCGCCCGGTGGTGGCTCTCCGCCGTGGTGTGCAGCCGGTCGATGGCCTCCATGGCGATGTTCACAGCGGTGTCGAAGCCGAACGTGTAGTCGGTGGCGCCGAGGTCGTTGTCGATCGTCTTCGGTACCCCGACGACGGGAACCCCCTGCTCGCCGAGCCGGGTGGCCACGCCCAGGGTGTCCTCGCCGCCGATCGCGATTAGCGCGTCGACGCCGAGCCCGGCCAGGTTGTCCTTGATCCGCTCGATGCCGTTGCGGCCGCCGCCGCCCAAGCTCTTCAGCGGGTTGGTGCGGGACGACCCGAGGATCGTGCCGCCGCGCGGCAGGATGCCGCGTACCGCCTGCACGTCCAGGGGCACGGTGTCCCCTTCGAGCGGCCCGCGCCACCCGTCGCGGAACCCGACGAACTCAAGGCCGTACTCCTGCACGCCCTTGCGGACCACGGCGCGGATAACTGCGTTCAATCCGGGGCAATCGCCGCCACCGGTGAGGACTCCCACTCGCATGGCACAACCTTAGTGGGCGAGAGGCCTGCGCGGATGCCTGCGGCGCGAGCTGAGGAAAAACTCAGCCGTCAGGCGGCACCGCCAGCCCCGGCAACATCACCCAAATCGCCATTTTCCTTACCGCCCTGGCCGCCGCCGGCCAGCTCGGCCTTGGCGCGGCGGGCGTCGATGTCGACGTACTCCTGGCCGGAGAGCTTCGCGATCGCCTGCATGATCTCGTCGGTGATGGTCCGCAGCAGCTGGCCGTCGGCCTCCTGGCCGTGGTAGCGGGAGAAATCAATCGGCTCGCCGAACCGGACGCCGGGCCGGAACCGCGGGTTCGGCCAAAGGGTGCCCGGCGGCTGGAACTGAAACGTGTCGATCATGGCGCACGGGACCACCGGGGCCCCGGATTCGATGGCGAGCCTGGCGACCCCTGTCTTGCCCCGGTACAGGCGGCCGTCCGGGCTCCGGGTGCCTTCCGGGTAGATGCCGAGCACGTTCCCGGACGCCAGGACGCGCAGGCTGGTCCTGATAGCCCGCTCGCTCGCCTCTCCTCCGCCCCGGTCCACGGGAATCACGCCGACCCCGCTGAAGAAGGCCCTGCTGATCAGCCCCTTCAGCCCGCGTCCGGTGAAGTACTCCGACTTGCCCAGGAAGATCACCTTCCGCGGCATAGGCAGCGGCCCGAAGAAGTGGTCGGAGAACGACAGGTGGTTGCTCGCGAGGATGACCGGGCCTCGCCGGGGAATGTTCTTCACCCCCCACGCGCGGGGCCGGAAGAGGATCTTCAGCGTCATCCCGAGCGTGTACTTCGTCAGCCAGTAGCCCACGGTCACATCGTCCCACGTCCCGCGAGCCAAAGGGGCGCGGCATCGCCTGGACTGAGGAGCGAGGAACGAGCGACGAGGGAAGGCGATGGCTCGAAAGCGCCCCGGAGGCGAGCGGGAAATACACTGCCACCATGTCACCACTGCTTCCAGGCGCGGAACCATTCGATCACGCAGGCGGCCCGGTCGGTGTGCTGCTGTGCCACGGCTTCACCGGCAGTCCGCAGACATTGCGCGGCTGGGCGGACTACCTGGCCGAGCAGGGCCTGACGGTCAGCCTCCCGCGGCTGCCCGGGCACGGCACCACCTGGCAGGACCTCGCCCAGACCGGTGGAGACGACTGGTTCGCCGAGGTGGATGCCGCGTTCGGCACGCTGGCGAGCCGGTGCGAGCAGGCCTTCGTGTTCGGCATTTCGCTGGGCGGCTGCCTCGCGTTGCGGCTGGCGGAGACCCGCGGCAGCGCGGTGCGCGGCCTGGTCCTCGTCAACCCGTCGCTGGCCCCGGACACCAAGCTGTTCCTCCTCGCCCCGGTGCTCAAGTACGTGCTGCGGTCGCTGCCCGGCATCACCAGCGATATCTCCAAGCCCGGCGGACATGAGGTCGGCTACGACCGGGTGCCGGTCCGGGCCGCGGCCACGCTGCCGAGGCTCTGGAACGAAACGGTCAAGCACCTCGGCGAGGTCACCCAGCCGGTGCTCGTCTACCGCAGCCCGACTGACCACGTGGTCGGTCCGGCCAGCATGCGCGCGCTGCTGGCCGGGGTGCCCGCCGGCCAGGTGACCGTGCGTGAGTGCGCCGACAGCTACCACGTCGCGACGCTCGACAACGACGCCGAGACCATCTTCGAGGGCAGCCTGAAGTTCATCCAGGATTACGCCGGGTAGCCGCAGAGCCCCTGCTAAGCGGGCCGTGACGCCAACGCCACCACCGAATCGCGCGCGGCGGGCGAGGCGGGCGACGATTCCGGCGAGCAACGGCTTTGATACGCCTTCGGCTTAATCCTCCTGGCTTGGGCAAATAAGCACCCGTACTCCTGAGGTTTACCCTCCCGGCATCGGACCACGGACGGCTATCGTGGGAGTGAGGCTTCGATTCGGACATCGGTGGGGACGTGCCGGACTGGGATAACACGGAGAGCAGAGAGAGCGACGAGGACGCGGCGTGGCGTGATCTGGTCGCCCGGTTCGAGGAGCCCACGACGACGAGCGAACCGGTGCCCTGGCCGGAACGCGAGAACGTACCGCGCCCGCAGGCGACTCGCGGTGCAGATGGAACTGGCGGGGCGCCGGGGGCGCACGGGGCTGGCGGGGGCAGCGGGTCTGGCGGGGCGAACGGGACGCAAGGTGGACTCGGGGCCGGGGAAACTCAAAGCCCAGCGGGATCCGGACGTCAGCGCGGAGCCGACGGCACCAAGGAAACTCAAGGGACTTCTGCGGTTGGCGATCTGGACGGGACCGGGGGTACGCGCGGGGCCGAAGGGTCGCAAGGGCCTGATGGGGCACGTGGGATTGACGGGCTGCGCGGAAGTGACGGATCCCGAGGGACCGGAGGTGCACACGGGACTGAAGGTGCTCAAGGGACCCGGGACGGCGGAGATGTGCGGAGGGCTGAGGGGATCCGCGGGTTTGACGATGAGGGGGTGCGGGGGGCATTCGGCGGAGACGGGAAGCTCGGCGCGGACGGGAAGCTCGGCGCGGACGGGGGGGCGGGGGCGCACGAGCCGGACGTTATCCAGGCCGCGCGGCGGGAGCGGAGGTCCGCCGCACATGGCACACGGGCCCGGAGGATCCGGGCGCGCAAGGCGCCGCCGCGGCGGCCTGGGCCGGAAGACGACGAAGAGCACTACATCCCGCCCGCGCCGCCGCCGCTGCCCAAGCTGGACCCGATCTCCAAGGGCGCCTGGGCGGCGCTGTTCGGCGGGCCGGGTTACCTGATCGTCGCCACCGCGGTCGGCTGGTCAGTGCCGGGAATCGTCGCGTTCTGCGCGGTGGCCGCGTTCGTCACAGGCTTCGCCATACTCGTGCTGCGTATGAACGAACCAGGGCCGGGGGGTCCGGACGACGGCGACGACGGCGCCGTCGTCTGAAGGTCACCATCGGGCTGCTCTCGCGGGCTAGGTCGGCGGCGCCGACGATCCCGGCGTCCTCGCCGAGTTGCGCGACCTTGATCTCGGCCAGCGGCCGGTGACCGCGGCCGGTCAGTGCGCGCTCGAACGCGGACCGTGCGGGGTCGAGTAGCAGTTCCCCCGCCTCGGACACGCCGCCGCCGATCACGAAGCAGGCCGGATCGAGGATCGCGGCCAGGTCGGCCAGCCCCTGGCCGAGCCAGCCGCCCACGGTCTGGAAACAGCGCAGCGCGGCCGGGTCGCCCTCGGTCGCAGCCTGGGTGATCACCGGGCCGGAAATGCCCTCGGGCACTCCCCCGCCCAGCTGCAGCAGCCGGATGGCGCCTCCCGGGGTGCGCCTGGCGAACTCGCGGGCCTCGGCCACCAGGGCGTTGCCGCTGCAGTACTGCTCCCAGCAGCCCCGGTTCCCGCAGCCGCACAGCCGACCGTCGGGCACCACCCGGATGTGGCCGGGCTCCCCGGCCATCCCCCACCGGCCACGGTAAAGCTCGCCACCGATGAGGATGGCGGCACCGATACCAGTACCCAGGGCCACCAGCATCACGTCGCGGTACCCGCGGGCGGCGCCGAACCGGGCCTCGGCCCAGGCCGACGCGTTGGCATCGTTCTCCACCACGACCTCGCGGCCGAGACGCTCCTCCACCCGCTGCTTCAGCGGCTCGTCGCGCCAGGCGAGGTTCGGGGCGAACAGCATGGTCGCCCGGGCGCTGTCCACGAACCCGGCCGCGCCCAGTCCGATGGCCGCCACCTGGTGGCCGACCACCTCGTCACGGGCGAGGAGTTCGAGCACCGCGTCGGCGATGGCCTGCTCGGTCCGCGACGGGCTGGCCGCCGGGGTCGATCTCTTCAGTTTGGCGATGATCCGGCCGTCTTCGTCGACAACCCCCGCCGCGACTTTCGTGCCACCGACATCAACGCCGATGGCGAACGTCACTGACCAGTTTCCCCGCGGTCTGACGCGCCGGAGCCGGGGCGTGACACCGTGGGCCGTTCGGTCGAACGGTTTTGATCTTGGGTCTTCATGACCTGCTCGAAGGCGGAGAACGCCTCCCCGACCACCGACGCCAGCACCCCGCCCGCGTCAGCCAGCCGCGCGCCGAGAGCGCCCGCGCCGCCCATCCGCGCCGCGCGAGCCGCCTGGCAGACCGGGCACCACTGGCACTCGGGCGGCTCGTTGGGAGGTAGCTCGTTGGTGGCCGTGTCCCACACGTCGCCGCTGTCGCGGCGCTCCGTACCGAGGGTCCGCTTCACCTGGTCAGCGACCTGGTTCGCCATGCTACGGGCGCCTGCCTTCATCAGCCAGCGCTGGAAGTCGGCGACCGGGTCGTTCCCCCGGGTCTGGCCGCGGCCGCTGCTCGGCTGACTGCGGTTGCCTGACTGGCCGTTGGCACTGCTCTTAGGCTGGCCACTGCTCTTTGGCTGGCCACTGCTCTTCGGCTGGCCACTGCTCTTCGGCCGGCCGCTGTCGTTCTTGGGCTGGCCACTACTATTTCTCGGCTGGTCACCGTCGCCTGGCTGACCGTCGCCTCGGGATTCCGACACCTAATGCCTCCTACCCATGATCGTACCCGCTACCACTGCAGAACGAATGGGGCGCCGGTGGCGCGGAAGTGACCCACGTTAAGGCATTCCGTGACGCCGACCCTCGTCCTGCGGGCCAGCGGCTGGTGCACGTGCCCGAAGATGGAGTACCTCGGCCGGGTGGCCTTAATCGCGTCGAGCAGCGCCGCGCTGCCCTTCTCCATCCGCCGGGCCACGGTGTCGTAGAGAAGTTCGGGGATCGCGGGCGGGATGTGCGTGCACAGCACGTCCACCTCGCCGACCGCCTCGATCTTGGCACGGAACTCTTCCTCGCTCATCTCGTTCGGCGTCCGGTAGACCGATTTCAGTCCGCCGCCGACGAAACCGAAGGTCCATCCGTCCAGCTCGGCCGTGCCGCCATCCAGCACGTGATGTCCTGGCTTGGTGAACCGCTCCCACATGACGGGCACGTCCACGTTGCCGTAGGTCAGGTACGCGGGTTCGGGAAGGGCACCGAACATCTCGGCGTACTGCCTGGTCATCGCGGCCTCGAAGAGACTGGCCCGGCTCTCCGGCCGGGACGCGAACAGGCTGAGGGAGAACTCCCTGGCCTCATCGAACCTCTTCGCGGTGCGCAACTGCACGTACATGGCTGCCGCCTCGGCGCCGAACAAGTCGGCGAAGATGCCCTGGCCGTGGTCGGCGTAATCGAGGAACAGGAGCAGGTCACCCAGGCAGATCAGCGCGTCGGCGCCGTCGCCCGCGCGGGCCAGCGCATCCGCGCGGCCGTGTACATCGCTCACCACGTGGACTCGCATAGTCACCACGGTAATCCGGCCGGGGCGCAAGATCGTAACCGGGAATTGACTAGCAGCCAGCCTAAGCTAGTACGGCCTAAGCTTGTACTGCCCAGTAGCGCTACCTCAGTGGAGAGATACCGTGCGCGAATTCAGCCTGCCGGCCCTGGCGGAGATCCCCGCGACCGCGAATCTGGCCAACTCCGTCTTCCGCCGGGCCGCCGAACAGCCGCAGGCGGTGATGCTGCGCCGTCCCGTTGGTCCTTCCGGTGACTGGACCGACGTGACCGCGAGCCAGTTCAAGGACGAAGTCGTCGCGGTGGCTAAGGGGCTGGTCGCGGCGGGCATCGAAGCCGGAGACCGGGTCGCGCTGATGTCACACACCCGGTACGAGTGGACGCTGCTCGACTACGCCATCTGGACCGCGGGCGCGGTGACCGTGCCGGTCTACGAGACCTCCTCCGCCGAGCAGGCCGAATGGATCCTCTCCGACTCGGGCGCGCGGGCCTGCTTCGCCGAGACAGCCGGTTACGAGGACATGATCGGCAGCTTCCGGGACCGGGTGCCCGCGCTGGCGCACGTGTGGCGGATCGACCCTGGCCTGGACGCGCTGCGCGCGGCGGGCGCGGACGTCGGCGATGATGTCATCGCCGAGCGCGCCGCCGCGGTCAAGGCGTCCGACCTGGCCACGGTCATCTACACCTCGGGCACCACCGGGCGGCCCAAGGGCTGCGAGCTGACCCACGAGAACCTGCTGTCCGACGTGCGCAACGCCTTCCTCGGCCCGCTGACCATCGTGGCCGGGACGGAAAACCCGGGCACGCTGCTGTTCCTGCCGCTGGCGCACGTGTTCGCCCGGATCATCGAGGTGGGCTGCATCGAGGGCGGGATCGTGCTCGGGCACTGCGGGGACCTGACCGCGCTGCTCCCCGCGCTGGCCTCGTTCCGGCCGACGTTCATCCTGGCCGTGCCGCGGGTGTTCGAGAAGGTGTACAACGGTGCCGAGCAGAAGGCGGTCAGCGAGAAGAAGGGCGCGATCTTCGGCCGGGCGGCAGATGTCGCCATCGCGTACAGCCGGGCGCTCGATGCTCCCGGCGGCCGGCCTTCGTTCGGCCTGCGGGCCCAGCACGCGCTGTTCGACCGGCTGGTCTACGGCAAGCTGCGGGCGGCGCTCGGCGGCCGGGCGCAGTACGCCGTCTCCGGCGGCGCCGCGCTCAGCGAACGGCTCAGCCACTTCTTCCGCGGCATCGGCGTCACCGTGCTGGAGGGGTACGGCCTGACCGAGACGACCGCCGCGGCCACCGTGAACCGGCCGGACCGGAACAAGATCGGCACCGTCGGGCTGCCGCTGCCCGGGGTCGGGATCAAGATCGCCGAAGACGGCGAGATCCTGATCAGCGGGAAGAACGTCTTCCCCCGCTACTGGCGCAACGAGGCGGCCACCAAGGAGGTCTTCGCCGAGGATGGCTGGCTCGCCACCGGCGACATCGGGGAGCTAGACGAGGAAGGCTTCCTGAAGATCACCGGGCGGAAGAAGGAGATGATCGTCACCGCCGGCGGCAAGAACGTGGCGCCCGCGGTGCTCGAGGACCGGCTCCGCAGCCACGCCCTGATCAGCCAGTGCATGGTGGTCGGCGACGGCAAGCCGTTCATCGCGGCGCTGATCACGCTGGACCCGGAGGTGCTCGGGCCGTGGCAGGAAAGGCATGGCAAGCCAGCCGACGCCACCATCGCGTCGCTGCGCGACGACCCGGATCTTGTCGCCGCCGTGCAGGCGGCCGTCGACGACGCCAACCAGGCGGTGTCCAGGGCGGAGTCCATCAGGAAGTTCCGGATCCTCGATGTCGACTTCACCCAGGAGGCCGGCCAGCTCACCGTCAAGCTCGGGATTCGCCGGAGCGTGCTCCTGAGGGACTTCGCCGCTGACATCGATGCGCTTTATTCGTAAGCCGGTGCGCCTGTGGCCGCGAGTTCCGCTAGCCGACGAGCCGGCCGTCGGCGCGATGACCGGCGGTCGGCTCGCGCAGCAGCGCGCCTGAGGTCCTGAACAGGAACTCGGCGTAGTCGTCGGGCGCCTTGTCTCGTTCGGCCAGGTACACGTCAGGAGTGATCCTGAAGATCGTCACCCGGCGCTGGGCGTAGTTGCACTCGGCGAGGACGGCAGCCACTCGCTGGCCGAACCGGGCTAGGGCAGCCCGGGCCGGCCCGGTGATTCGCTGGGTCATGTTCTGGTTCATCGTTCCTCCTCGACGTGCCGGCCAGTACCTCGGCCGTTCACTACCGAGTCTCGCGGTAAGCCCCCCTTCACCGCATCGGAGGAAATCCCTATTTCGCCTGCTCAGAGGGGCCTTAGACGCACCTGAGCCGGGCTTAGGCCAGGCCCGGCCTTAGCTGGCGTCAGCCCGCCAGGATCGCGGACAGGCGGGCGGCGGAAAGCTCCTCACGCCATTCCCGGTCCACCCACGCCTGGCCCTTCTCCCCCATCGCCCTGGCCTTGGCGGGGTCGCAGAGCAACTCGGTGACGCGCTTGGCCACCCCCGTCACGCCGTTGACGACGTACCCGGTCTCGCCGTCCAGTATGGCGTCCGGGGCTCCGCCCGACTCGCCGCCGATCACCGGCAGGCCGGTGGCCGACGCCTCCAGGTAGACGATGCCGAGGCCCTCCACATCCAGCCCCGCCCGGCGCGTGCGGCAGGGCATGGCGAACACGTCCGCCGCGTCGTAGTAGCCGGGGAGTTCGGGCCACGGAACCGGGCCGGTGAAGATGACGTCGTCGGTGACATCAAGGCGCTCCGCTAGGCGCTTGAGTCTGGGTGTGTAGGGACCGTCGCCGACGAGCAGCAGCACCGCGTCGCTGACCTGAGCTTTTATCTGCGGCCAGGCGGTGATCAGGGTGTCCTGGCCCTTGCGCGGAACCATCCGGGACACGCAGGCCACCACCGGCCGGCTGGCCAGCCCCAGCCGCTCCCGGACCCCGCCGCCGCCCGCGCCGGGGCGGAAGAACGTTGCGTCCACGCCGGGCGCCAGCCGGACCATCCGGCGCTGGGCCTCCGGGGACAGCGCGCGGGCCAGTCGCACCCGGAAGTACTCGCCGAGATAGGTGACCACGTCCACCTCGTCGCCGATGCGGCGCAGCAGGCTGCGGGCGCCTGGCAGCGCGGCCCAGCCCGCCTCGTGTCCGTGGGTCAGCGCGACCGCCCTGGTCACGCCCGCCTTACGGAGCGCCGGCGTGATGAGGCCGAGAGGCGCAGCCGCGCCGAAGAGGACGGTGTCGCAGCCGTGTTCGCCGGCGATGGCCACCGCCCGGCGCGACACGGCGGGTACCGGCAGCATCAGCGAGGTGGGGTGCCTTACGACCGGGAACGGCTGCCGCGCGTCGAACTCCGCCGCGCCCTTCCAGGCGGGCGCGTACACCGTCACCGTGCCCGCGGGCAGCCGGGTGGCCAGCGCGTGCACGAACGACTGGATGCCGCCGCGACGGGGCGGGAAGTCGTTGGTGACGATCAGCGTGCGAGGCACCGGATGAGTGTATAAGGGGCGACGGGCCTGGTGGCGTCGGCGCTCTAGCCGACGCTGGCGCTGGCCAGGTGTTCGGCCTTTTTCTTCTCGTGCTCGCCGTAGACCAGCGTCCAGACGGACAGGGAGACCGCGAATGCGTAGGGAACCAGTTTGGAGCAGATCAAGGCAATTCCTGTCGACGTCGTGGCCACGATCGCGACCCGGATCACCGTCTCGACGAGGTAGCCGACGCCCCAGGTCACGGTGATGATCCGAAACGCCCGGCGGAAGCCCGGGTACCGCCAGGCAGCGGAGACGTCACCGCCCTTCGCCGTGTCCGGGCCGAGGAGTTCCACCGCCAGGCGGAATATCAGCGGCCGCCGCAGCCGGAGCGAGAGCAGGCAGCCTAGCGCGAACACGACCGAGGGCACCGAGCCCTCGAGGAGGTAGAGCCTGGCGTTGTGGCTGGTCAGGCCCAGCACGGTACCCACCAGGATGCCGCTAGGACGACTACCCCGATGACGTCGAGCCGCCGGTCCATCAAGGTGCCGATGGCTATGCCCAGGGCGGGGAGCACGCCGCTGATCACGAGTGCGGCTACCGCGCTCATCCCGGCCGAACGCAGCAGGCCGTAGGCGAGCAGCGGCCCGCCGAGATCGAAGACCAGGATCATGGCGATCTGGCGAAGCCGGCTGAACGGCTGGATCACGGGGTACCGGGGTACCGGGTCAGGCCGCCGTCCGGGCCGCCCGCCATCGTCCACGCCATAAGGCTAGTCCTGAGGAAGGCGTGGGGTGCGGCCCGGCTACGGGCTACGGGCGCAGCACTCCGTCAAGGGTGCTGGCGTACCAGCCCGTGCTCTCGGGGATCTTCTCCACGTTCATTCCGGTCTGCGGCGCGTCGATGATGTAGCCGCCGCCCACGTACATGGCCACGTGCCCATCGCCGTTATAGATCAGCAGGTCACCTGGCTCCATGGAGGAGAGGGGGACGTGCGGCAGCGCGGCCCACTGCCCATAGGTGTCGCGCGGTATCTGCACGCCGGCGGCCGCCCACGCGGCCTGCACCAGGCCGGAGCAGTCAAACCCCATGTGGCACGGACCGGTGCCGCCGTATACGTACGGGCAGCCGAGCTGGCTGTAGGCGAACGCGATCGCCTTCCCGGCCTGGGTCGTGGTCGGCCCGGTGTACTGCTGTGGCGCGGAGCTGCCGTTGCCGCCGATCGAGTTGTTCGCGACCGCCTGCTGCTGCGGCACGGTCAGGCTGGCCAGCGTGGCCTTCTCGGTCGCGAGGAGCTTGCCCAGGGAGGTCTTGTGGTCGGCGAGCTGGCTCTTGAGGCCGACGATCCCGGCCTCGGTGCGCTGCATCTCCTGCTCCACGCTGGCCAGCTGGCTGGCATCGGTGAGCAGTTGCTTCGTCTGGGCATTCCTGTTGCCGGATAGCTCCATCAGCAGCGATCCCTGCTGCAGCACGACGGAGGGGTCGCCCGAGGTGAGTACGCCCGCGACGGAGGTGGCTCCGGTGTCCTCGAACGCCGCGGCGGCGGTCTGCGCCACGTTGGCCTGCGCCGCCTTGAACTGGGCATTGGCGTGGTTCAGGTGCACGCGGACCTGGGACAGTCTCGACTGAGCGGCCGAAAGCTGCTGGCTGGCCTGGTCGAACTGCTCAGTGACCTTGTTGAACTGGGACGTGAGCTGGTTGATCCTGGCCTGAACCTGATCGACAGTCGGTTGCGGAGCCGCTCCGGCGCCCGAGGCGAAGACCGCAAGCCCGCTAACCGTAACTAGCCCGGCCGCGATCGCGACACCGCGGCGAATCCGGGCCGCGCTGCCCGCTAGCCGCGTACTCACGTACCCACCACACTCCCCAAGTCGTCCTAGCTCACCCGAGCGTTTGCCCAGGGCTTTGGGCCCTGGTTACCGTCCAGGCAGCTTTGGCCAGCGTAGTGAAGCGAATAGGGCTATTCAACCGATTCCCCTAATTCCAACTTCCCCATTACGATGCCGCGATTCGCCCGCGGGAACGAGGGCGTTACGCTATCATCACGACGCTTTTGTGTCAGGGAAGGCCCGTTGAGTCCAGGCTCGCGCCCCAGGCAGGACCGTCGAGCCGGGCAGCGAAAGCCGAAGTGGGGGCACCATGCCCGCGGCCGCGAGAACGCCGAGCGCCTTCACCTCCGCCTCTCCGAGATAGCCGGGTGTCTCCGCGGAGAAGCCTGCCACGTTTCGCGGCTCGAGTGCGGTAACAACGCAATCTTGGCAGCCAGTACCGCGCACCTCGCAGCGGCCGCAATCAATCTCCATGACGCCTCCATGCATTCCGTGAATGGACGGACACACGTTAACCGCGCCCTCTGACATTTCCGCGGGCACGTGTGTCGTGAGGCTCGGGAGGTGTATGTGGCGCATGGGGTGAGCGACGGCTGCGGCGAATGGGACACATGGGTATATAGAGGCGTGAACCAGACCAAGCGCGGAGCCCGCGCGGGTTGGCTGACGCCATGAGACCTGGGTCCGTGCGTCCAGAACGCCCGGGGTTCATGTGACGGGCGGGGCGCGGGCGCGCGGAGCGGACAACCGGAACGGGGCGCCGGAGCGCGGGCGCGCGGAGCGGGCAGGCGCGAAGCCCGGGGTGACCGGAGCGGGCACGCTGGCAACCACAGCGATGTCACATCGGGGTGGCTATAGCAACAGCGATGTCACATCAGGGTGGCAACAGCAAAGGGCGATGTCACATCGCCGTCGTGAGGTGCGCGGGCGGGCCGGTGCGGAGCGGACAGGCGCAGCCCGGGCCGGGGCGCGGAGCGGAGCGGGCAAACGGGGCGGTGCGCAGCGTCGCGAAACGAGGCTTCGTGGCGGTGATGCCGGGCTCGGCGAGGCACGTCTGAGAGATGTGGGGTGGGCGCGGCATGCGGGACGGGAGTGCTGGTCGGCGTGGCGGCGGAGAAAATGTCAGTGGGCGGTTTTACCTTGGTAAGCGTGATCAGTCCGGGCGTCATTACGCGGGCACCAAACGGATGCGGGGGTGCACCGTTCGCCCGGGAACCGCTGGCCCGGGAGGAACTGGCGGGCCCGGGTGAGTTCGCCGAGGCGGAGCTGGACAGGCAGCGGCTCAACGGGCGAGGGCTGGACGGGCGAGGGCCGGGGCTGGGAGGGCTGGCCGAGGTGGAGCTGGGGCTCCTCGAATTCGTTGTGGTGGATCTGGAGACTACGGGCTGGTCGCCGGGGGCGGCGGCGATCACGGAGATCGGGGCGGTGCGGGTGAAGGGGGATGGGGAGGTTGGTGGGGGCTCGCGCCGGGGTGAGTTCGTGCGGCAGGGCGAGTTCGCCTCGCTGGTCAACCCGGGCATGCCGGTTCCACTGGGCATCGCGGACCTGACCGGGATCACCGACTGGATGCTGGCCGTGGCCCCGCGGCTGGGCGCGGTGCTGCCCGGGCTGCTCGACTTCGCCCAGGGCTGCGTGCTGGTCGCGCACAACGCGCCGTTCGATCTCGGCTTCCTGATCGCCGGGTGCGGCGACTGCGGGCTGGCCTGGCCCGGCTTCACCGTGCTGGACACGGTCATGCTGGCCCGGCAGGTGATGGACCCGGACGAGGTGCCCGACTGCAAGCTGGGCACGCTGGCCGGGTTCTTCGGCGCGCGGACGGCGCCGAACCACCGTGCGCTGGCCGACGCGCGCGCCACCGCGGACGTGCTCAGCTGGCTGATCCGGCGGCTGGCGCACCGCGGCATCCGCACCCTGAAGCAGCTCAGCGCCTGGCCGGGCGTAGTAGCGTAAGCGCCAGCCCCGCTCAAAAGGGCAGCGCAATCTGGCCCAGTTAAATCGGCCCAGTTAACAATCTGGCCCAGTTAAATCGGCCCAGTTAAATCGAAAGAGACAGCCTGGGAGGCATCCGGTGGTCACCGCGATCGTTCTGGTGAGGGCAGAGATCCAGCGCATTCCCGAGGTCGCCGAGATGATCGCCCAGATCCCCGAGGTCAGCGAGGTCTACTCGGTCACCGGGGAGTTCGACCTGGTGGCGATGGTCCGGGTCCGCGCGCACGAGGAGCTCGCCGACGTCATCCCCGGCGGGCTGAACAAGGTCCCCGGCGTGACGCACACCGAGACCCACATCGCTTTCCGCACCTACAGCAGACACGACCTAGAGGCCGCCTTCTCCCTCGGCCTAGGCGCCGACCTCTGACCCGCGGCTAGCGGGTCGGCAGCGCGGGCGCCAGGCGGCGGCTGACCTCGATCCAGCGGTCGAGCAGGGCGCTGGCCGCGCCGGAGTCGACGGCTTCTGCGGCGCGGGCGTAGCCGTCGGCCAGCGCCGGGACGACCTCATCCGGGCCGGCCACGCCGGCCGTCGCGGCCAGCGCGGCCGCCGCGTTCAGCAGCACGATGTCGCGCACCGGGCCCTGCTCGCCGGCCAGCACCGCGCGGGCCACGGCCGCGTTGTGGGCCGCGTCACCGCCCCGCAGGTCGGCGACCGACGCCTCGGGCAGGCCGAGCGAGGACGGGCTGAACTCGGTCCGGGCCACCTCGCCGTCGTGCACCACCCACAGCGTGGACGGGCCGGTCGTGGTCAGCTCGTCGAGCCCGTCGCCGCCGCGGAACACCAGGGCCGAGCAGCCGCGCCCGGCCAGCACGCCGGCGATGATCTCGCCCATCCGCGGGTCGAACACCCCGACCGCCTGCGCCGTCGGCCGGGCCGGGTTGGCCACCGGGCCGAGGAAGTTGAACACGGTGGGCACGCCGAGCTCGCTGCGGGTCGGGCCCGCGTACCGCAGCGCCGGGTGGTACAGCGGCGCGAACAGGAAGGCCACGCCGACCTCGGCGGCCAGTTCGGCGGTCCTGGCCGGCGGCAGGTCGATCACCACGCCGAGCGCCTCGAGCACGTCGGCCGCCCCGCACTCGGACGACGCCGCCCGGTTGCCGTGCTTGATCATCCGCGCGCCCGCGGCCGCCGCCACGATCGTGCCCATCGTCGACACGTTGACCGTGTGCGCCCCGTCGCCGCCCGTGCCCACCAGGTCGGTCAGCTGACCGGGCAGGCTGATGGGCGTGGCGTGCGACAGCATCGACCGGGCCAGCCCGGTCATCTCCGCCACCGACGTGCCCTTGATCCGCAGCGCGACCCCGAAGCCCGCGATCTGGGACGGCGTCGCGACGCCCTCCATGATCTCGTTCATGGCCCACTCGCTCTCGTCGGCGGTGAGCGAGTCGCCGCGGATGAGGGCGGACAAGAGCGCGGGCCAGGTGGTTCGGGCATCCATGACAGGCCCCCAAGGGAGGGAAGGTGAAAGGGTACGGCGGGTCAGCTGGTGACCGCGGGACGTTCCCGCATCAGCCCGGCCAGCTCATGGGCCAGGGCGATCGGGTCGATCGGGTGGCTGACCACGGCGTCGGCCCGCGACCAGGTGGCCAGCCAGCCGTCGTCGGCCCGGCCGATGATCAGCAGCACCGGCGGGCAGTTGTAGATCTCGTCCTTGGCCTGGCGGCACACGCCCAT